>Ga0335075_10013469_pt1 | contig 12307 bp, 14 predicted proteins | sample Lox_Sample_24_FD_206723 | JGI IMG/M metagenome (GOLD analysis project Ga0335075, IMG submission 206723) | Soil microbial communities from Loxahatchee National Wildlife Refuge, Florida, United States - Lox_Sample_2.4 | ecosystem: Environmental > Terrestrial > Soil > Wetlands | place: USA... | reverse complement strand
CGCTTCGCTGACCTGGAGACCGTGTCCTACAGCAGCGGCGCGGTGTTCATCCACGGGACAAGCCTCTGGATGGAAACCGCGATCGAGCAGCTAATCCCGGCCGGGGACCACACCATCGTCGTGCTGAGGGTCAGTGACGTGCGAGTCGACGCGGATGTTGCGCCGATCGTGTTCCACCGCAGCGTCTTCCGGCGCCTCGGCGTTTAGGGTCGCCTGCCGAGTTCGTCGCGGTAGCCCTGGATCCGACGCTCGATTTCCGCGCCTTCGTCGTCGCGTCCTTCTTTGTGTGCGAGTTGGGCGCGCACCGTGAGCTCGGCGATCGCCCGGTGAATCTCGTTGACGCTGGTCGGCTTTCCGATAGTCATGATTGGCCGCCTTTCCGGTTACAACCTGAAGGTACCCGGATCAGCGGAGGGTTAACACCCGTGCTCAGCGACGGAACAGCTTGTTGCCCAGCCACACAACCGGATCGTATTTGCGGTCGGCGACCCGTTCCTTCATCGGAATCAAGGCGTTGTCGGTGATCTTGATGCTCTCCGGGCAGACCTCGGTGCAGCACTTGGTGATGTTGCAGTAGCCGAGCCCGTGCTCCTCCTGCGCCTGGTTGCGGCGGTCCATCGTGTCCAGCGGATGCATCTCGAGCTCCGCGATGCGCATGAGGAAGCGCGGACCGGCGAAGTGTGGCTTGTTGTCCTCGTGGTCGCGGATCACGTGGCAGACGTTGTTGCACAGGAAGCATTCGATGCACTTGCGGAATTCCTGGGAGCGCTCCACGTCCTGCTGCGCCATCCGGTACTCGCCCGGCTGAAGATCCTTCGGTGGTGCGAATGACGGGATCTCCCGGGCCTTCTCGTAGTTGAACGAGACGTCGGTGACCAGGTCGCGGATCACCGGGAACGTCCGGATCGGGGTCACGGTGACCACTTCGTCCTCGGCGAAGGTCGACATCCGCGTCATGCACATCAACCGGGGCTTGCCGTTGACCTCGGCCGAGCACGAACCGCACTTGCCGGCCTTGCAGTTCCACCGGACCGCCAAGTCCGGCGTCTGGGTCGCCTGCAGGCGGTGGATGATGTCGAGCACCACCTCGCCCTCGTTGACCTCTACGGTGAAGTCCTGCAGTCCGCCGCCGGCTTCGTCGCCACGCCATACCCGCATGGTCGCGTTGTAGCTCATCAGCCTCTCCGTCCTGGGTGGTCGGCCAGCTCTTCGTCGGTGTAGTACTTCTCCAGCTCGGAGATCTCGAACGTCTCCAGCAGATCGGACCGCATCGGCACCTGCTCCTTGTGTGTCACGGAGATGTCCGGGACCACCACGTCGTCGCCCGCCGCCTTGCAGACCAGCAACACCTTGCGCCACGTCGGGTCCATGCCCGGGTGGTCGTCGCGGGTGTGCCCGCCGCGGCTTTCGGTGCGTTCCAGCGCCGCCTTCGCGACGCATTCGCTGACCAGGAGCAGGTTGCGCAGGTCGAGGGCCAGGTTCCAGCCGGGGTTGTACCGCCGATCACCCTCGACATGGATCCTCTTGAACCGCTCGCGCAGCTTGTCGAGCCTGCCGAGGGCCTCGGTGATCTCCTCCGATTTGCGGATGATGCCCACCAGATCGTTCATCGACTGCTGCAGTTCGGTCTGCAGCGTGTAGGGGTTCTCCGCGCCGCTGCCGTTGGTCGGCGTCTCGAACGGCGCCAGTGCCCGCTTGGCCGCCGCCTCAACCTCCGCATCGGCGACGGTCGGACGGCTGCTCAGCGCCCGGACGTAGTCCGCGGCGCCCAGGCCGGCCCGCCGGCCGAAGACCAGCAGGTCCGACAGCGAGTTGCCGCCGAGCCGGTTGGAGCCGTGCATGCCGCCGGAACACTCGCCGGCCGCGAACAGCCCGGGCACGGTGGCCGCGCCGGTGTCCGCGTCGACCTCGATACCGCCCATCACGTAGTGGCAGGTGGGCCCGACTTCCATCGGCTCCTTGGTGATGTCGACCCCAGCCAGCTCCATGAACTGGTGGTACATCGACGGCAGCCGCTTCTTGATCTGCTCCGGCGTCAGCCGCGAGGCGATGTCGAGGTAGACACCGCCGTGTGGGGTGCCGCGGCCGGCCTTGACCTCGGAGTTGATTGCGCGGGCGACCTCGTCGCGGGGTAGCAGGTCCGGGGTGCGACGGGCCGAGTCGTTGTCCTTGAGCCACTGGTCGGCCTCTTCGGTGGTCTCGGCGTATTGGCCTTTGAACACCGGCGGGATGTAGTCGAACATGAACCGGGTTTGGTCGGAGTTCTTCAGCACACCGCCGTCACCGCGCACGCCCTCGGTGACCAGGATGCCCTTCACGCTGGGTGGCCAGACCATCCCGGTGGGGTGGAACTGGACGAACTCCATGTTGATCAGCGTCGCGCCGGCACGCAGCGCCAGCGCATGACCGTCGCCGGTGTACTCCCAGGAGTTCGAGGTCACCTTGAACGACTTGCCGATGCCGCCGGTCGCCATCACCACTGCCGGGGCTTCGAACAGGACGAACTTGCCGGTTTCGCGGTGGTAGCCGAACGCCCCGGAGATCCGCCCCCCATCTTCTGAGCCGTCTTTCAATAGCTCGGTGATAGCGCACTCGGCGAAGACTTTGATCCTGGCCTCGTAGTCGCCGAGCTCGGCGTGGTCCTCCTGTTGCAGCGAGACGATCTTCTGCTGCATGGTGCGGATCAGCTCCAGGCCGGTGCGGTCGCCGACGTGCGCCAGCCGCGGGTAGGTGTGCCCGCCGAAGTTGCGCTGGCTGATCTTGCCGTCCTTGAGGCGGTCGAACAGCGCGCCGTAGGTCTCCAGCTCCCACACCCGGTCGGGCGCCTCTTTGGCGTGCAGCTCGGCCATCCGCCAGTTGTTCAGGAACTTCCCACCGCGCATGGTGTCGCCGAAGTGGGTCTTCCAGTTGTCCTTCGGGTTGGTGTTGCCCATCGCCGCCGCGCAACCACCCTCGGCCATCACGGTGTGGGCCTTGCCGAACAGCGACTTGGACACCACGGCAACCTTGAGGCCGCGTTCCCGCGCCTCGATGACCGCGCGCAAACCCGCGCCGCCGGCACCGATCACGACAACGTCGTAGGAGTGCCGTTCGACCTCAGTCATGAAACCCTCGCTCAGCTCATTTCCGCTATTCGTGAATTGGCCTGTTAGCCAATAAATCTCAGGTCAGGGATGGTGCCACTTGCCACCAGTGCGACGTAGAAGTCGGTCACCATCAGGGTGCCCAGGGTGATCCAGGCGTACAGCTTGTGGCGTGTGTTGAGGTGACTGACCTGGGTCCAGATCCAGTACCGCACAGGGTGTTTGGAGAAATGCTTGAGCCGCCCGCCGGTGACGTGCCGGCACGAATGGCAGGACAGCGTGTAGATCCACAGCATCACGACGTTGCCGACCAGGATCAGGTTGCCCAGCCCGAACCCGAAGCCGTGCGGGCCGGAGTCCGAGTGGAACGCGGCGATCGCGTCGTAGCTGTTGATCAGCGAGATGATGACCGCAACATAGAAGAAGTAGCGGTGCGTGTTCTGCACGATCAGCGGGAATTTGGTCTCGCCCGAGTAGTGCACGCGTGGCTCGGCGACACCGCAGGCGGTGGGCGACTGCCACACCGTCCGGTAGTAGGCGCCGCGGTAGTAATAGCAGGTCAGCCGGAAGAGCAGCAGGAACGGCAGCGTCAGCGCCGCGTACGGCAGCCACCACACGTGTGGCAGCACCTGCGGCCAAAATTCACTGGCTTCTTTCACGCAACCCTTGCTGACGCACGGTGAATAGAACGGCGTCAGGTAGTGGTACTTCTCCACGAAGTAGTTGTTTTGCAGGAACGCCCGCACCGTCGCGTAAATGACGAATGCGGCGAAGCCCAAGTCGATCCGCAAAGGAGAAAGCCACCACCGGTCGGTGCGAAGCGTCTTCTGCGTTATGTGGGCTCGCGTCGGTGAAAAGATGCCGGACGCAGGACGGTTCGCCGTGGGTGCGCTCATCTAGTGTTCCTCTTCGAACGGGCTGTCTGTCGAAGGGTACACAGAGAGAACCCCCTGCTTGTCGGGGGGCTTGAGTTGTCAGGAGCGACTGTGACCGCCGACACCTTCGTCGTCGACGTCGCGCCAGAACTCGCTGTCGTATTGGGTGTCGGGGATCGGGATCTTTTCCCCCGGGTGATCCATGGCGTGGCGGGCCAAATCCAGTTCGCCGGCGTCGATCTCGAGCAATTCGACGTCGTTGATGATCCGCTCGACGTCGTTGACCACCCGCCGCATCGCCGGGGTGTCGCGGTAGCGCGACCGCAACGACGTGACGGACCGCCGGAGGCTACCGATGAGCTCGTGCAGCTCGGCGAGTTCAGTAGTGCTCGACAACGGATCTCCCTGGAATCAAAGGTGTCATGGATCACACTACGGCACCGGCGGCGACTAGCTCGGCTGGATCGGCTCCAGCATTCGATGCGGCCGGCGCAGCGCCTCGCTGACCGGGTCGTCGCGTAAGCCGCTGTCCCGCGGCCGGCGCGGTGGATGTGTGACGAGCTCGGCGACGTCGGGCAGGAGACCGCATGCCGAGCACACCCGGTCGGGTCCGATGCTCCCGCCGCAGTCCGCGTGCCGGTAGCTGCGCCGGTGGGGCTGTTCGACATAGTTGTCGTTGCCCCAGCTGAGCAGCGACCAGATCGTGGGCCACAGCCGCACACCCTTGGGGGTCAACTCGTATTCACGACCGCTTGCGGTCTTGGCTAAAACCCCTTCGGTCACCAATAACGAAAGCCGTTCGGAGAGAACGGCTTTCGGAATTCCGAGGTGTGCGCGAAAGTCGCTGAATCGGCGCACGCCGTAGAAGGCGTCACGCACGATAAGCAGCGTCCACCGTTCACCGACGATCTCGAGCGATCGTGCGATGGGGCAGCTCTCGGCGGTGTATTCCCGGGGTAGCGCCATAGCGGGCATCTTACCCCTTGCAGGTTCGTTCACCGAACCATATACTCGGTCTTTGAAGAGTTCGGTGAACGAACCACCGGAAGGATAGGCCGCATGAACGTAGGCTTTGAGCGCGCACAGCACGGCATGACTCGGGTCGACATCGCGACCGGGGTGCCGTTTGACCAATTCATCGCTGCGTTAGAGAAAGCGGCGCCGCCGTTCGACCGCGCGGCACTGTTGGAGATCGTCAAAAACGGTGGTGATTGGGATGACGTGCTACCGCTCGCAGCGAAGAACGCGCCGAACGATTTGATGGTTTACGCGAAGATCGACGCGACCGAATTGTTCACTGCCGCAGGGCATCAGACTCAGGCGATCGAATACCTGATCGGCAACCACGTCATCGCCGAGACCATGTTCCGCCACGACCCGAAGGCGATGCTGTACGCCCCGCTACGGATGCTGGTCCATAGCGATAGCGACGGCAACGCGATCTTCACGATGGATCAGCCCGGGCCCGCCTTCGGCAGCCTCGGGATCGACGATGTCACCAAGGTCGGCGAGAGCCTCGATCGCAAGGTGGTGAACCTGCTGCGCGTCATCGGGGTCGACGCCGAGCAGGCTTTCGCCTAACAGCTCAAATCCGGTGGAGCCGTTGGGCCCCACCGGATTCAAGGTGTCTGCGATTACTTGGTGATCTCGATGCGCTGCGCCTGGGTTCCGGCGTAGGCACCGGCAACCCGGACGGTCAGCACGCCGGCGTCGTAGGACGCCGCAAGGGCCTCACCGGTGATGTGGGCCGGCAGCTGGAACGAGCGACGGAACGATCCGTAGCGGACCTCGCGCAGCGTGCGCCCGTCCTTCTCCTCGGCGTGCTCGTCGCGACGCTCGCCGTGGATGACCAGGCGGCCTTTGTCGATCTCGACGTTGACGTCCTTGTCGACGTCCACGCCCGGCAGTTCCAGCCGAACGACCGCGTCGTCGCCGTCCTTGACGATCTCAGCGGCGGGGTTGAACCCGGCGGCTACCGGCGTGGCCCACTCGGTCGCGGTGGCCGGTCCGAAGAAATCGCGCATCCAGCGGTCGACGTCCCACGCGGGCCGCGACCACAGGGTCAGGTTGCTCATTCGTGTCTCCTCATGTTCGGTGATCGCCGACGCCTTGTCGGCTCTACCCGTACAAACATGAGTCGACCACGCTAAAGTTCCACCAGTGCGTTCGCCGTCAGCGAACGATCAGGCGGGGGCGCCCCGGGTCACGCCATGCCCACGCTCTCATCGATCGCCAACCGGTAACCGCGTTTGACGACAGTCGCGACAATGCTCCTGTCGCCCAGCGCTTTTCGTAGTCGAAGTACTGCGGTATCGACGGCGTGCGGATCGTTCGCGCTGCCGGGCAGCGCGCGCAGCAGCTCGTTGCGGGCGACGACGACGCCGGGGCGGTGTGCCAGCGCCCGCAGGATCGCCATGGTGGCCGGCGACAGCAACTGCACCGCGCCGTCGAGCACCACGCACGAACCGCGGATCTCAAGACGATGCCCAGCGGCGTGCAGGGTGCGCGATCGGAGCACCGGCAACTCCTCGGCGATATGGCGGGCCAGTGCGCCCAACCGCATCCGGTCCGGGCACGACGTCGGAACCCCGAGGCTCACCAGTGGCTGCGCGGTGACCGGGCCCACGCACATCGCCCGCACGTCCGACCGCAGCGCATCGAGCAGCTGACCCGAGATGCGGAGATCCGCCGCCCGCATCAGCGTCGCCGCCACCGCCGGTGCGGATGTGAAGCTCACCGCGTCGACCTGTCGTTGGGCGACCTGTCGGATCAGCTCGTCGAATTCCCCGCCCACCGGTGCCGGCTTCCACCGGTAGACCCGGATCGGGATGATTTCGGCGCCGGCGGAGCTCAGCTCGTCGAGGAACTCGGGAAAAGGGTCCCAGTCGTCGCTGGCGCCGTGCAGCTGTACGGCGATACGGCAGCCGCTGATCCCGGATTCCCGCAGGTATTGCGACACCTCGCGGGATGACTCGGATTCCGGCGACCACTCCTCGCGTAGGCCCGCGGCGCGCAACGCACCGGTCGCCTTCGGTCCACGGGCGATGATCCGAGCGCCGGACAACGCGGCCGTCAACCGCTCGGCCAGTTCCCAGCCCTCCGCTGCGGCGATCCATCCGCGGAATCCGACACCGGTCGTCGCGATCACAATGTCTGGCGGTTGGGCGATCAATAGCCTTGAATTGCTGCGTAATTCGTCGTCATCGGACAACTCGACCATGGTGATCGCCGCCGCACTGATAACGCTGGCGCCCTGGCGGTGCAGCAACGTGCACAACTCCCGGGATCGGCGCGCGGACGTGACTGCCACGCGGTACCCGGCGAGCGGTAGCGCGGCAGGGCGATTCATATGCAGTATGTATGCCAGCGAGATTTCGGTCGAGTTACCGACCAATTGCTGAGGCGTTGCCCCGCGATCCGGCTCACCACACCTCCCCGTCGCGCCAGTCGCACGTCAACGCCGCGGTCTCGTCCACGCCGATCCCCACCGGCAGGACGAACACCGAATTGTCGTCGTCGGGGGTCCTGATCGGCCCGTTCGGCGCCAGGACAGACGTCGGACCGCGCCACGGCAGCCAGCCCCGAAGCAGGTAGAGTCGCCTGCCCCGGTCCGACGAACTCAACGCGCCGATCTGATAGCCGCCGCGGATCACCTGCTCGCACGCGTCGAGTATCGCGATCGCCAGGCCCTGGCCGCGCCAATCTTCGCGCACCGCAACAGCTTCGACGTAGCCGCAGCGCAGCGAGATACCGCGGTAAAGCAGGCGTCGCTGGACCACGGCTCCATGCGCGATGATCGCCCCGCGATGCCAGATCAGGGCGTGCATCCCGCCCAGCGCGTTGTCCCAGTCGGCGTCGGAGAACTCGCCGGCGAACGCGTCGTTGACCATGTCGTAGGCGCGCTGGCGGGCATCGCTTTTCAGGTCCGCCGTGTGGACCAGGCGGGCAGTGTGTACCTGGGTGCGCACACTGCTTGGTCTACCAGGTGGGCTAGCCCGCCGCCACCGATCGGGAGTGAGAAGCCGCCGTGCCCCTCGGCCGAGACCAGTGCAGTCGCACGTACTGTCCCGGCCGCACCTGGGCGACCTTGTCGATGTCTTGGTCGGCGATGACGCCGACCACCGGGTAGCCGCCGGTGACGGGGTGATCCGGACCCAGGATCACGGGTAATCCGTTGGGCGGCACCTGGATCGCGCCGCGGGTGGCGCCCTCGCTGGGCAGTTGACGGTCGGGGCTGTGGTAGTGCAGCGGGCGTCCCTCCAGCCGCATGCCAACCCGGTCGCTGCGGTCGGAGGCCATCCAGATGGTGTGCACCAGGGCGTCGGGATCGCTGAGCCAGTCGTCCCGCGGGCCTGGTACCACCAGCAGGTCCACCAGGTGCTCGGAGATCGGCGCCACCGGAGCCTGGTCGAGGTCGGGATACCGCTCGGTGTGGTGGCCGACCGGCAGCACGTCGCCGGGTTCCAACGGCAGCGGGCCGATCGCCGACATCACGTCGTAGCTGCGCGAACCCAGCACCGGTGTCACGTCGATCCCGCCACGCACCGCCAAGTAGCTGCGCAGCCCGGAGCGTGGGACACCCAGCGATATCACCTCACCGTCGCGGACGTGCTGAATGCTGTTGGCGCCGAACATCTTCCTGCCAAGGCTCGGGTTGGTGTCGGCGCCGGTCACCGCGATGTCGACATCGCCGCCGCGAACGCGTGCCGAAAACCCGCCCAGGGTCACCTCGATGGTGGCGCGGTCGTCCGGGTTGGCGACCAGCCTGTTGGCCAGTGTGTGCGAACGGCGGTCGGCGGCCCCCGATCGGGTGACGCCGAGATGGGCGAGCCCCACCCGGCCGAGGTCCTGGACGAGGGCCAGCGGTCCGGTGTGCAAGATCTCCAGGGTCGTCATGGCGTATCCCTACGCGGCTCGGAATTGAACCCACATGCCCGGCGTCAGCAGCGCCGGTTCCGGGCGGTCGATGTCCCACAGCACGGCGTCGGTGTGGCCGATCAGTTGCCATCCGCCGGGGGAACGACGCGGATAGACCCCGGTGAATTCGCCGGCCAGGCCGACCGCGCCAGCGGGGACGGACGACCGCGGCTCCGACCGCCGCGGCACGGCCAGTCGCGTGTCGCCGCCGACCAGATAAGCGAAACCCGGTGCGAAGCCACAGAATCCGACGCGCCACGGGGTGGCGGTGTGCGCGTTGATCACCTGCGCGGTGGTCAGTCCGGTGCGCTCGGCGACCTCGGCGAGGTCGGCGCCGTCGTAGACGACGTCGATCACCGTCGGCTCTCCCGACGGGGTGGCCGCCGCGTCGGACGTCACTCGCAGCGCGCGGAGCCGGCGCCGAATGTCGCTCTGTCGCCGCGGCCCGTCCAGCTTGAGCAGCACCGTGCGGGCGGCCGGGACGATGTCCAGGACGCCCGGTATCGCCGCTTCGTGAAGCGCCGCGGTCCACGCCAATACGTCGGCGGTGCCGTCGAATTGCAGCAACAGGGCCTGGTCCCCGTAATCGAGAACGGCGTCAGCCACGCCCAGATCCATCGCCACGCTCATTACTCAACGGTAACCTCGTGATCCGGCTGCGACCAGAGAAATTCCAGACTGCCAGAGCTGCCTTAATGCAGGATGTTGGCGATCAGCCCCGGCAACTGGTCGGCCACCAGCGGGTAGCTCAGCGGCGACGCGAATGCGATCGCGGCGGCCTGATCCTTGGTGGTGAACACGCTGCGCGCCCGCAAGCCCGCTACGTCCGGATTGGCCAGCAGCTGCGCTTGATCGGGGTCGCTTTCGGTCGTCCAGATCAACAGGTCCGCGGCGCCGAGCACCGACTTGATCTTGTCGCGCGGGATGAACGCGCGCTGCGGATCGACGGCCAGCGGGGTGATGCTGTCGGCGATCACAAGGCCCATCTGGGTCAAAAACTCGGTGCGCCAACCGGTTGTCGCCACCACGTTGCCGTCGTGCAGCTGGTTTTCCAGCAGCAGTACCCGCTTGCTTTTGAACTGTGGGTACTTGTTCGCGACGCCGGTGAAACTGTTGTCGACGCCGCTGATCAGAGACTTGATCTGGTCGGGCTGGAACACCGCCCGGCCGATGGCGGTCGCTTGGTCCTTCCACGGCTCGAAGAACGCATAGCCGTCGGACTGCGGAAGTGTCGGAGCGATCGCGGCCAGCTTCTGGTAGGTGTCCGCGTCGACGCCGGCGTCGGTGGCGACGATCAGATCGGGTTTCAGACCGGAGATCTTGTCCAGCTGAATTCCGTTGTCGAGGTTCAACACAACGGGTTTGGCGGTGCCGAGCTTGGCTTGGGCCCACGGCCACACCCCGAACGGCTGGTCACCGAACCAGTTGGTCACCGCGACCGGTACGACGCCGAGCGCGAGCAGGTCGTCCTGCCCGGTGAAACCGGCGCTGACCACTCGCTTGGGCGGCTCGGGGATGGTGGTCTCACCGAACGCGTGGCTGATGGTGACCGGCTCGCCCTTGCCAGCGCGACTGGGCGCCGGTTTGTGCGACGAGCACGCCGCCGGAGCAAAGAACGTGAGCAGCCCGGCTGCTGCACCGGCGCGCAACAGTCCCCGCCGACTCCATTGCTCGTGCACTGCGTGAGCCTAACGTGTTCGCTCAGGTCAGCGGCATGCCGGCGTCGACGAAGCCGAGCGCGCGGGTGACGGTGTCGACGGCGTCCGGCCCGGGCTCGTAGACCGCCATCATCGCGCCGGTGAGAGCCCCGGCTAATACTCGTAGTTCGAAATCGTCTGCGTCGCGGCCGATTCGACCGCTGAGCGCCTCGGCGAACGCGGTGATGGTGCGGTAGTACTCGTCGTACATGGCCGCCTTGAGCTCCGGTATCGAGAACATCAACCGCTGCCGGGTGTCCTCGAACTCCCGTTGATCATCGGACAAGTCGGCCATCACGGTCTGGTAGGCCCGAAGGACCGCCTGGCTCGGCGACAGCTCGGGTGGCTGCGCCGCCAAAGCGTCAAGGATCGCCGGATCGGTGTCGTCGGCCAGCAGCACGGATTCCTTGGTCGGGAAGTACCGGAAGAAGGTGCTGGGCGACACCTCGGCGGCTTCCGCGATTTGTTCGACGGTGGTGGCGGCGTAGCCGTTTTCCTGGATCAGCCGAAACGCCTCCCGCCTGATGGTCTCGCGGGTCTTGATCTTCTTACGCTCCCGAAGGCCGGGGGCTTGGTCTATCGCCGGCATGACCCGATTCTCCCGTATCGGCGCCTCGTCGGGGCGCAGGCGGAGCGGCTCACCGCGTCGGCCACGGGCTGTAGTCGGCAATCAGGTCCTCCTGCGGCGGCCGTTGGTCGTCGGGCACGTGCTGCAGGTTGATCCGGATCCGGTACCAGATCGAACTTGGTCCGCGCATGCCGTCGACCAGCACGTCGGCGGGCTCCAGCCGATCCGACGCTGCGGGATAGCGGTCGCGCCAGGTGGCCAGCGCGGCCATCGCCTCGTCCTTGGTCTTGGTGCGGGCGATCTCGATGAGCGGCATCACCGATTGCCGCCGGCCGGTCCCGTCGCGGCGCGCGCCCTTGGGCGCCTTCTCGGCGGGACCGAGTTCCTCGGCCAGCACGAGCAGCCGGTCAAGGCCGGCGGCCGACTCGTTCATCCCCGCCCACGGGTCGCCGATGTCGGCGAACCGCTCCGGCACCGTCGCCACCGTGAACGCCGCCGGGTCGCAGCCGGCGACCTCGTCCCACCGAAGCGGCGTGGACACCCGCGCGTCGGGGGTGGCCCGCACGGAATACGCCGACGCGACGGTGCGGTCCTTGGCGTTCTGGTTGAAGTCGACGAACACCCCTTCGCGTTCTTCCTTCCACCAGCGGCTGGTGGCCAACTCGGGGGCCCGTCGCTCCACCTCGCGCGCCACCGTCTGGGCGGCCAGCCGCACCTGCCGAAACGACCAGCTCGGCACGATGCGCGCATAGATGTGGAAGCCGCGCGACCCGGACGTCTTGGGCCACGCCGTCAGCCCGTAGTCCTCGAGTACCTCGCGGGCCACCTGGGCGACGTCGAGGATCTGCCGCCACGTCACGCCGGGCATCGGGTCCAGGTCGACGCGCAGCTCGTCGGGATGGTCGAGATCGTCGGCGAGCACCGGATGCGGGTTGAGGTCGACGCACCCCAGGTTGATCGCCCAGGCCAGACCCGCGGCGTCGTGGATGACCGCCTCCTTGGCCGAAGTGCCACGCGCGTAACGCAATTCGGCGATGTCCACCCAGTCGGGCCGCTTCTCCGGCGCGCGTTTCTGAAAGATGGCCTCCTGGTCGATGCCTTTGACGAAGCGCTTCAGGATCATCGGACGCCCGGCCACACCCCGCAGGGCGCCGTCGGCGACGGCCA
>Ga0335075_10013468_pt1 | contig 12308 bp, 8 predicted proteins | sample Lox_Sample_24_FD_206723 | JGI IMG/M metagenome (GOLD analysis project Ga0335075, IMG submission 206723) | Soil microbial communities from Loxahatchee National Wildlife Refuge, Florida, United States - Lox_Sample_2.4 | ecosystem: Environmental > Terrestrial > Soil > Wetlands | place: USA: Florida... | reverse complement strand
TAAACTAGGCAGAATTTGTCGATAAAGCCGCATATGCCAGGGCTGAAAGAGTGTGGATAGCATGTGGGTCCCCTTTTGCAAGCATAGTGATGCGGGTACCTCCGCCTTGCAAGGAAATGCTCGTATACTAATATGGATTGTTCTGCTCTAGTCATTATTTTCCATCGATCGATGACAGGGCAGGTATTCATGTCCAGAAATTACACAAAGAAAATTGTTCAACGGTGACAGACATGACGAGATGAACCTACTAGTTCAGAATGTGTAAGGCATAAGCAATTAACTTCGTAATGTAATTTCTTGCACAAAATAGCATAGTTACAAAAGTGGAGGACGTGCATTGCCTAGGTAGCATCGTAAGAATTGCTGTTGCCTGTCATGTAGGGAAAAAGTTAGATAGGGATGTCGAGAAGGGATCATAGTCACTAGGGTCCGTGGACTTGTTCGATTTATGCGCCTCAGCCGTGCGCGACCTGTCCGTGACAGTGAAGCTGATCAAAAAAGTGGAGAGACATCGGCAACGGCCGATGCATAATCTACGTCGGGCCGTGCCAGTTTCTTAAATGATGATGTCATGCCGACGTCGAGGCTGAAATAGGATGCGGATGTTCACAAGGTATTCCCTGTTCATCCATTGGTTGGGGGGGTTGGAGGATTAGAATAGCTAAAATGATAGTCACGTGATCCGTCACGTGTAATTCGGATCTTTCTAGACGCGTCATCCAGTAAGGGAAAATAGCCAGCGCAAATAATATGGTTTTTCTCATAACAGCGAATTGTAAATCGTCGTGGTACACCCTGGAATAGACCGGTCTAACTCGGGCCAGTTGGGTAGCTGCCTAGACTTCAACACCGAACTCGTTAGAAAGCCTTACAATTTCATCGTCCGCCTCATTTTTTTTTCACCCCACCATCCTTTTTTGCTTTCTGCATCTCTTATACGGTGTTCTAAAGCCTTACTTTCCGATACACTGGTTTCGATCACGCGAAAGTTTGTTTCAAAGGATCCTAAAGAGATCAATGGGCGGGAAGATCTGAAGTAACAGAATGTCAATATCCCGCTTACCATTTCTGTTCACCGAGAAGCGAAACGTGCACGTACTTTGTGAGCAATATACGGTCTAATCCCTCCCCCCCAAAAAGTCCTGCAAGTCTGCCTTGCCAGATTATTGCGAGCCATTCTCCGAGTTTTCTTCTCAGTACGATCTCATTATCCTCGGCGATGCCTCTGTTGTAAGGGATTTCGGCATGTTAGTACCGTCGATATGTACCATTGTCGTCAAATCCGCTCATAATTTTTCTCGTGGCGCCTGAGGAACAAAATTATCGAAAGAATCACCGAGAATTCACGACTTTTGGCACAATTTACTGAGTTTATAGTAGATACTCCTATGAACTCTTTTAGCGCAATCGAAAGCTGACCTTAGTATTTGGTCAGATTATCTACAACAAAACAATGTTTCAGGGAAATGGTCGCCGCCCGCAGCACGTATGAATCCCACATCACTATCAGGTGCCAGTTTCTCTGATGGACTCTCTACTCATAGTCGCTTTCCCCTCATGTTTCCGAGGCCAATGTGAATCAAGTCATACCGCTTGGATGGCCAGGAAGACAAATGGGACCGCCACAGTTGAATTGCCCTCCACAACCCGTTGAGATTGATCCTGTATCATACCCCAGACCCTCTGGCTCGTATGCGCTATGGGAATCCACGAGTTATTCAACAGGACCACTTGGGGAGCCAAATCCGCCCGTCTCTAATTCCATAGCCCATAACAAGTCAGGTCCTGGGTCACTTGACTTTGGAACACGAAACAGTCCTCAGGATCCAATAACCAATTGGTATACCGGCAACGATGGACCTTGGATACCAAAAGGAGCCGTTCCCGAGGTATCACAGGATGAGAGAATAAACTCCAGAGGGTACGCCCTGTACCGAAACCCTGGATATGGCTCTCCTCCAGGAATTCGCCATAGGCCAGGAAATCCCTCGGACAATGGAAGCGTTCCTTTTGGGATTTCTCCTTCAGATTCTGGCTATGGAACAGGAATTAGTCTGGAAAGTGCATCGGTCAGAGGTAGTGATATCGTGGATCATAGCCAGAATAACAGAAGTCTTTTAGGTCGTGCTTCTGAAATTCATCGTTATAACGAAAGTGGACCCGCAAGACAGTCTCATGGACCTGAACAATGGCCTTATAATTCGCCAAGCATGCCGTTGTATCGTTGTCCAACATGTCTCAAAGGAGTCAAGACTAAGTCTGAATTGAAGTACGTTGCCCGATTGCGTAGCGATCTAGCTTGCTAATTATCGTAGAAAGCACCATTTACGTCACACCAAGCCATTCCGTTGCCAGAGTACAGGTTGTAACCGGATAGAAGGATTCAGCACAGTCAACGATCTAAATAGGCATAAACAAAGCAAACACCCAGGTGACCTCTCAGGTGAGATACATTCGAAAACATACCACTGCCTGGTGGATGGTTGTAAATCCCAGGACAAAATATGGCCTCGTTTGGACAATTTTAGGAGCCATTTGAAACGCATGCATCGTCTCCCGGATGATGCAATGGACCAATTTGTTCACAGGTCGGTTGCCATTAGGTTCTCATGGGTAGACATTGCTAATAGACAGGGGTGAAGGGGTGAAATGGATCAAAGAACCAAAGGTAGCCTACCATCCCAAGGAACTTCTAGTGAGTCCCCAAGTAGGTTGGATCAGGACGGCCCACTGGGCCTTGGATCCGACGATTTCCCGGAGCTTTCATACCCTGGGGATCAACAGTGGAGCCATGTAAGTCCGAGTTCACTTGAGCGGCAAACAGAAATAACGGACCAGTTACTGGAAAATGCTGATGCCCAAACATTGGCCCCCACCAATGGAGACAACCCAATTGGCTTAGGAGACAACTCAGGAAAGCCTTTCGGTCTCGGAGGGAGCAGAGCCTCGTGGGGGCCTGATGCTGGAAATGGATGCCTAGAGAACGGAAAAACCTTGACATCATCAGATGAAAGTATGACAGTGCCGATTAAAAACTCGCTAGGCTCTCCCGAAGGCACTCTAGAATCTACTGACATAGTCGAGAGAGGTAAGACATCCAAATCAAAAAAGGCCCCATCAATAGATCCATGTCTTCGGGATGCCATCATCACGGCAGTATTTTCAACCGCGAATCCTGGAAAAGATAACGGATCTAACTCAGAATTCAAGAGCCTACCAAGTGTTGGATCGCCGGGTGCGAGTAATGTGCCTGAAACTTCACTTTGCTGTATGGACTCTGGAATTGCCCTGCCTAGTCCTGCGGCTCTGTCAAGGAGACCTCCGAATGACCAAGACCCATGTTTGGACTCCTCATCGGCTTCTGCGTCCGATAAAAAGGATCTTACTGACCAAGATGCCACAATCCAGAGAATTTTACAGGTCATTAAGGATGCCGGATATGTCCTAAAAAAAGAAAATAAATCACAAGCAGGAATTGGCCAAAACCTTAATAATTTAGGATCAGGCTTCAACAAAAAGCGGGATCCAGTATCGTGTTCCATTTCTACCTGTAAATTCCGTGGACGTCCTTGCGAATTGAAGTGTGCCTTCAGAGTTCCTTCAGCTATGACCCCGGACTAAATTTCTATAGGAAACATATGAAACGTCATACGCGGCCTTATGGCTGCACCTTTTCCAAATGTCCGAAGACTTTTGGTAGCAAGAACGACTGGAGACGCCATGAGACTTCACAGCACTACCAGCACGAGACATGGAGATGCGATGAAAAGACCAATGGCACATCTTGCACCAAGGTGTTTTTCAGTGCTGATATTGCCCGTGCCCATCTTACTAAGATGCACAAAGTCACTGATCCCGAGGTCATTCAACGAAAAATCGATGCAAGAAGGATAGGTGCAAACAATCAAGTCCATTTCTGGTGCGGGTTTTGCGAAAGGATAGTAAATCTCACGCAGAAAGGTGTTGATGCGTGGACGGAACGATTTAATCATATTGACGAGCATTTCATGGGTAAAAACGGTCGAACTAAGCAATCGATTGCGCAATGGAAAGCCGCTGACGGCGAGGCGGAGGGTGTACAACAGAACGTCTCGTCTCAGCCTCGGTCACCTAATGGAAGTGATCATGGAACTTCCGATGATTCATCTCCATCATCTAGTGACACCTCGTCTTCATCCCCAGATATTTCGATGATGCCGCCAAGCCCAGACACAGCTCCAACCCAGCAGAAGCGGAAGCGAGCTAATAGTGATGAACGCGGCGGCCGATCGAAACAGCCAAGGCATGGCAAGTATGAACACCGGATAGTATGCGTAAGAGGAGCCCTGTACTATCATCTCTCAAGTCTGCATTACTAAAAGTTCAGTAGTGCCAGTGTGGTTTCGAGCTCAATGCAAGGATAGACACTGCCTGTCCATCTGACGGCCATGACGTTTGCGATAAGTGCGAAAGGAAACAAGTCATTGTGCACAGGGATAACGATAAATGATACGCTCTTGCCATTTCTATCAAGTTATGGATACTCTATGACAGGACTCGGTGCAATTTCCTGTTTATGGCGTTTATAATGTCTACTATTTACATGCAATTTAATAATAAGGTTAAAGATTCATCTTTACCTGAGTTTATTCCCTCGGTAGATTTCCGGATAATATATGTTCCTGTCCATAATGGCTTTATTTGCTCGCCAATAATATATGTAAAATATCACATGCAAGGCCAAGGCCAAGTAAGGAGTCTCGACGTTTTGGCGCATTATTGCCGTCCAGGTCAGGAAGGTAGGACAAAGGGGCTTGCGTATCGCCAGACCCTAGTACTCCACTCGTCATAACAGAAGAGCAAGATAGAAAGCGAGGATAAGCTTTAAAAAGAATGCCTTGCCGCCAGGAGGTTGGGGGAGTGGCACTATGTTTGCAAAAGGGTGCTTTGACCATCAGCCGCAGCTGACCTCGTTGCCTGATCCGCCGGGAAAGCTGGGAGCCTGTTAGGAGAAAGATGGTGTGCAACGAAGCCCTGGGAGTGGACACGCTTCGGCAGGCCAATTGCGTGCCGTGCGGGAGTGACAGGCACCTTCCCTTTGAACTAACCGATCGTGGAACAAGCCACTCCACCTCGGTGTCGATATAGAGTCTAGTGCACTCCGCCCCAGGCAGACCTTGGGCGAAGTTGAGGCTGGATCGAGCGAAAGGACTCTCGTGCCATCTTCGCGATGCAGGCCCATTCCATCATCTCCCGCAGTTGCAGCGTGCCAAGCCCTCTCCTCCTGCTTCGCCTTTCCCCTGCATAGGACACGACGCAATTAAAACAATTCCTCGTAATCGCCCGCTGTTCAATAAGTCAGTCACTGAAGCCAGTGACATCCTGTTGCGCTCGGCTTCAAAGGACCCTTTCGGTTGTGGGGGCCGCTCGACCCGCACTGCCGATATTATTATTATTATTATTATTGTGGCACTTGTGTAAGTATTTGGCTTGAGGGCTGAAGAGGGGATGACACGATTGTTGCGGGATCTCGAATACGCCCTGCCACCTGGCATTGCGCGGAATGCGCATGTGGGGTTGCTATGGAATGCGTGTGTCGAAGCTTTTCGAAGGTCAATTGCGACTGGAGGGCTTCCATGATTCAGTAGTAATCGGGCAATGACAGACACCGATTAGCAGTAGGAAAGTTGTGAGATGTGATGAACTTCGCTAGGGAGCCTAGTGGCGCCTTGTCCGCCTTGCACTGATGCGATGCAAGGATCGACCAGCAGATAGGATACGCTAAGTGAAACACCTGCCTTCCTTTTTTCCTACTGGCGCTAACCTTTCCGCCAGCCAGCATGCGCGATAAAAGCCAACCTCCACTCACCGAAGAGCGGGGCCAGGTCTCACTCTACTGCAACATCACTGACTTGGTCAAGACGGTGAGGGCGCAGTTCACGGGCACCAATTCGAAGCTTCCTATCCCCCCACCATCAATAACCAGGGGTATGCATTGTTATGCAGGTCTCCTAACTCTCCTACTACCCGGTGTGCCTATGGCGTCTTCGGTCGGGGGCTTTAGGGAGTCTCAGCCAGGGCCACAGCTGTAAAGTCTGTCAAGTATGCTGACTTTGCGGCTCTACTCCCTCCCACACGAGACCACACCGGTCTGTTGGATCATGGAGGGTGAGGATGGGGGCCTTTGCCTTTATATGGCATCTTCCCTCTCTCTCTGGAGAAGGTGCTGCGCCTTTATGCTTTCCAACTTTTCGAATGCTTCGCCTCAGTTCACCTGATCATACAGAACGCCTAACTGCTTCTGAAGCTGTCCATCGTGGATGCAACTTAAGTATCTGGGTCATGTACGGTGGATTGGGGCCTCCGAACTCTGAACCGTCTTGACTCGGTCTATTGTTTGTTCTCATCTGAGTTTCTGATCTGCTCCAAAGTTGTTACACCGTTACCTGGCACTTTCGAATTTCCCCGGAACGATTGGCTTTTCCGCCCCCATTGACCGAACCGACAGCGTCTGGCCTGCGCCACCCGGCACACCGAGGCGCTCTAGCATTACAATCAACAAGAATGTCTTTCTCAGTTTTTGCGAATGTGCCCGGGGCACCATTTTCTTTCAATAATATGATGGATTGCCAGTCTTATTGTCGAGAGGATGTTCCGATGGATATGGGAAACCTTTGGGATCCTAATATGATCGATCCATCGCTGCGGGATACAGGCAATCATACGGCATTCTACCATGAATGGGACGAGCCGCAACAGCCAATACCAAGATTTCTCGCAGAGCCCCAAAAGATGCTATTCACGGCCAACCACCTGTCTCCCTTCCAGGCACAATCCTCCCAGATAGAATTTAATCGGCCTTATGAAGCCACTGGACCTATTCCACGTACTTGTGAGCCGTCTCGGGGATCCCCATCGTCCATCTGCAGCAGTGCTACAAGCCCTGGCACCGATATTGATTGGTATCATCCCCGAACGAGTCTTGAGGAATGTTCCCTTTCCCGGTCAACCTCTCATATAAGCCAAGGTCTCCCGGAGCTTGAGTGGCCGTCTACGAATTTGGTTCATTGCCAGATCCCCATGACCAGGCACATCAACCTCAGCGAGGTTCAAGGGTTTCCGGATCCAGAGGAAGTGATATTTCAGGACGACGAAGGTTTTATGGATTCCGATATAAAGATGGAGTATATCGAAACAGATAATCGTATTGTTAAACAAGAGAGATCTCGAGGCAACTATCGGCACTCAAGCGACGAAGGACTTGGCCAGTCACTCAAGAGTGAAGGTTCACCAGAACCGAAGCCGTCGACTATAGCCAATGACTATACTGAAGCTGACCTCGACGCTGATGGGGAAGTCGTGGATGAGCTCGAAGATGATGTTCACGAGTTCGAGCAGCCCATTGCTGAGGAAGAGGAAGACCAAGACACAGACTACAAACCCAAGGCATCACGAAACAAACGCCGCCGATCAAGCCGATCTAACAGAATTTCACCTTCAACACCAGCCAGCAAGCGGAACAAAGTCACTAAGTCTGTACCGCGTTCAAAATCTCAATTTCAGTGCAAAACATGTGACCACTCTGCTAAGGATGCCACGGCTCTTCACAAACATGTCCAAGCAGCGCACACTCGCCCCTACGATTGTACATTCTCCTTCGCTGGCTGTGACTCGACTTTCGGCAACAAGAATGAATGGAAGCGACATGTCTATAGCCAACACCTCAGCTTGCAATACTGGCTCTGCGATGTTGGAGCTTGCTCAAATTCCAAAGCTGGCACTTCTAGGGGTTCCTCTTCTAACTCCAGTAGTCGAACGAAAAATGGCAGCAACGAGTTCAATCGCAAGGACCTCTTTACCCAGCACCTTCGTCGTATGCACACTCCTTTCCCAGTCAAAAGACAGCAGAAAAAGACTCCCGAATGGGAGGAACGCATTAAGGAGTTGCAGGTCAACTGTCTGAAAGTCAGGCGAACACCACCAACGAAGACCAAGTGTCCTGTTCGGACTTGTGGGCAAATTTTCGAGGGCCTTACGAGCTGGGATGACAGGATGGAGCATGTAGGGAGACATCTTGAGAAGACTCCTGCGACGAGTAGTGGCCCCGCCGTCAACGAAATCGTTGAGCAAGAAAGCGACGAATTCATGATTGAATGGGCGCTCAGAGAGAGGATCATTGAGAGGAAAACGTCTGGCGGGTACAGACTACATAAAGATGCCGGACCAGAAAATGACGAAGATGACGATGCTGACTGCGAGGACGAGTGAAAGGGACTATATGATTCTCCTGTCACTTCCTTTATTTATTCTTCTTACAATTCAATTTACGACATGGCGTCGTACTGGCGCTGGACCTGACCTTATGAACATATACCCAGTCTTTACATGCTTTGTTAGGATAAATTTCTCCTTGGCAACGGCTTCACAGGGATGAATAATGGATCGATATTTCTTCATTATCAAATTTCACGAATCATGTCTTGTATCTTCTGAATCTATACTCACTCTGTATTTATCAAGTGTTCGCATATAGAAGAGCGCGTAAAAGCATTTCCACTATTTCTATATACCATTTCTGCCAAATCTTCTGTCATTCATGATATTTGCCGTCTAAGCGTGCACAAGAATCCTCAATGACGCGCAATGCATGTTTTCGCATTTCTCCAAGCCTTGCTTCCGCCATCAGTCCATTGTGGCTTAGACATTACCCCCCCCCCCATGTCGCATAGTCTGCCTCGTTGCCTATGGTCTTACCAATATGGGACAAGGCGCATGTACGGGAAACTCAACCTTGGAAGTTTGAAAGCAAACATTCCCGGATCTTGTGAAGTTGGGATCAGGGATACTCAGTGTTGAGCAAAGGATCCAAGTATCCAAAGTATGCTTACTTGACTGTCTGGCTTTTCGCGTAATGCGCAGCGCCTGAGTGAGGAATTTTCCACCTGAACAGTTGCCTATTCACTCAAATCTGTCAATGGGGCTTTGCAGATGATCCTTTGGCTCGAGCATGTAAAAGGGATCATCAGTGTGATATGAGAGATACTTCATCACGTGCAAGGGCTTGGTATTCTTTAACTTGTGCCTCGTACCTCAGGTCCATCTGAGAGATGCAGAAAAGTGTTTCGGTAATGCTTCTACTGAAAATGACCATCACTTTTGGACTTGACACTCGTGCCATCGATCTGATTAGTGACCTCCAACTTCGTGTCACGTGAAATGAGGGTTAGCTTTATAATGCTGATTGATTTGCGTGGACCGATCTAGCTTGAGTTTTGATACTTGATTGAACAATATTTGCCTTTTTTTTCTGATCTGCCTATTTATGATAGAAATCTGGAGATAAGGTGGAAGGAGCATTATACCCTCGTGACACGTGACTTTGCTTTTTACGGACTTGAACCCACTGACTGATGGGCTTTAATACCGGAGTCAACAAGTATTGGCGAAATTCATGGTTTATCCCAAATCAAAGGCTTGGAGGAAAGAGGGTGTACGGTCTAAGATGGGGAGAAGAAGAGGAGATTCTTTGTAACGTGAGTTGAAATTTCAGGAAACTGAGGCGGGATAGAGATCTTGACTTGGCAATATAATAGTTTACCTATTTTGAAATGCGCAAATAGAATGCCACATAACAGCCGGTTATATAGGGAGAGGAGGTGGTGGAGAGATCGATAGCGAGGGATCTGGGTGCTGAGATTGAGGGTCGGGTGAGGGTTGGTGGTGTTACTGAAAAAGCCGAGGGTATATCTAAGGTTAGGCGGAGATAGGCAATTGTGCGGCAGTCCTATTGTGCTCGTAGAGTGTCACATTTGATGGTGATTTCCAAGTGCGGATTTCCATTTTGGAGTACATATGGAGGCAGATTCTCATATTCCGATTGCTATTCGTTCAAATCTCTGAGAGCATGTTAGAGGGCTGGGACCAGAATGTTGGACAGCTGGAACGAGTCGTTGATGAACGAACCAGGAAATTCCTTTTCTGTAAACTGGATCTGCTCCCCACTAATGCAGGATTCCGCTCTAGTGTTCGGGAGATTGACACAATTGAAACGCCCATGTTGGAAATGTGAAACATAGTTCTTGGGAAATGATTTGGTATAAATGAACTTCCCGAATTGCTATATTTTAGCCATATTATGAGTATCGAAAAGTTGAGAGCAGCGAGGGCATTATAAAGAGACAGCAAATTATAGTGATGATGAAAGATGAGCTTGCTACGAAGGATATTTGGCATATCCAGTAGCTTTTCAGGAAGTCTTCCACCATAGACAATCGAAGAATGAAAAAGGGGCTAGAATTCAAATTAAATTTAGTCTTCGTCGCAAGTCGTCTGAAGATCTTGCCATCAGAGCAGCAAGCATCAGGATTCTATCTCAACTCCAGCGCTGATTCTTGGATTCACGCTTCTGCCGTGATTGGGGAGAAAAGAATTGGGATACTAAGGTGATGCTAGTGAGCCTTATTGAGACAATAGCGTTTTGTGGACTAGCACTACATACTTAGTCCATCGGACCTTATTTCTAGTCCGCTGCTTTCTAATAGGCTTATTTATCTAGGCCTGAGTACGTCAAAACTCTCACATTTTGATGCATAGGTACGCTTAGAACAACATCTCTTGTATCTATTAGGCGTCTACCGAGAGGTATAGTAGGTATGGGAATTATATAGACTAACTTGGTTGACATTTTGTACAGTGACGCCATACGATTGCGTATTAGCTTGACGGATTCAAGCAATAAGCTTCATTATTAGTAACTCAGATTCAATGGCTTTTTGTGCTACAATTGCCTTTGTATTGTCTGGGTTCCGCAACGGCATAGCGGTAGCAGCCATATCATACTGGCACCAATCAGGGATCTACACCATGTTCGACATTGGATTTGCGATGGTGCCTCAGAACATTACAGGTTCTAGAGCGTCACGCCAACTAAAGTATAATAGTACCGTCTACTTTCAAATCTATGCTACCATTGCATCGGAGATTTATCGTACGAACATACCAAATGTCATACGTTGAACAAGGCAGGCTTGAATGCATCGAAATTCCCACTATTGGATTTTGATACGAATATGAAAATGTAGTTTGCCTACATTGTTGTAGGCGTAGCGCCTCATTACCCGCGCAATTCTAGATCGTTTTGATTCATCTTAAAAATTCTACTTTCGATCTGCCTATCAAATATCTAATAATTTTAACAATAGGGTTGAATTGTTACGTGTTCGCAAAGCCTGCCTATGCTTTTCCTACAGGGCTATTTGAAGAGCCTCTCAACCGGATCCAAGGAGTACTGCAGATGTCACTTTTAACCCTTTGCGGACACGTATTATCGACATTGACAACAACATGCCTTTTCTTGGGCTTTACAGCTTGCTGTAAACCTTTAAGAGCTAGTTTAGCAACTTTCTTTAGGTAGATGCTGCTTTTTTTGCAACGCTTTAGCTTGTTTTGCAGCCTGCTGTGAGCTTTCACTTCGACCTAGCAGTCCCTTTCTTCTTGAGTATGCTGTCGACAAACTTCGGCCTGTAAGGTATGCTTAGCCTTTACAGCTTTCTTGTTGGCTGCAGCCTGGGCTTCTTGATTAGCTATTCTCTTCTTTTAGTTTATTCGTTAGCTTCTTTTTAGACCTAAATTCGTCTAGCAGCTTGTATGTACAAAGGACTAAAAGTTGAGGACCTACATCTTCTCTGCTCAATAAATTAAGCCTTTTGCCCTGCTATGCTTCTTGTACTTGATATTATTAATAGCCTTATAAAGGCTATTAATCACTTCTTAGTTGGTTCCTACCTGTTTATAATTGCAGGTTTAAAGCGAATCTTAACGCTTACTTTTAAAAAGATTTTTTTGGCTATAATAAACATTCTAGCATATGCTAATAAGAGTTGCCCTAACCCTAAACTTGTAATTATGCTAAGAGTACTACTATATGTATAACTGTCCTACAACAATTAAGGAGTTGTACTTGGCGTAATAAATATTATTACTAACACGCTTCCTTTTTAGCTAGTTAACATGCTTCCTTCTTAGTTAGTCAACACGCTTCCTTCTTAGTTAGTCAACACGCTTCCTTTTTAGTTAGTCAACATGCTTCCTCCTTAGTTAGTCGCGTTTTACTTCTTCTTAGAAGGCTTCACTTTAAAGCTATCTTATTAGATTAGCAAGTATAGCCCTCATATTCTCCGTTGACGCCATTAACGTCCCTACAGCATTTACTTTTAGTCGCATACCTATTAGTACTAGTTTCAACAAGGACTAGTAAATTATTAATCAAAGCCGTATATGGCCCAGCCTCACTCCTTATCCTCCTAATACGAATTCGTCTTAGTCTC
>Ga0335075_10013467_pt1 | contig 12308 bp, 16 predicted proteins | sample Lox_Sample_24_FD_206723 | JGI IMG/M metagenome (GOLD analysis project Ga0335075, IMG submission 206723) | Soil microbial communities from Loxahatchee National Wildlife Refuge, Florida, United States - Lox_Sample_2.4 | ecosystem: Environmental > Terrestrial > Soil > Wetlands | place: USA... | reverse complement strand
ACGGCGACGACCAGCAACCCCAAGATGGCAGCGGACGCGCCCGCGCTTGTGATGAAGAAGCTCTCGTAACTGCCCACCACAACGCACCCCAGCGGGCATCGGCGGCGATCTTGCCGAGGCGTGCCCGGGCCGCCACCGGACTCGTTCAGCTTCGCACGCCAGCGCCAGCGCCTTCGCCAGAACCGCAACCGCGGCGCAGCAACAAATGGGTCGAGGATCAGGCCGACAGCACGTTGGGCGCGCCCGTTGCGTGCCCGGTCGTATGGTCCGCTAGTGGCATCGCCCTCGGATCAGCGGCTAAACAGCTTCCAGTGCCCCTCGGAGATGACTTCGACTGAGGCGTCGGTCACCTTGATGGCGCTCTGATCGTCGATCGCGTAGCTTGGCACAAGCATGCTGGCGGCCCATTTTTCTGCGCTGGCCATGGAGTTCTCCGGAAAGCTCACGTGATCCAGGTGCGGGAAGATCGCGAAGTCGACTACTCCCAATGTTCTGTCGCTGCCGGCCCGGCTCCAGCTGACGAAGTCCGTCCCGATGCTGGGGGTCATCACCATGCTCCCGCCGCTCAGTCCCACCCAGACCGCGCGCAGCGACGGCAGGAGGTCTGCCAGTCCGGACTGCTGCATCCAGTAGCACAGATACGTGGCATCGCCGCCAGCTACCAGCAGAGCGTCCGTCTCCTGGACCAGGGGGACCCAGTTCTCTTGATCGATGCTGGGCAGCGCAGTGAGTTCGAGCACCCCCAGGGACTTCCAGCCCAGTTCACACATGGGGGTCGTGGCTCGTCCGGTGATGAACCGCCATGCCGCGCCAGGACCGCCCATGGGGTACACCGCGGTGGGAATGCAGAGTGCGGTGGACTCGGCAATCGGTTTGGCCAGCAGGTCGACCAGCGCGTTGCGGATGCTCGTGTTCTTGATGCCGGCGGAGGTGAGAAGAAGCCTCATGATGCCTGCTCCCTCGTCAGTCTCGCCGCGGTCGCCTGCGCCATGACTATCACTCCCGTATGTCATTCGGAGCCGGTCTCCGGCCGCCGTCACTCCCGCTACGAAGTAGCCACCGCCCAATCGACACCTGCCTGCCACAATGCCGGGAAAGCTTTGGGCCAGGCTCCACGCCCTAGTTCTCGCGCTTGTCCAGTAGGAGGCCGGCAACTAAGTCCGGTGATGGCCGACCGTTAGACCGTCACCCGCTCCCGGGTCGAAGCCCAGGTTGCGCAGGCTTTACGCTTCCTGGGGCACGTTCAGCACGCAGCGGGATGCCTCAGCCTTCGTCCAGCACCGCTCGGATCACGTGCCGGGCGTTGCGCGCCATCGCGGGGTTCGTCCTCCGGTAGTACGGCAGCGCGATCAGCGCCTGCGAGAGTGTCCGCCCACGGCCGCGGATCCAGGTCGCGTCGTCCACGGCCAGGGCCTCGCGGAAGACTTCCCTCGCATCGTCCGGTAGCAGATTCCACGCCGGGAAAAGATCGCAGGCCGGATCTCCCACTCCCATGCACCCGAAGTCGATCACCGAGGCCAGCCGGCCACCGTGAATCAGCAAGTTGCCCGGCATCAGATCGGCATGCAGCCACACCGGCGGCCCATCCCAGTCCGGGGCCCGCAGGGTCTTCTCCCATACGGAGGCTGCGGCATCACAGTCGACCTCCTCCTCCGGGATCCCGCGGAGTTCCTCAATCACCGCCTGGGTGTCCGCGTCGAGCGAGGCGACCGGCCCGCCGCGGTGTGCTTTCGGCGCACCCGGCAGGCTGATGCTCCGCATCGCCGCCACGAATCCGGCCAGATCCTTGGCCAGCAGCACGGGCTCGCTCAGTGCCCCCGCCTCGGGATGTTCGCCCGCCAGCCACCGGTACACCGACCATGGCCACGGATACCCTAGGGCGGGCTTCCCGGCCCCGAGCACCTCGGGGATACGCGTGGGCAGGTGGGGAACGAGCCTGGGCAGCCACCGCTGCTCCATTGACACGTCCTCAGCCCCGCCCTGCACCAGCGGCAGCCGTACGACCATGTCCTCGCCAAGCCGGTACATGGCATTGACCGTGCCGCCAGACGGCCACCGCTCCACCGCCTGCCCCGCCCACTGAGGGAACTGCCCGGCGATCAACCGCCGGACAAGATCGTCGCCAATGGGGTGCATACCGCGATGCATCAGCGCTGGGCTCATGGCGCGTCATCCGACCACCGGAGGCCGACGGGCGTCAAACGCCTTTGCTGAACGCGTCCGAGAGTCGCCGGTTTCACGGCAGCCATCGGGCCAGGGCTTTCCGAGGTTGGCGACGGCGCGGCGAGCGCGTCCTTGCGGCGGCTGGCGGCCAGAAGTTGGGTAACCTCCTCTGGCTCCAGGGCGCCAGCTTGACTGACCTGGTTAGAAGTTTCCCGGCGAGTTTGACATGATTTGGAGTAGTCGAACAGTGGACTCAGGCCGGGGACGAAGCAGTGAGCCTTAGCGCTATGAACACGGCCTCGCTGATCATCACTGGCGTGGCCTGGCTCGTTATTGCCATAGTCCTGGTCCTCGATTTCTCAGGCCGCTGGCGGCGCTACCCCGGCTTCCGGTGGATCGGTGCGGGTCTCTTGCTGATCATGAGTTCCGTCATCTTCAGCCAGGTTGCGCACGATCGCGGCTGGCCCATCAGGCAACTGGAGACCATTGACAGTCTGAATATCTTGACCTTCGTGCCCGCCGCGGCCCTCGGCATCAACGGCTACCGCCTCTACGCAAAGTCCCGGCGGGGTCCCGCAGCCGGCCGCCCGCTGGTGTGAACATGCGACATGCCTGACCAGCAGCTGCCGGTCACCCGGCTTTCGGTAGGCCTGCCAGGAAACTCAACCCCGGAAGCTGCTAACTGAAGAGGTCGCGCCCCAGTGGAGGGACAGCCCGCTAGCGACACGATCCGCGGTGATCTGCATCATGCTGCCGAGGATTGTCGCCTGATCCGCCACTAGGGCCGTCTCGTCCGGCCCGTAGGTGATCCGGTCGCTGACCAGCACCGGTGCGCCTTTGTCCTCGTCCAGATGGCGCGCCACGTCCGCGCCAAGCACATCCGGGCGGATAGTCTCCGACGCCCTGGCTACCACGGCGCCCGCGTCGGCTAGAGCTGTGTACAACGACACGGCGGTGAAATCCACTTCACGCAGCCGGTCCGCGTACGGTTCGCGTACCCAGGAGACCTGATGAATCGCGCGGCGGCCGGCGAAGGCGCGGACGCGCTCCAGCCGCAGCCCGGTCTCGCTCTCGCGGACCCGCAGTCGCGCCGCGATGCGGGAGGGCACGCGGCGCTGCGAGCGCGCGATCACGGTCGTGCGGACTTCGTGGCCCTGCTCGCGCAAATCGTCGGCAAAGCTCCGCAAGGACCCCAACTGGTACGGCAAATGGAGCGGTGCAACATAGGTGCCCTTGCCGGGCCGCTGAACGATCAGCCCCTCGCCGCTCAGCTCCCGAAGCGCCTGGCGCAGCGTCATTAGGGTAACGCCGTACTGCATGCTCAGCTCGCGTTGCCCAGGCAGCGCCTCGCCGGGCGCGTAGTGACCGTCGCGGATCTTCGCGGCGAGGTCGGCGGCAATGGCCCGATAGCGTGCCAAGCTGCTCCCTCTTCTTCGGCTTTCGGACCGCTGAACCTGCCGGTCCGCTTCGCCTGTCAGATCACGTCCCTTGATCGTCGCCACCGACGATCATCGCACGCCGACTGCCCGGAAAGCGCGGCCCGCAGTGACGCCACGAATGCGCCGACCTCGGCTGGGCCAACGCCGTCGAGTATGCGGCGCATGATGGCCGCGCCGACGATGACTCCGTCGGCCACCGCCGCCGCCTCAGCCGCCTGTTCCGGCGTGGAGATCCCGAAGCCGAGGAGGACCGGTAGGTCGGTGACTTGCTTTACCCGCGCAGCGAGGACCGCGGCGGACGGGGCCAGCCGGTCCCGTTCGCCGGTCGTGCCCATGATCGAAACCGCGTATACGAAGCCTTGGCTGCGCCGCCCGATCTCGGCGAGCCGGTCGTCGGGCGTCGCGGGCGAGGCCAGCAGGCTGACCTCGATCCCCGGTACGTTCAGCCTGGCCAGCTCGTCGAGTGGCAGGTCGGGCACGATCAGCCCGGTTACGCCGGCGGCGCGCAGGGCGTCGGCGAAGCCTGGCCGCAGCGCGATGTTGGCGTACGTGCTCGCGATGAGCGGGATGCCGACGCAGATTGTGGCCAGCTCCGCCAGGACCGACGCGGGCGTGCAGCCCTGCGCGAGCGCCGCGTCGGACGCCTCCTGGATCGTCCGGCCGTCCACTGTGGGGTCGGAGAAGGGCAGCCCGACCTCGATCAGATCGGCCCCGGCGTCCCCGAAGGCAGTCAGATAGGCGGCCCAGTCCGGCGCGACGCCGCCAGTGATGTAGGGCATCAGCAGCTTCGTCACAGCTCCGCCTGCTCCATGAGGATGGAGACGTCCTTGTCGCCGCGCCCGGAGAGCGTGATTAGGACGGTCGAGCCGCTCGGCAAGACTGATGTTCCGGCGGCGCGGATCACCCAGGCCAAGGCGTGCGCCGACTCGATCGCGGGCAAGATACCCTCCGTCCGGGCGAGCCGCACGGCAGCCGCGATCGCTTCCGCGTCAGAGACCGTGACATAGCGAGCGCGCCCTCGGTCCCGCAGGTACGCGTGCTCGGGGCCGACACCCGGATAGTCCAGGCCGGCTGCGACCGAGTGTGCCTCTTTGATCTGCCCGTGTTCGTCCTGGAGGAACAGCGACTGGGAGCCGTGCAGTACGCCGATCTCACCGTTCGAGGCGCCCGAACCACCTTCTGCCTCTACCCCGATGAGCTCTGCGGCCGTGTCGACAAAGCCCGCAAAGGTACCCGCCGCGTTGCTGCCGCCACCGACGCAGGCGACAACGTAGTCGGGGACCGCCGCGGGCAGCTCGGCCGCGCACTGCCGCCGGGCCTCGTCGCCGATGACACGTTGGAACTCGCGCACCATCGTCGGGTAGGGGTGCGGGCCGATGACCGAACCCACGCAGTAGTACGCCTCGTCGGCGTCGGTGACCCAGTGGCGCATCGCCTCGCTCGTGGCGTCCTTGAGCGTGCGGCTGCCGGTGGTCACAGGGACGACCTCGGCGCCCAGCAGCCGCATCCGGAACACGTTGTGCGCCTGACGTTCCACGTCCCGCTCGCCCATGAAGACTTTCACGGGCAGTCCGAGCAGGGCGCCCGCCGTCGCGGTTGCGACGCCGTGCATGCCGGCGCCGGTCTCGGCGATTAGCCGCTTCCGCCCCATGCGAAGGGCCAGCAACGCCTGTCCCATCACATTGTTGATCTTGTGGGAGCCAGTGTGCGTCAGGTCTTCCCGCTTGAGCAGAACGCTCAAGCCAAGTTCAGCCGACAGCCGCAGGGCCGGCGTCAGCGGGGTGGGACGGCCCGCGTACGCCGAGAGCAGCCTGGCGAGGCTCCCACGGAATCCGGGATCGGCCCACGCCTCGCCGAACGCATCCGCCACCGCCTGGCAGGCGGGGACCAGGGACTCCGGCACGTACCGCCCACCGTAGTGGCCGAACCGACCTACGATCTGGGCGCCGCTCGGCCCGGCTGTTATAGAACTCATATCAGAGTTATAGAACAGTTGGGTCAAGCGTGGCAAGCCGGTGGGCCTTCCCGACTTGTCGGTGCCACGCCACTCGCCCCACGCACCGCAGGGCGACGGGCGCCGGTTGGATAGGCACGGAGCGGCCCGGATATTCAGAACCGTGGCGTAGCCACGGCAGTTGCAGGAACGAGGCATGGGGTCGGCGCGAATTCACCCGCGAGAAGAGAGGGCACGGCGAGCGTCTTCTAGGCCCTTTTCGTTCTCGTGCGGACCGCTGATACCTATCAGGTTGTTCTGACTGATGCGTCCGGCGAAGTAGTCCGCCTGAACGGCCCAGCGAAACCTCATCATCGGCACCAGTCCAACCGCGGTCTCGTCTGCCCCGGTCGCGCCTGCGTCCAGGTAAGCGTTGACAAGTGCCTCCGCATGGTCGGGGCCGCCGACGTATATGACTGCCGATGCCAGGTCGTAGAGCAACGGTCCCTCGAGGGCAGAACTCCAGTCGATCACCCCGCACCGGCCGGTGGACGGGTCCAGCCGGAATGCCTCTGGAGCAGGATCAGCGTGCAACAGTCCCCAGGTCATCTCGTCCGGCACCACAGCGGCAAGTTCCTCCAGCGCGAACTTGACCGCCGGACGCAGCCAAGGCCTGATTTCCAGATGACCGGCTTCCGGGTCGACCGAGTCGAAACGCGTGGCCTCGGGACGCGGACGCCCGCCAGCGCCTTGTGCACCGCAGCCAGTGTCCGGCCGATCACCTCCTGCTCGGCAGTGGTTTGGTCGGTGAGCGGCTGACCCGGCACCCAGGTGAGAAGCGCCAGCCGGCCGTTTCCTGTGTCCACCGCGAGCTTGCCGTCCGCAGCCGGGACAGGCGCGCCTGTAGTTATGCCGGCTTGCTCGAGCCGAGTTGCTATGCCGAGGCCAGCGGCGAATTGGTTGCCATCAGCAGATGCGCCCGCGGCCGGGACCCGCGTGCTGGTCGACCGCGAGCTGTATAGTGAGTGCGGCCGCGGTGACGATGTGTTCGCTGGCGGCTATCAGGTCGTCGGGTAGCTGGTCGCGGTATGGGCTGCACGGCTGCGGCGAGCTCGCCGGCGAACATCAGTACGGGCAGGCCGATCAGCAGCTCCTGGTCGGCAAGCACAGGCCCGAGGTTAGTCACCTGGGCATTCGTCAGACCCGGGTCAATATCTCCTACGCTGGGCACGGCGGCCGCAGCGAGATCCATCAGTGCAGTCACAGCCTGATGATCACGAGGCGGCCGCCCCACGTCACGCCACCACGCCGCCGATCAATCTCTAAGAGCCTGCTCGGAAATCCTGTGCGGCCTGTAGGAGCGCCTGCTGCGTGGCTGGCGGGCCGTGGCTGGTGCCGTGCCGCTGGCGGGCCAGCCGCCGGGTCATTGATGATGATCACGGACCAGTAGACCATCGCGGCGTGATGCTCTTCGAGCCGCTCGTAGTCGCGGACGGTGCGCCGGGAGCGGGTGATCCAGGAGAAGGTGCGCTCCACCACCCAACGGCGGCGCAGCACCACGAAGGCGTGCGCGGCGGTGCGCTTGACGACCTCGACCGTCAACTGCAGGTTCGCCCGCGCCCAGGCCAGCAGCTTGCCGGCGTAGCCCCCGTCGGCCCAGGCCAGGGTCACGGTGCGGAAGGCGGCGCGCAGGCGCCACAGTAGCGCCCTGGCGCCGTCGCGGTCCTGGACAGATGTGGCGGTGACGACAACCACCAGTAGCAGGCCCATGGCCTCGACGGCGTTGTGCCGCTTGCGGCCGTTGATTTTCTTCCCAGCGTCGAAGCCGCGGCTGGCTCTGGCGACCGTCTCGGCGGCTTTCACTGACTGGGAGTCGATAACCGCGGCAGTGGGCTCGGGCTTGCGCCCGGCCGCGATGCGGCACTGACGGTGCAGTTCGCCGTGCATGACGGTGGTGGCGCCGGTTGCCTGCCAGCCGACCAGGCAGTCATACACGGTGGACGAGGGCGGGAAGTCGGTGGGCATGGCCCGCCACTGGATGCCCTCTTTGATCAGGTAGCGGACGGCATCGACGATGTCGCGGCGGCAATGCTCCGCCGGCCGTCCGCCCTTGCCCTGCCGCCACGCCGGTTCCGGCGGCACCGGCTCGGTGACCGCGAACTCGGCGTCGCTCGTGTCCGAGGGGTAGCGCGGTACCCGGGTGCTGCGGCTGATCCCGCCCGGACAGCACCGGCATGTCACCGCGGGGTTGCCGGCGGCCAGGACACTTTGCCAGCGCGTAGCATCGTGGCGCACCGGCCCCGTAACCTGGGCACGCGGGCCCTTCTGGTTTCTTGATCGTCACAAATCGGGATCATGGGGCCGCGCCCCGATATCCAGCGCGGCGACACGCCCCTGGCAGCAACAGATCAGTCGCAATCCGCTGGCCGGGCCATCAAGGGTTCACCGCCAGCCGACAGGAGGGTGATGTTTGCCCGCGTGATCACAGCCCAGGTAGCAGCCGACGGGTTCGACGGCGCCATAGGAGTCGCTCAGCAGCAGCTCCCCGCCGCCCGCCAGCAGCCCGGATTCAAAGGCTTCTACCTGCTTGCCGACGCCGAGACCGGCAAGCTCATGACCATCTCGCTATGGGAGACCAGGGAAGACCTGGCCGCAGTCGAGGCACAAGCGGCGCAGATCCGAAGCCAGGCCGCACCCGCCATGAGAATGACCACGCCGCACCTCGAGACCTACGAAGTCGCGATGCACGCCTGAAGCCACATGCCGCTCAACGACTCGCTGAGGGGTTTCCAAACAGGCTCTAACTGCGGCTGCCCTACTAGGACTTATGACCTCACACCGGTACCGCTGTTGGTCGTCATCGAGTCTCCTCCGGCGAGTTCAGGAAATCCTTCACGACATTCCATAGCCTCTCGCCTGAACTGAGCATGTTGTTATGGCCAACGCCAGGAAGGCTGACCAGCCGAGCATGGCCGGCCATGGCCTTGGCCAGCTCCTTTGCCATCCAAGGCCGAGTGAGTGCATCTTCTGACCCGCTTATGATCAAAGTCGGACAGTCGACGCTCCTGGCCCTGGAGAGAGCGTCAAATGGGCCAATGGTGAATGGGGTCTTGCCGATGCGTGCCAGATCTATCGCGCAGGCGAGCAGGCTGGTCATTGGGCTTAGTAGTACTTGCGCTCTTACGTCGCGGCGACTGGCAAGGTCGATTGCTACCGCGCTTCCAAGCGACCAACCGATAAGCGTAATTTGGTCCAGAGTTATCGATGCATGCCGTTCCAGGTATGTAATAGCCGCATCCGCTGATCGGTAGCAACCGAATTCTGATGGTGCCCCGGAACTGACGCCGAACCCGGCGTACTCGACACAGGCGACGCCGTATCCTGCACTGCCAAGCCACCGCCGGACAGGCCGGGTTCCGGCAACGGTCATGCCGATTCCATAAAGGAATACGATCCATCGCTGCTTGTCGGCCGGTGGACGGATGATCATCCCGATGTGTTCGCCGCGGGTGGTCTCCTGCCAGACAAGTTCTTCTCCGGGCTCCAGTGTTCGCTCGAGGTGCCCGACGTCGTCGCCCACGCGCGCGCCGCGCGTCCCCCGCAAGGGTTGCAAGGCCTGGAAGGCGCCGATAGTGAGCCGCGAGACAAGGTAGCCGCCGACCCGTCGCGCGGCGGCGTCACGCTTAGCGTCAGATACCTGCGGGTCCCCCGACGGAAAACCTCTGGCGTCTGTGCCCATGATCGGTATTCCCTCGGTGCCAAAACCCTGTCTCGCAGTGTAAGCCCATACGGCGGCAGGGAATTGGCGCGGTGGGGGGCTCAGCCAACCGGCCTTGACCGCATAGCGCCAGTTACGCACTAGCCAACCGGCGCAGCTGCAAACTCCGGGCTGGCCGGCTAAGAATCCTCCTTGGTGGCGCCCGCGACCAACTCCCATATGTGACCGGCCGGGTCGGCAAAGCTGGCAATCAGATGGCCCGTGCCGAACTCCCATGGATCGGTCCTGGGCTTCACGCCACGTTCCGCCAGCTCGGCGCAGGCTGCGTCCAGGTCATCGACGAACATGCAGAACGTGAACCGCAATCCAGCCGCGGTACCGCCGACCTCGGCCGGTTCTATCAGCTCCCGCGCGCCGGGAAAGTCCAGCACGCTAACGGTCATGTCACCGAAGTGAAACGACGCGCCGTCGTCATACTCGCACGCCACCGGCACGCCAAGTCCACTCTGATAGAACGCCTTTGCCCGGCGCCAGTCTTCGGCGAACAGGACGATATTGCCGATCCGCTTCTCCGTGCGCCCCCAGGCGCTTGCGCCGGCCGCTGCCGACTTATCTATCGCGCCTGCTGAGGTGGGGCTGCCTGCGATCTCCCAGATCTGGCCGGACGGGTCTGCGAAGCACGCGTTACGGATACCCCACCAGCGGCCCGTCGGCCCGTTCAGCAGGGCAACCCCGCGATCAGTCAGTTCCGAGCAGACAGCGTCGACATTCTCGGTGAATATCGTGAACACGCCGCGTGACCCGTCCTTGCCGGTGGCGGCCCGTGCCGGACCGATGAACTCAGCCGCCGAGCCAACGTGGCGCAGATGCATGATCGTCTCGCCGAAGGTGAAATAGACAAGGCCGTCCGGATGACGCTGAGCCAGCAGGCCGAAAGCTCGCTCGTAGAACGCGCGAGTGCCCTCTACGTCCTCGATGTACATGTCAATCACGCCGATGCGCTTGTCCCACGTCATCTATTGGCCTTTCGCTGCGTGTCTGCTGGCGAGCCCGCCAGCCGCAAGAAACACGACGAGCAGGGCTGGCGGCGCCTCCGGTCTCAGGCGGCAAACAGCCTCCAGTGCCCTTCGGAGACGACTTCGACGACACCGTCAGTCACTTTGATGGCAGTCTGACCGTCGATCGCATACGCCGGCACCGGCATACTGGCAGCCCATTTCTCTGCGTTGGCCATGGAATTGTCCGGCATATCCGGATGATCCAGGTGCGGAAAGATCGCGAAATCAACTATCCGCAGCGTTTGATCGCCACCGACAGCCGGCCTCCAGCCGACGAAGTCGTCCCCGATGCTGGGGGGCCATCACCATGCTCCCGGCGCTCACTCCCACGTAGACCGTCTCGCGCAACGAAGGGAAGAGATCCGTCAGTCCGGACTGCCGCATCCAGTAGCACAGGTACAAGGGATCGCCGCCATCCACCAGCATGACGTCAGTCTCCTGGACCATCGGGACCCAAATCTGTTCATCGATGCTGGGCAGCGCGGTCAGTTCGAGCACTCCCATGGATTTCCAACCCAGACCGCACAACGGGGCCCTGGGTTCTCGTCCGCTGACGACCCGCCATGCCTGGCCAGCACCGCCAGGCCTGGCGTACTCCGCCGTCGGAATGCAAAGGGCGCTGGACTCGGCAATCGGTTTGCCCAGTAAGTCGACCAGCGCGTCGTTGATGCTCGTGTTCTTGATGCCAGAGTCCGTGAGAAGAAGCTTCATGATGCCTTTTCCTTGGTCATCTCGCCGACTTGATTGACGAGCCTATCTATCTAACTGCCAGCGCGCCCGCGCCCCGTGATCTGCCAGCATGAGGGTGTTCGGCTTGTCTGAGACGGCACCGTACTGAGAACAGGCTGCAGCTGCTCCGACCTGCCCGGCGCGTCGGCGTGGTGCCGCGGTCCGCGGGAGCCAAAAGAACACGACTCAGATACGAGCAGCGCGCCAAGTTGCGGCACTCCGTTTCGTCGACGAGCTTGCGGATCGAGTATCGGGTTTGCAGGCTTTGCTTGGGACATGCCTGGTCGCGCATGCGCGGCGCCGGGTTGTTGGGCGGATGCAGTCCAGAGGGGAGCGCGAGCCGTGATCCTCCCGAAGATCCGGGACCCTCGCTTCGTAACGATGCGTCGCGGCGGGACCCTCACTGATTCCGATCACCATCTCCTCGCTCTTTGGGCGGCATCTTGCGCGGAGCACGTCCTTGACTTCTTCGAGTCGGCTCAGCCCGAGGACCAACGGCCGCGGCAGGCGATCGAGCATGCACGCGCCTGGGTGCGTGGCGAGGTCGGGATGATGAAGGCCCGGGCGGCGGGCGGCCATGCTATGGGCGCGGCCAGAGACCTGCGTGGGGCAGCACGGCATGCCGCCTGCGCTGCTGGCCAGGCCGGGGCCGTCGCACATGTCGCCGCGCACGAGCTTGGCGCGGCCGCCTATGCGATTAAGGCGGCACGTGCTGCTGCGCCGGAAGGCGACGGCGAGGCCGCAGGGCGACTCGAGTGCCAGTGGCAGCGTGACCAGCTCCCGGAGGCGATTCGCGAGCTCGTACTTGACGACCAGCGATTGCGGAACGACATCTGCTGGTCGGTGTTTGACTGTTAAGCGCGGGTCAGGGCGCCAACGCCCTACTCGGCTCCCGCCGGACTCGTTTCATGATCCGGCCATGTGCCGCCCGGTGCCGGGACGCCACGGATCAGGTCGCCGATTGGCAGCATCTTTGATCCCGATCGGACGCCACGGTCCGCCATCGGCTCGTCATCGAAACGCGGGATGATGTGGAGGTGCGGATGAAGCCCGCCCTGATCGTTCCAGCCGAGCGTGTAGCCGTCGGGAGCAAGCCGCTTGTGAACCTCGGCTCGTACAAGAAGCAGAAGTTCGCGTGTCGCAGCCCACTCCTCGGCGGTCAGGTCGAACGGAGAAGGTCGGTGGACTTTCGGGACGATGACACCGCAGCCTGGAATCACGTCGGGCGGGTCACGAGGATCTCTGGTCGAGGCGTAGATGCAGAATTC
>Ga0335075_10013466_pt1 | contig 12308 bp, 6 predicted proteins | sample Lox_Sample_24_FD_206723 | JGI IMG/M metagenome (GOLD analysis project Ga0335075, IMG submission 206723) | Soil microbial communities from Loxahatchee National Wildlife Refuge, Florida, United States - Lox_Sample_2.4 | ecosystem: Environmental > Terrestrial > Soil > Wetlands | place: USA: Florida... | reverse complement strand
GTAGCTGTGACCGTCGTAGATGTGATGGTGTACGCCGCCGTGGCTACAGTACTGTTCGTATAACCGCTGGCTACAGCGATTGCCTCGATGGTTTCGGTTGAGCTGACCGAGATTGCTCCCGTGTACTTTGTCGAAGAGGTTGTAGGCGTTGTGCCGTTAGTCGTGTAGTAGATCGTCGCGCTCGAGTTGCTGTCGCTGATCGTCACCGGCTGCGTCGTCGTATAGGTTCCCGCGGCGGGCGAGAAGCTCGGCGTAGGCAGCACCGGAGCGATGGTGTACGCCGCCGTTGCCACAGCACTGTTGGTGTATCCGCTCGCTGCTGCAATCGCCTTGATGGTCTCCGTCGCGCTGACCGAGATTGCTCCTGTGTACTTTGTCGAAGAGGTTGTAGGCGTTGTGCCGTTAGTCGTGTAGTAGATCGTCGCGCTCGAGTTGCTGTCGCTGATCGTCACCGGCTGCGTCGTCGTATAGGTTCCCGCGGCGGGAGAGAATGTCGGCGTAGCCAGCACTGGGGTGTTGCTGAAGCTCCATGTCAATATCTTTTGCGACGAACTGGAGTAACCCGTACCGCCGGTGAATCCCACATAGGCGGTATTCGCACCTACTGTGGCTGGAATATTGATCGTCCAGCTCGTTGTAAATGACGCACCGGTGACGTTGTCCGTGATGGTCATCGTCAATGTGGTTCCGTCGTAGACCACGTGCACTGCCATCGTGTCGTCACTATGAAGATTGACTCCCGACGAGGTCATGTCAATCGCCGGCACTATCGGTGGCGTGCCATCTGTATAGAGTCCCGTCGAGTCCGAGCCCTCCCCCTGGTTGTTGAACAGGTCGAACTTGATTGCGATGCTGTTCGGGATGTACCCGTAACCAAGATTGCCCGCCGAAGCGCCGACAATGGTGTTGCTATTGTTCTGGATCGCGAACGTCATTCCATCCGCAACCGGATTGGATAACTGGAATGTGAAATCGGTTGTGAACGACTGCACATTCACAGGCGTAACGTACCAGGCCGACGATGCTTCATACTGGCCGCCGTCGGTCAGTTGCAGGCGGGAATCGTCAAGCTGAGCATTGCCGTTCAAGATGATCTGTCCAGTCGAGGCAGCAAAACCCTGGGGATAGCTGATGCCAGTACCGGCAGGCGCAATCGTGTAAGTAGCCGTGCTCACCGCGCTGTTGTTCAAGCCGGAAGCGACGGCAATCGCTTCGATCGTTTCGCTTGCGCTGACCGAAATGGGCGCGGTGTATTTGGTTGAAGAGGTGGTAGGCGTCGTACCATTGGTCGTGTAATAGATCGTCGCACCCGACGTGCTGTCGCTGATGGTCACCGTCTGGGTTGAGGTATAGGTACCGCTGACGGGCGAAAAGGTCGGCGCACTTGCCTGGGTCACGTTCGTGTAGGTGGCCGAAGCTACGGGGCTCACCAGGTAGTTGCTCGCACCGGCGATCGCGTTGATCGTTTCGGTCGAACTCACCGTGATTGGACCCGAATACACCGTGGACGAAGTGGTCGGCGTCGAGCCATTCGTCGTGTAGTAAATCGTCGCGCCGGATGTGGAGTCGGTGATCGTTACCTGAATGCTTCCCGTGAACGATTCGGTTCCGGGAGTCAGCACGGGCGTCGCGGTTTGCGGTGTAGCATTCAGCAGACCGAAGACGCTCACCTGCGTACCCGTGCCCACGTAGACCTTGCCGTTTACCACTGTCGGCACGGCGAACTTGACAGCCGGGCCGGGATTATCGCGCGAAGAATTCGTGCTGCTTGAGTAAAGCGTCTGCGCCACGTTACTCGCATTGTGCGCCTGCAGAATCGCCGCTCCACTCGAGGCATAGTCCTCGGTATCGATTGTCCAGACAATTCCCTGCGTGCTTCCATTGGCGGAGATTGAAGGCGTTGCGCCAGGATAGTTGTAGACCTCGCTCGATTCCGTGGGATTGGTGGAAAGCTGTCCGTTCGTCAGAGCGAACGACTTCAGATAGTCGACTCTGCCCATGTAGTAGACATTGCCGTTCCAGTAAGCTGCGGTGCTCCACGCACCATCCTGGCCGACCGCATACGGAATCTCCTGCACTACCGCATCCGTGCTCTTATAGCCCGACATGCTGTCGCGATTCACCAGGTAGAGTGTTCCCTCTTTGCCAACCTGAACCAGCAGGTGGGGATAGCTTCCCGTCGTTTGCGTCGGGATCAACATCACGCCGCCGGAGCCCAGGTCGCCGTCTTCGGCATCGAGGCTGGCCTGATCGGATGGCGTGAATTCATCCTTGACCGTGGGCACACCATTCGTCAGGTCCAGGTTCAGAATGCTGTCGCCATAATCCATGCTGTTCGTGTAGGGAGTGGTCGCCGTGTAGTCCCCGTTCCCGGAGGTCAAAAACATCCGTCCGTACGGCTGCGTCGATGGATTGAGCACGTCTGCGGCAAGGCCCGCGCCTGACATCCAGAACCCGGCGCCGATACCGTTCGGCGATGCATTGTATGCGCCCGTCTGCTTCAACGTGCTCGCGCTATAACCCAGAACCCAGCCGTGCCACGGTCCATTGTCTCCGTGAGCAGCAAAGGCCACATAAACAACTCCGCTCAGTAGCAGAAGCCCCGGCCTCTGGTTCTCCCACATGGAGTCAAACGTGAGCTGTCCGCTCACGCTGCCATTACCTGTACCGGTGACGGTAGCCGTGATCACTACCGGTCCGCCGAACTTCTCGTTGCCTGTTGTCACATCCAGGGCGTGGAGCCGCTGTACGGCGTTCCCGCTTTCCAGGCTCTTGCTCACCACATAAAGGGTGTTGGTCGAGGGATCGATCACCGGCGTGCCCGTTATGCCCACCAGCGGTGTGATGTCGGAAGACAGCTCCGATGCCGGGAAGGCAGTCGCGCCCGACGCGGCGCCGTGCGCGGCAGTCAGCATCGATGCCTGCCAGAGAGGGCTCGCATTCGTGCCGCCGTTGCTGTCCGCATCGAAGGCATACACGGTGTCGTTCTCCGTCGCCACAAAAACAACGTTGTGCGTCTGCCCTCCGACTGTCAGGCCGGAAAGGTAAAGTGGCTGGGCATAGATCTGCCCGTCGACGGATTGGGAAAACAGCTTCCCGAACTGTGTGCTATTCACATTCGAAGTTGTAAGAATGGTCTCGTTGAGATTCTGACCGGTTCGTCCGATGTCATTGTGAAACGTCGTAACGCTGGTCTGGGCATTGCATCGCGCGGCAGCCAGGCCGAGCGATGCGACCGTCGCAACAACCAGAAGCCGGGTAGTAAATCTGACCACGAAACCAGCATGAAACCCGCATGCATTCTTCATCCTTCTGGCCACCCTCATCAACGAAACCTTTCCTTACTCGTGCTGATCGCCTGCTGCGCCAGCTATCGATCTAAATTGGCTGGTACTCTCAAATCAAATTTGCCGATGATTGCGAATGACTGCATTCATCGCGCGGACGCTGCTTGTAATCCAGGCAAGTGATTGGTACTCCCGTGATGAATCCACTACGCTTCCTTGAGGACTGCTCCCCAGCCCCACCCTGTGACACCTGCACTGCAGCTGAACGAAGAGAGGATCACAAAGTGTTTAGAGTTACCTTATCGAGGGGGAGGCTTGCCAGGACCATACTCATAGTATCCCGAGACGTTTCATTTTCGCCTGTACATCTTTTGTGGATGTGGTCTTTCCTATCGGAACTAAAGTAACTGGCCCGTTCCGGCTACGATCATCCTATCGACACCTGTTTCCGGAAAATTTAGATGAATCTGCTAAAGTGCTCTCTGCAACAACTTGTTGTTAACCTGATTGTGATCTCCGGACTAGCTTCCGGCTCTGCACAAAAACTACCTCCGTCCCAGATTCAGACACTCACTCCCGAGCGCATCCTCTCCGATCCCAGCCTCAACGGCCAACTACTTCGGCAACTACACTGGACTGGTAACAGCGCGCGTCTGGGCTGGCTCCAGCCTTCCTCGCAACTATCCAGGCCATCTTCAAAGCCGGCCCACTCGTCTGCGATGGAAATCTGGGCCTTCGATACGGCGACGGCTCATTCCAGCCCCCTCGTCTCCGCCGCTCGGGTTGAAGCCGCCCTGCCATCGGACACACCAACCCATCGAGGCGATGACGACGAGCCTTCTGCCGCTCCGCGCGGCTTGACCGACTATGCCTGGGCGCCCAATGGCCATGCCCTCCTGCTGATCGCACACACATCGCTGGTATGGTTTGACCTCGAAAGCGGCCGTGCGCGCACTCTTGTTTCCGGCTCGGAAGGGTTAAGCGACGCGCAGATTTCTCCGGATGGCCGTTATGTCAGCTTTATCCGAGATCACAGTCTCTGGCTCACCGCTGTCGCCACAGGAACAACCCGCGCGGTCACACCGGCCGGCTCCGATGATCTTCGCGAGGGCGAACCCGACTGGCCTTATCGCAACGATCTCGGCCTTCGCGGCGCCTACTGGTGGTCACCGGATTCATCCCGGATCGCCTACCTCGAAAGCAATGACCGCGCCACCGGCAAGTACCAGCTTCGCTCCGCCGACGGAAGCGAGCATGCCATCGTCTATCCGCTGCCCGGCACGCGTCTACCCGTGTTGCGCCTGTTTATCCAGCCGGTGAATGGCGGGCCACGCCGCGCCATCGACGTCGGCAGCGCGGGATATCTTCCCCGCGTCGTCTGGACACCGGATTCCCGTCACGTTGCCGTCGAGCGCCTCAGCCGCGATCAGAAAACCCTCGACCTGCTTCTCGTCGATCCAATGTCGGCCGGGTCGCGGGTCATTGTCTCCGACAAGGACAGCTACTGGATCAACCTCAACGACGGCCCGTATTTTCTTCGCGACTCGAAACGCTTCATCTGGTCGAGCGAACGCAGCGGCTACCGTCACCTCTACCTCTATGACATCAACGGCCAACAGATTACCCAACTGACCGGCGGAGACTGGGAAGTTACTTCTCTCGACGGCATCGATGAATCCGGCGGACGCGTCTATTTCACCTCGACGAAACAGAGCCCGCCTGCCCTTCCCGGAACAGAGCGCCATCTTTACCGCGTAAACCTGGACGGGTCGGAGCTCACCGAAATCACACCGGAGAAGGGCACTCATCAGGCCTTCTTCTCGCCGAACGCGCAATCCTTCGTCGACACCTTCTCGACCAGCGCCATCCCGCCCCGGCAGGACCTGCTTCACGCCGACGGCACCAAGCTCGCAACCATCAACGAGAACGCCGTCCCTTCGCTCGTTAAATACAACCTTCCGCCGGTTGAATTCCTCAGCGTGAAAACCCATATGGGTGGCGACCTCAATGCGCTCGTGATCCGTCCGCCGGACTTTGACCCCACGCACAAGTATCCCGCCATCGTCTACATTGCCGGCGGCCCCGGCGAGCAGATCGTGCGCGATATGTGGGGCGGCGACACGTTTCTCTGGCTGCGGATGATGGCGCAGAAAGGCTACGTCATCTACGCTCAGGACGGACACGGCACTGCCGGCCGCGGCCATCTCTTCGAGGAGCCCCTGCACCTCCGCCTCTCGTCGCTCGAAATGGCAGACCAGCGGGACGGCGTCCGCTACCTGCGCTCACTGCCCTACATCGACCCGGCCCGCGTCGGCATTTACGGATGGGGCTACGGCGGATTCCTCGTCCTGCATGCCATGCTCGACAAGCCGATCGCCTACAAGGCGGGAATCGCCGGGGCTCCGGTCAGCGACTGGCGCCTCTACGACGCGGTCTTCTCCGAACGCTACCTCGACGATCCGGTGCGCAACCAGGACGGTTATCTCGACTCGATGCCGACCGAAAATGCCAAGAACCTCATCGGCTCCTTGCTCATCGTTCAGGGAGTGACAGACGAAAAGGTCCACATCGAGAACTCGCTCCTGCTCCTGAACGAGTTTCTAGAAACGGCAAAATACCCTTCCGTGATGTTTTTTCCAGACCGGGGACACATCTTCGAGGACCACGAAGCGCAGCTCGCACTTTATCGCGCCATGACGGAGTTCTTTGTGAAGAACCTCTGAGCGCTCGGACATCACGCGACAATGAGCGCACTCTGGGACTTCTTTCTAATCCCTGATCGCTAATCCGGGTTTCCCTGTTTTTCTCAGTTCATCCAGCGCCGGTCATTCGGATCCTTATCGGGATCGATGTACCGGCCATCCTTGTCGAACCGGACATCGCGGTTCTGCTTACGCATGTAAACCTCGAATTTGCGCGCCGCGCGGCGCCGCTTCCAGCGATAGTAGCTGTTGCGCAGCCCGTAGAGCCCTTCAGTACCTGCAAAGGCGAATCCCCGCCGCGGAGCCATCTTGATATAGATGAAGCCGAAAAGCGCGCCGCCCAGTTGCGCAAAGGCAAAAAACCGCTCGCTTGAGAAGAGCATGGCCAACGCAATCAGCAGGTACACCGCCACCAGGTATTTCGCCTTGATCATCATCGGCAGCGGGAACATCATGAACTCCATATCGCCATACAGCACGCCAAAGGCAATCAGCAGTCCGAACAACCCGCCGTAACATCCGGTCAGCACCCCACCGCCTGCCGGCAGCGCAAAATAAAGCGCCATCGCCGCCAGACCCGCTCCGACAACCGAGAAGAAAAAGATCTCTCCCAGCCATCGTGAGCCGTGGTTCCCCTCAAGAAAGCTGCCCAGGAACCACAACGACAGCAATTCGAAAGCTGTGTTGAGAATCCCCTGGTGCACGAAGCAATAGGTCAGCAACTGCCAGATCCGTCCGTGGAGCACAAACGGCGGCACCAGGGCCAGCCACGTCACAATCGTGAAAGCGGCAGCCCTGGACGCCACGCCAAGCACCAGCAGCACAAAAAACGCACCGAGGTTCCAGAGGATGAGCTTGCGCGTCAATCCTCGGAAATCGGGAAACGAGAGAATACCGGAACCGCGCATAAAGACGCCTCTATTGTCTCAGGTTCGAGCGTCCCTGGTCAGCGGCACCCGGTTAGCGCTCCGGCATGGGAACCACAGCCACGCTTCGGTACCCTGCCGCGTCGACCGCACGCACTCCGAAGATCACGTTGTCCTTGGAAATCGGCAGGGTCACCGCATACTCGCCATCGGAGCCGCGCCGGTCGCTTCCCGCCGCCTCAAAGCGCTGCCAGTCGGGCGCAGCAGTTTCCCGCCAAACCACTTCGTAGCTCGTTCCTGACGGCGCACCCTGGCCATCTACCCAGTGCAGCGTCGAATTGTTGTCAAGATTATGCGTCACGATCCGAACCTTCTCCGCGGGAGGCGGCGCTGAGGCCAGCACCGCCATCGTGGCCGCATTCAGGCGCGCCACGCGGGCCACATAGTCAAAGTCCACAAACTTAAGCAGATCGCCATACTGGACGCCGTTCTCCGTGCGCACATTCTGGTGCTGGTGGTTGAAGTCTTCACGCCATTCGGTGATGCGCACCGCGGCAAAGCCCTCCTGGTTAAACGAGCTATGATCGCCTCCGCGTAGAAAGCGGTCGCGGCGAAACTCCAGCACGGGATGGAACCCCTCTGTCGCCCGGGCGACCTTGCCCTTACCGGACATCGGATCATAAGTGCTGCCTACATCGATAATGGCCCGCGCCAGCTCCCGGGAAGGCGAATCGCTCTCATATCCCAGCATCACCAGCCTGCGGATTTCCTCGGGAGTCGCATTCGCGGGCAGGCTCTCGGAGAAGACCCGCACGGCGGATTTGTCCTGCAGCGTGTCTCCGGGAGTCGTGTTGCCGCCGACGATATCGTTATTCAATACCCCTTCGATCTGCCAGCCCTCGCTCTTGGCAAACTTCGCCAGGTGAGCGCTGCCGTTCAGTCCCTGCTCTTCGCCGGCCACAGCCGCAAAAATTACCGTTGCCGGAAGCTTCATCCGCGACAACACGCGCGCGCACTCCAGGCTCACCGCCACGCCGCTCGCATCGTCGTTCGCGCCCGGAGCGGGATCGTGGGTGTTCATGATGTCGCTGTTGCGCGAGTCATAGTGCCCGGTCACCAGGATGATCCGCTTCGCCTGCTCGGGATCTTTTCCACGCAGCACCGCGTACACGTTGGTGATGACCGTTGGCTGCGTAATCCGCGCATACTGCCCCGTCTGCGGCGGCTCGGTAAAGGTGTCGCGCTTGACCTCCAGGCAGCCGCCGCAATCGGCTGAGTATCCGATGAGCCGCTTCTCGATCCAGTCCGCGGCGGCGGTCACTCCCTGCCCTGGCGGCAGGTCCTTATCCATGCTGGAGACGGTGCTGCGGTTCTTGAATCCGACCAGGACCTCGATCGTCTTGCGAATCTCTTTTGCCGAGATCTGGCTCAGGGTCGCCGAAATCGCAGGGTCGGCGGGAGCCGGCTGGATGGCGCTTCCGGTTGCATCCAGATCGCGTCTTTCTGCGTCTGAAACTGGAAAGGTTCCTGTACCTCCGGCAATCAGCGGTATAGACACGGTACAGATGATTAAAATGAAGAGTACGGGGTAAGCGAGCCGCCGGCTCACTCTGATGCAAAAACTAGTTTTCATTCCAAAGCTCCGCAGATGAACAAGAATGGATTGCAAAACAGTGAATTGCCGCGCCGACAACTTGACGCCCGCTCGATTCTCCTCAACACTAACGGAGTTGCAGCAGAAACGTCACTGTAATTAATCCCAACTTCTCCGATCCTATGGAGGTTTCCATGCCACTTTGCCCTGAATGTGAGAGCACGCTTGATATTGAAGAAGACGAGGTCGACGAAGGAGACGTCATCGTCTGTGACGAGTGCGGCTCGGAATACGAAGTCGTGACCACGGATCCGCTCGAGCTCGTGAAAGTCGACGAAGATTACGAGGACGACGAAGAGCCCGTCGACGAGGAAGAGGAATGAAGAACTGGAAACGCTTCTCCAGCCTGGCGGCACTGCTGTTCCTGTTGGCCGCCGGCGCGGCCGTTGCTCAGAATTTGAAATACAAGACTCTGGAAGGCAAGGTTTTCGGTAGCGGCGAAGCTGTGCTGTCGGGCGCGATCGTCTATCTCCAGGATTCAAAAGCCAATAGCATCCGCAGCTTCATCTCCACCCCGGACGGCAGCTACCGCTTCGGCCAGATCTCGCCGGACATCGACTACACCGTCTGGGCCAAATACAAGGATGCGAAGAGTCCCACCAAGACCATCAGCTCCTTTGACGCGCGACGGAACGTCACCATCGACTTGCACATCAAGACAAACAAATAGCAACGCGGGGATCAGGGAGACAGGAATCAGAAAAGCCCTGGTCCACTGCCCGCTTCCAAAGAAAAACGCCACCCCACAAGGGTGGCGTTTCTTTTTGCTGCTGATCACAGAAGCCCGATTACTGCCTCTTCCAGTTCATGATTTCGCCCAGAGTCGTGGTTGAGCTCGACACCGGAGCCTTGTAGGCCTCGACGTCCGCCCGGCTGGCTTCATCGCCGACCGCGCGCAGGCTCAGGCCGACCTTCTTCTCATCCTGGTTCATCTTGATGATCTTGAAGTCGTGTTCCTGCCCCTGTTCGAGCTTCAACGGAGTGCCGTGCGTATCCGTTGCCTCGGAAACATGGCAGAGCCCTTCGACGCCCTCGGCAATCTCCACGAATGCGCCAAATTGCGCCGTCCGCAGAACCTTGCCATGAACTACATCGCCCACGCGATGCTGAGCGAAGAAGGTATCCCACACATCCGGCTGAAGCTGCTTGATGCCCAGCGACAAACGGCGGTTCTCGGGCTCGACGCCCAGAACCACGGCCTTGACCTTCTCGCCCTTCTTCAGCACTTCCGAAGGATGCTTCACGCGCTTGGTCCAGCTCAGGTTGCTGACGTGAACCAGCCCGTCAATGCCGTCCTCGATCTCGATGAAGGCGCCGAAGTCGGTCAGGTTGCGCACCCGGCCTTCCACCTGCGTCCCCACCGGATAGCGGGCGATCAGGTGCTCCCACGGATTCTCCAGGAGCTGCTTCATGCCTAGAGAGATGCGGCGGTCATTGGGGTTCACGCTCAGAACCACAGTCTCCACTTCATCGCCCGGCTTCACCAGCTTCGACGGATGTTTCATCCGCTTCGACCAGGTCATCTCCGAGACGTGCACCAGGCCTTCGATTCCCTGCTCCAGCTCGACGAATGCCCCGTAGTCGGTCACACTCAGCACCCGGCCACGAACACGCGCACCGATCGGGTAGCGCTCAACCGCATCCAGCCAGGGATCGGGGGTAAGCTGCTTGAATCCCAGCGAAACCCGCTGTTTGTCTTTATCGAACTTCAGCACCTTCACCTGAATCTCATCGCCCACGTTCACCAGATCGCGAGGATGAGTCAACCGCCCCCACGACATGTCGGTGATATGCAGCAGGCCATCGATGCCGCCCAGGTCCACAAAGGCGCCGTAGTCGGTCAGGTTCTTCACCGTGCCGGTCAGCACGCTGCCCTCTTCGAGGTGCTCAAGCGTCAGTGAGCGCTTGGAGTTCTGCTCTTCCTCGAGAAGTTCCTTGCGCGAAACCACCACGTTGCCGCGCTTCTTGTTCAGCTTGATGACCCGGACTTCGATCGGCTGGCCGATGTACGCGTCGAGATTCCGCACCGGCCGGATTTCGAGCTGAGAGCCCGGCAAAAACGCCTTGATTCCGATATCGACCGTCAAGCCGCCCTTCACCCGTCCCAGAACCGTGCCCGTAACCGGAGTCTTCTCTGCCGCCGCCTTCTCGATCGTGTCCCATACGCGATGCCGCTGAGCCTTCTCGTAGCTCAGCAGGTATCCACCCTCCGGCTCCTCGCGCTCGATCACAACCTCGACAGTGTCGCCCGGCTTCAGCTTCGGCTGGCCGGTGTAATCGACCACCTGCTCGAGGGGGATCAGTCCCTCCGACTTCAGGCCGACATCGACGACCACATGCTTGTCCGTCAGTTTGATGACTGTGCCGGAGACGACTGTGTCGTCAAAAGCCTGCGCTGCTGCTTCCGCCGCCTGCTCGCGGTCAAAGGACTCCAGCGCCGCGGCAAAATCTTCTATGTTGCCAAAATCGATGTCTTCCGTAGGCTGGGTATCGGCGGGGGATTCGGTAGCAACGGTTGTGGACTCGGTGGAGGTGAGTTCCGGGTTTTGGGTGGTTTCAAGCGACGAATCAACGTGATCCGTCGTGGCCTCAAGCGTTGGGGTTTCTAATTCGGTGTTCAGAGGATTGTTCTCGACTTGTTCAGGATTAAGGACGTCTGCCATAACTGCCAGCTCCGGGATTTTGTTCGGCGGCCCGAAACTTCCGCCCTGCAGAGCCATTGGGCAAGCTCGCCGCACTTGCGGCCCGCTTCAACGCTGCAGATTTCTTCGCTCGCCTTTTTGATTCAATATTGCTTCGCGAAGATTCGGGGATCGCAGCTTCCCGCATACATCGCCGCACGAAGTTCTGGGAAAGGAGAGAGAGCATCCGGCCCAAACAACGGCCCGGAACACACTCAGCCTCCATTTTTGAGCATCCGGCAGGCAGGAGTTGAGAGGAACGGCGACCACAGGCCCGCGCCTAAATCCCGCGCACGAACCCACTCCTAAACTATAGAGCCGGTTTATAAACAATGTCAATTCAGGCTGGCGGCAGGCCTATGAAAACAAGATCAAAATCCGTCTCCGGAGGCCCTTGAGCCAAGCGCCACGGGGCCGATTTTGGGAGCCGCCGTCCGAACTGAGCAGCTCTCACGCCACACCGTTTACCCCTTACCCCTGCCTTTTCACTCCATCCGCAACGCCCGCATCGGGTCCAGCCGCGAAGCCCGCCACGCCGGAGCCAGACACGCCCCCGCGGCCACCGCGAGCAGCAGCAGGCTCACCAGAACAAAGACCGCCGGATCCAAAGCCTGCGTCTGGAAAAGCATCGACTGCAGCAGGCGTGTCACCGCCACGCTTGCCCCCAGCCCAAGCGCCAGCCCGTACAGCGCCGGCCGCAGCCCGTCGCTCAGCACCAGCCGCACCACCTGGTCGCGCTGCGCGCCCAGAGCAATCCGGATCCCGATCTCCGTCGTCCGCTGCGCCACAATGTAGGAAAGCACTCCGAAGAGTCCGACCGCGGCCAGCAGAAGAGACGAAGCCGCAAAGATCAGCAGCAGTGTGGCATCGAAGCTCGCGTCCGCCGTGTTCCTACCGACAACCTGATCCATGGTGAGGATGTCCGACACCGGAAGATCACGGTCGAGCCGTTGAACGATCTGCTGCACCGGCAGCGCGTATTGCGTCACATCCCCGCCGGATCGAATCACCATCGTTGCGCTGTTCATGTCCTCGGCCGCGTCGAGGGCAAAGTACATCGCCGGGGCTGCCGGCTCGCTCACCTCGAAAAGCGTGTCGCCGCATACGCCGACAATCGT
>Ga0335075_10013465_pt1 | contig 12310 bp, 9 predicted proteins | sample Lox_Sample_24_FD_206723 | JGI IMG/M metagenome (GOLD analysis project Ga0335075, IMG submission 206723) | Soil microbial communities from Loxahatchee National Wildlife Refuge, Florida, United States - Lox_Sample_2.4 | ecosystem: Environmental > Terrestrial > Soil > Wetlands | place: USA: Florida... | reverse complement strand
CTCGGTGCCCGCCTGCGCGGCGTCGACGACGATCTGCCGTTCGTTCCAGACGAGCGATCGCTCAGACAGGTCCCGATGCTGACCCTGACGACATGCGACGGTGACCTCGACCTGCTCGTCGACCCGCCGGGATCGCCAGGATACGCGGCCCTCAAGCGCAATGCCAAACGCATCGAGCTGGAGGGGCGTGAGGTCTTGATCGCCTCGATAGACGACCTCATCGCGATGAAGTCCGCCACAGCCCGGCCACAGGATCTCGTGGATCTCGAATCGCTTGAAATCGCGCGCCGGCGAACGCAGCAGAAGATGTGAGCGGCGGCCTCAGGCGCCGAGCACGACGGGCGTCTGAGCGATCATCCCCGCGCCCACCGTGCCGTTGCCGTCCTGGTCGATCAGGATGAAGCTGCCGGTGCGGCGGTTGCTGGCGTAGGGGTCGAACGCGAGCGGCGCGCGGGTGCGCAGGCGCACACGGCCGATGTCGTTGAGCTCGAGTTGCGCGGGCGGCTCGACCCGCGCGAGCGTGTGCACGTCGATGACGTCCTCGATGGCGTCCACGGCGGCGATCGAGCTGTGCGAGGTGTGCTTGAGCACGTAGCGCGCGCCCGCCCGCAGCGGCTGCTCGGCCATCCAGCACACGTCCGCCTCGAATTCGCGCGCGACCGCCGGCGCCTCGTCGGGGTGGCAGATCAGATCGCCGCGCGAGATGTCCAGGTCATCCTCCAGGCGCAGCGTCAGCGACATCGGCGCCAGCGCCTCCTCGAGCTCGCCGTCGTAGGTGTCGATGCCCGCGATCCGCGTGCGCGCGCCCGCCGGGAGCACCGCCACCTCCTCGCCCACGCGCAGCGCGCCGCTCGCCAGCTGGCCCGAGTAGCCGCGGTAGTCGAGCCGCTCGCCGGCATCGACGCCGGCCGCGGGCGCGGCCGCGCCGTTGGCCGGGCGGATCACCCACTGCACCGGAAAGCGAGCCGGGCGCCCGTCGGGGTGGTCGTAGGCGACATCCACCTGCTCCAGCCACTCCAGCAGCGGCGGGCCGTCGTACCACGGCGTGCGCGGCGAGCCCTCCACGACATTGTCGCCGTCGAGGGCGGACATGGGGATGTAGGACGTGTCGATGCGGCGCGGGTTCTTGCCGCCGCGCAGCTTGCGCGCGAAGCCCTCGAACTCCTCCACGAGTTCCTCGTAGCGCTCGCGCGAGAAGCCCACGAGGTCCATCTTGTTGATCGCCACGACCATGTGCGGGATCCCCAGCAGCGCGCTGACGAACGCGTGGCGCTTGGACTGCTCGACCACGCCGTTGCGCGCGTCGATCAGCACCACCGCCACGTCCGCGGTGGACGCGCCCGTGACCATGTTGCGCGTGTACTGGCGGTGGCCGGGGCAGTCGGCGATGATGAACCGTCGCCGCGCGGTGGCGAAGTAGCGGTAGGCGACGTCGATCGTGATGCCCTGCTCGCGCTCCGCGCGCAGCCCGTCGGTGAGCAGCGCCAGGTCCAGCGCGCCGGAGCCGCCGCGGCGCTCGGAGGCCTGCGCGACCTGCGCGAGCTGGTCCTCGAAGACCTGCTTGGAGTCGTACAGCAGGCGGCCGATCAGCGTGCTCTTGCCGTCGTCCACCGAACCCGCTGTGGTGAACCGCAGCAGGTCCAGCGTCATCAGAAGTAGCCGGCCTTCTTGCGGTCCTCCATCGCCGCCTCCGACACGCGGTCGTCGGCGCGCGTCTCGCCGCGCTCGGTGATGCGCGTGGAGGCGATCTCCAGCACCACCTCCTCGAGCGTGGCCGCGAGCGAGCGCACGCCGCCGGTGCAGCTCATGTCGCCGACCGTGCGGTAGCGCACGGTCTCCGTGAAGGTCTGCTCGCCGTCGAGCAGCTCGGTGCCCTCCCAGAAGGCGTACAGCATGTCGTCGCGCTCGAACACCTGGCGCTCGTGCGCGAAGTAGATCGAGGGGATCTCCAGCTGCTCCTGGTCGATGTACTCCCACACGTCCAGCTCCGTCCAGTTGGACAGCGGGAACACGCGCACGTGCTCGCCCTTGTGGATGCGCCCGTTGTACAGGTTCCACAGCTCCGGGCGCTGGTTCTTGGGGTCCCACTGGCCGAAGTCGTCGCGGAAGGAGAACACGCGCTCCTTGGCGCGCGCACGCTCCTCGTCGCGGCGCGCGCCGCCGAAGGCGGCGTCGAAGCCGTGCTCGGCGATCGCGTCCAGCAGCGTGACAGTCTGCAGCTTGTTGCGCGACGCGCGCGGCCCCTTCTCCTCGACCACGCGACCCTGGTCGATGGAGTCCTGCACGCTGGCCACGATCAGGCGCTCGCCCAGCTCGGCCACACGGCGGTCGCGGTACTCGATCACCTCGGGGAAGTTGTGGCCGGTGTCCACGTGCATCAGCGGGAACGGGAACGGCGCCGGCCGGAACGCCTTCTCGGCCAGGCGCAGCAGCACGATCGAGTCCTTGCCGCCGCTGAACAGCAGCACCGGGCGCTCGAATTCGGCGGCGACCTCGCGCATCACGTGGATCGCCTCTGACTCCAGCGCGCGCAGGTGGCTGAGCTGTGGGCGGGTGGCGACGCTCATGGTTTTATAACGTGCAGACCGCACTCGGTCTTGCTCGTGCCCGCCCAGCGGCCCTCGCGGCCGGCGCCGGGCTGCGTGCAGGGGGCGCAGCCGATCGACTCGTAGCCCTTGTCGTGCAGCGGGTTGTAGGGCAGGTCGCGCTCGTGGATGCGCCGCCACAGGTCCTTGTCGCTCCAGTGCGCCAGCGGGTTGTACTTCCACAGCCCGCGCTGGGCGTCGCGTTCGATCAGCTCGGTGTTCGCGCGCGTGGGGCCCTGCTCGCGGCGGATGCCCGTGATCCAGCCCTCGGCGCCGTCGAGCGCGGCTTCCAGCGCGGCGACCTTGGCGGACGAGCAGCAGTGCTCGGGGCCGCTCCACGGATTCTCGCGGTTGCTCGCGTCCTCCACCTCGATCTTCACGCCGAAGCGCTCCTCGAACGCGCGCCACGTCTGCAGCGTCTCGGGAAACAGCACGCCGGTGTCGATCGTCACGATCCGCACGGCCTTGCCGGTGCCCTGGTCGAGGCGCAGCAGCTCGTCGAGCAGCACCGACTCCTCCTTCTGGAAGGAGCACAGCAGCACTGCCCGCTGGCCGTGGCGGGCCGCCTCGCGCAGCGTGTGCGTGAGGCTGAACGTGGGGTCGAAGTTGGCGCTCACCGGCTCGATGTGGGTCTCTAGTGGCTGCATCTGGTCTGGTCGTCTCGTTTCATCGTCGCCTTGACATCTACACCGCGCTGTCCAACGGCTCAAGCGCTATACGGCGCACTCGCCCTCGCCGCGCTGGACTTCGTAGGGCACGTTTCTGTTCCAGTCGATGAATTCGTTCATCGTCTCCAGCCCGAACTCCACCGGCATCGACAGGTCCTTCACCAACCCCTCCAGCTCCCCCGTGCCCACGCGCTGCGTGAACGCGCGCCACGCCTCGCCGTCCTGCCTGCTCGACTCATAGTGGCGTATCCAGCGCTCGATCGCCTCGGGCACGCGCTTGGCGGGCAGGCGCAGCTTCAGCCGCGTGCCGAACTCCACGTCCGCGCCTTCATACACGCCGCCCACGTGGGGGATGTACGCGGGGATCGTGTGCTCGCCCACTTTGATGGACGCGCCGTAGAAGCCGATGTCGGCCACGTGGTGCTGGGCGCAGCCGTTGGGGCAGCCGCTCATCTTGATGTGGATGTCGCGCGTCAGCGGGTCGGCGAGCTGCATCTGCTCGATGCGCTCCTGCACCGCCTGGTTGAGCCCCATCGAGCTGGTGATCCCCAGCTTGCACGAGTCGGTGCCGGGGCACGACACCACGTCGTCGATTTCGCGCGAGCCGGCGTCGCCGAGCCCCAGCTCCGACAGCGCCCGCCACACGTCGTACACCGACTCATGGCGGACCCAGCGCAGCAGCAGGTTCTGCTGGACGGTCGTGCGCGCGTAGCCGCCTGCGTAGTCGCGCACGATCTGCGCGAGGCCGCGGAACTGCTCCGGCGTGAGGTCGCCGCGCGTGACCTTCACCTCGACGGTCACGAAGCCGTCCTGCTTCTGCGGCTGGACGTTGGCCTGGTGGAAGCGCTCGTACTCTGACAAATCGCCATTGGGGCTGCCGTAGCTGGCGGGGGGCGCGGGCGCGGACTCGCGCTCGTCGTCGATGAACAGCCGGTGCTCGACTGAGAAGTCGCGTTCGGCGACCCACTCGCCCTTCAGCTCCTCCTCGACCTGGCTGCGCAGCTCGTCGATGCCGTACTTGTCCACGAACACCTTGATGCGGGCGCGCGCGCGGTTGACGCGAAGCCACTCCTGGCGGTCGAAGATCCTGAACACGGCCTCGGCGATCTTCAGGTACTCGCCGTCGTCCAGCCCCACGAACTCGTACAGCACGGGCGCCTTGCGCGGCATGATCGAGGTGCCGCCACCGACGAGCATCTGCGCGCCGCGCACCTCCTGGCCGTCGATCGTCTTGATGCGGGCGCGGTAGGCGATGTCGTGGATTTCCGCGATCGCGCGGCCCTGCTCGGAGCCGTCGAATGCGGTCTTGATCTTGCGCGGCATCGCCTGCGTGGTGGGGTGGCGCACGAAGTAGCGCACGTACGCGCCCACGTACGGGGTCATGTCGAACAGCTCGTCGGCTGCTACGCCCGCCCACGGATCGCCGGTTACGTTCCTGACGGTGTTGCCGCAGCCCTCGCGGCTGGACAGGCCGGACTCCGCCAGCTCGCGGATCGCCTTCTCGGCGTCCGGCAGCGGTACGTGGTGCATCTGGATGTTCTGGCGGGTGGTGATGTGGCCCTTGCGCAGCGGCACGTACCTGTCGATCACGTCCGCGAAGGACTCCATCTGCTCGGGCGTGATGCCGCCGAAGGGCAGCTTCACGCGGATCATCTGCACGTCCGGCTGGCGCTGGCCGTAGACGCCCTGCTTGAGGCGGAACTTGATGAACTCGTCCTCCGGCGTCTCGCCAGCGAGGAACTTGGTGGCCTCCGTCTTGAAGTCGTCGAACTCGCGCTCGAGGATCGGGATCACGTGCCCGGGCACGTTCTGCACGACCTCCGGGTCCTCTAGCGTCCCGCGCTGGGCGGAGATGGAAACTGGCTCCATGTCTTGAGAAACCTCCTGGTCCGGACCCTCGGCCCGGGCTGGTGTGGACGACTGCCGTCGGCTACCGCGAAAAGCTATTGGTCTAAAGCCTAGCGGCTTTTAGGTATTTATTCAGGGTAGCGATCGCGGATCGTCTACCCAGGGATCGTGGGCACGTGCCCACGGGTCGCGGGACACGCCGTCGATGAGCGCGGCGGCGTGCCAGGCGTCCGGCCGTGCCGTGGGCGGCGGGCCCGGCGGTGCGGCGGTGTCGCGGACGAAGCGCTCGATCGCCGCGACGATCGCGGTGGCCTCCTGGGGCGAAGGAGCGGGCGCGGCGGTGGCGTCGAGGCGAGGGCTCACGTGTCTCTCTCGACGAACTCCGTATAGCGATGGCTATACAGCATCCCCACGGGAGGTCATGGATGCCCGCCCGGACCTCACAGCGGGATGTTCCCGTGCTTGCGCTTGGGGCCCGGCTCGCGCTTGCCCTGCAGGGTGCGCAGCGCGGTGATCAGCTTGGGCCTGGTCTCGTGCGGCACGATCACGTCGTCGATGTAGCCGCGCTCGGCCGCCGTGTAGGGGTTGGCGAAGCGCGCCTTGTAGTCCTCCATCAGCTTCTTGCGCCGCTCCTCGGGGGTTGGGCTGGAGCCGATGTCGCGGCGGTAGATGATGTTGACGGCGCCCTCCGGTCCCATCACCGCGACCTCGGAGGTGGGCCACGCGAAGTTGAAGTCGGCGCCGAGGTGCTTGGAGGACATGACGTCGTAGGCGCCGCCGTAGGCCTTGCGGGTGATGATCGTGACCTTCGGCACGGTCGCCTCGGCGAACGCGTACAGCAGCTTGGCGCCGTGGCGGATGATGCCGCCCCACTCCTGCGCGGTGCCGGGCAGGAAGCCGGGCACGTCGCAGAACGTGAGCAGCGGGATGTTGAAAGCGTCGCACGTGCGCACGAAGCGCGCGGCCTTCTCGGAGGCGTCGATGTCGAGCACGCCGGCGAGCTGCGCGGGCTGGTTGCCGACGACGCCCACGGCGTAGCCGTCCAGGCGCGCGAAGCCGCAGATGATGTTCTTGGCGTAGTGCTCGTGGACCTCGAAGAACTCCTCGTCGTCGACGATCAGCCTGACCACCTCGCGCATGTCATACGGCTTGTTGGGGTTGTCGGGGACCACGTGGTCAAGCTCGGGGTTCATGCGCTCGGGGTCGTCGGTGGGCTGCACGCGCGGCGTGGCCTGCAGGTTGTTCTGCGGCAGGAAGCTCAGCAGGTAGCGGCAGTCCTCCAGGCAGGCGTCCTCGTCCGCGGAGGCGAACTGCGCGACGCCGGACTTGCTGTTGTGCGACATCGCGCCGCCCAGCTCCTCGAAGCCGACCTCCTCGCCGGTGACAGTCTTGATCACGTCGGGCCCGGTGATGAACATGTGCGAGGTCTCCTTGACCATAAAGATGAAGTCGGTGATCGCGGGCGAGTACACCGCGCCGCCCGCGCACGGCCCCATCACGAGGCTGATCTGGGGGATGACGCCCGAGCAGCGCACGTTGCGCAGGAACACGTCGCCGTAGGAGCCGAGCGACACGACGCCCTCCTGGATGCGCGCGCCGCCGGAGTCGTTGATGCCGATGACCGGGCAGCCGATCTTGGCCGCCAGGTCCATGATCTTGCACATCTTCTCGCCCATAACCTCGCCGAGCGAGCCGCCGAACACGGTGAAGTCCTGGCTGAACACGCACACGGTGCGCCCGTCGATGGTGCCGTGCCCCGTGACCACCGCGTCCCCCCACGGCCGGTTCTTCTGCATGTCGAAGTCGTAGGTGCGGTGGCGCACGAACGTGTCCAGCTCCTGGAAGGAGCCGGGGTCGAGCAGCTTCTCCACGCGCTCGCGCGCCGTGTGCTTGCCGCGCGCGTGCTGCTTCTCCTCGGCCTCCGGCGCCGAGTGCAGAGCCGCCTCGCGCAGCTCGTGCAGCTGCGCGAGCTTCTCCTCGTAGGTCTCGGGCGCCTTCTGGCGCGGCGGCTTGCGGTGGGAGCCGCGCGAGGCCAGGACTGCCGCGTCGGCCTGCCGGTCGTGTGGTCTGCTCGCCATCGGGCGCGTGATGTTATCCGCGCGGTGCATGCGCACGCCGCGTGTCTGTCTGCCGGAATCGCGTCGCCGGCGGCTCTACGCCCGCGAGAACGGCCGGTGGTGCGCCGCTCCGAGGCGGTCGAGCACCGCGGTGAGCACCGCCGTGACCTCCTCGGCGGCCACTTCCTCCGCCGCCATCAGCTCCGCGGAGATGTCCTCCGTGACGGGCCCGCCACCCGTCTCCCGGGCCGGCTCCTCCACGTCTGCGGCCGGGTCGTCCACCGCCGCCACCACGGGGTCCTGCGACCCACTGGCAGCCGGCGGGGGCGGCGGCGAGACGGGCGGCAGCGCTGCGAAGGGATGGCGGGCGGCGAAGCTCTCGGGCGCGAGCGCCCGGCGCACGGCCGCGAAGGGGTCCGCCGCCTCGGACGGGCGCGCGGGCGCCGGCTGCGTTGCCGGCGCGGCGGCCGATGCCGGCGCCTGCGACACGATCGCGCGGCGGCGGGCGAACAGGCGGGCGAAGAAGCCTCGGCGCGGCTTGCGCTCGTCTGCGCGCCCGACGGCCGCCTGCGGCTGGTGCTCGACGGCTGCCTGGCGCTCGGGCTCTGCGCCCAGGGGAGCCTCGGGCTCGGGTTCGGGCTGCGGGTCGAGGGTCGCCATGGGCTCGGGTGCAGGCATCGCGACGGGAGGCTCCGGCTCAGGCTCGGGCTGCGGGTCGAGGGTCGGCCTGGGCTCGGGTGCAGACACCGCGACGGGAGGCTCGGGCTCGGACTGCGGGTCGAGGGTCGCTCTGGGCTCGGGTGCAGACACCGCGACGGGAGGCTCGGGCTCGGGCGAGGTCTCGGCGAGCTCGCGCGTGACGGTCAGCTTGACGTTGGTCCCCCACCCGGAAGGCTTGATCGAGACGGTGCCGGTGGTGTTCTCGGCGGCCCACTCGACCGTGCGTTCTGGCTCGACGCGCACGATGCGGATCTCTCCAAGGTCGCCGAGGTGGCGGGCGAGCGCCTTCGGATCGCTCAACTCCGCCCACAGCTCGGGCGGCGACTTGACGAGCGTGCGCTGAACCTCCGAGGAGATCATCGCTGCCCTACTTCGAGCGTCCGGCCGCGACTCCTTCCGCGGCTGTGCTACGCGGCGGAAGGCGCTCGCCGACCGTGCGCCAGCCCGTGCTCGTGCAGCAGCTCGGCCAGCTGCACCGCGTTGGTGGCGGCGCCCTTGCGCAGGTTGTCGGCGACGATCCACAGGTCGATCGCGCGCTCGTGGCCGGGATCGCGGCGGATGCGCCCCACGAACACCTCGTCCCTGCCGGTGGCGTCGATCGCGAGCGGGTACAGGGCGGCGTCGGGGTCGTCGATCACGACCACGCCGGGCGCCGCGGCGAGCAGCTCGCGCGCACGCTCGGGCGAGAGCTGCTCGCGCGTCTGCACGTTGACGGCCTCCGAGTGGCCGTTGACGACGGGCACGCGCACGCACGTGGCGGAGATGCGGATCGCGGGGTCTTCGAGGATCTTGCGCGTCTCGTTCATCAGCTTGCGCTCCTCGTCGGTGTGGTCCTCGCCTGCGGCGAACGAGCCTGCGTGCGGCAGCGCGTTGAACGCGATCTGGTGCGCGTACGCGCCCGGCGGCTCGATCTCGCGCTGATGCAACAGCGCGTGGGACTGGTCGAGCAGCTCGTCGACCGCCCGCCTGCCGGTGCCGGACACGGCCTGGTAGGTGCTGATCACGAGGCGCTCGATGCCGGCCTCGTCGTGCAGCGGCTTCAGCGCGACCACCATCTGCATCGTCGAGCAGTTGGGATTGGCGATGATCCCTCGGTGCCGCTCGAGCGCGTGCGGGTTGACCTCGCTGACGACCAGCGGCACGTCCTCCTGCATGCGCCAGCGCGAGGAGTTGTCGATCACAGTGGCTCCGGCCTGCACGAACCGCGGCGCCCACTCGGCGGAGGTGGAGCCGCCGGCGGAGAACAGCGCGAGGTCGAAGCCCTGGATCGAGTCCTCGTCCAAGCCGCGCACGAGCAGGTCGGCGCCGTCCACGCCGGCTCCGGACAACGTGCGCCCGGCCGATCTCTGCGACGCGAACGCCGCGATCTCGCGCGCGGGGAACCCTCGCTCGCGCAGCAGCTGCAGCATCAGCGTGCCCACCTGGCCGGTGGCGCCGACTACTGCGACTCGGTAGCCATCGCTCATGGTCGGCTCAGCGTACCGTGCTCTACGCGCCCGTTCTCGTGACCATGAAGTAGATGGTCACGATCACCAGCAGGTCCATCAGCGCGCCCACGCCGCCCACGGCTTTGACCAGCGCCTTGTGCTCGTCGCTTTGCACGACCTCGCCGTCCGGCCCGGCCGCCGCGATATCCGCCTCGGCGACCTCCACCAAGCGCTTCTCGCGCGGACCCAGGTAGGCGCCCTCCACGGCGCCGATCACGATCACGACGCCAAGGCCCCACTGCACGAAGAACGCGCTCCAAAGATGCAGCTTCGAGGCGAGGTACACGCCGAAGACGAGGATCGCCAGCAGCCCCGGGTTGATCATGCGCTGGCTGATCGCGTGGATGGCGCGGTAGACGACCGGCAGCGAGCGCGGGTATTTGCCGGCGACCGCGAAGATCACCGGATAGGCGAAGGTGGCGCCGAACGCGACCACGACCGCGATGATGTGCAGTGCGATCACGACTTCGTAGAAGGCCACGGCGAGCGGCATGCGCACAGCCTATTGCTCGGCGCGGCTCGTTATCTGCGTCAGCTCCCGCAGCAGCGCGTTCATGCCGGATATCTCGTGGATCGAGCGCTGGCGCCCGCAACCGCCGCCCCGCTCGCGCAGCTCTTGCACGTGCTCCAGCTCCTCCTCGCAGCCGAGCTCCTGGGCGTGCTCGCGGGCGGGCCCGAGCGCTCTTCCTAGCAGCTCGGCGACCGGCCGAAGCGTGCCGTCAGCCTCCGGCAGGCGCGCCTGCACGCCGTAGCGCGCGGCGCGGAAGATGCCCTCCTCCACGATCTCCACCGGCGGGTCGGGGGCGTCCGCGCCGGTCGCGGCGTCGCGCGCGAGGCAATGGGTGAGCGCAGCGAGCGCCGCCGTGTCCTCGACCGTGCTCTGCGCGTCCAGGGCGCGCACCTCCACCGTGCCCAGGCGCGGGTGCGGGCGCAGCTTCCACCAGAACCACGTGTAGTCCGGCACGTCCGCGGCGCGCACCAACAGGCGCGTGGCCGCGCGGAAGTCCTCGAAGTCGCGCATCGCGCGCGGCACGCCCGAGCGCGGCCAGCCGCGCACGGACACCTCGCGCGCGGAGGCCAGGCCGGTGTCGCGGCCGTGACGAAACGGCGAGTTGGCCCCCAGCGCCTGCAGCAGCGGCAGGTGGCGGCGCAGGCCGTTGAAGGCGTGGATCGCCGTCTCCGCGTCGGGCATCCCCACGTGGATGTGCAGCCCGCCCACGGGCGTCGCGACCGCGTCGCCGAGCAGCTGGCGGATGCGCTCGTAACGGTCCTTGTCGGTGATCGCCGCTTCGCCCTCGGCCGCGCTCGGGTGCGTGCCGGCGCCGAGCAGGCCCGCGCCGGTGGCGGTGACCGCGCGCCGCATCGCCGTCAGCGCGCGGGCAGCCTCGCCGACGCTCTCGCACACCGGCGTTATCAGCTCGACCTGCGAGGCATGCAGCTCGCGCTCGATCGTCCCGCGCGTCTCGCCGATCCGCTCGAGCACCGCCGCCGACGCGTTGATCTGCTCGCCGGTGACCGGATCCACGAGGAACAGCTCCTCCTCCACGCCAAGCGTGTACGGCCTGCCTTCGCCGTACGCGTGCGCCTCCGCGTCCGTCTCCGCCGCGTGCGCCTCCGCCGGGGGCACGCCCGCCTCGGGAACGTCCGCCGCGCTCACGGCCCCGGCGTGCCGTCGGGCGCGCTCAGAATCGCGGCGCGTAGGAGCCGAACACGTCCTGCATCGCGCCGCACACCTCTCCCAGCGAGCAGCGGTCCTTCAGCGCCTGGCGGATCGCCGGCAGCAGGTTCCCCGAGCCGCGCGCTACCTCGCGCAGCTCCTCCAGGCGGCGCAACACCAGCTCCTGGTCGCGGTCGGCCTTGAACCGCTTCAGGCGCGCGACCTGTTCGTTCTCGGACTCGGGGTCCACGCGCAGCAGCTCGGGCACCTCCAGATCCTCCTCCTGGTAGGCGTTGACGCCCACCACGACGTCCTGGCCGATGCGGTAGCGCTCCTGGTAGCCCCACGCCGACTCGTCGATCTCGCCGGTGATGAACTCGATCGCGTTCACCGACCCGCCGAGCGCGTCGACCTTGCCGATCAGCTCGTTCGCGCGCGCTTCGATCTCGTCCGTGAGCGCCTCCACGAAGTAGGAGCCCGCGAACGGGTCCACGGTGTCCGCCGCGCCGGACTCGTGCGCGAGGATCTGCTGCGTGCGCACCGCGATTTTGGCCGCGCGCTCGGTGGGCAGCGCGAGCGCCTCGTCGAAGCCGTTGGTGTGCAGCGACTGCGTGCCGCCGCACACCGCCGCGAAGCCCTGCAGCGCCACCCGCACGATGTTGTTCTCCGGCTGCTGCGCGGTCAGCGTCACGCCGCCGGTCTGCGTGTGGAAGCGCAGCATCGTCGCCTTCGGGTTCCTCGCGCCGAAGCGCTCGCGCATGATGTGCGCCCACATGCGCCGCGCCGCGCGGAACTTGGCGACCTCCTGGAAGACGTTGTTGTGGCCGTTGAAGAAGAACGCCAGGCGCGGCGCGAACTCGTCCACGGACAGGCCCGCGTCGATCGCCGCCTGCACGTACGCGATCCCAGAGGACAGCGTGAACGCGACCTCCTGCACCGCCGAGCAGCCCTTCTCGCGGAAGTGGTAGCCGGAGATCGAGATCGTGTTCCATCTCGGCACGCGCTCGTGGCAGTACTGGAACAGGTCCGTCGTCAGGCGCATCGTCGGCCCCGGCGGGTAGATGTAGTTGCCGCGCGCGATGTACTCCTTCAGCACGTCGTTCTGCGTGGTGCCGCGTAGCTTCTCGCTGGGCACGCCCTGCTCCTCGCCCACCAGCTCGTACAGCAGCAGCAGGCACGCGGCGGGCGCGTTGATCGTCATCGACGTCGACACCTGGTCCAGCGGCACGGCGTCGAAGGCCGTACGCATGTCCTCGATCGTGTCGATCGCCACGCCCGTGCGTCCCAC
>Ga0335075_10013464_pt1 | contig 12310 bp, 11 predicted proteins | sample Lox_Sample_24_FD_206723 | JGI IMG/M metagenome (GOLD analysis project Ga0335075, IMG submission 206723) | Soil microbial communities from Loxahatchee National Wildlife Refuge, Florida, United States - Lox_Sample_2.4 | ecosystem: Environmental > Terrestrial > Soil > Wetlands | place: USA... | reverse complement strand
CGCCGAGAGAGCCCAATGTCCGAGCAGAAGATCGTGACGGAACTGAAAGTCTCGGGGCACTTGATGAAGTTGGATCCGGGGCTCTACTGCGTCTTCCACGGCCCCAACGGTCACAGCCCGAATCCGGCGACGGGCCTGCCCGGGGTGCGCATCTCCCTCCCGCCGGGTGTCTCGGGCGCGAACGGGGGCGTCGAGATCAGCGGCTTCCGCGAGGACGGGTGGGTCTCGACGGACAACGACGCGGCGCTGATCAGGGTCTCGGACGGGCCGGCGCAGGTGCTGGTGACCGTTTACCAGTCCGCACTCGGCGGCGATGCGCTTCCACAACTTCAGGTTGTGAGGCTCGGGGACATCCGGCCGAACGGCGCCCACGCGGCGCACCATGTGCCGCCGGCGGGCGCTGCGGTGGCGGGCGAGGTGGGCGGCCCGGTCACCGAAATGGCGGGCGTTAACGCTCCGCACGCTGCGCCTCCGGCCGCCAGACCTCCGGATGCAGCGCCCGCGGTGACGGCCCACGTACAGCGGCGAGGCGATGTCGGTGGCCGGCTCGGCGAGTGGGTCGGCGAGCGGGGCAGCAAGCTGTGGATCGAGGGGTTTGCGGTGCTGCCGCCGCCGGGATTGCGGCCCGAAGACATCGAATACCAGGGCGTGCTCGGGCGGGGCTGGCTTTCGCCCTGGTCGCAGGGGGGGCAATTCTGCGGCAGCCGGCGCATGGCCCTGCCGATCCTCGGGATTCGGGTGCGGCTGCGCGGCGCGGCCGTCGGTGCCTTCGAGTGCTCGTATTCGGCGAGCTTCACCGACGGCTCCTCGGTCGGTCCGGTGAGCGCCGGCGAGCCCTGCGAATCGGAGGCCCTGGCGCCGCTCGAAGCCTTCCAGGTGACGCTGCGCCCGGCGCAGCAAGCGGGGGGCATGGCGGAGCGGCCTGAGCCGCCGTCCTTCATTGGACCCGCGCGGAATACGGCGCCGCCACCGATGGCGGGAAAGAAGGGGCGCGACAGGGCCGCGGAGGCCCGGCTTGCGGCGCATGCCCAGGGCAAAGGCCGCGGCAAGCGCCCTGCCCGCCACCGCTAGAAGCGTGTTCACCCTGACTGAACGCGCTCCAAGTTGTTTTCCCGAGCGGAGTCACGCGCCCCTGGATCGCTTCGCGCCGGGGTCCCCGCCGACAAGTCGGCGGGGCGCCCCGATTCCAGTCAGGCGCGATCCGCTCTAGCACGGGGGAACGGCGGACTGGCGTGAGGTACCTCTTCGTCCACCAGAATTTTCCCGGCCAGTACGTCCATTTCCTGAAGCACCTCGCGGCGCGCGAAGGCGACCAGGTCGTCTTCCTCACCGAGCCGAACGCCAACCACCTCGCCGGCGTGCGCAAGGTCGTCTACCGGCTGCCACGCGGGCCGAGCCGGGCGACGCATCCGGACGCGCGGGAATTCGAGCTCGCCTCGCTGCGGGCCGAGACGGTCGCGCGCACCGCGGAACGAGTGAAGCGGCTCGGCTTCACGCCCGATATCGTCATCGGCCACCACGGATGGGGCGAGCTCTTGAACATCCGCGATGTCTGGCCCGGCGCGCCCGTGCTGGGCTATTTCGAGTTCTTCTATCATACCGAGGGGGTGGATGTTGGGTTCGACCCCGAGTTCCCGCCCGACCCGGCGCTTTATCCGCGCGTGCGCGCCAAGAACGCGGTGAACCTGCTGGCACTCACCATGGGTGGGCATGGCCAGACACCGACGCGCTGGCAACGCTCGACCTTTCCCCCGTGGGCGGCCGCTTCGCTCAACCTACTGCCGGAAGGCGTCGATCTCGCGCTCTGCCAGCCGCGACCGGCGGCGCGGCGGCGGGCGCTCACGCTCGGCCCGCTCAGCGTCGCGCCCGGGGAGAAGCTGATTACCTATGTCGCCCGCAACCTCGAGCCCTACCGAGGCTTTCACGTGATCATGCGGGCGCTGGCACGGGTGCTGGCGAAGCGGCGGGACGTGCGCGCGGTGCTGGTGGGCGGGGACGAGGTGAGCTACGGCATGCCCCCGCCCCAAGGCGGCACTTGGCGCAGCCGCCTGCTCGCCGAGCTTGGCGAGAAGATCGATCCCGCGCGGGTGCATTTCCCCGGCAAGATCGACTACCGGCACTATGTCGCCCTTCTCCAGCGCTCGGACGCGCATGTCTATCTTACCTATCCGTTCGTCGCCTCGTGGTCTCTGCGCGAGGCCTTGGCGGCGGGCGCGCCGGTGATCGGCAGCGACACGCCTCCGGTGACGGAATTCGTGCGCGACCGGCGCAACGGATTGCTCACGCCCTGCCTCGATCCGGCGGGCCTTGCGGAGCGGATGCTCGAACTGATCGAGGATGTGCCGCTCGCGCGCCGGCTCGGCGCGGCGGCGCGGAGCTACGCGGAGCGGCATCTGCGCATGGAGGACCACATCGCCGCCTATCGCGCGCTGGTGCGGCGGCTCACCGAGGGAGCTCAATAGCCGCGCGAAAGATCGACCGTGTTGGGGACGGCATCGCCGCGGCGGAGTGCGGCGAGTGCTGCGAAGAAGCGATCGAGCGTTCGCGCGTTGTAGGTGGCGGGATCGTCGGCCGCGATGTGCGGCGTGAGCACGAGGTTGCGGGTGCGCCAGAGGCGGTGGCCGGGCGGCAGCGGCTCGCGGGAGAAGACGTCGAGCACCGCGCCGCCGAGGCGGCCCGCATCGAGCAGATCGGCGAGCGCGTCCTCGTCGAGCACCGCGCCGCGGCCGATATTCACGACCCCTGCGCCGAACGGCAGCAGGGCCAGCCGGCGGCGATCGACGAGGTTGCGGCTCGCCGGCGTGAGCGGGCAGGCGAGCAACAGGAACTCGGCCTCGGCAAGCGCGCGATCGAGCGCCGCGACGGGCCGCACCGCCGGGCACGCGGGATGAGAGGCACCCGTGCGGGTGATGGCCGTGACGTGCATGCCGAAGCCGGTGGCGCGGGCCGCGGCGGCCGCGCCGAGGGCGCCGAGCCCGACGATGCAGAGGCGGCGGCCGGCGAGTGAAGGCGTGTAGCGCGGCTGCCAGCTTCCTTCGGCCTGGGCTGCAATGAGCGCCGGCATCTCCGCGGCGAGCATCAGGATCGCCATCATCGCGTATTCGCCGGCTTTCTCGCCGTGGATGCCGCGATTGCAGACGAGGAGCGCGTCGGGTGGCAGGTGGGCGAAGGGCGCCAGCGCATCGACGCCGGCGGTGGTGCAGAAGATGAGCCGCAGGCGGGGCGCGGAAAAAGGCGCGGCAACCGCCGCCGGCGGTGCGATCACCGCTTCTGCCGAAGCAAGGCCGGCGGCGAGCGCGGCAGGCGTGTCGCCGACGCTGAGCGCGTGGCCTCTGCCTGCCTCGCCCGCGCGCGCTTCGGCCTCCTCCCACTGGCGGAGCGTGATCGCGAAAAGCGGATCGTCCGGTGCGTTCTGGATATGGATGCGCATGGCGCGAGGCTGCCACGGCGCCGGGAGAGGAGCGAGCGGCGGGGATTGACCGGCGGGGCGGCAATGGCCTTCCGTTGGGGATCATGGAGCCCGCGATGATCGAGACGCGGCGGGTCGAGACGTCGCCCGGCATGGCGTTCGACGTGTCGGTCGGCGGCCCTTTGGGCGCCGATCTCGTCCTGATGCTGCACGGCTTCGGCGTTTCGCGCTTCCTTTGGAATGCGCAGATTGCGGCGCTGGCGGGCGCGGGCTTCTTTGCGGCGGCGCCGAATCAGCGCGGCTATGCGGCGGGAGCGCGGCCCGACCCGGGCGACTTCGCCAAGTACCGGATCGATTGCCTGATCGACGACGCGCTCGATATCGCCGCAAGGCTGGGCTACGGCGGGAGGCGCTTTCATCTCGCCGGTCACGACTGGGGTGCCAGCCTTGCCTGGGAGATCGCCGATCGGAGCCCCGAACGGCTCGCCTCGCTGACCATTCTCTCCCGGCCTCATCCGCTGGCTTTCGCCTGCGCGCTCGCTTCGCCGGACAGCGAGCAGGCGCTGCGATCGCGGCACCACAAATGGTTCCTCGATCCTGGGGCCGGGGCGGAGATTCTTGCCGAGGACGCCAAGTGGCTCCGAACGCGGCTCAAGGCGAACGGGCTGCCCGCGGAAGCGATCGAGGCGCACCTCTCCGTCATCGGCAATCCGGCGGCGATGGAGGCGGCGCTCGCCTGGTATCGGGCGCGCGGCGTGCGGCACCGGCCGGTCGGCCCGATCAAGGTGCCGACGCTCTATATATGGGGGGACGCGGACGACACGGTGGGGCGCCTGGCGGCCGAGGGGACCGCAGCGTTCATCGCGGCAGCCTACCGGTTCGAGGTGCTGCGTGGCGTCGGGCATTACGCCCCCGATCAGGTTCCGGATCAGGTCAGCGCGCTCCTGCTCGCGCACCTCGCGCGTCATCCGGCGTGATCGCTGAAGGCGCAATCGGGGTGTGCCGCGAGGTGGTTCGTCGGAGCCCCGACATCTAGAGGGTGGCGGGAACGGTCTGGTAAGGCTCTTCGAGCGAGGCGATCTCGGCCGGGCTCAAGGCGAGGTCGACCGATCCCGCCGCCGCATCGATCTGCTCGAGCCGCGTCGTGCCGACGACCGGCGCGACCAGGCCATCCTTGTGCAGCAGCCACGCGAGCGCGACCTGCGCGGGCGTGGCGCCGTGCGCCTCCGCGATCGCGGTGGCGCGCTCGATGATCGTCCGGCCGGCCTCGCTCTGGTAGCGGAGCGCCGCCTTGTCCTCGCGCGCGCGCTCGGTGAGCGCATTGCTGCCGGCGGTCCGCGGGCCGGAGAGAACGCCGCGCGCAAGCGGGCTGTAGGGAGAGAGGCCGACGCCCTCCTCGCGGCAGAAGGGGATCATCTCCCGCTCCTCCTCGCGATAGAGGAGGTTGTAGAGATTCTGCATGGCGATGAACGGCGGCAGGTCGTTGGCGCGCGCGAAGAGCTGCAGCCTCGCGAACTGCGTCGCGCGCATCGTCGAGGCGGCGAGATAGCGCGCCTTGCCGCTGCGCACGATATCGGCAAGCGCGCACACGATCTCCTCGACCGGCGTTATCGGATCGAACCGGTGCACCATGTAGACATCGACGTAGTCGGTCTTCAGCCGCGCGAGGCTTGCATCGATGCTCGCGATCAGGTGCTTGCGGCCGAGGCCGGAACGGTTCGGCCGATCGGCCATCATGTGGCCGACCTTGGTGGTGATGACGAGTTCGTCGCGCGCCACCGAGCCGATGAGGCCCGCGCCGATGGCCTCCTCGCTCGCGCCCTGATTGTACACGTCCGCGGTATCGAAGAAATTTATGCCGAGATCGAGGGCACGTTTGAAGAACGGACGACTTGCGGCAGCGTCGAAGGCCGCCCATGTGCGCCGGCCCGCCGCACCCCATGAGTTTCCGCCGAGGCAGATACGGCTGACGACGAGGCCCGATCGCCCGAGGTTCCGATACTGCATGCATGCTCCGCCGCAACTCTTGCGCCGCATCATGCACGGCAGCGCGGTGGCGGCAATCGGCGCCCATCGCGACCTCATCCTGCTATAGGCAAGAATGCGCCCGCGATTTGCGCTGTCCTCGGATCGCGATAACGTCCGGGTCGGCAGTGGCGGCGGAGAGGCACGCCGGCGGTCGGTCGCCGAGGCGCCGGATCTGGGGCCGCGAAAGGAACGGATGACCGAGCGGTCCTGCGAGATCGCAGTGATCGGGGGCGGGCTGGTCGGCATCGCGATCGGCTACGGACTCGCGCGGCCGGGCCGGCGGGTGAGCGTGCTCGACGAGGGCGATCGCGCCTTCCGCGCCTCGCGCGGCAACTTCGCGCTCGTATGGGTGCAGGGAAAAGGCGTCGGGATGCCGCGCTACGCGGCCTGGACGCGCCATTCCTCCGAGGTCTGGGCGGGCTTCGCACGCGAGCTTGGCGAGGAGACCGGAATCGATATCGCGCACCGCCGCCCGGGCGGCTTCGCGCTCTCTCTTTCGGAGGCGGAGCTCGCGCGGCGCGGGGCGCTGATGGAAAGGCTGATGAGCCAGCCCGGAATGGAGCCCTACCCATACGAGTTTGTGGGGCGGAACGAGCTTCGCGGGACCCTGCCGGAGATCGGGCCGGACGTGGTGGGTGGCTATTACTGCCCGCTCGATGGCGAGGTGAACTCGCTTCGTCTGCTGCTTGCCCTGCATACGGGCTTCACCAGGCGCGGGGGCACCTACGCGCCGGGGCATGCGGCGGCGCGGATCGCGCCGCAACCGGGCGGCGGGTTCCGGATCGAGACCGAAGGCGGCGCCGTCGCGGCGGAGCGGATCGTGCTGGCGGCGGGGATCGGCAACGCGCGACTTGCGCCCATGTGCGGACTTCGCGCCGCCGTGCGGCCGCAGCGCGGCCAGGTGATCGTGACCGAGAAGGCAGCACCGTTCCTACCCTATCCGATGCACACGCTCCGCCAGACCGACGAAGGCGGCGTGATGATCGGCGACAGCGCGGAGGAAGCGGGGGCCGACGATGCGCGCGTGCGGCTCGGGATCCTCGGCGTCGAAGCGGAACGGGCGGCGCGGATATTTCCGCATATCGGCCGGCTCAATGTCGTCAGGACCTGGTCGGCGCTTCGCGTCATGACCGACGACGGGTTCCCGATCTACGACCAGAGCGAAGCCTATCCGGGCGCGTTCCTCTGCACCTGCCATAGTGGCGTCACGCTGGCCGCCGCGCACGCGATGACGCTCGCGCCGATGATCGCGGCAGGCACGCTCGATCCGGGACTCTCCGGTTTCAGCGCACGGAGGTTCGATGTTCCGGAGGCTGCCTGATCTCGCCCGGCCGAGCGTTTCCTTCCTGCTCGACGGCGAGCGCGCGGAGGGACGCGAGGGCGAGAGCGTCGCCGCTTCTCTGCTCGCGGCCGGACGGCCCGTCTGCCGCACTATGCCGGTGGGAGGGCTGCCCCGCGGGCCATTCTGCATGATGGGGGCCTGCTTCGACTGCCTGGTAACGATCGACGGCGTGGGCAACCGGCAGGGCTGCCTCGTCAGTCTGCGCGAAGGGATGGACGTGCGCACGCAGGACGGACGGCGCGAGATCGGACGATGAAGCGGATCGAGCTTCTGGAAGAAGTCGCCGCCGCCTACGATCTCGTGGTGGTGGGCGCGGGCCCGGCCGGGATGGCGGCGGCGGCGACCGCCGCAGCGCACGGGTTCTCGGTGCTCGTCACGGACGAGGCGGCGGGGCCGGGCGGGCAGGTCTACCGCGCAATCACGACGACGCCGGTCGGGCGGCGGGACGTGTTCGGGCGTGACTACTGGCAGGGCGCGGCGCTGACGGCCGCCTTCGCCGCAAGCGCCGCCGACTACATCCCCGGATGCGCCGCCTGGTATCTGGACGACGCGCTGCAGGTCGGCCTCTCCGCGGGCGGGACCAGCCGGACGATCGCGGCGCGGCGGGTGATCCTGGCGACGGGCGCGCTCGAGCGGCCGTTCCCGATCAAGGGCTGGACCTTGCCCGGCGTGATGAATGCGGGGGCGGCGCAGATCCTCCTCAAAAGTGCGGGGCTCGTCGCTGCCGGACGGGTGGTGCTGGCGGGCTCCGGGCCGCTGATCTGGCTGCTCGCCGCCCAGTACCTCGCGGCGGGGGCGAAGCCGGCGCTGATCCTCGAGACGACGCCGCCCGGCCAATGGCGGGACGCGGTGCGGCACTTCCCCGGCTTTCTCCCCTCGCCCTATCTGCGCAAGGGATTGGCGCTGATGGCGCGAGTGCGCCGCGCGGTGAAGGTGATCCCGGGCGTTGCGGAACTGGCGGTCGAAGACGAAGAGCCGCTTCGCGTCGGCTGGAAGCGAGCGCGCGGCGCCGCCGGGACGATTGCCGCCGATCACCTCCTGCTGCACCAGGGGGTGGTGCCGAACATCAACCTCGCCGCCGCCGCCGGCTGCGCGCTCGCGTGGAACGAGGCGCAGGCGTGCTGGCAGCCCGAAACGGATGCGTTCGGAAACACGAGCCTTTCCGGCATCGCGGTCGCGGGCGATGGGGCCGGAATTGCCGGGGCGGAAATCGCCGCGATGCGCGGGCGGATCGCGGCGCTCGCGGCCGCCGAGGCGCTCGGGAAGATTTCGCACGAGGCATGCGCGCGGCTGGTTGCGGGGGAGCGCAAGGCGCTGCGCCGCTTCGAGCGAGCGCGCCCCTTCCTCGATACGCTCTACCGGCCGGCGCGGGCGTTCCGGCTCGGGGCGGCGGAGGCGATGGCCTGCCGTTGCGAAGAGGTGAGCGTGGCGCGCGTGCGCGAGGCCGTCGCGAGCCTCGGCGTTCAGGGCCCGAACCAGCTGAAGGCCTTCCTGCGCTGCGGGATGGGGCCGTGCCAGGGACGCTTCTGCGGGCTGACGGTGGGCGAGATCATTGCCGACGTGCGCGGGGTATCGCCCGCCGAGGTGGGCTATTACCGGCTCCGGCCGCCGGTGAAGCCGATCACGGTCGCCGAGCTTGCCGGCATGAAGACGACCGCGGCCGACATCCGTGCAGTCGTCCGAAGCTAGCCTAAGAGGAACCAGAGGCGGAAGAGCAGCGTCTCGAGGGGAGTCTGGCGGTAGAGGCCGGCGAGCGACAGCGCGGGGAAGCGCCGCCAGGGTGGTGCCGCGAGAGCTTCGGCGATCGCGGCGACGGCGGCGGCCGCCGCCGGCGAGAGAAGCTCCGGCGTGGCCGCAAGCGCGGCGACGTGCGCGCGGAACATCCGCATGAAGGGGTGCGGGCCGCGGTAAAGCGCGCCGAGGGCGCGCGGGAGCCAGGCGCCGCGCGCGCCCACCAGGTTACCCCCGTGCTGGCGGTAGAGCACGGCGGGCTCGGGGTCGGCGAGGATGCGCCCGCCGGCGGCCGCGACGATGAGGTAGCTCCACCAATCGTGCAGCGTGTCGGAGGGCGGCCGGCTCCGCGTGATCAGGCGGGCAGCGGCGCCGTTCATCATCGCCGTGCACCCGGTGGCGATGTTCTGCGTCAGCGCGGCTGGAAAGCCCGGTGGGCGGCGCACGGGAAAGGAGAGCCCGATGCGGGTCAGCGCCGGATCGACGAGCGTCTGGCGCGCGCAATAGAGCGCCGGAAGATTGGCGGGTTGGGAGGCGAGCGCGCCCAGCCCGCGGGCGAGCTTCTCAGGCAGCCAGACATCGTCCTGATCGGCGAAGGCGACGGCGTCAGGCAGCGGGCCGAGGGCAGAGAGGTCCGCAAGGATGGTGAGAAATCCGCGCGTCGCGCCGAGGCGGCGGGAGGGGCCGTGGAGCTCAACCGCCCGGCCCGAAGCGGGGCCGGCGGTGAAGGCGTGAAGCAGCGCCCGCGTGTCGTCCGCGGAGCCGTCGTCGCGCCAGTAGAGGCACCAGGAGCCATGCGTCTGGGAAAGGAGGCTCGCGAGCTGGGCCGGGAGGAAGCGTGCACCGTTGTAGGCGGAGAGAAGGATCGCCACGCGCCCCTGCCCCGCCATGGCGGGAGGGCCGCGGGCGCTTCCTTCCGTGCTCCGCTCGGATACGATCGGCTCTGGCGTTGCGGCGCTCGGCTCAGCTGGGCGGTGCATCCAGCAGCTCGTCGATGAGCGGCCCCAGGCTCTCGCGCCAGGGAGGAAGGCGGATGCCGAACACCTCGGCAAGGTGCCCGCAGTCGAGCCGGGAATCGGCGGGCCGGCGCGCCCGCGTCGGCCAATCCGCGGTCCGGATCGGGGCGATCTCGGGAGGCGCAATCGAGTGGCGGGCCGCTTCCTCGAACACGGCCGTCGCGAGCCCGTGCCAGGTGGTCTCCCCGGTTCCCGCGGCGTGGAAAAGGCCGCCGAACCTCGCCTGCCAGCCTTCGCGCTCGATCCGGCCGAGGACGGCGAGGATGGCAGCGGCGAGGTCGGCGGCCGAGGTCGGCTGGCCGTGCTGGTCGGCCACCACGCGGAGATGGCTGGTCTTGCGGCCTGCACCGATCATCGTGCGCACGAAGTTCCGTCCCGTGGGCGAGATGACCCAGGCGGTGCGCAGCACGATGGCGCGGCCGCCGACGGCCAGCACCGCCTCCTCGCCGGCAAGCTTGGAGGCGCCATAGACGCCGAGCGGTGCCGGCGGGTCGGATTCGACGTAGGGCGCGCCCTTGGTGCCGTTGAAGACGTAATCGGTGGAGATGTGGATGAGCGGGATCCCCGCCTCGGCAGCCAGCACGGCGAGGCGGGCGGGGCCGTCCCGGTTTGCCCGGAAGGCCGTCGCCGGATCGTCCTCGGCGGCATCGACGGAAGTGTAGGCGGCGGCGTTGACGACGGCGGAGAGGCGGCGGCGGGTGAGCCAGTCGTCGATCGTCCGGACGACCGTTTCCGGGCGGTCAAAGTCGAATTCGGGGCGGCCGAGGCGGAGGATCTCTCTCCCCGCCGTTCTGCCCGCGCTCGCGAGCGCGGTGGCGAGCTGCCCACCCACGCCGGTGACAAGGACCGCAGCCGCCATCAAGCGACCTCGTAGGCGAACCAGGCAGGGCAATCGGCGAGGCGCGGCCGCACCCGGTCCTTCTCGGAGAGGATCGCCCGTTCCGGCGCGACCGGCCAGGGGAGAGCGAGGTCCGGGTCGTTCCAGAGGGCACCGCACTCGCTCGCCGGATCGTACTCGCCGGTCATCTTGTAGATGATCTCGGTATCGTCGACGAGCGTGCAGAGCCCGTGCAGGAATCCGGGCGGGATCCAGAGCTGGCGCCAATTCTCGGCGCTCAGCTCGGCATGGACGTAGCGGCCGAAGGTGGGCGAGCCGTGCCGCACGTCGACCGCAACGTCCCAGATGGCGCCCCGGACCACGCGGATCAGCTTGCCCTGCGCCGCAGGAGGTACTTGCGCGTGCAGCCCGCGCACTGTTCCGGCGGCGCGGGAGAAAGTGTGATTGTCCTGCACGAAGGAGGAGGCGATCCCGGCGGCGGCAAGCCGGCTCTGGCGGAAGGTTTCGGAGACGAACCCGCGGGAATCGGTGAAGCGGCGCGGCGTTATGAGACGCACTTCGGGAATGGCTTGGGGTTCGATCTGCATGTCGCTCCGGTCTCTGCGGCAGCGCGCACGGAGCCGGGTGCCCTTTCGGACGCGTGCCCGGTCGTGCGCGCGATCCCTTGCAAGCTAACATACCGCGGGCCGGGGGAGGGTGTCCCCTTGGCCTTCCTCGAGGGCGGCCATGGACCTCGCGCCTCCCCGATCAGGAACGAAGCAGCGCGCCGGCGAGGCGGGAAAAGAGTCCGGGGCGGCGCGTGGCGGTAGCGTGGGCGGCAGCGCGCGGTTCCGGGGAAGAACGTGCGCGCGTGCCCACGAGGCCGGCGATGCCTATGATCTCACGCGCCCGCTTGGCATTGCCGGGATCGTTGGCGATTCCGCGCTCGGCGGCGAGCTTCGCCTGGGGCCAGTCGCGAAGATCGAGCAGGAGCTCGCCGACCGATGCCCAGAAGGCGGCGTCACCGGCACGCCGCTCCATCACCTCCGCGAGACGAGCGCGCCCGGCCGCGATATCTCCGCCCCGGATCAGCGAACGGGCGAGTGCGAGCTTCGCGCGCGCATCGTGGGGGGCAGCCGCGAGCCAGCGTTCGGCGGCGGCGCGCACCACTTGCTCGTCCCCGGCCTGTTCCAGGAGGGGCACGGCGCGGGCGAAGGTGTCACGTGAGGGGTTTCTCTCGAGAAGGGCAGCGAGCCGGGACTTCGCCTCGGAGCGCTGGCCGGCGGCCAGGAGAAGCTCCGCCCCGCGGAGCTCGTAGGCGGGCTCGTCCGGATCGAGCGCGATCGCCCGGCCGATCGCAGTGAGCGCGCGGGGCCGGCGATCGAGCGCGGCAAAAAGCTCGGCGAGGCCGGCCCAGAAAGCGGGGTCCGACGTGGCGCTCGCGGCCAGGCGGGAAGCGGCGCGGCGGGCCGCACGCCGGCCGCGCCAACCGCCGTGCTTCGAGCGGAGCGCGATCAGCTCCATCCATGCCACGGCCGGCTCGGTGCGTTCGCCGAGAGCACGGGCGAGCAGATCCTCGGCGCGCAGCTCCTCTCCCGCGCGGCGATAAAGCCTCGCGACAGCGATCAGGCGTGCCGGGTCATCGCCCACGCCCCGGCGGACGCGAGCGAGTTGCATGCGCGCTTCCTGGGGCACGCCGGCACGGATCAGCCGCTCGGCCAGGAGAAGTTGGGGGGCGGGTTGATCGATCTGCGCCGCCGCATTGCGGGCGGCGGCCTTGGCGGCATCGGCATGCAGCCCGACTGCGTCGAGCGCGGCCACGGCCTCTTCCATCAGGTCAAGCCGGGCGGGAGGATTGGCGCGCACGCGCAGAAGCTGTTCGAACGCTTCGGCCTCATCCTCGCGGGCGAGAAGGAGAATCGCGAGCTGCAAGCGTGAGGCCGAATCCGCGGGCCGTTCGTCCGCGG
>Ga0335075_10013463_pt1 | contig 12311 bp, 12 predicted proteins | sample Lox_Sample_24_FD_206723 | JGI IMG/M metagenome (GOLD analysis project Ga0335075, IMG submission 206723) | Soil microbial communities from Loxahatchee National Wildlife Refuge, Florida, United States - Lox_Sample_2.4 | ecosystem: Environmental > Terrestrial > Soil > Wetlands | place: USA... | reverse complement strand
GACAGCTTCTACCCCGACTTCACCGACAGCGGGCCCAATGCGGTCGTCAGGTTGTGCGTCGATGCGGCATTGGCGGGAAAGCCGTGCGGTGCAAGCCTGCATGTGAACTTGCCCGCTTGATATCGCCGGGTGGATCGAAGCCCGGACCAACCCTGGAAAACATCGCAAGCGGCGCGGACATCAGGGGCACATGGGTCGGATCGACTTCGGTGCGGCGATAATGGCTTCGGGTTCCAGCGCCTCCGATAGTTGGCGTCGATGGAGGCGAGAGCGACGCTCTGGTCGGACATGATCACGCAGGTTGCGGGTACCGGCAGCCCCCAACTTTCGTCGCCATTGATTCCCGGCCTCTCCTCATTGCTCTGGTGCCGTCGCTGGCACTCCCGCCCCGGGGACTGGCGCCAACCGGTCCAGCCCTTTTCAATCCAAAGACTTGAACAGGTTCCTTGCAATAATCGTGCTATCTTTATTACTGACTGTCGCCACTTTCCTCCCGGTGCAGCACCCTGCGGTCGCAGGCTGTCGCGCGCCGGGGGAAAGGGCCGTGGATGCGGGCGCGAGTGTGGGTCAGGCAGACGAATCGTCCAAAATCCGGCCTCATAGGCCGTTTCTCATCGCCGGTTTGTGGCGGCTGGCGCGCCCAACCTGTTCCAGGGCACCAGCCGCGAACGTGGGCAAGGGGGCGCGGTGAGGGTCTCGCGCCGTCTCGATTCTGCCCTCGGCCGGCTGCGCGGATTTCGGGGCCGCCCTTGGCCGCGCCTGGTCGAACGCGTTTCCGGCCCGCTCGACGATCTGCTCAGGGCCTTGTTTCACGATGCACCGGCCGGCCTCGTCATCCTCGACCGTGATGGCCTGATCGTCAGGGCCAACGCGGCACTCGCCCGCATGGCCGGTCGCCCCCAGGGGCCCGCACCCGGCAGCCGTGCCGATGTTCTCTTCCCGCCTGCCGAACGCGGAGAGATCTGGCGGGAACTCGCTTTGCATCTTGCCGGCAAGGCGGCGTCGCGGGAATTCATGACCCGGCTTGCCGCGGCCGATGGTGCCCACGAGGTGCCGGTCGATGTCTCGGTGCAGGTCCTCCACGAGGCAGACGGCAAGCCCGGTGGCCTTGTGCTCTGGTTCAGCGACACCACGCGCCAGCACCAGCTCGAGGCGCAGCTCGCCCACGGACAGAAATTGCAGGCCGTGGGCCAGCTCGCCGGCGGCATTGCGCACGACTTCAACAATCTTCTCACCGCCGTCATCGGCGGCGCCGAATTGATCCTGGCGCGCGGCACGGACGCCGTCACAATGGAGGACGTCCACCAGATCCGCTCCAGCGCCGAACGCGGGGCCGCGCTCGTGCGCCAGCTCCTGGCCTTCGGCCGCCAGCAGCGCTTGCAGCCGCGCGTGGTCGCCATCAACGAGGCGATTGGCGATCTCTCTGCGATGCTCGTGCGCCTCCTCGGCGGCAAAATCCGGCTCGAGATCGAACTGGAGTCGCCCGGCCGCATGGTCAGGGTCGATCCCACGCAGCTCGACCAGGTGCTCGTCAATCTCGCTGTCAACGCGCGCGACGCCATGCCCAACGGCGGGCGCCTTTCTCTGCGCAGCGGCCATATCACGCTGTTTCGTCCGCTGACGCGCGGCCACGAAACGATCCCGCCCGGGCGCTACGTCATGATCGAGGTCGAAGATACCGGAACCGGTATCGCCCCCGACGTGCTGCCGCGCATCTTCGATCCCTTCTTCACCACCCGGCGCGAAAGAGGCGGCAGCGGGCTCGGCCTGGCCACCGCGCATGGCATCATTCGCCAGTCCGACGGCTTCATCGCAGTCGAGAGCGAACCAGGCAGAGGAACCTGCTTTCGTATCTACCTGCCCCGTCACGAAGCATCCGACACCATCGCCATGCCGTCTCCGCCGGAGCCGCCGCCGGCGGCTGTCGCCGTCCCGGCGCCCTCCGCGGCCATGCCAGCGCAGCGCACCGCGCTCATCGTGGAAGACGAGCCGGTTGTCGGCCGAATCGCCGAACGCGCCCTCAGAAACCAAGGATGGACCGTACACCTTGCCGAGTCGGCCGACGCGGTGCTTGCGAATCTGGAGACCATCGGACGGCCCGATGTTCTCGTTTCGGACGTCGTCATGCCGGGAATGGACGGCCCCGCCCTGGCACGCCGCCTGCGCCAACGCTGGCCGGGCCTGCCGGCGGTTCTCGTGTCGGGCTACGTCGAAGAAGCAGTCAGAAAGAGCCTCGAGGCGGAAGACATGGCGTTTCTCCCCAAGCCCTATACGCTGGCCAACCTGCTCGAGGCCGCCGCCGCAGCCTTTGAGCGCGGGCAAAACTAGATCAACGCCCTTGATCGGCGCCGCCAGGTGACTCCAGCGGCCGACAAAGCCGCCCCAGGCTCTTCCTCCGGACCAATTCCGACGACGATTTCCTTGCCGCTTCGCACCCCATGGGACCATTGCTTATGGTAGTAATCATTCATACGATAACACGTTTTGGTTGTATTGGAACAAAAAAGGGGTAAAGTATTAAGAGATTGCTCTGTCAACCGTTCCGTTTTTGTTTCATAACCCGTGCCCCTCGACAACTTTGAGATCAGCGTGCGAGTCTGCCGCTGCGCCAAGTTGCGAGGCGCCCAGCTTGGGGGGTGGTGATGGAAAAGAACAAGGCGCTGGACGCCGCATTGGCGCAAATCGAACGCGCCTTCGGCAAGGGCTCGATCATGCGCATGGGTGCCGGTGCCGGCGATGAACCGTTCGCGGTCATCCCGTCCGGCTCTCTCGGGCTCGACCTCGCACTCGGCATCGGCGGGCTGCCGCGCGGGCGGATCGTCGAGATCTACGGACCGGAAAGCTCCGGCAAGACCACGCTCGCCCTGCACGCCATCGCCGAGGCGCAGAAGATCGGCGGCACCTGCGCCTTCATTGATGCCGAACACGCACTCGATCCGGTCTATGCGCGCAAGCTCGGCGTCGATGTCGAAAATCTCCTCATCAGCCAGCCCGATGCCGGTGAACAGGCGCTCGAGATCGCCGATACCCTCGTTCGCTCCGGGGCCGTTGACGTCCTGGTCGTGGACAGCGTCGCCGCCCTGGTGCCGCGTGCCGAGCTGGAAGGCGAGATGGGTGACACGCATGTCGGCCTGCATGCCCGGCTGATGAGCCAGGCCCTGCGCAAGCTCACCGGCAGCGTCTCGCGCAGCAATACGCTCCTGGTCTTCCTCAACCAGATCCGCCTCAAGATCGGCGTGATGTTCGGCAATCCCGAAACCACCACCGGCGGCAACGCCCTCAAGTTCTATGCCTCGGTGCGCCTCGAGATCCGCCGTGTCGGCAGCATCAAGGATCGCGAGGAGATCCTCGGCAACGAGACGCGGGTGAAGGTGGTCAAGAACAAGATGGCCCCGCCGTTCCGCCAGGTCGAGTTCGACATCATGTACAGCGAAGGGATCAGCAAGGTCGGCGAACTGATCGATCTCGGCGTCAAGGCCGGCGTCGTCGAGAAATCGGGCGCTTGGTTCAGCTATGATTCGCAGCGCATCGGCCAGGGACGGGAGAATGCCAAGCGCTTCCTCCGCGATCACCCTGAGATGGCCGGCGCGATCGAAAGCCGAATCCGTGCTGCTTCCGGAATAGTGGCCGGCGCCATGCTCGCGGCTGACGATGGCGGGGAGGAGGCCGAGGCGGCTGACTGAGAATCTCGCCGCCGCCCTTCCTCTCGCCCCCGAGGACGATTGCCTGGTCGAGGCCGCGCTCGCGACCTTGCGGCGGCATTTCCACCCTGAGCGCCACCGCCTCGCCGCGGCCGCTCGTGACGCAAGCGGGCATATCTTCACCGGCCTCCACCTCGGCGCAACGGTCGGAAGGCTTTCGATCTGTGCCGAAGCCGTCGCCCTTGGGCGCGCCCTCATCGACGGTGACGGCGAGGTCACCGCCATCGTCGCCGTCCGCCAGCCGAAACCTGGGGAGGCCGCATCCGAGCCCGCCGTCGTCCCTCCCTGCGGTGCCTGCCGGGAGATGCTGGTCGATCACGCCCCCGGCGCCTGGGTCATCCTGCCCGGGCCGGGCACGCTCATCCGGTTGCCCGCCACCCTCCTGCTGCCGCTCCCCTATCAGCGCTGAGCGGGCCCGGTGTCTCTCCCAGGCGAGCAGCTTCTCTCGATGCCTTCGCGCATCTGGCGCGTGGCGCCGCTCCTGCTCGCCGCGGCGAGCCTCTTCTGGGCCGGCAACGCGATCGTCGGCCGTGCCTTTCACGCTGAGATACCGCCCGTCTCACTTGCCTTCTGGCGCTGGACCGGCGCTTTCCTCGTCACCCTTCCGTTCGCCAGGGAGCCGCTCGGCAATGACTGGCCGACCCTGCTTCGCCACTGGCGGAGCCTTCTGATTCTGTCCCTGACCGGCATCGCCCTCTTCAACACGCTCTTCTATCGCGGCCTCGATCAAACGACCGCCATCAATGGCGTGCTGCTGCAATCGACCATGCCGCTGATGATCTTGCTCGCCTCTGCCCTGATCTATCGCGAGCGGCCCTCGCTCACTCAAACGATCGCGATCCTGATCTCTCTCCTCGGCGTCCTCGTCATTGCCGTGCATGGCTCGCTCGCCAGGCTTGGTGCGCTCTCCCTCAATCCGGGCGATGTCTGGGTGCTCGCCGCGGTCGCCAGCTACGCCCTCTATTCCAGCCTCCTGCGCAGCCGGCCTCCCGTGCATCCGATGAGCTTCCTTGCCGCGAGCTTCGCGCTCGGCGCCCTCATGCTTCTTCCACTCTATATCGCCGAAATTTGCTCGGGCGCCGTCACCCGCATCACGCCGGGCACGCTCGCCTCCTTCGTCTATGTCGCGCTGATGCCCTCCTGCATCGCCTATCTCTGCTTCAATCGTGGCGTCGAACTCATCGGCTCTGCGCGCGGCGGCCAGTACGTGCATCTCGTGCCGGTGTTCGGCGTGCTGCTCGCTGTCCTCCTGCTCGGCGAACGGCTGTATCTTTTCCATCTCTTCGGTGCGGTCCTGATCGCCGTCGGCCTCGCACTGGCCTCGTGCGTCCGATCCGGGTGAGCGCCTTCCGACCTCCCCTCCGCCGCCCGCCCCGGCCTTGTCGCGATCGCTTGTCCGCCCCCGTCAAGCGCGTAAGTTGGGCGGCTGCATCAAGAGGGTTGAGAGCACGGGATGCCCGCACCCACCTCCCGTCGGATCGCGGATCGGATCGAGGCTGCCGTGACGTCCTGCGCCAGGCAGGGAGTGGCGCTGACGGAGCTGCGCCGCCAGGTATTCGGCCTCATCCTCGAAGCCGGCACGCCGGTGACCGCTTACCAGCTCCTCGATCGGCTCAAGAAAACGCGCAAGGGCGCCGTGCCGCCGACGATTTATCGCGCACTCGATTTCCTGCTCGCGCGGCGTCTCATTCACAAGATCGAAAGCCTCAACGCCTTCATTCCCTGCATCGATCCCGCACACGGAAGCCACTCTGCCCAGTTCCTGATTTGCCGGACGTGCGGAGCCGTCGTCGAGGTCGAGGACCGCGCGATCTCCCGGGCGCTCGGCAACGCGGCGGCACGTCAGGGCTTCCATGCCACGCACGCACTCATCGAAGTGACCGGTGAATGCGCGGCCTGCGTCGCGGCGGCATGAAGAGGTCTATGCCTCGACCGCCGAGGCTCGCGCCTGGCGGCTGCCCAGATTCACCGCAACGAGATAGCCCGCCGCACTCAGGCCCGTGATCCAGAAGCTGCTTGGCCAGTTCGTGTAGAAGGCAAGCGTGATCCCGAGCCACGCCTCGCCGAGCGCCAGCACCGCCGCGAGCAACAGTCCTGGTCCAAACCGGTTCGTCATTCGCTGCGCCGTCGCCGCCGGTCCGATCATGAGCGTAAACACCAGAAGCACGCCCACGATCTCCGCGCACCCAGCGGTCGCCAACCCCACAATCCCGAGAAACAGGACCGAATAAAGCCGGACCGGGACGCCTTTGGCCTCTGCCACCTCCGGCTCGATGCTGGCGAAGAGCAGTGGCCGCGAGATCAGCCCGAGGGCGGCAAGGCTCGCCAATCCCAGCCCCAGCAGCACCCATACCGTTCGCGCATCAACCGCCAGCACATCGCCGAACAGAAGCGCAACCGCCTCGCTCGCGAACGCGGTGTAGAAATTCAGGAACAGCAGGCCGAATCCAAGCGCCAAAGCCAGCACCATGCCGATTGCAACATCGCGCCCCGCAATCCGCTCTCCGAGAAACCCCATGCCGATCCCTGCCGCCAGGCTCACCGCGAGCAGGCCGACAAAGGGCGAGATTCCGATCAGCACGGCGCCGGCGGCACCCGTGAAGCCGACATGCCCGAGTGCATGGCCGGCAAATGCCTGGCCGCGCAGAACCAGGAAGTAACCGACGAGGCCCCCCAGCACCGCAACGATTCCCGCCGCGGCGAATGCATGCCTCATGAACCCATACTCAAGCATGGACCGGCCCGTGATGATGCGCCGCGTCGTGCCGATGCGCGTCGCTTTCCAGGTCATGACCATCGGACATCACAAAAATCCGCCCGCGCAGGCTGACGACAGTGATCTCCATGCCATAAAGGCGAGAGAGCACGGGCCCGGTGACCACCTCTTCGACAGTACCCAGTGCCGCCCGGCACCGCCCGAGATAGAGCACCCGATCCATCGCCCCGAGCAGCGGATTGATCTCATGGGCGGTGAACAGAACAGCGATCCCCAGGTCCTTCTGCACCGATCGCGCCAACGCGACTGCCGCCGCCTGATGATGCGGGTCGAGACTGATCAGCGGCTCATCGAGGAGGAGCAGCCTCGGTCTTCCGATCAGCGCCTGCGCCAGCGCCAGGCGTTGGCATTCCCCACCGGAAAGCTCCGCCAGCGGGCGCCGCGCCAATTCCTCTGCCCCCACCATTTCGAGTGCGGCTGCCACCTCACGCCGCCCCTCCGCGCCCAGGAACGGCATGCCGAGGCAGTGCCCCCGCCGCACGGAGGCGACAAAATCCCAGCCCCGCAGTGACAATCCCACGGAGGTGGTGCGCGTCTGCGGTAGATATCCGATGGCATGATTGCCGTGCGCGGGAGGCTTGCCGAGCACGCGAATGCTCCCGCGCCGAGGCCGCAGCAGTCCCAGCACCGCACGCAGCAATGTCGTCTTGCCGGCGCCGTTCGGTCCGAACACGCCCACGAATTCGCACTCCCGGATGGCAAGGCTCACTCCTTCGAGAACCGTCCGCTGTCCGATTCCCAATGTCACATCGGCGAATTCGACAGCGTTCATTCTTCACGCTGCGGCAATGCGTGCGCCACCGCGTCCAGCTCGCTCAGCATCCATCGCTGATAGCTGACACCGGGCGGCTCTGTCTCGTTTGCGCCGACGATCGGAACATGAGCCTCCTTCGCGATCGCTTCCATCCGTGCCGCGGTCGGGTCGCTCGCCTGGCTGTTATAGACGAGAAGCGCCACATTGTGCTCTCGCAGATCGGCCTCGAAGCGTGCAATGGAGGCTGCGCTCGGTTCAGTGTTGTTCATCACCGCGAGTTGGAACGCATGGTTTCGCACAACCATTCCGAGCGCCGCGAACATGTACCCGAACACCGGCTCGGTCGCCGTCGCCACCGTCCCTGCAAGCCGTGCATGCAACTCATGGATCCGCGCCTCGACCGCTGCGATCGAGGCGCGGAACGCCGCCAGCCGCTCGGCATAATCTCCCGCATGCCGGGGATCATCGGTCGCCAGCGTCGCCTCGAGCCTCTCGGCCAGCGCAAGCATCGTCCTCGGATCGTACCAGATATGCGGATTGTCGCCGTCCTTGCGACCGATGAGCGCGGCCACGACGATCGTCGCACGCCCTGCCGCCGGGTTCGCCCTGAGCAGGTTGGTGAGCCACGGATCATAGCCGATGCCGCTCTCGATGACGATGCGTGCCTTGGCGACCGCCCGGCCGACGGCAGGACTGACTTCGAAGAGATGCGGATCGACGTCGGGATTGCTGAGGATGCTGGTCACCTGCACCTCCGGCCCGCCGATCTGGGCCGCGACGTCGCCATAGAAATTCTCTGCCGCGACAATTTCGACCGGCGCCGCATGCGCCGGGCCGAACCGGCCCGCCGCAGCCAGAAGCAGGGCCACCGTTGCTGCCAGCGCGCTCTTCCGCATTGTCCCTCCCCGTGGAACGGCCCGTCGTCCACCGAGCGCAATGTTATAACATAGCATGAAGCCCGACAAGGCCGCTCCCGCCCCCACGATGAAAGTTCGAGCTTCCGGAAACTGACGCGCGTCGCCGCGGTCTCCCGGCCGGCCGGAAAGGGACGCAGGACGAAAAAGAGGCCGAAGCCGAGAAAGATCGCGGCAAACACGCCGGTTTGCGCCCGCCGGCCGGACCCGCCGTTCTGCGCCGGAAGACGGCGCCGCTATTCGCTCTTACGACGCCGCGCGAAAGATGAAATGCTGCCGCGCGCTGTAATTCCAGAGAAACACGACCCCGGTTGCAATCACCTTGGCAGGCAGGCGCGCAAGGCCGGCCCCGGTGATCATCAGCCACAGCGCGGCCTCGTTGAAGGCAAGTCCGATCACACTGACCAGCAGCACCAGTGCAAATTCATGGTGGCGGCGAAAACGCACGCCGCTCTCGAAGACAAACCAGATGGAGAGCAGATAATTGACCATCGCCGAGACCACGAAGCTTGCCAGCGCAGCCCAGAACCACGGAATCCCGAAGCGGCCGGTCAGCAGCATGAAGCCGCCGATATCGACGACCGCCGCCAACCCCCCGACGATGAAATAGGTGAAGAAGCTCAGCGGAAGAGATTGTATTTGACGATACACCAGAGCGCCCGGACCCCGTCCTTCCATCCGATCTTCTTTCCCTGCTCGTAGGTCCGTCCGTAATAGGATATCCCGACCTCGAAGACACGGCAGCGCGCTGCCGCCACCTTTGCCGTGATTTCCGGTTCGAATCCGAACCGGTCTTCCTCGATCGTGATCGCTTGGATGATCTCGCGACGAAAAACCTTGTAACAGGTCTCCATGTCGGTGAGGTTGAGGTTGGTAAAGACGTTGGATGTCAGGGTCAAGAGCCCGTTGCCGACGCGGTGCCAGAAATAGAGAACCCGGTGCGGCCGGCCGCCTTGAAAGCGCGAGCCGAAGACGACATCGGCCTTGTTCTCGAGAATCGGCTGCAGCAATCCCGGATACTCCGCCGGGTCGTATTCGAGATCGGCATCCTGGATCAGGACGATCTCACCCTTCGCTGCGCGGATGCCGGTGCGCAGCGCCGCCCCCTTGCCCTGATTGACTTCATGAAACAGCACTTGGTCCGCGAGTTTGCGACCCTCCTCCCGCAGGAACTCGCGCGTTCCATCCCGCGAGCAGTCATCGACGATGATGATCTCCTTGTCCGCCGGCGAGGCCGCGCGCACGGCGGCAAGAACCTCGGCAATGGTGGCTCGCTCGTTGTAGCAGGGTATGACGACGGAAAGGAGCATCACGGCGCCATCCGCTGGCGGAAAGCCGGGAGGGATCCGGCAGGACTTGACGAGATGGATCGGATTCCGCCACGAGGCCACGCGGTTGTGCACGGATTCGTACCGGCCAGGCAGCGGAGAGACGGGGCATGGAGGCAGAGCGAACCGAACAGGGCAGGGGCCCCGTGGAAGCGTTCACTCCGCGCCGCGTCGTGGTCACGGGCGGAGCAGGATTCCTCGGCTCGCATCTTTGCGAGCGCCTGGTGCGCGACGGCCAGGATGTGCTCTCGGTGGATAATTATTTCACAGGCCGGAAGGACAATCTCAAGACGCTTCTCGGCCAGCCACGTTTCGAGGCGCTCAGGCACGATGTGACCTTTCCTCTCTATATCGAGGTGGACGAAATCTACAACCTGGCTTGCCCGGCCTCGCCCGTCCATTACCAGTTCGACCCGGTGCAGACCACCAAGACCAGCGTCGTCGGGGCGATCAACATGCTGGGGCTCGCCAAGCGGACCAAGGCCCGGGTGTTGCAGGCATCGACCAGCGAAATCTACGGGGATCCGGAGATCCATCCGCAAACGGAGGAATATCGCGGCAATGTCAATCCGCTCGGCCCTCGCGCCTGCTACGATGAGGGAAAACGCTGTGCCGAGACGCTCTTTTTCGATTACCATCGTCAGCATGGCACGCGAATCAAGGTGGCGCGCATCTTCAATACCTACGGTCCGCGCATGCACCCGAGCGACGGGCGCGTCGTGTCGAACTTCATCGTCCAGGCGCTCCAGGGCAAGGACCTGACGATCTACGGGGACGGCAGCCAGACCCGCGCCTTCTGTTACGTTGACGACTTGATCGAAGGCCTCGTGCGGCTGATGCGGACGCCGGAGGGCGTGACCGGGCCGATCAATCTCGGCAATCCGCACGAGATCACGGTCAGAGATCTGGCGGAGCGGATCATCGCCCTCACCGGCAGCCGCGCGCGCATCGTGCACCGCCCGCTTCCCGCCGACGATCCGACGCAGCGCTGCCCTGACATCGGGCTCGCGCGCCGCCTGCTCGGCTGGGAGCCCTCGATACCGCTCGAGGTCGGGCTCGAACGGACGATCGCCTATTTCGATCACACCCTCGCCGGCACCGGCAAGAGGGCATCTCGCGCCGCTTGTTGACCGTCATGGTGTTCGGGTCAGCTATCGGGGTGGCGGAGCGACGTCGCGGCCCCGCCCCGGCCATCGGCGACGGAACGGCGAGCACCTCTCATGTCTCGATGAGAGGGCGGGTCCCCGCTCAAGAAAGAAGCTCGAGCGCCGCGCGGGACAGCGCCTCGACGCCAAGCGCGATACAACGCTCGTCCGGTTGATAATCGGAATTGTGCAGCTTGTCGTTCCGCCCCGGCTGGCCCGAACCGATGCGAAGCTGGAACGCAGGCACCCGTTCGGCGATCAGCGCGAAATCCTCCCCGCCAAGGCTCGGCTTGCCTGCATCGACAACCTCGCCCATCTGCGCCCGCACCGCGGAGACGGTGCGATCGAGCATCGAATCGTCGTTGACGAGCGCCGGCACGCCGCGCACGTATTCAAGCTCGCAGCGCGTTCTGAGAGTCTGCGGCGCTCCCTCGCAGAAGCGGCGAATCGCCTCTTCTGCAACGCGCCTTGCCCCGGCATCGAGCGTGCGCACGGTGCCACGGAATTCGACGGAATCCGGAATGATGTTGACGGCCGATCCGCCGCGAATGGCGCCGACCGTCACCACCGCCGGCTGGATGGGATCGATCTCGCGCGAGACGACCGTCTGCAACTCCGTGATGAGATGGGCAGCGGCAACGATCGGATCGATCGCCGTTTCCGGATGCGCGGCGTGGCCGGAGCGGCCATGCACGATGATCTCGAAGCGGTCCGAGGCGGCAAGGCAGGCGCCGCGGCAATAGCCGAACCGCCCGACCGGCAGCTCCGGATGATTGTGGAAGCCAAGCGCCAGCGAAACCTTCGGTGATTCGAGGAGCCCGTCCGCCAGCATCGCCGCGGCCCCACCCAGCGTCTCCTCAGCCGGCTGGAAGACCAGCTTGACGCTTCCGGCAAGCTGCGGCGCGAGTTCCTTGAGCACGGCCGCAACGCCGATCAGGGTGCTGGTGTGGATGTCGTGCCCGCACGCGTGCATTTTCCCGGGAATCTGGCTCGCGAAAGGAAGCCCGGTCTTCTCGTCGATCGGCAGCCCATCCATGTCGGCGCGAATCGCCAGCACCGGCCCTGGCCGCCCGCCTTCGATCAGCCCCACCACGCCCGTTCGGCCCACGCCCGTGCAATGCGCAACGCCGAGCCGGCTCAGCTCGTCGGCAACCCGCGCCGAGGTGCGAGTCTCTTCGAAAGCGAGTTCGGGATGGGCGTGAATGTCGCGCCGGACCGCGATGAGGTGTGGCGCAATCCGCCCGGCGGCGGCGTGAATCCGCGGCGCCGGGTCATTCGTACGAATGGATTCGGGCATGGCTGGGCCCCTGGTCATGAACAGCCATCATGAAAGCGCCCCACCGCCCAGGCAAGTCACCCGGCCCCGAAACCCGGCTCCAGCGCGCACCAAACGTCAGGGCCAAACGTCAGGCAGGGGGCCGCTTCTCCGGCACCGCCTCCCTGCTTCCGTGGGCCAGGCCCGCCGCGCGCTTCGCTTTGCCCTCGCGCCGCTCCGCGCCATAATGCTGACAGGGGAGGAACGGGAGATCACGAGATGTCAGGACCCGAGATGAACCTCCTCGCGCCGGAAGATGATGAGCTGGCCGCCGTCCCGGCTCTGCCCGGAATCGTGCCCGTCATCCTTTCCGGCGGCGCCGGCACACGACTCTGGCCCCTTTCCCGCGAGACTTTTCCGAAGCAGCTCTGCTCGCTC
>Ga0335075_10013462_pt1 | contig 12311 bp, 9 predicted proteins | sample Lox_Sample_24_FD_206723 | JGI IMG/M metagenome (GOLD analysis project Ga0335075, IMG submission 206723) | Soil microbial communities from Loxahatchee National Wildlife Refuge, Florida, United States - Lox_Sample_2.4 | ecosystem: Environmental > Terrestrial > Soil > Wetlands | place: USA: Florida... | reverse complement strand
CCGGGAGAACGGATCGCGCTGATTGGCGAGAACGGCCAAGGCAAGACGACGGTGGTCAAGCTGATTACGCGGCTCTATGATCCAACGGAAGGCCAGATTTTGCTCGATGGGAAAGATCTGCGCGAATACAAGCTGGAGGACCTGCACCACGAGATCGGCGTCATCTTTCAGGATTTCATGCGTTACGAAATGACCGCCCGGGAAAACATCGGCGTGGGGCGCGTGGAGAGCGAGCACTCTCAGGCGGAAATAGAAGAGGCCGCGCACAAAAGCCTGGCGGAAAGCGTGATCGCGAAATTGCCCTCCGGCTATGACCAAATGCTCGGCCGGCGCTTCGAAACAGGTGTGGAGCTGTCCGGCGGTGAGTGGCAACGCGTAGCATTGGCACGGGCCTACCTGCGCGATGCGCAGCTCCTGGTGTTGGACGAGCCCACCGCCGCGCTCGATGCCCGCAGTGAACTCGAAGTTTTCGAGCGTTTCGCAGAGCTTACCCTGGGCAAAATGGCGCTGCTGATTTCGCACCGCTTTTCTACCGTCCGCATGGCAGACCGCATCGTAGTGCTCGAGGGCGGAAAATTGGTCGAAGAGGGCACACATCAGCAGCTGATGGCATTGGGCGGGCGATACGCCAGTATGTTCGAAATGCAGGCGGCGAGCTACCGCTGACAAGAGGAAGTCAAAGTTATGAGTGAAACCGGCTCCGGCTCCGGCCCGGCCACAGCAACCGAATCAGAAGGGCAGCATTCGTGGACGCTTGAGTCCGTACGGAGCTATGCGGACCATGTTGCCCCCACCTGGCGCGTCGCGCACAAGCCCGACGGCGCGGGTAGTTTTGCCCGGCGCATCGAAGCCACAAGCCATTCGCTTGACCAGTTATTTGTCATCCTCGATGCCCGCCCGGTGCCAACGTATCTGCCGGGCGAGAAGCTGGACCCTCTGCTCGAATTGCGGCAGAACCCGCGGCTGCTGCGGTCGGTCGTGGTGGAGGTCGCCACCGTACGCAAGAAGCTGAGCCGTCTGCCCAGAACGATACGGGACCAGGAAAACGACGAGCCTCGCATTGTAACCGTTTCGGATGCTTATCTGCAGGCGACAGGATCGGAATATCACGCTCACGCGATCAACGCCTTTATCGACGAGGTGCAGAAATACGATGCCCTGGAGCTGCAGGAGCTTTGGGCTTTAGCGCCGGTCATGAAATTCCTGCTACTGGAAGAGATTATTGTCCAGGCCAATGGGATCCTTCAGGATGAGGCCGCACACACAGAAGCGGGGGCCGAACTGCTGAAGACCCGCATGCGAAGCCTGCGCGACATCGGTTACGCGGATTGGTTTTCCCTGATCGAGCCACTGGTCGTTTATGACCCGGTCCTGCAACAGGACCCGGTCAACGCATACAAGTTCATGGATTTCGATAGCCGTGAGGGCTATCGCAAGCGAGTTGCGGAGATCGCCCGCTACTCCGATTGCACGGAAATGGAAGTCGCCAAGGCTGCGCTGAAGCTCGCCCTGGAGGCAAAGGAGAAGCCTGGAGTCCATGATCCCCGCCTGCGTGCCCGCCGGTCGCATGTGGGCTATTACATCGTCGATCGCGGTCTTCCGCTGCTGGCCTCGCGGGTGGGTTATCGCCCTCGCTTTATCGACCGGCTGCGCCTGACCATCTGGAACAACGCCGATGACTTTTACATCGGCGGGATCCAGATCATTACCGTGGTCCTCATCGGCCTGATCCTGGCGCCGCTGGTGCCCACCTACCCGATCTTCGGCGGTCTCACGCTGGCCTTCCTGCTGCTGTTGCTTCCCGTTACGCAGGGCGCCGTAGACCTGGTCAACAACACCGTCACTTCTATCTTCAAAGCCTATGCATTGCCGAAGATCGACTTTGAAAAGGGGGTGCCCGAAGCATTCACGACTCTGGTCGTGATCCCCACCCTCCTGACAAAGGAAAAGCAGGTACGCGAACTGTTTGACGAACTTGAAGTCCGCTATCTCGCCAATCAGGACCCCAACATACACTTCGGGCTTCTCACCGACCTTCCCGACTCAGTCACGCGGCCAAGGCAGAACGATACCGATCCGCTGGTCGATTTAGCTATCCAGCTCACGAATGAGCTCAATGAACGCTACGCGCATGCGGGAGCGGGATCGTTCTTTCTGCTGCACCGGCACCGCATCTTCAATGCACGACAAGGCGTGTGGATGGGCTGGGAGCGGAAGCGGGGCAAGCTGCTCGACCTGAACAAGCTGCTGAAAGGCCAATTCGATCCTTTTCCGGTAAAAGCCGGCAACCTGAGTGCGCTGACGCATGCGCAATACGTAATCACGCTGGATTCCGATACCCAGCTTCCGCGAGGTACTGCGCACAGCATGATCGGCGCCATGGCGCATCCCCTGAACCGCGCCATCATCGATCCTGAGCTGCGCATCGTTACCCAGGGATACGGCATCCTGCAGCCGCGAGTTGGCGTGAGTGTGCAGTCGGCTGCGCGTTCGCGCCTGGCGTCGATCTACTCCGGCCAGACAGGCTTCGATATTTACACCCGAGCGATCTCGGACGCATATCAGGATCTTTATGGGGAAGGCATCTTTACCGGCAAGGGCATTTACGAAATCAACGCCCTGCACGCCGTGCTCGATCGCCGTTTCCCGCGCAATTCCCTGCTCAGCCACGATCTGATCGAGGGCTCATACGCGCGCGTTGGGCTGACCACCGATATCGAGGTCATCGACGACTATCCCTCGCACTACAGCGCCTACACGCGCCGCAAGCATCGCTGGCTGCGCGGCGATTGGCAAATTTCGCAGTGGCTGTTCGCCAAGGTACCGGACGAGTCCGGGCGCTATGTGCGCAATCCCATCGCCACCATCTCGCGGTGGAAGATTTTCGATAACCTGCGCCGGTCACTGGTAGAGGTTTTCACGTTCGCCCTGCTGCTCGCAGGGTGGCTCGGGCTTCCCGGCGGAGCGCTCTACTGGACTGCCGTCACGCTGTTCCTGATGTTCGTGCCCACGCTTGTCCAATTGGTATTCGGCGTGGGACGAGCTTACGTCACGAAACTGCCCGGTGCGATGCGGGATGCGGTCAGCGGCTTCGGCCAGGGCACTTTTATCGCGTTTCTCAACCTGATCTACCTGCCTCATCAGATGCTACTGGCGTTGGACGCCATCATTCGCTCGCTGGTACGCAGCTTTATCACCGGCCAGAGATTGCTGGAGTGGGAAACCGCGGCGGAAGCCGAAACGTCGACCAAGAGCCGCACGCCTGTCGACCGCTATCTCGCGTTGACTCCGCTGGTAGCGTTGGTTGTCGGCGCCCTGGTGTTTCTGCACAAAACGGAGGCCTTTTTCGTGGCGCTGCCCATTCTCATCTTGTGGGGATGCGCGCGTTGGTTCACCACCTGGCTGAACAGCCCGCCGCAGCAGGCCAAGCCGCAACTTTCCGCGGATGAGGACTTTTTCTTACGCCAACTGGCGCTCAAGACGTGGCGCTACTTCTACCAGTTCGGCGGCGAGAGCCATAATTATTTGATTCCTGACAACGTGGAAGAAGAGGGCCTGTTTGAGGCGGCGCGGGTTTCACCAACCAACTTCGGCTTGCTGCTCAATGCGCGGCAGGCGGCAGTAACGTTGGGCTACCTCTCCATACCTGAATTTGCGGAGTTGACCGAGGCCAGCCTCCAAACCTACGACAAGCTGGAGAAATATCGCGGGCACATCTACAACTGGTACGACACGCGCACACTGGCGCCGATTCGTCCCATCACTATTTCTTCTGTCGACAGCGGGAACCTGGCAGCTTCGTTCTACACTCTGCGTACCGGATGCCGCAGTCTGCTGCGCGAACCGTTGCTCAGTCGCGCCTTATTCTCCGGGGTTCGCGATCATTGGCGGCTGCTGACGGGCTTGCCGGAAGCGCCTGCCAGCCTGAAGGGGTTGGCGCCCCCCGGACCTGAGGCGGACACAAAGACGTGGATCGAGTGGGCTCTCAGTACGCTCAATGCACCGGAGCTTGCGGGACCGGCGCTGGGTGAGGCGGAATGGTGGCTGGTCGAAACCCGGCGTCGCATCCGTGCCATCGTCGGTATTGTTGAGGACTACCTGCCGTGGTTGCTGCCCAAATACGCGCCGCTGTTGGCTCTACCGCAATTACAGGGGGTAGCGGAGAACGCGGCTGCAGTGCAAAGCGGGGCGGCGGCTGCGCTAGCTGCAGATCTCGATGCACGCATCGCCCGCGCGTCGACGAGCCTGCCGCCCGACTCGCCCCTTGTGTTGCTGACGGAAGAGTTGCGCTTGGCATTAGCTCCGGCGCGGGAAAGCCTGAAGGCATTGGTCAACGGACTAAAAGGTCTCTCTTCTGAGGCCATGCGCTTTGCCACCGAAATGGATTTCGGCTTCCTGATGGATAAGTCGCGCCTGCTGCTCTCGATAGGCTATGAGCTGGAGCGCAATCATCTGCACCAGGCCTGCTATGACCTGCTGTGCAGCGAGGCCCGCATCGCAGCGTTCATTACCGTCGCCAAGGGGGAAGCTCCGCAGCAAAGCTGGTTCAAGCTGGGGCGCATTCACACCATTGCCTACGGGCATCCTGTCCTTATCTCCTGGACAGGCACGATGTTCGAGTACATGATGCCTTCCATCTGGATGCGGAGTTATCCGGACACGCTGGTATCGCGCACCCTCAGCGGAGTGGTCGCAATTCAGCGCGCTTTTGGAAAAGAGCACGGAATTCCGTGGGGTATTTCGGAATCCGGGTGGGCAGGCATGGACGACCACGGTCACTACCATTACCAGGCGTTTGGCATTCCGCAGATCGCCCTCAAATGGGACGCGGTGGCAGGGCCCGTGATCTCGCCTTACTCCACCTGTCTGGCGTTGGGAATCGACCCGGTAGAAGCGCTCAAGAATCTCAAGCGCATGGCCAAAATGGGATGGACCGGCGCCTTTGGATTCTATGAAGCAGCCGACTATCAGGAGTCGCTCAAGACTCCCAAGCTGGTGAAAGAGTGGATGGCTCATCACCAGGGGATGTCGCTGCTGGCCGTGCTGAATCTGCTTTGCGACAACATTGTGCAGGATTGGTTCCATGCGAACGCGCAGCTGGAAGCGACGCAGTTGCTGCTGCACGAAAAGCCCATGCATAAAGCGGCATTGCGGGCGGAGTTTCAGGCGTCGCATCCGCGCAAGAAGGCTAGCTAGGGCTATGGCGTTTCAACCCACGCATGGGGGATGAAAATAGGGTTGGAGTCTGCGGCCCAGGATTTCACCCTGGGTAATTTCCACTCGTCCCTGCGCGACTGACTCAGGTGGCGGTGCCCTGGGCGGCGTCTGTTGCTTCGTTTTTCCCGAGGGCTTGTTTCACCCCCTTCACAAAATCCTGAGGACTGAATTCGGCGCGGATGATTTCGTCAGGGCAGTCGCTCTCGATCGATACCCGGTAGTTGCATACAAAGGCGACGTGCTGGCCAGGATTGATTTTCTTGACCGCATCGCAGAGTTCCTGGGCGCTCTGCACCTTCACGTCAGCTTCGACGTCAATCAGAATCAGGTCGTAGTCTTTCCAGGCGACCTGGTCGAGGGCTTCTCGAGCATAGACCGTGGATTCCACCTCGAATCCATGCAGGCGCAGGATCTCGTCGCGCAGGGTCATGACCGTTTCCCGGCTGCTGACGTGGAAAATCCGCTTGGCGCCGCTGCTTTCTGGGTCTGGCATCAGGCGATGCTAACAGGGTTGCGCGGCGTTCGACTACTTGACAGCGTCCGCATTCACTTCAGCAATGCGCGGCGATCCAATCCCTGGAACCAGCATGTCTTCCTTGCGATGGATCAGCGTCGTCGCGTTGAGTGAGGCTAACTCAAATCCGTGGCCATGCGTGATGGCGTCGGTGGGGCAGGCTTCCACACAGTAACCGCAGAAGATGCACCGGTTGTAATCGATGTTGTAGACCTTGGCGTAACGCTCCGAGCTGGAGATTCGCTTCTCGGCGGTATTCTCGGCTGCCTCGATGTAGATGCAGTTTGCGGGGCAGGCTGCCGCACACAGGAAGCAGGCGACGCACTTCTCCAGGCCGTTCTCATCGCGTTGCAAGATATGAGCGCCACGGAACCTGTCCGCAAAGAAGGCACCGCGGTTGGGGCCCGGCCCGTCGGGGTAGTTCTCTACCTCGGTCGGGTTCAGCATCTCGCGAAAGGTGATGCTCATTCCCTTCGCCACTCCCGCTATGTTGCGCACGATGGACATAGTTCAAGTATACGATGGCGGCAGAAGGCCCGGCTGAAGTCGCGGACGGCCCTGGGCGCTGCAGGCAAAAGCACCGGGAAGGAGGCTCTACTTACCGCCGTTCCCCACACTCACCAGGCTCACACCGTCGAAGCTGGGTTTGCCGGTGCTCTCGGGAGGTGTGCTCTTAAGCGCAATAATCCCCGTGTTCTTGGGCTCCAGATGGTAATGCAGTTGCAGGTAGGTCCGGACGAGCGCCGCTCTCCTCCGGGATTGCACCAATTGATCAGAAGGGGAACCCGAGACGGCGTACCCTTCGACGATAAGCGGCTTACCGTAGATCTCGTTCAGCTGTCCGACTGCCTGGTCAATCTTCTGCCTGCCCTCCGCTGTCAGCACCTCCTGCCCGTTCTGGTTGGTGGTAAAGAGGGAAGAAGCTGCGATCCACTCACGGCTTTCTGGCAATGACTTGAAAATCTGTCCCGCACGATAGCGGTCAACCGGCAAGTCGTCCAGACTGTCGTAGCCGCGATGTTTGAAAAACCCTTTGAAGAAGAACTCGTGCTTCAGAGCTTCTGTATCGTCGGTCAGGTTACCCGAAGCCTGGTTGAGATTGGTAAGGGACTGCTGCAGATTCGTCCCTGCGTCCTCCCCGTATTGGTCCTCGGCAAATGCACTGCCCAGCGTGGTATTGATTTGCTCTGTGGTCTGATCGAGATTCTGGGTCGCAACTTTCGCGTTGTTCAGAGTGTCATCGATCTTGGGAACCAACTGCCGCGACTGCACATCGGCAAGCAGCTTGTCGATCCTCGTGGTGGAATCGTTCAACGTCTCGGTCGTCTGGCGGACATTGGCGATTGACTGCTTTACGTTGGCCGCGGTCGCCTGATCTTCCAGTAGAAGTCCGGCTGCGCCTTTCCCGCTGCGAACGTCGAGCACCACTCCGTTCACGTTTTTGATCGTTCCATTGGCGGTGTCGAGAGTGGTGTCGAGGTGGCCGCTCACGTCTTTCATGGTGGATTGCAGGGCGGTGATTGTGGTACCGGCCTGGTTCATGATGCCCTGGGCCTGCTCCAGGAGCTTGGTTATTTCGAAGGGCTCTTTGCTGGGGAGAGTGCTCCCCGGCGGTGCTTCGGAGGCGCGCTCGGTCCCGGAATGGATGAGTAGGAATTGGTCTCCCACCAGTCCCTCGGTCTCAATGGTGACCAGGGAATCTTCGCGGATCAAGCCGCGGAACTGGTCCTCTACGTTCATTTTCAGGCGGAATTTCTGTGCCGGACCGGCAGGGATCTGAATGCTTTCCACTTCGCCGGCATCCATGCCATTCACCAGCACTTTTGCGCCCTTGGGCAGGCCATCCACGTTTTGGAAATTGGTGTAGAAAACAACGTGGCGATTAAAAGCTTTGTGCTGGTTGCCAATCAGAAAAAGGACGGCGGCGAAGAGCGCGATGGCAGTGGTAATGAAAATTCCGACAATCACGTTATGGTTTTTCATGACTAGCGCTCCGATATGAATTGGTTCAATCGGCTGTCGTTGTGGCGATCCAGTTCTTCCGGTGTGCCGAAGGCCAGGACGCGACCCTGATCCAGCACCGCAAACTTATCCCCGATCTTGCGCGCCCCATGAATATCGTGGGTGACGATCACCATGGTTGTGCGGCGTTCGGTTTTGACTTTCATGAGAAGCTCATCGATCTCTGCAGCGGTGATCCTGTCCAACCCGCTGGCCGGCTCGTCGACCAGAAGGATTTTGGGTTGAAGCACAAGCGCTCGCGCCAGGCCGGCGCGCTTCTGCATGCCGCCGGAGAGTGCCGAGGGCAGCTTCTCGCCATCCTTCTCTAAACCAACTTCCTTCAGGGCCTGGTGCACGGCCTGCTTGATCTCCTCGGGAGATTTCGTCCGATCGAGGCGATGCAGGGGCAACGCAAGATTTTGATTCACCGTAAAGGAGTCAAACAGGGCGGCGCTTTGGAAGAGATACCCCATATTGCGGCGAACCTTCGCCAGCCCATCCTCATCCAGAGCCGACATGTTTTCCCCCGCCACCATGACTTTCCCCGCGTCCGCCTGCAACAGCCCGATCATCAGTTTCAAGGTCACGCTCTTGCCTGTTCCGCTTCTGCCGAGAATGCAGAGCGCTTCCCCCGCGGCAACCGTGAAAGAGACCTTATCCAGAACCTTCCTCGCATTAAAACCTTTCTCGACACATTCAAACGCGATCGTGTTGCCGCTGTCTGGTCCGTCGCTCATATGGCCTGATCCGGAAACAGAAAGAAGATGCATTTGACCAGAATCACGTCAGCCAGGATGACGACCAGCGAGGAGATCACAACGCTGTTGGTAGCCGCTTTGCGAACTCCATCGGAACCTTCATTGGTGGTGTAACCGTAAAAGCACGAGATGATGGCGATGAGGTAGCCAAATACGGCCGTCTTCAGCGTAGGAGGAAGGAAGTCGGCGAGCGCAACACCGTCAAAGGCCCGATGCATGTAAAGCGTCAAGCTCAAGCGGGACCAGATGTGTTCGGAAACGAAGCCACCCAGGATGCCTGCTGCATCCATAAAAAGGGTGAGCAGCGGGAGCATCAAGGTGCAAGCAATCACCCTGGTGACTACCAGCAGTTTGAACGAATCGACGGAAAGTGTTTCGATGGCGTCGATCTGCTCGGTGGCCCTCATATTCGCAAGTTGTGCGCCAATGCCTGCGCCCACGCGCCCGGCCATGAGCAGCGCGGCGACGAGGGGACCGATCTCGTTGAAGAAGGCCAGGGACTGGAAGATGGGAATCTCCGCAGTGGCCCCGAATTGAACCAGGGTACTGCGGGTATGCAACGTCATGACAACGCCCAGCGCAAAACCGGAGGCTACGACCAACAGAAAAGATCCGACCCCGATCTCATAAAACTGGTTGAATAGATATTCCCACTCGAACGGCGGGAAAAACGCATCGCGGATGGCTCTCGCGCCAAATAGCGTCACTTCTCCGATAGAGCTAAAAACCGACTTGAGCATCCCGCCGTCCTGTGGCTAATGCGGGTTTGATGCCTGCAGAACTTTTTGGGGCGCATGTTTCAGCCGCAAATGTGATCCCCCTGAGTTGGATAGAAGCCGACGCCGCGAAACCAGTGGGGCTAGCGCCTCAATGAAGTCGCGCTTTTACCCCGCAATCTGGCGGCAAATACGATCCACACGATTCCAGCAAACAGTTCGTAGCCGGATAGGATCTGCGTTGTGATGCGCGGGGCGAGGTTGTAATGAGTGAGAAAGCCTATGCCAACGCCCAGGGAGATGAGCCCGGCAAACGCGAGATGGATCAGCCTGGGACCTTCGCCTCGCATCTTCATGGCCAAAGCGATTTGGAAGCAGCCTGCGCCGAGCCCGTGGATTCCCGCGAGGAACGCGAAGGACTGGGGCGTCAGTAACAGGGAGACGCCAATATAAACGCCAAGAAGTACCGTAAAGACGCTCTCACAGAGCACCAGCCACCAGACATGTATGTGATGTTCCCAGGAAAAGAACGCAGCCACTCCCAGCAGCAGGCCGTTGCTCAGAACGAAGGACCCAAGCAACAGACTCATGTAGACAAGCGTGACCGGATCGAAAAAGAAGATGCCCAGGAAGCTACTGGCGAGAAAGAGGACGACCGCAAAAACTACGGCCAGGACGCCCCTGGCCGCAAAAGACCACCAGCACATGCGAAGATCGCGTACCGGCACATCCGGTTCGAGATTTCCGGCTATTGAGCTCATGCAACCGCTTCCTTCAGATAATCGGCGGGCCGGTTTGCACGGCTCCGGTGAAAGTAAAAGTAGATGATCACACTCACGACCGCGGCATAGGCGCACCAGATGGAAGTAAATTCATATCGCCTGACCAGCATCACGATCAGCAACCCGATCAGGTTGAGCCAGCCAAGCACCACCAGGATGCGGAAACCAGAGAAGAAAAGCGCGCCACAGGTAGCGGCAACATATAACACCGCGACGACCGTCGTGGTGGTGATCTGGTTCAGATACACAATACCGTGGCTGCGAGCATAGACCTGAAGGGGATAAGCAATGAGTCCCCAGAGGATGTAGACAGTGAGCGCACCACCCAGCAAGGTAAAGTCGAGCATACGGCGGCGGCGGCGGCGCGTTGGTTCCAGGAGCAGAATACTGAGCGGAAACAGAAACGGCAGCAGCCCCTGGGCATATAAGACATAGGCTGCGGCCGCGTCATGCGTCACGATCGACGGCAAATTGCCATCCAGGCCCAGCCACACGAACCCTTCCGTGAATTGATGCAGAGCGAAGAGGAGCGGCATCGCGGCGAACAGCACCTCACGCCGATGCTTTACTTCGGCGAGCGTGGCCACGCCGATGGCGCCGAGTACAGCGCTGCCTATAAAATTTGCGCTGGCGGAAAAGCACACCTGAAAGCCTCCCGGGAAATCACAAACGCATGATAACGTGACCCACGCGGCAAGCCCTTCAGGAATAGTGGGGCGTTGAGTTAGAGGTCGCGGAAATTACATGGCAAAGCCCTCTGCTATAGAGAGGGAGCTGGACTTCAGTCCAGCATCGAGGCTTTTCCTTTCCGAATGGCTTTAGCCCCGGCTTGGCCGGCGCTAAAGCGCCTGCTGGGGTCGAAGTCCCCTTGCGGAGCGCAAGCCCTCCTTCCCCCGCATAAATGCGCGCCTCCCTCCCGTCTTCTTGCGATGTTTCCCACCTGTTCAGCTCCTGCTCTGCGGCGGGTCAGAATGGTGTGTGGGGTATCATTTGTTTCGGCCCAAGGAGCAAATTATCGATGGATGCAGAGCTGCACACCCGGAAGAGATTTATCCTCGCATTCTGGCTTTTCGTTCTTAGCGCTATCTCTTTCCTGGACCGCACGAATATTTCGATTGCAGGTCTGCAAATCAGTTCCGAGTTTGGTCTTGGGAATCAGCGTCTGGGATGGATCTTTAGCGCCTTCCTGATCGGCTACGCCGGCTGCCAGGTGCCCGCGGGATGGCTGGCTTCGCGCTTCGGCCCAAGACTGGTGATTGCTTTTGGCGTGATCTGGTGGGGCGTAACGACAGCCATCACTACGTTGATCCCGCCAGGCTTCTCGCAGGCCGTCACGCTGTTGATCGCCATCCGCTTCGCGCTGGGAGCGGGCGAAGCGGTGATTTATCCCGCGGCGAACCAGTTCGTCGCCCGATGGGTTCCGGAGCACGAACGAGGAGTGGTCAACGGCCTGATCTTCGCTGGCGTGGGCGCGGGGAGCGGTCTGACCCCTCCCCTGCTGGCTTGGTTCATTCTTCATCACGGATGGCGCTCGGCTTTTTGGTTCAGCGCCGTTATCGGCGTCATTGCCGGGGCCGTGTGGTGGTGGCTGGCGCGGGACACACCAGAAGAGGATCCGACGGTTTCAGCCGCTGAACTCAAGCTCATTCGTGAAGGGATCGCAGACGACAAAAGTGAGGAATCGGCGCCTGGCGCCATCTCGTGGCGGGCCATCCTGACGCGGCGGGATTTGCCCGCTCTCATCATTACCTACTTCGGATTTGGATACACGGCGTGGATCTTCTTCAGCTGGTTCTTTCTCTACATGGCCCAGGTCCGCGGTTTCGATTTGAAGTCCAGCGCCATGTTTTCCATGCTTCCCTTCCTCTGTATGACTTTCGGATGTCTCGCCGGTGGAGTCATCAGCGACCGCCTCACCAAGGCGTATGGTCTGCGCGTTGGCCGATGCGGCCTGGCTTCGGTCGCCTACATCTTTACAGCGATTTTCCTGGTACTGGGTTCAAGAACATCGAGCCCGCAACTTGCGGGGGTTATCCTGGCGGGCGGAGCCGGAGCTCTTTACATCTCGCAGAGCTCGTTCTGGTCGGTCTCCGCCGATATCGCAGGCCGCAGCTCAGGGGTCTTCTCCAGCATGGTGAATATGGGCGCGCAGATCGGAGGGGCCGTCACCGCATCGCTCACACCATGGGTCGCGCAAAGGTTTGGATGGACTACTTCCTTCGGAATTGCCGCGGCTTTGGCAGCACTGGGCGCGGTACTGTGGATGACCGTTCATCCCGAGCGGCCGCTGGCATGAAGATCCTCCTGCAGATTCTTCTTGTCG
>Ga0335075_10013461_pt1 | contig 12312 bp, 14 predicted proteins | sample Lox_Sample_24_FD_206723 | JGI IMG/M metagenome (GOLD analysis project Ga0335075, IMG submission 206723) | Soil microbial communities from Loxahatchee National Wildlife Refuge, Florida, United States - Lox_Sample_2.4 | ecosystem: Environmental > Terrestrial > Soil > Wetlands | place: USA... | reverse complement strand
ATCCGCGCCCAGGGCGGCAACCACACCGTCGTGAACGCGCGGTTCCTGGACGATCAGGACGGGATTCTCTCTGCCCCGAACCCCAATGCCACGATCCGGATCATCGGCAGCGAGTTCGTCGGCAACGGCAGGTGCGGCGGCGGCAAGGGCTGCGCCCACGGCATCTACATCGGGCCAGTCGCCGCGCTCGACGTCGAAAATTCGCGTTTCCTCGACACCCATGCAGGGCACAACATCAAATCGCGTGCGGCGAGCACCACCGTGCTGAACTGCGACATTGAAGATGGACCCAACGGCTCGTCGAGCTACCAGATCGACGTGCCGAACGGCGGCACCGTGCGCATCGAAGGCAACAAGTTCGAAAAGGGACCGCTCGCGCAAAACTATGGCACTGCGATCATTATCGGCGAGGAAGGTGTCACTTACCCGTCCGGTGGGCTGGTGATCCGCAACAACATGCTGATCAACGACACCGGCCACGAAACCACCTTCGTTCGCAACATCACCGCAACGCCGGCGCAGTTGTCGAGCAACGTGTTCAGGGGCGGTCGCGTGACCCCCTTGGCGGGTGACGGCACGGTCAGATAGGGCAGTCACTGCCACCTCTTCCGCTCTGCGGGAGAGGTCGCTTCGCGAAGCGAACCGGGTGAGGGTGCTCGTGCGTCCAGCACCCTGTTCGCTACTCGGAATACCCGCCCGGGTGCGTTTTCCGCCAACCCACCGCCGTGCGGACAATATCGTGCAGGCTGGCGAAGCGCGGAGCCCATCCGGTCTCGCGTCGGATGCGATCGGCCGACGCGACCAGTACCGGCGGATCTCCCGCCCTTCGCGACGCCATCACCGTCGGCACGGCGCGGCCGGTGACGTCGGCAACCGCATCGATCACCTGCAGCACCGAATAGCCCTGCCCGTTCCCCAGGTTGTAGGTGACGCTCCTCTCTTGCAGCCGATCGAGCGAACGAAGATGCGCATCCGCCAGATCGGTCACGTGCACGTAGTCGCGGATGCAGGTCCCGTCTGGTGTCGGATAGTCCTGGCCGAACACCTCCAGTGCCGGCCGCCGCCCCAGCGCGGCGTCGATCGCCAGCGGGATCAGGTGTGTCTCCGGCCGGTGATCCTCGCCCAACCGTCCCGCCGGGTCGGCGCCGGCGGCGTTGAAATAGCGCAGGCACGCGCTGCGCAGGCCGTGCACACGCTCGGCCCAGAGCAGCGCGCGCTCCAGCATCAGCTTGCTCTCTCCATACGGTGATCCAGGATCGATTGGTGCATCCTCGGCGATCGGCACGCGCTCCGGCGTGCCGAACAGGGCGGCGGTGGACGACAGCACGAAGCGCGGCACGCCGCGGCGCACGCAGGCGTCGATCAGCCGGACCCCGTTGGTGGCGTTCTCCAGCAGGTATCGGAACGGCTCGCGCATGCTCTCGCCCACCAGCGACAGCGCGGCGAAGTGAAGCACCGCATCCCACGCTCCATCGGCGAGCGCGCTATCTACTGCGGCGGCATCAGCCAGGTCGGCCTCGATCAGCCGCACCCCGGCGGGTACCGCCGCCCGATGGCCGGTTCGCAGATTGTCGAACACCACGACCTCGTCGCCGCGCTCGGCCAATGCGAGCACGACGTGACTGCCGACAAAACCGGCACCGCCAGTCACCAGGAAACGCTGACGCCCCATCGCGCGGCGTTATGGCCTGAGCGCCCCCTGGCCGTCCAGTCGCCAGGTAGCATCCGAATTAGGCCGCCTGCGGACCGAAATCGGGACACACTATGGAACATTGCCGGCGCGGCTGATCCACCGCCGGACGCGAAGCCGCCCCGGCACGCTTCGGGCAACCTGCCTCGCTCGCCCGCACCATGGTTGATATTCCCGAAGGTTGCTTCGCAGCCGGTTTTCCGTATCTTGAAGGCCATGGAAGTACACTTCACAGCCGAGCAGGAAGCACAGCTAGCGCAAATCGCTACCAAGGCAGGGACCGACCCGGAACACTTGGTAAAGCACGCGGCGCTGCGCCTCCTTCAGGAAGAAGCCAACTTCCGTGCCGCCGTGCGTGAAGGTATCGCGCAAGCCGACCGCGGCGAATTCATCGAAGAAGAAGAAATGGACGCCCGTTTCGAGCGGATGCTGCGCTCCTAAGTGCGCATTCGTTGGACGCCGGCCGCCGCTGCGGACTTGCAGCATATTAGCGAGTACCTCAAGGAGCATCACCCCCACTATCGACAGCCTACCATGCGGAAGCTCTACGACACGATCCGCTCATTGCGGCGGTCGCCGTACCGTGGCCGACCCGGAAGCGAGGAAGGCACCAGAGAAATTCTGTTTCTTCCCCTGCCCTACATTGCGGTTTACCGCGTGAAGCAGCAGACCCTTGAAATCTTACGCATTTATCACCGGGCGCAGGACCGGCCTTAACCCCGACCGGGCAAAATGGGCCTCCGCCTGGCCGCGATCAGTTCGGCAATCCGCCACGGCTGGTCGGTCATCAGACCGAATGGCAGGGACGGACACCACCAACCGTCGCGTGCTATCCTTGGCCGCCAGCGAAGAGAGGAGACGGACATGGCCGATGCGTCCGGGTTCGAAGCGGCGACGCAGTACCGGCGCGACGGCTACCTCGTGATCCGCCGGCTGCTGGCGGAACAGCACGTGGCGGCCTGCCTTGACGCTCTGACAAGGCTCGCCGAGGCGCCGGATGTCGAACCTGGGCAGAATCGCGAACAGGCGTTCGTCGCGCTGGAGGCCGGCATCGATCGCGCACACGCGGGAGCCGCGCAGCGGATCGACCTGGTGCGGAAGCTCGGCAACTTCACCGACTTCGATCCCGCCCTGATGCGTGCGGCAATGTCGGCAAAGTTACACACGATCCTAGATCGCATCATGGGATGCGGTCGCGTGCTGCTGCAGGAGATGGCGCTGGTGAAGCCGCCGCGGATTGGCGGCGAGAAACCGTGGCACCAGGACGCGGCCTATTTCCGCGGCAGCGATCCCGGCCTGATGTTCGGCGTCTGGATCGCGCTGGACCCGGCCACGCGCGAGAACGGCTGCATGGAAGTGATCCCCGGTTCGCACCGGGCCGGGCCGGTGGCGCACATCCCGCACGAAGACATCAATCTGTGCACGATCCGGCCGGACCATCTGCACGCCGAGCGCCGCATCGCCGTGCAGCTCGATCCCGGCGATGCGCTGGTCTTCCACAGCTTGACGCATCACTACACGGCGGCGAACCGTTCGACGCTGCGGCGGCGCGCGTTGCAGTTCCACTATCATCAGCTCGGGATGGAATGGACCTCGCTCGCGGCGCATCGCGCGTTCTATCACGATGAAAACGGCGAGTACGCGGGCTGCACGGTCTCGCGCGGCAAGCCGTTCGCCGAGGCCTCCAGCTTCCTGCCGCAGCGGCTGCTTCCGGTCAGCCCGATGGAGTGAGTACGACGGGCAGACTCGCCAGCCCGCGCAGCGTGTTGTTGTAGCGCCGGCGCACCTCGCCAGAGATTTCGATGGAAACGGCACGACGAGCCAGCGCGGCCAGCAGGACCTCGCCTTCCAATCGGGCCAATGCCTGGCCGACGCAGAAGTGAATGCCGCCGCCAAAGCCGACATGCGCGGCGTTCTGGCGGGTGATGTCGTACTCGTCCGGTCGCTCCCACCGGCGCGGGTCGCGGTTGGCGGCGCCGAGGAACATCAGGATCTTCTCGCCTTCGTCTATGTGCACGCCGCCGATCTCCACCGGCCGCGTGGTGGTGCGGAAGAAGGTCTGCACCGGGGTTTCGAAACGGACGGCTTCCTCGAAGGCGGCGCGGGCCAGTGCCGGTTCGGCCCGCAAACGCTGGTACTGCTCGGGGAAGCGCGCGAGACAATAGATCGCCGCACCCAGGCCACTGACTGTTGTATCGACGCCGGCAGTCAGCACCGAGCGCACGACGATCGGTGCCTCTTGCGGGGTAAGCTCGCCGGCATCGGCGGCGGCGTGGATGGCAGCGCCGAACCCCTGCGGTGCTAATGCGGCGCGTTGCGATTGTGCCTGCACCCAGGCGATGACCGGCTCGGCGTCCGCGACTGCTGCCTCGAAGAATGCGTTGCGGGGACCGAACGAGTTGAACACCATGTTGCTGTACGGCAGCAGGTAGCGCCGGTTCTCGCGCGGCATCCCCACTGCATCGGGGAAGACCGTCAGCGGAAATGCCTCGGCGAGATCGGGGATGGCATCGAAATCGCGGCGCTCCAACAGCTCGTCGATCAATGCATCGGCGGCTGTCACGAACTCGGCCCGCAGCCCCCGCATTGCCGCCGGCGACAGCACGCGGTCCAGCACCTTACGGGTGCGATCGTGCAACGGCGGGTCGGTTTCAAGCACCAGGCTCGGCAGGCGCCAGGGTTTCTCCTTCTTGAAATCCGCGATCCCGACGCCGCGTGCGGATGAGAAGCTGGCCCAATTCGCGAGGACTGCGCGTACCTCGTCGTAGCGTGCCACGGCGAAGACGTTGTAGCGGTTGAGCCAGACCACCGGGCCGGCCTCCCGCAGCGCTTCGTGGGCGGCAAACGGGTCTTCGAAATATTCTTCGGTGTAAGGGTCGATGTCGGATGTCGGGACGGACATGGAGCGCCCCCTCGTCGGGTTCTTGTGCCGGGCCTATACATGATGCCCGCTCAGGACGGAGGAGGGAATGTATCTCGGAACCCAGATCGCGCCGCGCGACGATGCGGATTACCGGATGTGGGCGCAGCTCGGGGTGCAGCATGTTTGCGTCGATCCGCCGGGCAATCCGCATCATTGGAGCCTCGATGACCTCAACCGTCACCGCGAGCACGTGGAGAGCTTCGGGCTGATCCTCGACATGGTGCAGTTGCCGTTGTCGTCGCGGCCGATCGAGCAGGGGCAGAGCCCGAACATCCTGCTGGGCCGCGAGCCGGACCGGCAGCGGGAGATCGATTCGATCTGCGCGCTGATCGAGCGGCTGGCGGCGGCGAGGATTCCGGCGGCGAAATACAATCTGAATATCATCGGGATTCCGCGCACACCGAAGGAGACGGGGCGGGGCGGCTCGCGCAACGCTGCGTTCCGTTGGAGCAAGGCGGATCAGAAAGCACCACCCGGCATCGCCGGGGTTGTGGATGAGGAGGAGAACTGGGTGCGGATCGACCATTTCCTGCGCCATGTCGTCCCGGTGGCGACGTCGGCGAAGGTACGGCTCGCCTGCCATCCGCACGATCCCTATACGCCATCCGGCTACAAGGGGGTGACGCGCGTGCTAGGCACCGTGGAGGGGCTGAAGCGCTTCGTGACGATGCATGAAAGCCCGTATCACGGGTTGAATTTCTGCCAGGGCACAGTTGGCGAGATGCTGGAGGACCCGGGCCGCGAGATCGGGCCGGTGATCCGCTGGTTCGGCGAGCGCGGCAAGCTGTTCAACGTGCATTTCCGTAATATCCGCGGCAAGCGCCTGGATTTCATGGAGGTGTTCCCGGATGAGGGGAGCATGGATATGGCAGCTTCTCTCCGCGCGTATCGCGACGCGGGTTACCAATACATGCTGATGCCGGATCATGTGCCGGAGATCGACGGGCATGATCCGTCGGGAACGGCGTTTGCGTTCTGCTATGGGTATATCAGGGGGTTGATGGACGCGATGGCGCAGGATGGAGGGTAATACCTGCGGCTGGAGCTGGCGGCCGGAACGCCGTCAGATGAATGAAGCCTGTCAGAACAGGTTGGCGCGTGTTTTGTAGCCCTACCTGCGCCAGAACGAACGCTTGTCTGGTGGTTTTGGGGGCCGGGAATCAATTGCAGCGGCGGTGACCGAAGTGTCGTTGAAGAGTCGACGAAGCGGCCGGCTGCGACAAAGTTCCCGCAAAAGCCTTAAGGGTTTTAAGCTGGTCGCGTCTGATCACAATGCTTTTCGATCCAGCGTCCCACAGACCAAGGGCACCGGTATCGGTGGCCACCGACCCCGGTGCGCGGGCTGACTGGCGCCCGTCTTCCCCCGGCCCACAACCGGCACGGAGCTTTGAGGACCAGCGGCCGCTTTCGTCACGCACGACCGGACAGTCACTCCGTGTTCCCCGTTGGTCCTCCGCGCTTCCTCCGTGCGAATCAAAATTGGTTCGCACAACCGCACGGCATGTGCCGAGCCAGCGGCACGCCGCGCCCCGTGGCTCCCCATCCACGGCCTGCGCAGTAATGAATTTTGATTCGCACGGAGGAAGCGCGGAGGACCACGGGGAACACGGAGCCCCGCATGCTTCTGGCAGAGTCGTTGACCGAACAGGTCATCGGACCGGCAATCGAGGTGCACCGCAACACCGGCCCGGGCTTGCTCGAAGCCGTCCATGAACAGCGCCTGTATGTCGAGTTGCGGCGCGCGGCCGTCGGGTTCGCGCGACAGGTCCCCATTCCGATGCTCCACAAGGGCGAGCAGGTCGGTGACGGTTTCAAGGCGGATGTTGTTGTGGCTCAACAGCTCATATTGGAAATCAAGTCTGTCGCGACGGTCCGGCGCGAGATCGGGGCGGCCCCAACCGCAGCCCGCTGCCGGTCAAACCAGTCCGGCAAGGCGGCCTGAAGGCCCAAGAGAGGATTCCGCGAACCGCCCCAAGAAAAAAGTCGTTGTGCAGGCAAATTCCCTCTTGAAGAAGGATAATATGCCCAATTATATACTTGACAAAACCGGGCCGGTTCGGGCATGGTCCGGGCTGCCAAGGGAGGGATGCGGTATGGCGATGAACAATCCGGAGCGAGCCCTCGCAACGATCACTGGCGAGGTGCACGCGCTATTTATGGCCGTTCAGGCTCTCGCGAAGACTCATACCCATCCGGAAGCGGCCCTCGTTGAATTCGAGAATTTTGCGCAATTCGGCCTAGCAGCCCTCGAACCCCACCCAGTACCCGAGGCAACAATTCGCGGATACCAACACGTGGTTGAAGGCATTCGGCAAGTCCTGGCGGCAAATCCACAACGAAATCAGTCACCGGAACCTCCCCAATGACCATCGACCTGACCGACCCCATGTTCCACGACGAAGACAAGGCTCGCGAGTGGCTGGAAGCGTCGCGCTGGCCGGCTGGTCCGGTTTGCCCGCATTGCGGGTCCCTTGGCGTCACTCGTATGGGCGGGACGCGGCACCGCGCCGGCCTGTTCTACTGCCCCGATTGCCGTGGCCAGTTCACCGTCATGACCGGCTCAGTGATGGAGCGCAGCCATATCCCGCTGCCCAAGTGGGTTCTGGCGATCCGGCTGATGACGGCGAGCAAGAAGGGCGTTTCGGCCCATCAACTGCACCGCATGTTGGACATCACCTACAAGTCGGCTTGGTTCATGGCGCACCGCATTCGCGAGGCGATGCGAGACGAAAACCCGTCTCCGCTCGGCGGCGAGGGGCAGGTGATCGAGGCAGACGAAGCCTACAAGGGCAAGAAGGAAATCCCCACCCCAAGCCCGCGCCGCAAAGGCCGCCCCTACATCAAGAAGGGCAAGGCGGCCGAGAAGCGCCCGATCTTCGCCTTGGTAGAGCGTGGCGGCGCAGCTCGTGCGTTCTCAATGCCCCAGGTTACCGGCAAGAACGTGCGCGATGCCTTGGTCCGCAACGCCAGCCGCAAGAGCCGCCTGCATACCGACGAAAGTCAACTCTACGCGGCGGCGGGCGAGGAATTCGCGGCGCACGAGACGGTCAACCATAGCGCCAAGGAATACGCCCGTGGCAAAGGCGATGCGCTGGTGACCACGAACACGGTCGAGGGCTTCTTCGGCATCTTCACGCGCGGGCTGATCGGCGTTTACCAGCATTGCAGCGAACAGCACCTGCAACGCTATCTGGACGAATTCTCCTTCCGCTACAGCCATCGCGCCCGGCTCGGCGTCAACGATGACGCCCGCGCGGTCCTGACCACCCGCGGCATGGACGGGAAGCGCCTGACCTATCGGCGGATTGACGAAGCCTAAGACGCCCCGCCAGCTTGCCCGCGCTTTCCTGGCTTGGAAGCGGGAGCGCGGCCTGATTTAGGGGCATCCTTCGGCTTCCGGCGGGGCTGGGGCGGGGTGTTCAACATCCGCCGCGCCACCGCTTGGGCACGCCGCTCACCTTCCTCTGGAGGCAATTCGTCATCTGCCATGACGCCCTATCATGGCTCGCGAACACAGACATTCAAGATCGACTCGGCCGCGGCCAGCTATTCTATCCCCATGTGGCCGGGTTGGGCGGGGTTCGGGGGAACCCCGCCCGCTCGGCAGCCAAGTGCGGCGGATCGCACATGGGCCAAACTCGCGCCTCTATGCGCGGCCGAGTCATCGTTGGTCAATGGCGATCTTCCGCAAGCTGGAAGGATATTTGCTATGGCCAACGAACTCACAGCCAATGACATCAAGATAGTTTCAATCGGACAACCGGACGAGGCGCACTTCGACCGACCCGCGCAATGGTTCAAAGTCGTGTTCCAAATCCGAAAAAACGGACCAACCTTCGCTATCTATATTGGGCGCGACATCGTGTCCGACGAGAATATCATACGGGTAGCAAGGCACTTCCTTCATATGCAAGCTAGTGCGATCGTGTCCGCGACAGCCGCTTGGCGCTTGACTGAGGAGGAGTTTGGCAAAGCGGTTGCTCAATCAACTCCCCCGAATACGGGTCCTGCACTAACATCGATTCCTCAGTAACGGACGCCTTTTGCCCATACATAGCCGCATGGTCGCTCGGCGCCTTAGCCTTGTCGGAGGAGACCTTCATTATCCGCACCTGCAACAGCAAGCCATTCCGCAGCACTCGTAAGCGAGACAGAGGATGATCTCATCACCCCGCGAACCGAAGGCCCCATTATGGCCTTCTTCCGATCCGGAGACGGAAAGCGCAATTGGACGGCTGGTTCTTGCTTGGGGAGTGCTGGAGCGTGAAATCGATGAGGCCATCGTGTCGGTTTACCGCTTGAATGACACTCTCGGGGGAGCGATAGCCGCCAATCTCGGCACGAAGGCCAAGCTGGAAATTTGTCAGGCTGCAGTTCATATCTTGGCCGAGGAACTTGCCTTCAGCGGGGACTTGGTAACTATCATCGACTCGCTCGTCACCAGAACCGCCGCGTTATCCGCCGATCGAAGACTGGTCATAGCCCACGGACAGCCGTGGCAGGTAACGACCGCAGATGGCCCGGTTTGGGTCCTCATGAAGCATTCGGCACGTAAGGGCGGCTTAACAGCCCGCGGCTATCATCTCACCCCTGAACCGTTCATAGAGGCCGTCGAACTGGTAAGGACGTTGGTAGATGATTGGTTTGCATTCCGACAAGCTGTAGCTAAGTCGGACAGGTTCCGGCGCTTTCTAGAGCAAGGATAGCCCGGACCAACCGGGGCAGATCGCCGTCTCCACCTTGCTTTATCACGTCCCTGTTGTCTTCTAGCCACTCGCTGGCAATACGCACACCCTCGCCAACGATCTCCGAGAGATCGGGTGGAGCCGGCCTGTCACGCGGTATCTGGCTACTCACGGGGTCCATTTTTGTCAAGTATATAATTGGGATAATATGCCCACTATCCTCACCTGATGCCAATCGCGCTCCACACACCCGGCCGTGCTGCCCAATCCCACCAAGGGGTTGGTGCGCGCCTCGTCCGCCGCCTCGGCGGCGCGGTGCGTAGCGCCATTGTCAGCGGCATCACCCTCGCCGGCGCTCTGCGGCGCCCAGCCGCCTCGCAAACCAGCCGCGACCACGCCGCCGCGCAACATCCGGAAACCCCTCCGCCCAAGCGGGTCCCTCTTCCGCGCCGGCCGCGCGCCGCTCTCCCTGCCCCGTTGCCCCTGTCGCCCTGGCTCGCGCCTCTGCTCGCCCGTCGCCGCCCCGCATGCCCCAGCCAGGGCGACGCGCCCTTCACCCCGGAGGCATATCCCCAACTCAGCCCTAAAGCCTGTGCGGTTCTCAACACGCCACTCAAGGACTGCGATCCCGAGACCCTGGAGCTGCTGGTCTCCACATTCACCCAGTACATCAATCAGGTCATGTCGCCCGAAGCGGGCATCATGGACCCCCAGGCAAGGCTTCCCAACCTGTGGCACCGCATCAGCACCGCGCTCACTGACACCAGGGCCGATACGTCGTCGTTGCCCGCAACGCCGGGACCAGTACCAGCCACCCCTGCGGACGAGATGCCGGGTGTGCCGGTCGCATCGCCACATCCGCCGGCACCGCCGATCGGGCCCACCATGCCATCGGCAAAAGGCGCCCCGCGCCTCTCGCCGCTATCGCTGTCCGGCCCGCCGGCGTCTGCTCCGCCGGCCAACGCCACGATCACCACCGCCGCACCAAAGACCCCGCCGGACATCGCGGCCCCGTCCGGACCGGTCGCGCACCGATCGTTCCGATACGATACGCAATCTTTTGCGCGCAGCCGCTGCCACTTCCGTTGCTGTCGCCCGCTTTTCCCTCGCAGCGTGCGCGACCGGCCGCAGTGCCTGCCGCCGCCGCGAAGACTGTGTTACGCCGCCTGCACCGGACCGCCCTGAGCGATCGCACGCCGAACCCGGCGCATGTCAGAAGGCAATGAACGGGGCCACCGCACCGGGGGTCCCGCGATCCCGATTCGTGCCAAACCGCGCCGCCGGCTCGCATCGCTACCAGCCGCAAGTTGTCTCCCGCCAGCACCGGTGCTGATCGAAAACGACAGGAAGAGAACGGGACCACAGATGCGCATGGCTACACACAGATGCAGCGCGGTGGGCTCGGTTTGGAGTCACATCGACATCGATATGCATGGACCTCGCGAATCAGACCGAGTCGCGTCGGGTCAAGAAGAACTTATAGTATCACATGCCCGTAGATTCCTCCCAGTTCCGGGCTTTTCAATCGGTTGGGCAAAAACTCAGGATGCGTGGCGCGGCAGCGTGCCCGGGTGCGGTCGGGCGGCTCATATAGACAAGTACGTCGGTGTCGATGAAGACCGGATCAGCGACCGTCGTCGCCGTACATGTCTTCGCGCCGGAATAAGATGCTGCCATCCCACGAAGCACATTTGTTTTTTCTCTTCTTTGCGTCCCTTGTTCCTGTCACGTTATTCATGGCGCCCGGACGTGTCCCCGGCACCCGCATTGAACTGTCATCGTTGCGGCACTATCCTGTCCATCACAATGGAGAGATGGCGGTGAGCACCCCCGCGCCAGGCGCGATCGACTGTGATGTCCACCCGGCGATCCCCGGCACTCAGGTTCTCGTCCCATACCTGGACGAGTACTGGCGCGACATCGTCCTGATGCGCGGCCTGGAGCGCGACAACCTGGACATCGGCGCCTACCCGCCCGGTTCGCCCCTGAGCGGCCGGCCCGACTGGCGGCCGGCCAACGGCAAGCCGGGGACCGATCTGGATTTGCTGCGCCGCCAGGCACTGGACGCGTTCGGCACACGCTACGCGATCTGCAACGTGATCCACGGCGCCCCGGTAATGTTCAGCGAGGACCTCGCCGCGGCGCTCTGCCGCGCCATCAACGACTGGCTGCGCGCCGAGTGGCTGGACCGCGATCCCCGCCTGCGCGCCTCCATCGTCATCCCCTATCACAGCGCGGAACAATCGGCGCAGGAGATCGAACGCTGCGCCGCCGACCACCGCTTCGTCGGCGTGCTGATGCTGGCGATGGCCGAGTTGCCGCTGGGTCGCCGGCAGAACTGGCCGATTTACCGCGCCGCCGAGCGCCACGGCCTGACCGTCAACATCCATGCCGGCAGCAGCTTTCGCCACGCGCCGACCTCGATCGGCTGGCCGTCCTATTACCTGGAAGATTATGTCGTGCAGTCGCAGGGCTTTGCCGGCGCGCTGAATTCGTTGATCACCGAGGGCGTGTTTGTCGAGTTCCCAAGCCTCAAGGTGGTGCTGATGGAATCCGGCGTGACCTGGCTCCCCGGCTGGATGTGGCGAGTCAGCAAGACCTGGCGCGCCATGCGCCCCGAGGTTCCCTGGAACAAAATCTCCCCCGCCGAGATGGCGCGCCAGCACGTCCGCCTGACCATCCAGCCCTTCGACGCGCCGCCGACCCGCGAGCAGGTCGAGCGCATCATCGATGAAATCGGCTCGGATGAGATGTTCCTTTTCTCCACCGACTACCCACACTGGCATTTCGACGGCGCCAACGCCGTGCCCGACTTCCTCCCCGAGACACTGGTGCATAAGATGCTGTTCGACAGCCCGATGGAAACCTACGCGCGTCTGAAGGAGCCACGGCAATGAACGTCACCGTCCTCGAGCGCAGTCCCGACACCGCGGCACAGAGCAAGCTCGGCTACGTCGATTGCGACGTGCACATCTATCCGGCGACCCCCACCGAGCTCGACTCGTTCCTGCCCA
>Ga0335075_10013460_pt1 | contig 12313 bp, 12 predicted proteins | sample Lox_Sample_24_FD_206723 | JGI IMG/M metagenome (GOLD analysis project Ga0335075, IMG submission 206723) | Soil microbial communities from Loxahatchee National Wildlife Refuge, Florida, United States - Lox_Sample_2.4 | ecosystem: Environmental > Terrestrial > Soil > Wetlands | place: USA... | reverse complement strand
AGGAATCTGCCGGACCATCAGATGCCGCTACCCCAGGTTTCGTCTATGCGGTTTCTTCAATCTACCCGCCTTGCCGTCCGCCGCTAGTGACCACCCAGATTCGCCCGCCGTAGTAAAATACGGAGTAGAGCTGCGCATACCTACTCTCGAACAACGCTGTAGGCCTGTCGACGTTACGTAAGGGCACTCGAACTCCGGATTTTCAGACACTGCACTTCATGCCGATTACCACGATCTCGGTGCGCGGGGCGCGCCAGCACAACCTTAAAAATATCGACGTTACAATTCCCCGCAACACTCTCACGGTGGTCACCGGATTGAGCGGTTCCGGCAAGTCTTCGCTTGCTTTCGACACCATCTACGCCGAGGGTCAGCGGCGCTATGTGGAGACGCTTTCCACCTACGCGCGGCAATTTCTCGATCAGATGGAGCGTCCCGATGTCGATTCCATCGACGGCCTCAGCCCCTCCATTTCCATCGAGCAGAAAACCACCAGCCGCAGCCCGCGCTCGACCGTCGGAACCATCACCGAGATCTACGACTATCTTCGTCTATTATTCGCTTCCATTGGAATTCCGCATTGCCCTAAATGCGGACGCCCTATCAGCCGCCAGTCCGCCGAACAGATCGTGCAGCGCGTAATGGCTCTCACGCCCGAGGACCGCGTGATGGTGCTCGCACCCATCGTTCGCGGGCGCAAGGGCGAGTTCAAAAAAGAAATGGAGACGCTGCTCAAACACGGCTACACTCGCGCCCGCGTCGATGGCGAACTCGTAAATCTTGAGGATGATCTCAATCTCGACAAGCGCAAGAACCACACCATTGAGGTCGTCATCGATCGTTTGCTGGTGAAGCCCGGCATTGAGCATCGTCTGGAAATGTCGGTAGGCCTGGCCATGAAGTTGGCTGGCGGCCTGGTGCAGGTTGCAGTCGTGAACGGCGAGGAAACTTTGTATTCCGAAAAGCTGGCCTGCCCCGATTGCGGCATCAGCGTGCCCCAGCTCGAACCTCGTTCATTCTCGTTCAACAGTATGTACGGAGCCTGTCCCGAGTGCCATGGCTTGGGTAGCCGCTATGATTTCGATCCCGCGAAGGTCATCACCGACTGGTCCAAGCCGCTGCTCGATGGCGGCCTCGGTCCCGGCTCCGCCTCGCAGGGTTTGATCCACGCCCTCCAAATCACAGCCTCCGCGCATGGCATCAACCTCTCCACTCCCTTCGAAAAGTTTCCCGACAAGATTCAGGATTTGCTTTTGAACGGCGAATCCGGACGCGGCAAGACTGGTTTTCGCGGCATCTTCGGATATCTCAAACAGAATCTCGATGAGTCGACCTCCGAAGGCTATCGCGAGTGGCTCATGGATCACATGTCCGCATCGGAATGCCCCGCCTGTCACGGCAAGCGCCTGCGCCCAGAAAGCTTAGCGGTGAAAGTGAACAATATGTCCATTGCCGATTTCACCGCGCTGCCCATTTCGAAAGCGCTTGAAATCGCCCGCGGCATCAGGCTTGCGGGCCGCGAAGAAAAAATTGCCGGCCGCGTGATGCACGAAATTGTCGAGCGCCTGCAATTTCTGAATGCCGTTGGACTGAACTACATTTCGCTCGACCGCTCGGCTTCTACTTTATCCGGCGGCGAAGGCCAGCGCATTCGACTGGCTACGCAGATCGGCTCCAAACTGCGCGGCGTGCTCTATGTGCTCGACGAACCATCGATTGGCCTGCATCATCGCGACAATGGACGCCTGCTTACCGCGCTGGAAAATCTGCGCGACCTGGGTAATACCGTGCTCGTGGTCGAGCACGATGAAGAAACCATTCGCCGCGCCGACTACGTGATCGATCTCGGTCCCGGCGCGGGACGCCATGGTGGCGGCCTCGTCGCTCATGGCACGCCCGCGGAAATTATGCGCGAGCCCAATTCGCTCACAGGCGCATACATCTCGGGCAAGGTGCAGATCGAGATGCGTCCCGAGCGCCGCCAGAAAAATGGCGCCGGCCTCACCATTCTTGGCGCGAAAGAAAACAATCTCAAGAATCTTGATGTCACATTTCCTCTCGGCGTGATGACCGTTGTCACCGGCGTCTCTGGCTCGGGCAAATCGACGCTGGTGAATGACATTCTTTATCGCGCGCTGGCGCGGCAACTTTACCGCTCGCGCGAAAAATCCGGCGAGCATAAGGCCATCGTCGGAGCCGAAAATATCGACAAGGTCATTCGCATCGACCAATCGCCCATCGGACGCACCCCGCGCTCGAATCCCGCGACTTACACCGGCGTATTCACGGCCATCCGCGACATCTACGCCATGCTGCCCGAAGCGCGCGAGCGCGGCTACAAGCCCGGACGTTTTTCCTTCAACGTTCCCGGAGGCCGCTGCGAGGCTTGCCAGGGCGAAGGCCAGCGCCGCATCGAGATGAATTTTCTTCCCGATGTTTACGTGCTCTGCGAAGTATGTGGCGGACGCCGCTACAATCACGAGACGCTGGCTGTGAAGTACAACGGCTACTCTATCGCCGACCTGCTGGAGATGCCGGTCTCGGACGCCTTGCCCATTCTTGAAAATATTCCGCAGATCAAGCAGAAGCTGCAAACTCTGGTGGACGTCGGACTCGGCTACATTCATCTCGGCCAGTCTGCGGTTACGCTCTCAGGCGGCGAGGCGCAGCGCATCAAACTCGCGCGTGAGCTCAGCAAGCGGCAAACCGGCAAGACTCTTTACCTGCTCGACGAACCAACAACCGGCCTGCACTTCGACGATGTGAAGAAGTTGCTCGACGTCCTCCACCGGCTGACGGACCTGGGTAATTCGATCATCATCATCGAGCACAATCTGGACGTGATCCGCAATGCCGACTGGCTCATCGACCTGGGCCCCGAAGGCGGAGAAGAAGGCGGCCGCCTCGTAGCCCAAGGCACGCCGGAACAGGTGGCGCGGGTAAAGAAATCCTACACCGGGCAGGCGCTGGCAGGATATTTCGCGGGGAGCGGCAAAAGAAGCGCTTAAGACTGAGATTTATTCCGGCTGGAACGTTCATTCCTAAGATTCTAGTTGGAGCATTCCTACAAGAAAGCATGTATTCAGATGTACGCACAACACCCTACATCTTCGAAAACCAGGAATGCCGGGGCCGGCGCTTGGTGCCCGCACAGCCCCAGCCTTCCACTAAGCTGCGCGAAGTCCCTGGGCTGCTTGCGAGTTCACTGACCTCTCCCCGATTTGCGTCAGTTTTGCGTCAGCGGCTTTTTCTTCCTCAAGCGTCTGCTGCAGCAAGGTGACGGCCTGGCGAAGTCCCAACTGCTGGGCGAAGGTCACCAGCGATCCGTAGGCGGCCATTTCGTAGTGCTCGACAATGTTTCCGCTCACAATCAGCGCCGCATCGCGCAGCGGAGAGCCATCCTCCGTCGCCCCGGCCATGTCTTTGGCGGTGTCCAGCATTTCCTTGATGATGTCGTTATCTTCCGCCTTGGCCTCGGCGCCCGCGATCTGGAACACCTGCTCCAAACGGGTCACGTGGCCCCGGGTCTCCTGCAGGTGCTGGCTCAGCGCGTTTCGCAACTCGGCGGAAGTGGAAGCCTCAATCATAGTGGGGAGCCCTTTCTCCACCAGTTTCTGCTCACAGTCGTAGATATAACGAAGACCTGTCTCGAACAGACCTCTTAAATCTTTGATTTTCATTGCCAACTCCGTTTCTTAGGATTTCGATCAGACCAGAAGCGCGCAAGTGTAGGTGAGATGACGCTTTTGCGAAACACGTTGCCGGTGGAAGAGTTGTCTGAAGAGAGGTTTCTCGACGGAATACGCGAATTCGGCGTTTTGAAAAGCCGCGAGATGGATACAGCGCCCGGCCCGCATGAGCAGAGTAAGATGGAGGTGAGGAATATATCTTTTGTCAGCTCCTGAAAACCCGCAGTATGAACCGGCGCCGCTGGATCGCGAGGCGCACGCGCCGGGACCGTTCATCGTCGAATCGCTGACGCCACTGGGATTGCCCCTGTCAACTTTGCCGCAACCGACTCTCTCGCAGCCGCCGCTGCCCGAGCCGAGGGCCGGAGAGAATCCCGTTTGGAGCGGGTGGGACGTTCTCATCCTCGCCGTTCTAACCATTGGCGTTCTTTTTCTCGTGCAACTTTCCGTGGTGCTGGTGGCGCGCTACTTTATTTATCCCCACCAGACGTGGCTGGATCTGGCGCAGAAGCCTGTGCTGGCCCTGGTTTCAGAGTTTCTGGCTTACCTGGTGGTCGGGATCTACATGATTTTTCTGATCGAAGGGAAATACCACACGCGGTTTTGGAAGGCCATTCGTTGGAATTGGCCGGGTGCGGCCGGAATTACGCTGCTGGGCGTGGGCGCTCTGATGTTGAGCTTTGACATTCTGGGCAGATTTTTGCCCATGCCCAAGACCACGCCATTCGATCAATTTTTTGAACGGCCGATGGATGCGTATCTCACGGCTGCGTTCGCGATTACGCTTGGTCCTCTGATGGAGGAACTTTTTTTTCGCGGATTTCTTTATCCCGTGCTGGCGCGTCGGATGGGAATGTTCTGGAGCATTCTGGTCACGGCACTATTGTTTGGCGTGATTCATTCTCCGCAGTATGGCTATTCATGGGCGGCGGTGCTGATCGTCTGCCTCGTCGGGGTGGTGCTGACCACGGTGCGCGCCCTGACCAAGTCGGTGGCCTCGAGTTTCCTGGCTCATGTGGGATACAACGGAACCCTGATGGTGCTGGCCGCCATCGCGACCGACGGATTCAAGCACATGGAAAAGGCGGGGATCGTGCTGTTCTAATCGAAACCGAGGGCCATCCCTCTCGGTGTGACGTCTGACCTTGCCCACGAGTCGTCCTTCTGCGATACTCTCGGCCATGAAGGGTAACCCGAAAGTTCTTGCCGAATTAAACAAGGCGCTCCGCGAAGAGCTGACAGCCATCAACCAGTATTTCCTGCATGCCGAGATGTGCGAAAACTGGGGCTACCGCCGGCTTTCCGATTTCATCAAGAAACAATCCATCGGGGAAATGAGACATGCCGAGGTACTGATCGAGCGGATATTGTTTCTCGACGGCAGCCCGTCCATGATGCCGCTGGAGTTGAAAGTTGGCGGTACGGTGAAGGCCATGCTCGAAAGCGATTTGGCGCTCGAGGTCGGCGCCGTCAAGCAGTATAACGATGCTGTGGCAATTGCCACCCGCGAAGGCGACAACGGCTCGCGGGATTTGCTCGTGGTTTTACTGAAGGATGAAGAAGACCACGTCGATTTTCTCGAAGCCCAGATGCACCAGATCCAGGAACTCGGCTACGAGCGCTACCTAAGCCAGCAGATCGGCGAGAACAAAGAGTAGTTTCCGAGCTAAATGCCGATTACTTCACGGTGACGGTAAGCAATTGTGCTCCGGAGACTACGTAATCGAGCGGCGCCGTCGCGGTTTCGTCGACGTTCGATTCGCCGCTGACAATCATTTCCTGATTGCCGCGCATTCCATCCATCACATTCATAATCGAAATCGGCAGCGTCGGCATCACTTTGTCCGCGACGCGAGCCTCGGGGTCGGCTTCAAGTAACGAAACGTAGACGCGGTTGTTGGAGTGCTCTTTGTTGAGCACGGCAATGGTCGAAGCCAGATCGAGCTGGCGTCCGAACGCGGCGCTGCCGTGGGCTACGTGATCGAGCGTGTCGCCGTCGCTCACCAGAATGCGCAGCGTGCCTTTGCTGGCGGACGTAGGAATCTTTACCGGAATTTGCTGCACAATGCGCTCGCCACGGTAGGGAGCGAGCACAGTTTCAATCGTAATTTCGTCGCCGGGCCGGGCCTCTGAAACATCGGTGCGGGCGCTCTCCAGCCGCGCCCAGCGGCGTTCACGGACCAGGTCGAAGTCCAGGTTCACGCCCGCAATGGCGGGTGCATTGTAAGGATTGTCGTAGATGCGGCCGAAGCGCTCCCCCAGCGACATGGCAGCCTGCATCGCGGCCGGTTGCGAATTCTCTGCCGGAGAAAACATATTGCGCATGGTGACGTCGGGAAATCCCTTGACCCCGATGCTGCCCGACAGTCGATAAGTTATTTCCTCGCCAAATTCGTTGATGCCGTGCAGCGCGTTAAACACCGTGACCATCAAGGCAACCGGAGTCAACTTGGGATTGTTGAGCACTTCGTAGTGAAATTGCTTCACGCCGGTATTGCTGTGGATGCTGAGCGTCACCGGAATCATTTCCGGCTGCCGGTCGAAAACTCCCATGATGCCGGTATGACGATCCTGCACAAAACTTCCCGCCGCTTCGGTGGTGTTCACGATTTTAAAAGCGTTGAGCGGCGAGGGCAGTGTGGCCAGCACCTCTGCCTTATTCATCGGCAAATCGACGGAGCCGAATTGCAGCAGGGGATGGCCGCAGGCCAGCAGCCGTTGCGGGTCGACATAGGTAACGGTGCACGTGGCTTCAATATCCATATCGCCGCGTACAAGAACAGCGCTCACCGCCGATCCCGGCTCCAGCGGTTCCGGCTGCTTTTCGTCGCTGACCGAACCCGCGCCCATCACGGGGACAATTCCGGCCGCGCCCAGTTGCCCGGAGAAAAGTTGAATTGCCTCTTGCGAAAATCCATTGAAGACCAGCGGAGTTTCAATCGGTTTCAGGTAATTCGCGAAGCTCGCACTTGAGGAATCCTGGACCGGCAGAGCTGGAACATTCCCAGGAGCGGCGGTCTTGCCCGCGACCGCAGTGACCGAAGGCTTCGCGATAGAAGTTTCCTCCGCCGGCGAACGATCGAGAGCATTGATCTCGAGCATGTCGGCGATGGGTGTGACCCCGGCGATCGGTTCCTTGGAAAATTCTCCGATGCGGAAGGCGAGAGCCCCGGCAAGTTTGCCGTCGAGATAAACCGGACTGCCGCTCATGCCTGCGACCACGCCCGTGTATTCAACCTTCTGCCCGTGCAACCGGACCAGAATAATGTCGCCCTTCGGCCCGTTCACATTGCGCAGCACGCCCAGAACTTCCACTTCCATGGCCTCCGGTTTGACGCCTTGGAAAACGGTGTAGGCTACGCCGCGCATGCCGGGGTGAATGTCGCCAACTCCAATCGTCTTAGGCTCCTGCGCCGCGTTCTTTTGCGACATTGAAACCTGCGCCGCCGCGGCAGACGAATGGGTTTGAGCGAACGTAAAACAGGGAAAGGACAGGCACGCGACGAAGAGGACCAGAACTGATTTTTTCATGAACCTACGCCCGGCGGGACCAGATCGGCTCCGCCTTGTACTCAATTAGACTCCGCGAGATTGCAAGTCGTTGCCTGGAGGGGAAATACTGGGAGCCGGGCAAAACATCCCAATCGCGAATCCTTGCGTCTATACTAGCACAGGGAGTTTTCTCTCCAGAGTCCTTTATCTTTCGTGTTCTGCCCAGGGGTAACCATGCTTCGTTTATTTGCCAAAGAGATAATTTCTAACAGGCGAGGGTCAAGAAGTTTTGCTTCGGCTGTGCTGGTTCCGGCACTTTCGCTGGCTTTGTTTTTGAATATTTCTTCCGCCTGGGCGCAAGACCAGCAGCCCGCGCAGGATTCAACCCCAGCCCAAGGTCAGACGCCGAATCAGGATAACGGCAAGCCGAAGCAGGATGTTCCGGCCGACGCCGGCGGCCCGGGCAACGACATTGGCCCGTACGCGATTCCCAAGAAAACTCCCGATGCCGCACCGCCTCCGCCTCCGCCCCCGGCTACGCCCAACAAAATTGAAGGTATGCCCGACTATTCCATCAAGGTAAACGTCCCGCTGGTAAATGTAGACGTGATGGTCACCTTGAAGAATGGCCAGTTCGTGCCCGGGCTGAAGAAAGATAATTTCAGAATTTTTGAAGACGGCTCACCCCAGCAGATTTCGAACTTCAGCGTGTCGCAGGCTCCCATCACGGCAGTGCTGCTCACTGAGTTCGGAGACACTAACTATGCGTTTATGGTGCAAGCTCTTCAGGCCTCTTACGCTTTTGTAAACACGCTCAAGAAAGATGACTGGGTTGCGGTTTCTTATTACGACATGCAACCGCACATTCTGGTGGATTTCACGCAGGACAAACGTGCCTTGGTGGGAGCCCTGAACACCTTGCGCATGGCGGGATTCTCCGAGACCAACGAGTTCGACGCGCTCTACGACACGCTCGACCGGCTGGATCGAGTGGAAGGCAAGAAGTACGTAATTTTGGTATCGACGGGCATCGATACCTTCAGCCGAATCACTCTCGATAAGATTTATAAGAAGATTAAGGACACGAAAGATGTAACCATCTTCGCGATCAGCGTCGGCGGCATCATCCGGATCATGTATGAGGCGCAAGGGCGGGAGCCTCCCCGTGGCATGGGCATTCACGCCGGCCAAATGGATTACCTCCAGGCCGATAATGAGATGCGCACGTTCGCGGCGATGACCGGCGGGCGAGCTTACTTCCCGCGGTTTACTGCGGAACTGCCGGAGCTGTTCGCGGATATTTCCAACGACATCCGCAATCAATATTCGCTGGCCTATCATCCCTCGAACAGCAAGCTCGACGGAACTTACCGCAAGCTGAAAGTGCAGGTGGTAGCTCCGGATGGCGGTCCGCTCAAGGTGAGAGATCAAAAGGGTAAGGATCAGAAGATCGAAGTCGTCGCTCGCGACGGCTATACGGCGAAGCACACCGTGGATTAAGAACGCCGGTACGAAGGAACAGCGCGTGCAATGCATTCAGCACGACGCTCCCCGCTTTAACCAGATGGCTCATCGCAGCGTTGATGTTTTCGTCCCAGCATAAATTCTGACCCGACCCAGGGACATCGCTGGGCCGGAACAGTGGTCTTGTCTCCTCCAGGGCGTATTCGTCTTCTTCAATTTGTTATACTTTTACGTTGAAGTACAACTTATTCAACAAAGTATAACTAAAGTGTATAATGTCATACCATGACGACCGAATACGTAACTGTAAAAGCAAAAGGTCAAGTGGTCATCCCCGTCCACATTCGGCGCAAGTTTCGGATTGATGAAGGCACTCGCGTGGCCTTTCTCGAGGAGTCCGGCCGGCTCTTCATTCAGCCCGTGACGGATGAATTTATCGACGGCATGAAGGGTATTCTTGCCGGCCGCAATCTCCCCAATCGAATTCAAAAGCATAAAGACCGGATTCTGCGATGAAAGTTCACGTCCTCGATGCCAACGCCCTTTACCGGTTTCTGATTGGCGGCCCCGGGGCAGACGTCGTGAACCAACTTTTCAAGCAGGCTCGCGATGCGGAGCAGCCTGTTCGCATGTCCGTGATCAATTGGGGCGAGGTGTATTACACCGTCGCTAAGGCGGAAGGATTCGCGGAAGCGTCCCGGATTATGGAACGGGTTAAATTGCTGCCGCTTGCCATTGTCGATGCCGGTCAGTACTTGACAGCGGAGGCCGCCAAGTTAAAAGCAGGCTACGGTTTGCCCTATGCGGATTGCTTCGCGGCCGCCATCGCCTCCAGGCACGAAATTCTGGTGACTTCGGACGCGAAAGACTTCAGAAAGATTCCTGGTCTACAACTGCTTCCTTTACCAGCGCACCGGCCTAAAGCTTGATTGATCCGTCGAGGAAGGCCAACTCTTCGCCGCAAAAAGAATCGCGCTCAGTGCAGGTGAAAAACATTTTCTAGCACGAAAAACATCGCCGTACCCACAAACACCAGCAGCGCCATTTTCATTGCCGGTTCTTTATTAACTTCCGGGATCAGATCGGAGGCGGCGACATAAATCGTGACTCCGGCCGCAAGAGGCAATCCCGCGGATACGTGATGCCGGAACAGCGCCATGGTTAGAACACCCGCCAGGGTTGCGCCGCCCAATATGACTGAGGCTCCCCAGGCCTTGCCCCGGCTGCGCCCGCTGGCCAGCATTACCGAACTAATCGTGAAACCTTCGGGAATCTTGTGCAGGAAGATGGCGAAAAAAATGATCCATCCCAGCGCATTCGACACCAGGAATCCCGAAGCGATCGCGATTCCGTCGAAAAATGTGTGGATGATTAATCCCAGCAAAACGGAATATCCCTTGTGCGAATGAATGAACTGTTCTTTGTGAGTTTCCTCGCCGAAATGAAAGTGTGGAGTGACCGTGTGCTCGAAGAAATGAATGATGAGGTAACCGAGAAGGATTAGAAACGCCGCGCTCCGGCCGCGCAACTCAAGGCTCTCCGGAACCATCTCCACCAGCGCCGTCGCCAGCATGAATCCCGCGCCAAGAGCCACAAAGTAGCGCAGGTAGCGCCGCTCCCAATGGCGCTGAACAATAATCGCGCCCCCAAACACATTGGCAGCCGCGGCTGTCAAGCCGAGCAGAATACTGATGAGGATTGCGCTCATGTGCAGCCGAGGATATCAGTTCGGGGATATATCTACCACGGAGTCACAGAGAAAACTATTGCTAGGGTCTCTGCATGACTCTGTGACTTCGTGGTGGTTAGGATTCACCCCGAATGCCGGATATGCATTACGTCGCCATCCTGCACGATATAGTCTTTGCCTTCGAGGCGCAGCGTGCCTTTGGCGCGGGCGTTGGCCTCGGATCCCGCTTCCAGCAACTGGTCCCAGCGGATGGTTTCGGCGCGGATGAAATGTTTTTCCAGATCGGAGTGAATCGCTCCCGCGGCTTCCTGCGCGCGCGAATTTGCCGGCACTTGCCAGGCACGGCATTCGTCTTCTCCAGCGGTAAAAAAAGAAATCAGGCCAAGCAGTTTATACGTGGTGCGAATCAGCCGCACCAATCCGCTCTCGGTAAGCCCGTAGCTGGAAAGAAATTCTGCAGCGTCAGCATCGCTCATCTCGGCAAGTTCCGCTTCTACCTTGCCGCAAATGGCTGTGGCTGCGGCATTCGGGCGCGCGGCAATTTCCGTGAGCTTATATTTGCCGACCGCTTCATCCAATTCTTTTCCGAGTTCGGTGGATTCGCCAATGTTCAGCACATAAAAAATCGGCTTCTCGCTCAGGAACATGAAGCCCTTGATGCGTTTCTTATCCTCGGCTGTCATCTCCATCTCGCGCAGCGGCTTGTCCGATTCCACCTGCGCTTTGGCACGCTTCAGCAGTTCGAATTCTTTTTCAAGTTCCGGAGTCTTCATCTTCTTCAGATCTTTTTCCAGACGCTCGAGCCGCTTCTCAATTTGCCCGAGATCGCTCACGAGCAGATCGAATTCGACATTCTTGATGTCGCGCAGGGGATCGATTTCCCCGGTATGGGGAACAGACGGATCGTCGAACACTCGCACCACGTGAGCCAGAGCGTCCACGTTGCGCAGATGCGCCGCGTAAGCGCTGTCTTTCAAGGCTTCCTGACCGATGGCCCCGACATCGACATATTCCACTGACGTGTGGGTAAGTTTCTTGGGATTGTAAAGCGCCGCCAGCCGGTCGAGGCGGTCATCCGGAACTTTCGCTACTCCAATGTGCGCTTCCCGTGGGTTGGCCCGCGCCGAATCCGATAAATGCGCCTTGGTCAAAATTCGAAACAAAGATGTCTTGCCCACCTGCGGCAGGCCAATGATTCCAGTTTTCATAAGGAAAGCTTCTAGCCGCTAGCTCCTAGCTACTGCGACGCCAGAGCGAGTTCAGAACGGACCGTCACTGTGACTACGACGACCGTCGAGCAACATTTCAGGATAAATGATCGGAAGAGCAATTGCCCAATGCAGAGACGCTTTTCGCTAGCAGCTAGGAGCTAGAAGCTTTTTGCCGTCAAATACACTACGACTAATCCCAACAGCAAAACCGCGCCTTCTACTCGCGTTGACCACACGTGCAGCGCATCGAATTGAATGCGTTGTGGATTGTCGAGCGCCGCAGAGCCGACGTCTCCCAGGGAAGCGCGAAGGACATCCATGCGGGGAATGATTGCAAACTGCGAAACCAGAGTCAACGCGAGCATAAGGCAGAGAAGAATGTGGCGGACGGCGAAAACGTGCGCTGTGCCGTTGGTGACGCGGCTGTACAGCAGGGAACTGATCAGGAAAACAATTCCGGAGATGATGGCAATCCAGTGCAGCTTGCCGAGTGCGCGCCCGACAACGTTGCCGGCGAGGTGTGTGTTTGGCAGAACCGTAAAAGCCGTAGGCGCGAGGACGAACGCAAAGAAGATCAGTCCGCCGATCCAGCACACGAGCGACAAAAGCATGAGAAAACGAAGGAAGGACATGTCGCGAGAATTATATGCTCTCGCCCAACCTAGAATGAGGTACAGAGGAAGCTATCTGAAACGCGTTGACCCTATTCGCCTTCCCGCGCGGTATCTTCTTTTTTCGTGTTGTACGTGGAACCGGCGTTGGGCACC
>Ga0335075_10013459_pt1 | contig 12313 bp, 14 predicted proteins | sample Lox_Sample_24_FD_206723 | JGI IMG/M metagenome (GOLD analysis project Ga0335075, IMG submission 206723) | Soil microbial communities from Loxahatchee National Wildlife Refuge, Florida, United States - Lox_Sample_2.4 | ecosystem: Environmental > Terrestrial > Soil > Wetlands | place: USA... | reverse complement strand
CGACGCCGGGCAGGAGCGCTGGCTGGCCAGCCAGGGCATCGACCTGCTGCGTGGCACCGGCCGGCTGGCCGGGCCGGGCGTGGTCGAGGTCGACGGCGTGCGCCACACCGCCAGGCATGTCGTCGTGGCGACCGGCTCGGATCCGGTCATCCCGCCCGTCCGGGGGCTGGGCGAGCTTGACGGGGTGTGGACCAACCGCGGGGTGACCGGCATGAAGGCCGTGCCGCGCCGTCTGCTGATCCTCGGCGGCGGGCCGGTCGGGGCCGAGATGGCCCAGGCCGTGCGCCGCCTGGGCGGTGAGGTGGCCCTGGTCGAGGGAGGCGACCACGTCCTCGGCCACGAGCCCGCGCCGCTGGGCGACGCGCTCGGCGAGGTTCTCCGCCGCGACGGCGTCGAGCTCATCCTCGGCGTGCATGCGACCACCGCACGGCGTGATGGCGAGGACTACGTCATGGCCCTGGACAATGGCAGCGAGCTGCGCGGCGATCGTCTGCTGGTGGCCACCGGCCGGCGCCCGCGCACCCACGGGATCGGCCTGGAGACGGTGTCCGCCACGTTCGACGATCACGGCGTCAAGGTCGACGCGCACTTGCGCGCCGGTGACCAGCTGTGGGCCGTCGGCGACGTCACCGGCGTGCGGCTGCTGACCCACGTCGGCAAGTACCAGGGCGAGGTCGTCGCCGCGAACATCCTCGGCGAGCCGCGCGAGGCGAGCTACACCGCCATCCCGGACGTGGTCTACACCGACCCGCAAGCAGCCTCGGTTGGGGCCAGCCAGGCCCAGTTCAGCGCCACCACTGCACTATCCGACGTGACCAAGACGGCCACGTACACCCGCGCCTACGCCCAGTCCAACGGCTTCCTCACCCTGCTGTCCGACGGCGACCACCTGACCGGCGCCTACGCGCTCGGCCCGGAGGCCGGCGAGTGGCTGCAGCAGGCCACCCTGGCCATCCGGGCCGCCATCCCGCTGGCGGTGCTGCGCGATGTCATCCAGCCCTTCCCCACCTTCTCGGAGATCTACGTCGCCACCCTGAAGGCACTCCACAACCAGATCGCCGCGCCGAAGAAGTAGCGTCTGGCTCGTGGAGCCTGCCGGGCCATGCTCGCCCGTTGATGGCGTGGTCTCCGTGCTGCTGGCTCAGCCCGAGCCGGTGAAGCTCTTGACTGCGATGCAGAATTCGTTGCCTTCGGGGTCCTGCATGATGGTCCAGCGATGGCCGGCCATCCGGTGCTGCCCGACGACCGTGGCGCCGAGCCGGGTCAGCTCGTCAATGCCGCCCAGGTCTGGGTTGACCAGGTCGAGGTGGACGCGGTTTTTGGCCTGCTTCGGCTCGGGCACCTGGTTGAAGTACCAGGCCGGCTCCAGCCGCTCGGCGTCGGCTCCGCCGATCGAAGCGAAGAACTCGCTGCTGCCAGCGTCGAGCGGGCGTCCCAGCACTGCCGACCAGAACGTCGCCAGCTTCAGCACGTCGCCGCAGTCGAAGGTGATGTTGCCGAGCCTGGCCGCCATGCCATTTCTCCTTTGTGGTGGCCAAGATCGTCGCACCGATGGCGGCGGACCGCAACCGGCTCGCCGGCTTGATCACGGGCCGGCCGCTCCGGGTCCGGGCAGGATGTCGATGTCGCCGGCGTGCATCGGCTGCCGGCAGTGCGAGCAGGACAGGTCGACCTGGCTGATCTGGCCGCAGGCGTGGTGCCGGTAGAGCACCGGCGGGCCGGCCGTGCCGGCCGTCCAGCGGTCGCCCCAGCGGACCATGACCAGCAGCAGGTCGCACAGCTCGCGGCCCTTGGCGGTGAGCAGGTAGTCGTGCCGGGGTGGCTTGGCCGAGTATTCACGCTGCTCCAGCACGCCGGTGTCGACCAGCCATTTCAGCCGCTCGGCGAGCACCTTGCGGGAGATGCCGAGGTCGGCCTGGATCTGGTCGAACCGGCTGATGCCGACGAACACATCGCGCAGGATCAGCGGCGACCACGGCTCTCCGATCACATCGAGGGTGCGGGCGATCGAGCAGGCCATCTCGCCGAACTGGGTGCGTTGCATGAACGAATCTTACGTTAATGGGTTCCCTAAAGGAACTATAGCTGCTACGGTCCTTGTCATAAGGGTTCCCTCAAGGAACTAACAGGCGATGGCGGCCCGGGTGGGATGCCAGCTCACAGGTAAGAGAAGGAGTGATCATGATGAGCACAGGCACGGCAACTAGCGAACACCTTCCCCAGGGAGACCTGCGGCTGCTCGAGACCGACCTGGCGCGGGAACTGCTGCAGGCACCGATCCCGGCCCGGCTGGCGTTCGTGTGGACCGACGGCACGCCGCGGGTCGTGCCGACCTGGTTCCACTGGACCGGGCGCGAGATCGTGATGGTGACCTTCACCGCCGGCCCTAACATCGGCATACGCCATCCAGCGGCGCGGATCGCGGCACTGCGCGCCAACCCGCGGGTTGCGCTGACGATCGACACTGACGCCTACCCGCCCAAGAGCCTCACCGTGCGCGGGACGGCCGTGATCAGCGAGGTCGCGGGAGTCGCCCCGGAGTACGCTGCGGCCGCCCGCCGCTACCTGGGCCAGGACGCCGCCGCGGCGATGCTGGCCGCCCTGGACCAGCCGGGCACGGGGCAGGCCCGCATAGCGGTGCGGCCGGACTGGGCCGGGCTGCTTGACTTCGTCACCCGGCGGCCGAGCGTGCAGGGCGGGGTGTGAGGCCAGCGGCGCGGAAGGGAGCGCAGTGATGACGAAGGTGTTCAGCGCGCTGGCGGTATCGGTCGACGGGTACATCACCGGGCCGCATCCCAGCCCGGAGCAGCCACTGGGCGCGGGCGGTGGGCGGCTGTTCGACTGGTACGGCGACGGGAACACGCCCAGCCAGTTGTTCCCCGGCTTCCGGCTCTGGCCGGCCAGCGCCCGGGTCTTCGACGCGGTCGCCGGGCGGGTCGGGGCGGTCGTCGCCGGGCGCAAGACCTACGACGACTCGGGCGGCTGGGGCGGCGGCGGGCCACACCCGGCCGCCCCGCTGTTCGTGCTGTCGCACCGGCCACCGCCGGCACCACCGGTCAGCTCAGCCGACCAGAACTTCATCGCCACCGGGATCGCCGACGCGATCACGGCTGCTCAGGCCGCGGCGGCCGGGAAGGACGTCGCGCTGATGGGGTCGGGCGTGGTGACCGCGGCGCTGCAGGCCGGCCTGCTCGACGAGGTCGTCTTGCATCAGGTGCCGGTGCTGCTCGGCGGCGGCGTCCCGTTCTTCCGCGACCTGGCCGGCCCGGTTTCGCTCACTGTCCTGGAGGTGGTCCCCGCGCCTGGCGTCACCCACCTTCGCTTCGCCGTGGGCCGCTGACGACGTCTGGCCCGCACCGGGCCCCGGCCGCTCCCGCAGACTGTAGGCTGGGCTAATGGATCTTGAGGAGACGCTGGCCAGGGTCGTTGAGCTGAGCCGGGAAGAACTGCACATCGTGCGCAAGCGGGCCGAGGAGAAAACACCTGCTCGCGATCACGGCCATGACTTTGACGAGATGAAGCGCGCGGCCGACCGGCTGGATCACTACGCGCACTTGCTTCGCAGGCTCCATGACAATGAGCTAGGCCACAGCTGGCGGCATGAGAGTCTGGAGGACACGCCCCCGCGCTCCTGACCGGTGCTGATTCCCCGGCCCGGCGGCTACCAGGGCACCGGGGACCCATCCCAGGAGAAGAACTCCCCCGTCGGGCCGTCATCCGGCAGCAACGCCAGGCGGACGGCACCCGCCGCCCCCTCGGCCGGGTCGCCCTCGCTGGCGGCCGCGACGGGATTGAGGTCGGTTCGCCGCAGCCCGGGTGCGAGCGCGTTCACCTTGAAGCCGTCACCGAGAGCGTGGGCGTAGAACACGGTGACCGCGTTCAGTGCCGTCTTCGATGAACGGTAAGCGGCCATCATCCCCTGGTGCGGGAACTGGGGCCCGGTGGACCAGGTGAGCGATGCGGTGCCACTCGAGACGTTCACGATCCGCGGCTTGGGCGACCGGCGCAACGCGGGCAGGAAGGCGTTGATCACCGTGACGACGCCGAACACGTTGGTCTCGTACACGCGGCGGAAGGCGTCCGCATCCGCCTCGCCGGCCGGCCTGCCGTCGCCGGAGATCCCGGCGTTGTTGACCAGGATGTCCAGCGAGCCGACCTGGCTCGCGGCGGCGGCAATGCTGGCATCGTCGGTCACGTCGATGACCAGCAGCCGGGCGTCGCCGCCGATCTCGTCGGCGGCGCTCTTGCCCCGGCCCGCGTCACGCGAGCCCACGTAGACGGTGAGGCCCGCTGCGGCCAGCTGACGGGCAATTTCCTTGCCGATGCCCTTATTGGCCCCGGTGACCAGGGCGGCTGAGTTGTCCATAGATAGAGGGTGCCAGGGCCGGCGTGTCAAGGCACAGCCGGTACCGGACGGCCGGGCCGGGTTAGGCCGCGGATCCGCCGGTGGCCAGGCGCATGAGGTCCGAGCCGACATCGATGGCGTCCCCGGCGGCGCTGCCGAACTCGTGCTGATAATTGCGCCAGGGCTCAGCCCTGACCTTGCTCGAGTGATTTGCACGATTTGGGGGCACCCGCCCGGCCGGTGCCTGGTAGCGTCGGCGTTTGCGGGTGGCCCCAGGCGTGGCGGTGAGCAGCCGGCCGGCAGTGGGAGTGGGGCAGCGGGCAGGTCCCGGGAAGGCGGGGGCATCGGTCATGGAGCCGCTGACGAGGGACGATCCCCGTCAGATCGCCGGCTACGGGCTGCATGCGCGGCTGGGCACTGGCGGGATGGGCCTGGTCTACCTGGGATTCACCCCAGGAGGCCGCGCCGTCGCGGTCAAGGTAATGCGTCCAGAGCTTGGCGATGACCGTGCCTTCAGGGACCGTTTCCGGCAGGAGATCGAGGCGGCCCGGCGGGTGCATGGCCTTTACACCGCGCAGGTGATCGACGCTGACCCGACGGCGGTGCCGCCGTGGCTGGTGACGGCCTACGTGCCCGGGCCGTCGCTGCAGCAGGCGGTCGCCGATCACGGCCCGATGCCGGCTCAGACCGTGTACCGGCTCCTGGCGGGGGCGGCCGAGGCCTTGCAGGCCATCCACGCGGTCGGCGTGGTACACCGCGATCTCAAGCCGTCCAACGTGCTGCTTGCGCCCGACGGGCCGCGCGTGATCGATTTCGGGATTGCCCGCGCCGCAGAAGCGACCGCACTGACCCGCACTGGCATGCTGGTAGGTTCCCCGCAGTTCATGGCGCCGGAGCAGATCGCGGGTCAGCCGACAACCCCGGCGACCGACATCTTCGCCCTGGGCTCGCTGGCCGCCTACGCCGTGCTCGGCCGGGCGCCGTTCGGTGACGGCGGGGGCGAGGCGGTGCTGTACCGCATCCTGCACCAGGATCCTGACCTCGCTGGCTGTCCCATGCCGCTGCGCACCGTGATCGAACGGTGCCTGGCGAAAGGCGCGGCTCATCGGCCCCAGCCAACCGAGATCATCTCGTTCTGCCGGGCCCAGCAGGCCGATCACGCGACGGAGATTGCCCGCTCCTGGCTGCCGCCCGGCGTTGCCGCCGACCCGGCTTACCGCAGCACGCTGGGGCCGGGCCTGCCCGGCCAGGCCGCTCCGGCCGGGGGGCCGGCGCCCATGCCGACCGCGGTGGCGACCCCAGTTACCGCGGGTCCACCCCCGCCGGCGCCAGGGGCCAGGATGCCGGGAAGTTACCGGCCGTCGTCTGTCGCTGCGGCCGTGGGCCTCATGTACGCCGGCGCGGCGAGCGCCGTGCTCAATACGATCGTCGGCTCCGCTGCCGTGTACAGCGTGGCCCGCAACAAGCTCGAAGAGCTGCCCACGGTGACCCAGAACTGGCTCACCGTGGGGCCGGCGCTGGACGCGACGGTCACGATCTTCGCTGGGCTGGTCGGGACTGGCCTGTGGCTGTGGATGGCGCACGCCAACAGAAACGGCCGGTCGTGGGCCCGGATCCTGTCCACGGTCCTGTTCGCCGTGCTCACACTGGGTCTGCTGCTGAGCCTGCACAGCGATCCGGTCAAAGCGGCGAGGGCTACCGCGCTCATCCAATGGGCTCTGGCTCTCGCGGCTCTGGTGCTGCTCTGGGTCGCGCCATCCAATGCCTACTTCGCCGCAATGCGCCGGCCCGCCAATCCTTACCCGCCTCGTTACCCGCCGTGGGCGGAGCACGGGCCGCCGCAGCAGCGCAGCGCAGGGGCCCGGCAGGACCCAGCCTCTTTCGGCCGACTTCGCCAGCCCGGCAAGTGGTGACCTTTACTCGGCTCACCCCGACGGCGCCGACGCTTTGATCAGGCCCTGAAGCAGGCGTCGGCGCATCAATCGCCCGGCAGATGCTTGTCCTGATCTATTATCCTTTCCTGTCCTTTTTAGAAGGTTCTTGACTAAGTCGGGCGAGCCGCCGTATAACCATTCGCTAGGGGACCATTGATATATTTCGACGATCTAGCGCACTCACGGGGGCATCCTGATGGCGCAGAGTAACGGACCTGTCGAAGGCACCGGAGGCACTGGACGTGGCCGCAGGCCGGCGGCACCGAGGCGCCGGGAAACCGCGGCAGAACGCAGGCAAAGAGAGCTCCGGGAGCGTGAAGAGGCAGAACGCCTGGCGCGTGAAGTCGGCTTAGAGGGCGACGCCGAGCGTGAGCTGGGCGCCGAGCTGACCGCGGAACAGCGCCGCGAACACGAACTCGGCGCGGGGCTCACCGCCGAACAGCGCCGCGAACGCCAACTCGGCGAAGAACTCACCGAGGAGCAACGGCGCGAACGCGAACTCGCGGGCCAGCTCACCCACGAGCAGCGCCGCGAACACGAGCTGGGCCAACGCCTCACCACACAGCAGCGCCGCGAACAGGAACTCAGCGGCGAACTCACCGCACAGCAACGCCGCGAAGACGAACTCGGCGGCGAACTCACCGCACAGCAACGCCGCGAACACGAACTCGCCGGCCAGCTCACCCACGAGCAGCGCCGCGAACAGGAGCTCGGCGACGAACTCGTCGCAGGGCAGCGCCGCCAGCAGGAGCTCGCTGGCCAGCTCACCGAAGAGGAACGGCGCGAACGCGAACTCGCCCGCCAGTTAACTTACGAGCAACGCCGGGAACAGGCACTCGCCGGAGAGCTCACCGAAGAGCAACGCCGGGAACGCGAACTGCGCCAGCGGCTCGTGGAGGACGAACGCCGCGAACGCGAGCTGCACGAGCGGCTCGCCGTGGCCGAACGCCGCGAACGCGAACTGCGCGAAGAAGAATGGCGCGACCACCAGCGCCGCGAACGCGAACTGCGCGAAGAAGAATGGCGCGACCACCAGCGCCGCGAACGCGAACTGCGCGAAGAAGAACGCGAGGGTCACGAGCGGCGCGAACGGGAACTGCACAGGGAAGAGCGCTGGTGCTGCGCGCATGAGGTTCGCAGGGAAGATCGCGGGTGCGGTGGATGCTGCGGCCACCACGAAGCTGCGCCGCAGCCGCCCTATCCTCCGTTCCCGCCGTACCCTCCATACCCCCCCTTCCCGCCCTACCCGCCCTACCCGGCGTTCCCGCTTTCTTCCGCTCCGTCGGCACCATCATCGTCGGCACCACCACCACCACCGCCATCGGTGTCCGTCCCGCCACCGCCGCCACCGGTGTCCGTCCCGCCACCGCCGCCACCGCCGCCACCCCCACCGAAGACTCCTCCGCCCCCACCGAAGACTCCTCCGCCACCACCAAAGAAGCACGAGCCTCCGGGGGCGGACGAGGGAGCGACGGTCGGCGCGGACGAGGGAGCGACGGTCGGCGCGGACAAGGGAGCGACGGTCGGCGCGGACAAGGAAGCGACGGTCGGCGCGGACAAGGAAGGGACGGTCGGCGCGCCGGCGCAGCCGGGGGTGCTGCCCTCGTCTGAACCGGAAGGGTCACCGTCGCCGGAGCAGCCATCGTCACGGCCTGACGAGGATCGGGACAACGCCCGGCCAGTGCAGCCGGGGGTGGCGCCCTCGCCGGGACCGGAAGGGTCACCGTCGCCGGAGCAGCCATCGCCACGGCCTGACGAGGATCGGGACGACGCCCGGCCGACGCTGCCCTGGCCTGGGCCGGGAGGCTCACCGTCGCCGGAGCCATCGCCACGGCACGCCTTGCCGGCGCAACTGGGGGTGCTGCCCTCGTCCGGACCGGCAGGGTCACCGTCGCCGGAGCCGCTGGAGTCACCGCCGGGGGCCGACGCGCTCGCCCCCGGGGCACCGTGGCAGCCTGCTTCCGAGACAGGGTTAGGGCAGCGGCTCGGCCTCGGGATGTCACTGGCCAGGCCCACCGGGAGGGCGATCACCACGACCGGCCGCTATTCCTTCTCGATCCCCCAAGATGCCAACGACATCGAGGCGCTGCTAGACCTCGGCGAGTCCGCGGTCTCGTTCTCGCGCCGGGTCGCAGCAGCCAACGATGTCCCGCGGAGAAGGCAGCCATGGCGGCCAATGCCAGAAGGCTAATGATCGGGCAGGCATTCGCCATGCGCGTCTTCATGTCGTGGCTGCGGGCGCAGATCAGCCAGGCTCAGCCGGACCTGGAACGCCAGATCGGCGAGCACCAGCGCGAGATCGCACGGCTGCAGGCGAGCATGGAGAGATCCCGCTCGGTGCTTACATCCCTGCAGACGACCATAGAACGGCTTGATGACACCCTGCGCAACGCCGTCAGCCAGGCACGCGGTGACTCTGGCGTGTCCCACGACAACGCGCGAGCAGGGAATTGAGTCCAATGCCCGGCCCGCCATGTGCTCCCTATCCGCCCTTTCCCCCTTTCCCGCCCTACCCGGCCTATCCGCCGTTCCCGCCCTACCCGCCCTACCCCGAGCAGACGGCGCAGCCTGCGCAGCCGCCTCCGCCCCCACCCCCGGCCGCGTCACCACCGCCGGCCGCGCCACCACCACCGTCGACGGCGCCGTCACCGTCGGCCACCGCGCCTGGCGGGGGAATCAATCCCTCCGGAAGCGCGGGCGGGGATCCGCAGGTCAACCAGGGCATCGCACAGATGCTGGCGATCGCCAACGACCACCCGTCGTGGGTCACCGGCCAGGAATGGCAAGCCTGGTTCCAGTTGTGGGAGAAGGAGAGCAGCTGGGACCAGACCGCGTTCAACTCCTCGGGCGCGTTCGGAATCGCCCAGGCCCTGGGCCACAGCACCCCCGGGTCGGCGGGCACGGTGATCATCAATGGGTCGACACACGACGAGTACGGCGCGAGCTACGGGCTGACCCTCAGCCAGGCGATCGCCGCGAACAACGGCAACGCCTCCGACCAGATCCTGTGGGGGATCGGCTACATCGCACTGCGCTATGGCTCTCCGTCAGCGGCGTGGACTTTCCATCAGGCCCACGGCTGGTACTGAACCATGGCCAAGTCGATCGCCGCCGTTAGCGCGCTCCATGAGCCCGGCGCCGCGCAAGAAAAGGAATTGAGTCCGCATGTCTAGCCCGCCATATCCTCCCTACCCGCCTTATCCGGTCTTCCCGCCGTTCCCGCCCTACCCGCCGTACCCGCCGTCGTCCGCTCCGTCGCCCCTTCCGTCGGCAGAATCCTCGGCGACAGCATCGCCGCCGTCGGCGCCGTCAACCGGCGCCCCTCCGCCTCCGCCGCCTTCGCTTATAACGATCCCGCCACCGCCGCCGCCACCATCTACCCCATGGTGGGAAACATTGCTCGAGGATTCTGGCGGATTGCTCGACAAGATAGTAGAAGGCCACGGAGACGACGGGGATGACGGAGACGACGGGGATGACGGAGACGACGGAGATTAAGGATAGGAATTGAGTTCACATGTCTAGCCCGCCATATCCTCCCTACCCGCCTTATCCGGTCTTCCCGCCGTTCCCCCCGTTCCCGCCCTACCCGTCATCGTCTGCTCCGTCGGCACCATCGTCAGCAACAACACCGCCGCCATCGGTGTCGACCTCGCCGCCGCCACAATCCGTGTCCGTTCCGCCGCCACCTGCTCCACCCCAGGCTCCTCCGCCACCGGCAACCATGGCTCCTCCGCCACCCTCCACTTCATCGGGATCAGGGCCAGGGGTCCTGGAAAAAGCCGCCGAGTGGGTCAAAGAACACGCCGAAGATCTGCTACACGAAATCTTCGGATAACTACAGGACTGATTCGCATGCCTAGCCCGCCATACCCTCCCTACCCGCCTTATCCGGTCTTCCCGCCGTTCCCCCCGTTCCCGCCGTACCCGCCGTCGCCCGCTCCGTCGGCAGCATCTTCAGCAACGCCGCCGCCGGCGCCGCCGGCGCCGTCAACCGGTACCTCTCCGCCTCCGCCGCCTCCGCTTATAACCGTCCCGCCACCACCGCCGTCCTCTACCTCATCGTGGGAATCATTCCTTGGGGATGTGCTTCCGATTGCGATAGAGCTAATAGCGGATGCATTTTGACCGCCCCGGGACACGGCGGCCCACGACGTCAGCCTGCAGAGGTGATTCCATGATCATGGAGGCGTTCGCGCTGACCGAGAATCCACAGCCGCTGGTGCCCGCCCCGCCGAACCGTGACTGGATGGACGCCACCACAAGGCGGCACGCCTACCGGTGCCTGCCAATCGCAGTCGCGAATACCTACGGCTGGCAACTCCTACTCCCGGCCGACGTGACGGCAGAGTGGAGCGGCGGCATGGAGCTGGCGGACGTCACGGTTAGCTGCGCCCACTCGGACCAGGCCGTCAGTAACTTCGGCCGCGGCGTTCTGACATTCGACGTGGCCTATGTCTTCAAGACACCCATCGACTTTCATCTGCTGGTCACCGGCCCGAGCAATACCTTCAAAGACGGCATCGCGCCAATGACCGCGGTCGTGGAGACCGACTGGCTTCCGTACACGTTCACGTTCAACTATCAATTCACCCGGCCCGGCCGTGTCCACTGGAAGGCGGGCGAGCCCTACGCGCAGATCTGCATCGTACGTGCGGGGATGCAGCAGAGCGTCCAGCCGGTCATCAGGCACCTGCGCGACAACCCGAAGCTGGTGGCCGATCTCGAGGCTTGGCGCATCCGGCGCTCCGGGTTGCGCGACGCCCTGGCAGCAGGCGACCCAGACGCCATCAAGCGGGCGGTCGACCGGGATTATTACCTCGGCCGCTACGCGGACGGGGAAAAGACGCTGGCGGATCACGTCATCAAGATGCGGCTGAACGCGCCGATTGACGAGCGCGGTGAAGCGTGAACGTTTATCAGGTCCCAGAGTTCGCCAGACCTGAGGAGTGCCAGCAGATCGCCGCCGCATATGAGCGCTGCCGGGCCGCCCAGGGCCGACGTCTCGGCGATCCATTCTTTGACTACCGCGTGCTCTGGATCAACAGCTTTCCTGACACTGAGAATAAAGCCCGGCGCATTCTTCAGCACTGGCGCCGGCGAGCCGTGAACATCCTTTCGGAGACCGTAGGCCGAACGCTTTACTCCGATACCATACAGGTCGTCCGCTGGGATGGCCAGGAAATGCCGCCCCATCAGGATGACCGCCATCCCGACGGGTCACCGCACAACACCCCATGGCGAGAATGGGCGAGCATCATCTATCTCAACGACGACTACGAGGGTGGGGAAATCTACTTTCCTGACATAGGCTTGACCTATAAACCGGTCACTGCCGCGCTATTGTTTTTCGAGGGCTCCCTCCGGCACGGCGTGCGAGCGGTCGGTCGCGGAGTGCGTTACACGTCGCCCAGTTGGTACAGCTCCGACCGGCGGCAAGAAGACCCCTGGGCCAGGGTGGATTATTAGTGCCACATCGGGCAAGGTTTGCCCGGTCGACGACGCGGCGGAGCCGTTGGTGGTAGGCGACCCGGACCGACCGGGGTCTTGGGCGGCGTGGCAGAAACACGAACATCAGCGGCCGGCTACGAGCGAAGCAGCTCTGCTATCCGGCTGGGCCACATGTTCTGGGGCTGGCGGGGACATTGGGGTCCGTGGGACTGGGCGGGCAAGCGCGCGGCCCACCCCGGGCGATCAGGGGCCCGCCGCCCGGACCGGGCTGGCTTATTCAGCCGGCCCGGCTGGGTTAGGCGGCGGATCCGCCGGTGGCCAGGCGCATGAGGTCCGAGCCGAGATCGATGGAGTCCTCGTCGTCCCCGGCCGCGGCGCTGCCGAACTCGTGCTGATAGCTGCGCCAGGATTCGTCCCTGACCTGGCGGGCGAACCCGCTCTCCATGAGCAGCACCAGCTCGAACGCGGCCCGGTCGATGCGCTGGGCCAGGGCCGGGTCGCCCCAGTCGTCCGGGGCGGCGAACAGCGACGTGGGCGCCGTCATCGTGCGCAGGTAGGCGAACGCCGACCGCATCTGGTCGTC
>Ga0335075_10013458_pt1 | contig 12313 bp, 5 predicted proteins | sample Lox_Sample_24_FD_206723 | JGI IMG/M metagenome (GOLD analysis project Ga0335075, IMG submission 206723) | Soil microbial communities from Loxahatchee National Wildlife Refuge, Florida, United States - Lox_Sample_2.4 | ecosystem: Environmental > Terrestrial > Soil > Wetlands | place: USA: Florida... | reverse complement strand
GCCCGCGTCCGTCACGGCGACAGTCGGCGTGGCCGGGCTGATGGTGAAGGTGGTTTGCGCGGTGCCGTTGCTGTAGTTGGGATCGCTGCTGGTGAAGCTGGCGAGAACGGTATAGGTGCCGGCGTTGCTTGGGGGCGTGGAACCCAGACTGGTGCCCGAAGTGTTGCTGCCGACGTAGTAGGCGAACGTGAAGCTGCCATTCACTATCGCGCCGCCCACGCCCGACGCGCTGGCCGTTGCCGGGAACGGATTGCCATTGTAGACACCGCCCGCGTCCGTCACGGCGACAGTCGGCGTGGCGCTAGGCGCTGTGGCTTGTGGGTCGTAAGCGCCCAACGAAGGATTGCTGGTGGGACGTGTGAAGCCGCGCTGATCGGTGGGGATGCCGCTGATGGGCGTGCCTTGCTGATATGCCGAGCTGCTGGACGTGATGGCCATTGTTGGCGTCGGCCCGCCGTTGTTGGCCAGCCCTTGCAGCTCCGGGTTGCCGGTCAGAGGCGTCGTGCCGCCGATGGTGCCGCCGAGGTTACTCTGAGCTTGCACCACATTGTTGTCCACGAGGGTGACGGTGGCGGTGTTGGGATGGTTGCCGTTGACGACGTTGTTGATCAGATCGTCGCCGCCGTTGGTGTTGGACAGGATGCTGTCCGTGATGGTAGCGGTCGCCGTTTGCGCGGAGCCGGCGGGAATGTTGCCGTTGGCGACGATGGTGTTGCCGTAGGCCAGGTTGTAGACGGCGCCGCCAGCGGCACTGCCGTTGGCAGAACCGGCGCCGCCGCCGACGTTGTTGGCGGCGAGGGTGCAGAAGGTGAGGTTGAGGGTGCCGTCGAGGTTGAAGACGGCGCCGCCAAAACCATCGCCGCCCGTGGTGCCCTGGGAGGCGACGCCGGCGCCGCCCTGGGCGGTGTTGACCGTCAGGGTGCAGTTGCTGAGAGTGGTGGTGCCGAACAGGTTGAAAAGGGCGCCGCCCATGCCGGCTCCGCCGCCGCCGCCGAAGCCTCCACCGCCGCCGCCGCCGAAGCCGCCGTCGCCGCCAGCGATGCCGCCGTCGCCGCCGCCGAAACCACCCATGCCGTCACCGGGAGTGGTGCCGAAGCCACTGCCTCCGCCGCCGCCAAAACCACCGCCGCCGCCAGCGGCGCCGTCGAGACCGCCGCCGCCGCCGCCACCGCCGATACCGCCGCCGCCGCCGCCGCCGATAGCGTCGCCGAGAATGCCGGCGCCGCCGACGCCGAAGCTGCCGCCGCCGCCGCCTGGCTCGCCGCTCTGAGGATTGGGAGTGCCGCCGCCGCCGCCGCCGTCGCCGGCGCCACCGTTGCCGCCGCGGCCGTTTACGCCGCCGCCCGCGCCGCCGAAACCACCCAGTCCTCCGCCGCTGCCTCCGAAGGCCACAGCGTTGGTCCCGCTATCGTTACTGCCAAAACCGCCGCCGCCGCCGCCGCCGCCCTCGTTGCCGAGGCCGCCGCTGCCGCCGAACGTGCCGCCAAGCCCACCTCCGAAGCCGCCGCCGTCCGTATCTTGGCTGTCTTGCCCGATGCCGCCGCCGCCGCCGCCCAGGTCCGCCGCGCCGCTGCTGCCGCCCACAGCCTGGTTGTTCGTCAGCGTCACGCCCGTCAGGTCCAACGTGCCCTGATTGAAGATGGCGCCGCCCGCGCCCAGGCCGCCGCCGCCGCCGCCGCTGCTGCCGCCCTGAGCCACGCCGCCTTCGAGTGTCAAGTTCTCCAGCGTCAGACTACCGGCCGCCAGGCCGTCGAAACCTCCCGACACGTAAAACAAGCGGAAATCCGCCGCGCTGCTGTCGCGCTCGATGGTGGCGCCGTTGCCGACGATGATGATGTTGCTGGCGATGGCCGGCAAACCGTCGGGTCCGTACCAGTAGTTATCGATTTGCGTCAGGTCGTAGGTGGTGTCTTGCAGAATGATGGCGTAGGTGGTGCCGTTGCTGCTGTTGTTGACGGCGTTGATGGCGTCGCGCAGCGTCACGGGCGTTTGGTTCGGATCGAGTTGGGCGATGGTGACGGTGGGAGCATAGTTGGGCGTGTCGGAGGCGCTGGTGACGTCGATGACGGGGACGACGCTGAGGGTGTGCGCGGCATCTTCGCTGCTGGCGAAGTTACTATCGCCGTTGTACACGGCGTCAATGGTGTAGCTGCCGGGAACCAGGCCGGCGGGCAAGGCGTAGAGGACGCTGGCGTTGCCGCTGCTGGAGAGGGTGTTCGAGGTCGTGGCCGCGCCGATGAGCGTTCCGCCCTGCTCGAGGGCGAACGTCACCGTGCCCTCGCCGACCGCGTTGCCGCTGCTGGTCACGTTGGCGCTCAGCGTCACGTCCGACGCGCCGGAGGGGACCGTGACATTCTGAGCCGCGATGGTAGTGGAGAAGGGACCGACATTGAGGGTGTGGGTGGCATCTTCGCTGCTAGCGAAGTTGTTGCCAAAGCCGTTGTAGACGTCGTCGATGGTGTAAGTGCCGTCGGCCAGGTTGGCGGGCAAGGCGTAGAGGACGCTGGTTTCGCCGTTGTGAAAGGCGCTCGCGGTTTCGGCCGTGCCAATGAGCATGGTCCCTTGCAGGACCTTGAACGTCACCGTGCCCACGTTGATCGCGCTGCCTTGGCTGGTCACGGTCGCTGCCAGCGTCACGTTCGTCGTGCCGGGGAGGACCGTGACATCCTGGGCCACGATCGTGGTGGGCGCTAAGGCTTGTGGGTCGTAAGCGCCCAGCGAAGGATTGCTGGCGGGACGTGTATAGCCGCGCTGATCGGTGGGGATGCCGCTGATGGGCGTGCCTTGCTGATATGCCAAGCTGCTAGACGTAATGGCCATTGTCGGCGTCGGCCCGCCGTTGGTGGCCAGCGCTTGCAGCTGCGGATCGCCAGTCAGAGGCGTTGTGCCGCCGATGGTGCCGGCGAGGTTGCTTTGAGTCTGCACCACGTTGTTGTCGTCGAGGGTGACGGTGGCGATGTTGTTGTTGCCGTTGACGATGTTGTTGACCAGATCGACGCCGCCGCTGGTGTTGGACAGGATGCTGTCCGTGATGGTGGCGGTCGCCACTTGAGGGAGACCGGCGGGGATGCTGCCGTTGGCGGCGATGGTGTTGCCGTAGGCTAGATTGTAGACGGCGCCGGCGGCGGTCCCGTTGGCCCCGCCGCCGACAGTGTTGTGAGCGATGGTGCAGAAAGTGAGGTTGAGGGCGCCATCGAGGTTGAAGACGGCGCCGCCGAATCCGTCGCCGCTGAAGGTGAAGGGGTCGTTGCCTCCGCCGCCTTGGGCGGTGTTAGCCGTCAGGGTACAGTTGGTGAGAGTGGTGGTTCCGAACATGTTGAAAATGGCCCCGCCCATGCCCGCTCCGTTGCCGCTGCCGCCGCTGCCGCCGCCGAAACCGCCGCCGAAACCACCGGCGCCGCCGACGCCGCTGCCGCCCCCGCCGCCGAAACCACCGGCGCCGCCGACGCTGCCGCCGCCGAAACCGAGGCCGGCGCCGCCGCCGCCGCCGAAGCCGCCGCCGCCCCCGCCTCCTCCACCGCCGCCGCCAACGCCGCCCCCCCCACCCCAAGCAGAGCTGGTAGCGTCGGGGTTGGCCCCGACGCCGCCGCTTCCGAAGTTGCCGCCATTGCCGCCTTGGTCCCCGCTCGGTGGATTGGGGTTGCCGCCCCCGCCGCCGCCATCGCCGCCGCCGCCGCCGCCGCCGACGTTCGGGACGCCGCCGCCGCTGCCGCCGAAGCCGCCCTGTCCTCCTCCGCTGCCCCCGAATCCCGCAGCATTGCTCCCGCTATCGTTGGCGCCAAAGCCGCCGCCGCCGCCGCCCCCGGCACTGCCGCCGCTGCCGCCGCTGCCACCGTAGGGACCGCCGACGAGCGCCCCGCCGAAGCCGCCGCCGTTCTGACCCTGAGCGTCCTGACCCATGCCGCCGCCGCCCAAGTTGTTGACGCTGCCGACCTCGGTGCTGCCGCCCACGGCTTGGTTGTCCGTCAGCGTCACGCCCGTCAGGTCCAGCATGCCCAGATTGAAGATGGCGCCGCCCGCTCCCAAACCGCCGCCGCCGAAATAGCTGTTGCCGCCTTGGGCCACGCCGCCTTCGAGTGTTAAGTTCTCCAGCGTCAGACTGCCCGCCGCCAAGCCGTCGAAACCGCCCGACACGTAGAACAAGCGGAAGTCCGGCATGTCCGAAGACGTGTCGCGCTCGATGGCGGCGCCGTTGCCGTTGATGGTGATGTTGCTGGCGATGGCCGGCAGGCCGTCGGGTCCGTACCAGTAGTTATCGATCTGCGTCAGATCGTAGGTGGTGTTGCTTTGCAGATTGATGATGTAGCTGTTGCCGCTGCCGCTGTTGTTGGCGGCGTTGATCGCGTCGCGCAGACTGACCTGCGGACCCAAATTCGCCACCGTCACGTTGGCGGGGTTGTCCAGCTGATCGCTGTTGTCGTTGACGTTGATGGTGACGACTGAGGGCGTCAAGCGCTCCTCCAGCGTTTCCAGGCGCGGCCGCACCGAGCGAAGACGCGGCGCTCGCCGGCGAGGCGGCGAAGTCCTCCGCGAACGGCGGCCGAACCAACGAGACTGGAGATGGCGTAGCCACAGAACGACCAACATAGCGGCACTCCTCAGGAATAGTGGTAGATCCGCGACCGTAAGGGAGCGGAGGCGTTACCGCTCCCTGATGGTCGCGGCTCTGCACATCTTGACATCGCCTCAGAACAGGAACGTGACGTTTATGCGGGGAATGTCGAGGTATGGATGCTGCGCAAAGGCGGAGCGGCTTTCGGCTCGCTCGAGACATCAGCGGACATGAATGCTCCTTTTTAGGTAAAACTCGCGCGGTTGGATGCTTGACGCTTCCAAGGGCACGGTAGACCTTACCGCTGACCGCGCGTGGATTGGACGCCTGGGACACGCGATTTCGTAAAATTCTCTCAAAAGGGTCTAATGGGCCTGCTAAGATCGAGGGAGCACACAACCTCATCGAGTCCGCACGCCGGTGAGCGGCTGAGCCGTACGGCGCCGAGACGGAATCGCGAGTCCACTTTCTTGCTCGAAAGGAGTAAGGACTTATGGACAACTCAGCCGATTCGCACACGAGTCCGACCCTGTTAGGCCGTCTGCGACAGGAACCGGCTGACCAGGAAGCCTGGGCGCAGCTGGTGGAGCGCTATGGCCGGTGGATCTACGCCTGGTGCCGGCAAGGCAAGCTGCAAGATGCCGATGCCGAGGACGTGACGCAGATGGTACTGGTCCGGCTGGCCGAACGCATGCGGACTTTTACTTACGATCCGTCCAAAAGTTTCCGCGGCTGGCTGCGGACGTTGACGCGGCACGCCTGGAGCGATTTCGTGAACGCTCGCCAGCGCGGCGGCCGCGCCAGCGGGGATAGCGACACCCGCACGGTTCTTCAAACCCTGCCCGCCCGCGATGATCTAGTGGCCCGCTTGGAAGAGCAGTTCGATCGGGAAGTGCTGGAAGAGGCGACTGCGCGCGTGCGGCTGCGCGTGGAGCCAGCGACCTGGCAAGCGTTCCAGCTCGTCGCCGTCGAGGGACTGTCCGGCGCCGAGGTTGCCCGCCGGCTGGAGCGAACCGTGGCTTCGGTGTTCAAGGCCAAGGCTCGAGTTCAGACCATGCTGCGCGACGAGGTCGCGCGGCTGGAAGGAGACGGATCATGATACAGCCCTGCCCCTCGCTCTCCCAGCTCGATCGGCTGGTGACGGAGCAGCTCGATTCCGCCGAGGATGCCACCCTGACGCGACACGTCGAAGAGTGCGCTTCTTGCCAGGCTGCGCTGGAAAAACTGAGCGAAGGAGAGGCGGCGTGGCAGGCCCCTCGGAGTGCAGAGACGGAGGAGCCTGCGAGCGAAAGCGTGATCCGCCGGCTTAAAGAACGGTCTCCGGAGGAGACGGTAACATTGTGGTCTAGCCACCCAAAAGACCAGAATCTGCCTTGTGTGCCCGGTTACGAAGTCCTCGAAGAGGTGGGCTGTGGCGGCATGGGAGTGATTTATCGGGCGCGTCAGCTGGGCTTGAACCGTGTCGTGGCCCTGAAAATGATCCGCGCCGGTGCGCTGAGGGACTCCCATGCCCTGGCTCGGCTGCGCACCGAAGCCTCGGCGGTGGCACGCCTGCATCACCCCAACATCGTCCAGATTTACGAAGTCGGCGAACACGCCGGCCAGCCTTACTTGTCGCTGGAGTTCGTCGATGGCGGCAGCCTACGGCAACGACTGGACGGTACGCCGCGACCGGCCAGCGACGCGGCCGAACTGATCGAAACCGTGGCCAGCGCCGTGGACGCCGCACATCGACGCGGCATCGTCCACCGCGATCTTAAGCCCGCCAACATCCTTCTCCAGAAGAAAGAAACCACGAATCCTACGCATCGAGAAAACGCCGAGGAACGAAAGAAGGCTCCACGAGACCCTTCGTTCGCTTCTTCGCGCCATTCGTGGATTGACTCCACCCCGAAGGTCACAGACTTTGGCCTGGCCAAGCTGCTCAACGGCGACGCGGTGTCAGGAGAAGCGGTAACCAGGACCGGCGAGGTGGTGGGCACGCCCAGTTACATGGCGCCCGAGCAGGCGCGAGCAGACGGCTCAACGGTCGGGCCGGCTGTCGATGTGTACTCCTTGGGAGCGGTGTTGTACGAATTGCTGACAGGCCGACCGCCCTTCGTTGCCAAATTGCCGCTGGAGACGTTACTGCAATTGGTCCACGATGAGCCGGTGTCGGTGGAGAGGTTATGCCCATCCGTGCCACGCGATTTGGCAACGGTGACCATGAAGTGTTTGGAAAAGGAGCCTTCGCGTCGCTACTCCACCGCCGGCGCGTTGGCGGAAGACTTGTCCCGTTTCCGCGAGGGTCGTCCGGTGCGAGCGCGGCCGATCAGCCATATCGGTCGCGCCCGCCGTTGGTGTCGCCGCAATCCGCTGGTGGCCGGCCTATTGGTGGCCTTGGCGCTGGTCTTCACCTCCGGCTTGGCTGCGGCGCTGTGGCAAATGCGTGAGGCACAAAGCAGCGCCGCTGCGGAAAGCCTGGCGCGCCAGGAAGCCGAGCACCAAAAAACTCTTGCCGTCGAAGGCGAGAAGAATGCGACGGCCCTGCGCCGCCAGGCGGAGCGCGTCATCGCCTTATCGCGCCTGGACCAGGGCATCTTGCGGTGCCGGCAAGGCGAAATCGACACAGGTCTGTTGTTGTTGGCTGACAGCCTGGAGAAGGCGGATCGCGCCGGCGCGGACGATCTGCCCCATGCCATCCGCTGTAACATCACCGCCTGGGCTCGCCATTTGCACCAGACCACGGCAAGCCCTCCTCACGGAAGCTCCCTCTTGGCCGTGGCGTGGACGCCGGACGGCCGCAGGGTGGCGACAGGTCCAGTAGGCAACGCCTGGGACAAGCCCGGACCCGCCGAAGTTTGCTTCTGGGATGCGGCATCCTGGAAACCTACCGGTAAACGGCTGCCGCATGCGTACACAGTCTTTGGCCTAGCTTTCAGTCCCGACGGACACCGCCTCGCTGTCAGCGGCGGAGATCGCGTCGATCCGCGTCGGCCCGGTGAAGTGAAGCTGTGGGATGTCGCCACCGGGAAGCCCGCTGGCGAGCCGTTGCCTCACCCCGCCCGTGTGCGGTCTGTCGTTTTCAGTCCTGACGGCAAGACCGTGCTGACCGGCTGCTGCGATGGCATGGCCCGGCGGTGGGATGTAGCCACGGGTAAGCTGCTTGGCCAGCCGCTACCCCACATCGCTCCGCTGCTGGCTCGCTCCATCGGCTCCGGCAAGAAAGTGGTGCTGGCCAATCCGACTTTCGCGCCGGTGCTGGCAGTCGCTTTCAGCCCCGACGGCAAGACCGTGCTGACCGGCAGTGCCGACCGCTATGCCCGGCTGTGGGACGCGGACACGGGCAAGCTCCGCGCCGTCTTGCCTCACGCCGAGGCGGTCTTCGCTATTGCCTGTGGCCCCGATGGACGCCGCATCGTGACCGGCTGCGGCGACCATACGGCTCGGCTGTGGGATGCGGCCACGGGCCAACGACTTGGCCCTCCCATGATGAACCACTATCCTATTCGAGCCGTTGCCTTCCACCCGAACAAGCAACTGCTTCTCGTGGGCGGTGGATCGCACGGAATACAACAATTCGGCCAGGGTGAAACCCGGCTTTGGGACGTCACCACCAGGAAGCCGGTTGGGACGCCGCTGACTGCGGGCGGTATCGTTCACTCCGTCGCCTTCAGCCCCGACGGCCGATCGGTCCTTACAGGGACCGAGGATGGAAAAGCCCGCATCACCGACGTTTCCCACTTGTACCCGCTTGTACGAACGATCCGCCACGGGACGGACATCCGTTGGGTGCGTTTCCGTCCGGACGGCGAGGCTTTGCTCACCGTCGCCGCTCCGAAGAACCGGGGACTTTGGGGCGAGATGCGGCTGTGGGAGGCGGCCACCAGCAAGCCGCTCGGATCGCCCTTGCCGGCACACAGCATTGATGATGACGGTGCCGGATTCCTCGTCTCCTTCAGCCCGAATGGTAAGGCGCTCTGGGACGGCTCCTCTTTGCCGCGCGACGCGGTCACGGGCAGCGTGCTCGGTCCGTCCCTGCCGAAGGGCGCTGCAGGCATCTACCGGCCGGTGTTCAGCCCAGACGGCAAACACTACTTCGTCCTCCGCGAGGGTGCCGCTCTCCTCTGGGATACCGCTGCCAATAAGCAGGTCGGCTCGCCCCTGACTCAGAAGAGCGGCATCCTCGCGGCGGCGTTCCGCCCCGATGGCAAGGCCCTCCTGACAGCCGGGGGCGACGGGGCCATCTGCCTGTGGAACCTGACCACTCGCCGACGCATCGGCGCGCCGCTTCACCACGATAACCCGGTCCAGACCCTGTCGTTCGCCTCCGACGGCCGCAGCTTCCTGACGGTTGATCGAGAGAACACGGTACGGCAGTGGGAGACGGGAACCGGCCGTCTGATTGGCGCGGTCCTTCGCGTGCCAAAAGACGGCCCGACTAACCACTTCCACTCCGTGCGCATGATGTCCGACAGCAAACAGATCATCCTGGATGCGGGCCACATGCTCTACGTGTGGGATTCAGTCAGCGGACAGCTCCTCACGGCCTTCAGCATCACCAAGCAAGTCTGGGCTCCGCAAGGCAAGCTGCTGGGCCTGCTTGTCGGCAATATGTGGGCAGGCCCGCAGGGGCAGCTCCGCCTTTGGGACGTGGACAGGCGGCAGCTCCGCCGCATTGCTCTGCCAGGGAGCTATCGATGTCTGGACATTCATCCGACGGGCCGTCTGATCGCGACGGGAGACGAGGCGATGGCCGAACTATGGGACTTGGCCACAGGGAGGCCGGTGGGGCCGCCCCTGGATCATCCGTCGCCGCTCCTCGCGCTTCACTTCGCTCCCGATGGCCGCCGTTTGCTCACCTGCTGCGGCGACGAGACGGCTCGGCTGTGGGACGCGCCGGCCTCTGTGTCCGGCAGCGTGGAACGAGTGAAGCTGAGGCTAGAGGTGCTGACCGGAAAGGAGCTGGACGACACGGGAAACGCTCGGCCGTTGGAAGGGCCGGAGCTGGAGAAGCGTCGCAAGTTGCTGAACACACGAAGCACTGGCTAGCTGGACCCAGAGGAGCAGCACGAGATTGAAGACGTTCTTCTGCGGAGCATTCCTCCCGTTTCAGGCTGAACGCGTTCACGCCAATTATGATCGGTTGATCTGAGCTGCAGGCTGGCAGAGCCGCTGGCGGGGCCGGTAAGACCCATTGACCTAGGGTTTCATCGAATAAAAGAGTGCAACAGGGCTTGATGGAGCAGCACCCGCAAAGTGGTTCAGTAATTCGCCATTTGAACGCCGATCAGTCCAGGGGCTGCGCTGCCATTCTAGGCTCTCCCGCACTGCGATCCAGTAGCATCCTCGATATCCGGTCTGAGCGTTGGGTGGTCGCCAGCGTCGAGTTGCCGGATTCGGTCCTCTACCATCGGCCTGATCGATTGCATCGACAAGACACTGGCCCGAACAAGTTTCGCTGTCAACCACTTTCTTCTGACCCCACGTTGGCGCTCCTGGACGGGCGCGGTAGGATGCGGGCTGATCGCTTAATCGAGGGCTTTTCATGAACGCCAAAGACGACCCGCTCGAAATGTATCAAGCCTTCCATCTGGGCCTGATGATTGGAGCGGCCTTGCACAATGAAGATTTCGTGGCCGCCGTCGTGGCATCCGGCGGGTTCGAGGTGCCGGTGCAGCTCCTTCAGACCGGCCTCATTCACGCCTGGTTCGCCCGGCGAACCCCCTAAACCGCGCCAAGATGCCGTACGAGGCCGGGGCGTTCAGCCGACATCCGTTTGGGTAGTCAGCTTGTGTCCACCATCGCCTCCTGCTCATGCTACACGAAACTGTAGAGACTTTTGATCACTACTTGGCCATGCGGAAGGTTATTGTCGTCTGCCTGTGTGTACTCTTGTCGGGAGCCAGCCTCAGTTGGCTCCTGGTGCGTTCCTCGTCCGTCTCGCGGTCTTTAGCCACACAGATACAGCGCGGCCCCGGTACGGTCATCGACTTCGCGGAAGTCGCTCCCTTTCCTTGGGACCGGCTCTACATATTCGGCCCCTACACCTCGCCGGAGCATGTCCAGAAAAGCCTCGGTTTCAGTTGGCCGGAATACTGGCGGACATCTATCCAGGACTCGAAGAGAGCCAATCTGGTAGTGTTCGTGCGCGAGCGGCAAGTGGTACATTGGTTCGAGCACCCACGCAAAGACGGCGAGCTGGGGTATTTAGACGATCCCAAAGGCTACGCCAGAGGAGAAGCGCATTTTCGGGTGCAGCGTGAAGGCACAGATGGGCTCGTCCTCAAGCGAGAAGACGAGTGAGCCGGCCGAAGCAGACGCCGCTGCCAGCGCTGATGGATACCGCAGTCGAGGCGTCGGTCAGGCCGTGACGAGTGCGAAGGCATGGTGGTTCCTCAAAGAAAGAAGGAGAAGCCACGAGTTTACTCGGCCTGTCAATGACCACCCAGCTCCGTGTCGGGGATTCGGTGGCGGTTTCTGGGCAAAGTCTACTAGCCTTCGACTGACCGGTGCGGTATATTCGCCGGCAAAGCGCCCAAACTCACGGAGGCTAAAAACACGATGTCGGCACTGGCGATGATTCTGGCAGCGGCGATGGTGGTTCCGGGGAACGGGAGGGAGAAGGTGTCGGGGACGGTCGAGCAGAGGTTGGATCTGCGGGGCAGATGGGAAAGCAGTAAAGAAAACACCGTGCTTGAAGGCTACCCAGTGTGGGTGATCGAGGATGGTACACTCCAGTTGTCTCGGAACGTTGGGTTTGGGACTCCGTGGGAGTGTCGCATCGTGGATGAGGGACGCGGCAAGCTTACGATGACGAGGGACTGGGATGGGGTGGTCTATTTGGGCATTTACCGACAGGAAGGCGAACGTCTCATCCTTTGTTTCCAGGCTGCCTATGCCGGACGCCCTGTCGGGTATCGCGAAAATGACTGGGCTGCCCTCCTGATGCTCCACCGCGTCAAGCCACGCAAGTGACCTCTCGTGATTTCGGCACGCCATTCTCACCCGACCACTCGACCGTTACTCGAGACGACTATTGGTTTAACGGCCGGATAAACGATAATGCGGCTACCGGCAAATGTTAGGAGGGTAACGATCCCTGTTGCCGAAGTCGCCGATTCCAACCGACCGCAAATGCCACGATACCGATCAGACCAACCAGGGGGATTAACGCCACATACGGTGGCGGCGTCAATTGGATTGCCCAAAAGAAGATGGAATAGCCGACACCACACCAAGCGCACAGCAGAGGGGTGACGCGACGCAGGCGAAAGACTCGCTTGAGCGGTCCTACGGGCTGACCGTCGAGATGTGCGTGACGTATGCACCAGCCAAGTGCCGTGAGTATCACGACAACCAAGCCGCCACTCCACTCGCCAATGGAATCCACGTTAAACCCCTGCCAGTTGTAGTTGGGCAAAAAATCAATTCTGTTGATTGGCCAAAGGTTTGTCAACTATACTATCCCGAAACGAAATCCCACAGGATCGGACGCGCTAAACAAATGCCCCTCTGGTTCGTGACGGCTGAAATCATCGCTAGACTCCACCCGACTGCATGTCGGTTGCATGAACCTGGCTACTGTTTTACGATGGTTCTCATGATCTTCGTTTTCGGCTCGAATCTGGCAGGTCGCCATGGCAAGGGTGCGGCACTTTATGCAAGGCAGCACCACGGCGCTATCTACGGCCAAGGCGTCGGTTTGCAGGGCAGCAGCTATGCGATCCCGACGAAGGACGAACATATCCGGACGCTGCCACTTGAGCGGATCGCCGAGTA
>Ga0335075_10013457_pt1 | contig 12313 bp, 8 predicted proteins | sample Lox_Sample_24_FD_206723 | JGI IMG/M metagenome (GOLD analysis project Ga0335075, IMG submission 206723) | Soil microbial communities from Loxahatchee National Wildlife Refuge, Florida, United States - Lox_Sample_2.4 | ecosystem: Environmental > Terrestrial > Soil > Wetlands | place: USA: Florida... | reverse complement strand
GCGGCCGCGGGCGCGGCGGCGCGGGCGCCGGAAACAGGCGCTCCGGCACCAAACATGGGCGGGATCTCGCCATCGGTGAGGGCGGGCAGCGGCTCGGCGGGCTGGTAGGGCGCCAGCGGCAGCAGTGTGCTGTCACGCATGACCTTGCGCTGCTCGCCACGCATGTAATTGTATTTGGCGTCGGTCTCGATGGCCGCCTCCTGGTCGTCGCGCATGATGTGCGGCTGCAGGAAGATGAGGAAGTCGGTCTTGGTCTTCTCGTTGTTACGGGTACGGAACAGCTCGCCGAGCAGCGGGATATTGCCCAGCAGCGGGATCGACTGCTGATTGTTCGTCACCGAGTCCTGGATCAGACCGCCGAGCACCAGCGTGCCGCCATCGCCGATCAGCACGCTGGTATTGACGGTGTTCTTGTTGGTGATCGGGTCACCGGCCACGCCAGAGGCGCTGCTGGAGATGCTCGAGCTCTCCACTGTCAGCTTGAGCAGCACCACGTTGCCGGAGCTGATGGTGGGCGTCACGGTCATGAGCGTGCCCACATCTTCCTGCTGGATCGTCTGGAAGGCGCTGCCGGTGCCATTGGTGGTGCTGTACTGTCCGGTCAGGAACGGCACCTCCTCGGCCACTTCCATTTTTGCTTCCTGGTTGTCGCGCGTGACGATCGACGGGGTGGCGATGATGTTGGTGCGCGCATCGCCTTGCAGCGCGCGCAGCATCACCGCGAAATCCGTGCCCGATGCGGCGATCCTGCCGACGCCGAAGGTGCCACCGGTCGGGGGGTTGCTGCCTAGCGCCGTGGCGCCGCCGGCCACGTCGTTGTACAGATCGATGATCGAGGAGCCGGCCACCGGCGAGATGAATCCGCCGACGCCGATGTTGGTCTTGGAACCATCCAGCGCCCAGTTGATGCCGAGGTCTTGGGTCTTGTCGAAGGCCACATCGGCGATGATGGCCTGCACCAGCACCTGCGGGCGGCGGATATCGAGCTTGTCGATGACTACGTTCAGAGCCTGCAGGGTGTGCGAGTCGGCGGTCATGACCAGCGCGTTGGTGTCCTTGTCGGCCCAGATCGTGGCCTGACCGCCAGCGAGGGAGATGGTCGCCGGACCGGCCGGAGTTGTCGCCCCGGCCCCGGGGTTGAGCGGACCGGTGTTGCCCTGTGCATTGGGCAGCGGTTGATTGAACTGGCGCGGGGCGGTCGCGCCTGGCGTTTCAGTTTTGGCCGACATCTGCTCCTTCAGGCGCGTCGCCAGATCGGTCGCATCCGAGTAGAGCAGGTAGCGCACATCCGTCCGGGTGCCGCTTTCCACTGGCGTATCGAGCTGCGCGACCAGCGCGCGCACGCGCAGGCGCGTGGCCGGATCGCCGCTGACGATGATGCTGTTGGAGCGGTCGTCCGCGACGATCTTGACCGCGCTGCCGGTCTCGCTCTGTGCGAGCAGCGAGTTCAGCACGCGCGCGGTGTCACCGGCAGCGGCGCTCTGCAGCGTCATGACATCGAAGTCCGGATTACCGATCTGATCGAGCCGCCGAACGATGCTCATCATGCGCGCCACGTTGCTGGCGTGATCGGACATGATGAGGATGTTGGCTCCCGTGACCGAAGAGAGCTGGGCATCCTGCGGCATGAGCGGGCGCAGCACCGGTACCAGCTGCGCGGCCGAGAGATTCTTCACCGCCATCACCTGCGTGACCACCTCATCGCTAGTCGCGCTGACATGCGCCGGCAGGTCGATCGAGGGGTACTGGCGCATGTTGGCATCGGGCACGATCTTCGTGATGTTGCCCTCGGTCACGGCCACGAAGCCGTGCACCTGCAGAATGGCCAGGAAAGCCTGCCAGAGCTCGGCCGTGGTCAACGGCGTGGTGAACACCACCGTGACCTGCGCGCGCACGCGCGGATCGGGAATGCAGTTGCGATGCGTGACATTGCAGACCTCGGTGATGATCTGCTGGATGTCCGTGTTGGTAAAGTTCATGGTGATGCGCTGCGAGCTGCCATCCAAACCGCCGTCCGCGCCCTGGGCCGCTGGCGCCGGATCCTGGGCCAGCGCGGCAGCTTGCCAGCCAGCGGCGAGCAGCAGCACGCCGCAGAGCACGGCGGTGCGCGCGAAACGGGGACAGGTGAGAGAGTGCGGCATCAGAGTTACCTGTGTGCGGTGGGCGGCGGACGGCGGTTTACTGCGCCCGCGCGCCAAAGGGTCCGCGCCGCAAGGGCGACGCAGTGGGGGGGGGCTGGGGGCCTGCAGCGCCGCTCTGGTCCAGCGGCAGGCTGGCGAGGTTCAGATTGACCTCCATCTGGGAGCCGTTACGCGCGACCGTTATCGAGGCGCTGCCCGCCGAGGACAGCGTCTGCAGGATCTCCAGTGCCCGGCCAGGGTCATCCAGCGTAGTGCCGTTGATCGCCGTGATCAGATCACCGGGCCTCAGGCCCAGCTGCCTGAAGGCCTGAGTGCCTCGAGGACCCCCGGGGAAGATACGATACCCCGACAGCTTTCCCTGGCTGAAAACCGGCTGCACACGCAATAGTCCCGCCAAAACGTCCGGATTACCGTGCGCCAGGTCCGCACGTGTGGCCGCGACGGGCGCATAGGAAACCCCGTTCAGGGCCGTGCGCGGTAGCATGAGAGTCTCAAGTCCCCCGTTGCGCTCGAGCAGGACGCGGTCGTCATACACCGCGTGCAGGTGTGCACCCCCTGGAATGGACGCGCCGACCGCATAGACCTTGGTATCGGCGGCATTGGCCCCAATGATGGCTTGACCCGCACCCGGCTGGCCCTTGACGGCAATCACGCCGGTGAGCACCAGCGGCATGGTCGTCGGGGGTGCATTGGTTCCGGCAGCCAGGGGCGGGGCCCCGAAGAGGTGCGCATCGACGACTGTCGCCAGCAGCAGCTGCGGGTTTTTGCTGTGCGGGCCAAAGGGCAGCGCGCGGACCGCCCCGGCTGCCGGGGTGGGCAGCGCGGGACCGGCCAGCGTGCGGCTGAGAATGAGGGCACTGTCCAGACCCAGAGCAATGATCAACGCCACGACCAAAAGCTGCGCTCCTCGTTCGGCAAACAGGCGCATCAGGTCCTGGGATGACATCAATTGGCTCGGCTCCGGCTGCGGGACTCGCTCCCATATAGTAGGAGACAGGGCCCCTGAGTACGACATGATACGGCGCGCTTGTTGGCGCTCTCAAGCGTTTGTTTCGTCAGACTTCTTTTGGTTCCGTCAGTCGCTCATTGCAGACAGCGCGTGCGGCTATGCGGACAGCGGATGCAGCCGATTGGCAAGGTGCAAGCGCGCGCTGCAGTGGATTAGACTTTGATGGCAACCACGCTGCAGTTGTGCGGCAAAATAGTGACGGTGACAGGCGGTTATCGTTATTTCGGACGGGCGGATGGAGCATAGACAATCTGGTCGCCCCGATACCGGCGTCACGGTCGAGGAGTCCCCGCCCGAGACGGCCGAGCCGCCGCTCTACCGGGTCATTCTCCTCAACGATGACTACACGCCGATGGAATTCGTCGTGGAGGTGCTGGAGCGATTCTTCGGTATGGACCGGACGATGGCGACCCGCGTTATGCTCGAAGTGCATACACGGGGCAAAGGGGTCTGTGGAGTCTTTACTTATGAAATTGCGGAGACCAAAGTGTCACAGGTGACCAGCTACTCGCGCGAGCACCAGCATCCGCTGCTGTGCACGCTCGAGGAGGCCTGAGCACCGCCGCATCAACCGGTGGAGTGAAGCTGTGTTGTCGAGTGAGCTCGAGTTCTGCCTCAATCAGGCGTTCCACCAGGCGCGCAGCGCGCGCCATGAATTCCTGACCGTCGAGCACCTGCTGCTCGCGATCCTCGATGCGCCCAAGGTGCGCGAAGTGCTCGAGGGCTGCGGCGCGGATCTCGAACGGCTCGGGACTGACCTGAAGCATCACGTGGAGACCAATACCCCGCGCCTCGCTCCGAGCGAGGAGCGCGAGGTACAGCCTACGCTGGGCTTCCAGCGCGTATTGCAACGCGCCGTATTCCACGTCCAGTCGAGCGGCAAGAAGGAAGTCGGCGTCGTCAATGTGCTGGTGGCGATCTTCAGCGAGAAGCAGAGCCATGCGGTCTTCCTGCTGGCGCGCGCACAGGTCACGCGCCTGGACGTCGTCAACTACATCTCCCATGGCCTCACGCGCACCGGCGATGCCAAGGCCGACAAGGACCGCGAGGATGCCGGGGTCGAGGGCGAGCGCGATACCGAGTCGGGCAGCGCGCTGGAGAAGTATGCGGTCAACCTCAACGCCCAGGCGCAGGAGGGGCGCATCGATCCGCTGATCGGGCGCAAGCTCGAGGTCGAGCGCACGATCGAGATTCTCTGCCGCCGCCGCAAGAACAATCCGCTGTACGTCGGTGAGGCCGGCGTGGGCAAGACGGCGATCGCCGAAGGGCTTGCCCGCCTGATCGTCGAGGGCCGTGTGCCCGAGGTGCTGGCCGACTGCACGATCTATGCGCTCGACATGGGCGCGCTGATCGCCGGCACCAAGTACCGTGGCGACTTCGAGAAGCGCCTGAAGGCCGTGGTCACCGAGCTCAAGAAGCAGCCCGGCGCGGTGCTGTTCATCGACGAGATCCACACCGTCATCGGCGCCGGTGCGGCCTCCGGTGGGGTCATGGACGCCTCCAACCTGATCAAGCCGGTGCTCGCCAATGGCGAGATCCGCTGCATCGGCTCGACCACCTACCAGGAGTACCGCGGCATCTTCGAGAAGGACCATGCGCTCGCACGCCGCTTCCAGAAGATCGACGTCGTGGAGCCCTCGGTGGCCGAGACCGTGGAGATCCTCATGGGCCTGAAGCCCAAGTTCGAGGAGCACCATGGCATCGAATACGCCGCCGATGCGCTGCGCGCGGCGGCAGAGCTGGCCGACCGGCACATCAACGAGCGCCATCTGCCCGACAAGGCCATCGATGTGGTGGATGAGGCCGGGGCGCGCCAGCGCCTGAAGCCCGCCGGCGAGCGTCCCACGCGCGTCGAGGTCGAGCACGTCGAGGACGTGGTCGCGCGCATGGCGCGCATTCCGCCGAAGAACGTGTCCTCCTCGGATCGCGAGCTGCTCAAGAACCTGGACAGAAATCTCAAGCTGGTGATCTTCGGGCAGGATCACGCGATCGGCACGTTGGCCGCCGCGATCAAGCTGGCCCGCTCGGGCCTGGGCGATCAGCGCAAGCCCGTCGGCAGCCTGTTGTTCGCCGGCCCGACCGGCGTTGGCAAGACCGAGGTGACGCGCCAGCTCGCGCTCGCGCTCGGCATCGAATTCGTGCGCTTCGACATGTCCGAATACATGGAGCGACACACCGTGTCGCGCCTCATCGGCGCACCACCCGGCTATGTCGGTTTCGATCAGGGCGGGCTGCTCACCGAGGCCATCAGCAAGCACCCGCACTGCGTGCTGCTGCTCGATGAGATCGAGAAGGCACACCCGGACGTGTTCAATCTGCTGCTGCAGGTCATGGACCACGGCACGCTCACGGACAACAACGGGCGCAAGGCCGACTTCCGCCACGTCATCATCGTCATGACCACCAACGCCGGTGCCCACGAGATGAGCCGGCCCTCGATCGGGTTTACCCAGGCGGACAATGCCAGCGACGGCTTGGAAGCCATCCGCCGCCTGTTCTCGCCCGAGTTCCGCAACCGCCTGGATGCGGTCATCCAGTTCGCGCCGCTCGATGCGCCCACCATCGAGCGCGTGGTCGACAAGCTGCTGATCGAGGTGGAGGCGCAGCTCGAGCCCAAGGGCGTCACGGTGAGCCTGGATGAGGCCGCGCGCCGCTGGATTGCGCAGAAGGGCTACGACCCGAAGATGGGGGCGCGTCCGATGGCACGGCTGATCCAGGAGCACATCAAGCGCCCATTGGCCGAGGAGCTGCTGTTCGGCAAGCTCGCCGGGGGTGGCCAGGTGCGCGTCTCGGTCAAGGCCGATGACAGCGGGTTGAATCTGGAGTGCACCCCGGCCCCGCAGCCGGAAGTCACCGCCTGAGCCGCGTCAGCGATCGGGCTGCGGGTCGACCGCGATCAGCGGCCGCGATAGACGATACGACCCTTGGACAGATCGTAGGGCGTCATCTCGACGGTGACCTGGTCACCGGTGAGGATGCGGATGTAGTTCTTGCGCATCTTGCCCGAGATGTGCGCCGTGACCACGTGGCCATTCTTCAGCTTGACGCGAAAGGTCGTGTTGGGAAGGGTCTCCATGACCTCTCCCTCCATCTGAATGGCATCTTCTTTCGGCATGCTGCGTTGCGTGGCCTCGCGTGCGGGGCGCGAATTGCAGCACAAAGGCGCCCGACAATGCAATCGAAGCGCGCCAGGGGGCCCGGTCATGCGACCGTGCCGGTACCGGGTGCAGGCAGAAAGCGCAGAAATTCGCGCCGCGGCATGGGCTGACTGCCAAGGCTGCGCAGATGCGCCGAGGGCAGCTGGCAGTCGATGAGCTCGATGGACTGTGTCGCGCAGTGATCGACCAGGCCCGCCAGTGCGGCCTTGGATGCATCGGTTTCATGGCTGAACATGGATTCACCGAAGAACACGCGCCCGAGCTGCACGCCGTACAGGCCGCCCACGAGCTGCCCGCCGCTCCAGGTCTCGTAGCTGTGAGCAAAGCCGCGCTGATGCAGCCGCGTATAGGCCGCATGCATCTCGGCGGTGATCCAGGTCCCGGGGGAGCCGGCGCGCGGGGCTGCGCAGGCTGTCACGACGGAGGAAAAGTCGCGGTTCTGGTGCAGGGTGAAGCCGCGCGTGCGCATGGAGCGCGCGAGGCTGCGGGAGCGGCGAAAGTGCTGCGGCAGCAGCACCTCACGCGGATCGGGTGACCACCAGAGCACCGGTTGGCCAGGCGAATACCAGGGAAAGATGCCGCGCGCGTAGGCCGCCAGCAGCCGTTCGGGTCGCAGATCCCCTCCCGCGGCCAGCAGACCCGGTGGGTCCGACAGCGCCATCTCCAGGGGCGGAAAGCGATCCGGGGGGTCGTCGGCAGACAGCCAGGTGATCATGCAGGACGACCCTGGCGCGTACGCTCAGGCCGCGGGCGGCTCGCGCGGGGTGGGCAGATGCTTGAACGGGGCGTGCGCCTCGGCCTCGCTGGCATAGGCATCGATGGCCGCGCCCTCGCGCACGAGATACGCACCGATCGCACGGCGCAGCGGCGCATCGGCGATCCAGTGCGCCGACCAGGTGACCGTCGGGGTGAAGCCGCGCGAGAGCTTGTGCTCGCCCTGCGTGCCCGGCTCAAAGCGCGCGAGCCCCTGCTCGATGCAGTAGTCGATGCCCTGGTAGTAGCAGGTCTCGAAGTGCAGGCTGTGGTAGTTGTCCTCGGCGCCCCAGTAGCGCCCGTAGAGCGTGTCGTGTGATCGCAGGAACACCGCGGCAGCGATGGGGCGACGCCCGTGGCGGGCGAGCTTGACGATGAAGCGCTCGCGTAAGGACCGGGCGATTTGGCTGAAGCAGGCGCGGTTCAGATAGGGCGTGTGCCCGTGGCGCAGGAAGGTCATGGCGTGAAAGGCATGCACGCGCTCGAGCGTGGCGTCGTCGAGCTCATGGCCGTGCAGCGTCGTGAATTCAATGCCCTGCTCGGCAATGCGGCGGCGCTCGCGATGCGCCTTCTTGCGTTTTTCCGCCGAGAAGCGCTGCAGGAAATCCTCGAAGTCGCGATACGCCTCGTTGTGCCACTGGAAATGGCAGTCGCGGCGCAGGAGCCAGCCGGCCCGCTCGCTGGCCGCGCGCGCCGGCTCATCCAGAAACAGTCCGTGCACCGAGGAGACCACACCCTCATCGGCCTGGCCGCGCATCCACTCGAGCAGCGCGGCGTGCAGCGCGGCTGCGGGCCGGTCCGAGCGGCTCAGCAGGCGCGGGCCGGTGGTCGGCGTGAAGGGCACCGCGCAGACCAGCTTCGGATAGTAGGACAGGCCGCGCTGCTCGGCGGCGCGTGCCCAGGCGAAGTCGAACACGAACTCGCCCCAGGAATGCTCCTTGCGATACAGCGGTGCCGCGGCGGCGAGCCCCTGCGCATCGAAGAGCAGCAGGTGCTGCGGTGTCCAGCCGGTGCGCGGGCTCGCGCAGCCGCTGTACTCGAGCGCATTCAGGAACTCATGCTGCAGGAATGGGTAGCTGCCGGCCAGCGCATTCCACTGCGCCGCGGGGATCTCGCTGATGCGCTCGAGTACCCGAATCTGCAGCGCGGATGTCACGCTGGGGCGGTGCTGGCCGATGCAGTGTGCGCGGCGTGATCGGACTGCTCGAGGTAACGGTCTGCGTCGAGCGCGGCCATGCAACCGGTGCCCGCGGAGGTGACCGCCTGGCGGTAGACATGATCAGCCACGTCTCCGGCGGCAAAGACACCCGCGACACTCGTGGCGGTGGCGTCGCCTTCCAGCCCGCCACGCACCTGCAGATAGCCCCCGCGCATCGCAAGCTGGCCCTCGAACAGCTGCGTGTTGGGCGTATGGCCGATGGCGACAAACACGCCGCTCACGCCGATGTCCTGGCTGGCATTGGTCAACGTGCTGCGCACGCGCACGCTGTGAACCCCGGCATCATCGCCCAGAACCTCTTCGACGCGGTGGTGCCAGAGCAGGGCGACCTTGCCTTCGCGCTCGCGCTCATGCAGCCGATCCTGCAGGATCTTTTCCGCGCGCAGCCGCTCGCGCCGGTGCACCAGCGTCACGTGCGAGGCGAGGTGCGAGAGATACAGCGCCTCTTCGACCGCGGTGTTGCCCCCGCCGATGACCGCCACGCGCTGACCCTTGAAAAAAAAGCCGTCACAGGTCGCGCAGGCCGACACGCCGCGACCGCGGAAGTGCTCCTCGGAGGGCAGTCCGAGATAGCGCGCCGAGGCGCCAGTGGCGATGATCAGCGCATCGCAGGTGTACCGGTCCGCGCCGTCGCCCTCGAGCAGGAAGGGGCGGCGCGACAGATCCACGCGCTTGATGTGGTCCGCGACGATCTCGGTGCCGAAGCGCTCGGCGTGCGCGCGCATGCGCTGCATGAGCGCGGGGCCCAGCAGCCCCTCGGCATCGCCGGGCCAGTTGTCCACCTCGGTCGTCGTCATGAGCTGGCCGCCCTGATCCAGCCCCGTGATGAGCATGGGCTTGCGATTGGCGCGCGCGGCATACACTGCGGCGGTGTAGCCAGCGGGACCGGAGCCGAGGATGACCAGCCGACGATGCTTGGGAGGAGTCATGTACAATTCCGGGATGCGAGCCTGGCTCGCAGCATTGAAATCGCATGGTAAGTAAGCACGACGAGAAGGCCAAGTCATATATTGAGTCCCCGGTGGCATATGCCCGCCAGTGAGTCGGCCGCGAGCTCACGTGCACCGTGGCGCGTCTCGGCTGCTCTGGCGCGCGGGCTGCGCGAGAGCGGGGCCATTGCACTGGCAGTCGTGGCACTGGTGCTGTGCGTGGCGCTGGTCACGTTCGATCCGCGCGATCCCGGTTTCTCCTTCACGGGCGCCGGCGCCGGTGTTCACAACCGTGTGGGGCCCGTGGGTGCGTGGTTCGCCGATGCGCTGTTCTGGATCTTCGGCCGTCCTGCCTACATCCTGCCGGTCATGCTCGGCTTTGCCGGCTGGCGCCTGATGCGTCGCCGTAACGAGCGCGATCCGCCTGCTTCGCATCTCACCACGGCGCTGCGCATCACCGGCTTTGCGGCGTTGATGGTCGCCAGCTGTGCACTGGCCACGCTGCACTGGAGTCCCGGCACGCTGCGCGAGGGAGCGGGTGGCATTCTCGGTGCGGCGACGGGCGATGTGCTGGCCTCGGGGCTCGATCTGCTCGGCGCAACGCTGCTGCTGCTGGCCGTCTGGATGGCCGGCGCGGCGCTGGCCTTCGGCGTCTCCTGGTTCGCCGTCATGGACCGACTGGGCCATGGCGTGTGGGCCGCGGTGCGCTGGGGACGCGAGCGCGTGCTCACTGCACGCGAGCGTGATGCCGGCCGCGCGGTCAAGGCCGAGCGCGCCGTCGTCGTGCAGGCCTCCCGCACGCGCAGTGCCGCGCGTCCCGCCCCACGCATCGAGTCGCCGGCACCTGCGCCGGCGAAGGGTCAGCGTGCCGAGCGCGAGCGGCAGGTGCCGCTGTTCGACTCCGCGGCCGGCCAGGCGCTGCCGCCGCTGACGCTGCTGGATGATCCACCCAATCGCGAGGCGTCCTATTCGCCCGAGGCGCTCGAGGCGATGTCGCGCCTGGTGGAGCTGAAGCTGCGCGACTTCGGTGTGGAGGTCGAGGTCGTCGCCGTGCATCCGGGGCCGGTGGTCACGCGCTTTGAGATGCGGCCGGCGCCGGGCGTGAAGGCCAGTCAGATCACCGCGCTGTCGAAGGACCTGGCGCGCGCACTCTCCACCATCAGCGTGCGCGTGGTCGAGGTCATTCCCGGCAAGTCGGTCATGGGGCTGGAGATCCCCAACGAGAAGCGCGAGCTGGTGACGCTCGGAGAGATCATCAAGTCCAAGGCGTACGAGGATGTCGACTCGCCGCTGGCGCTCGCGCTCGGCAAGGACATCGGCGGGGTGGCGATGGTTGCCGACCTGCAGCGCATGCCGCATTTGCTGATCGCGGGCACCACCGGATCGGGCAAATCCGTGGGGATCAACGCCATGATCCTGAGCCTGGTTTACAAGGCCAGCGCCGAGCACGTGCGTCTCATCATGATCGACCCGAAGATGCTCGAGCTGTCGGTTTACGAGGGCATCCCGCATCTGCTCGCCCCGGTGGTCACCGACATGAAGCAGGCGGCCAACGCGCTGCGCTGGTGCGTGGCGGAGATGGAACGGCGCTACCAGCTCATGGCCGCGCTCGGCGTGCGCAACATCGGCGGCTACAACAAGCGCGTCAGCGAGGCCAACGCGGCCGGCAAGCCCATCCTGGACCCGGTGCTGCTGCAGCGTGCTGCCAACGATCCGGGCATCGATCAGCGTGCCATTCCCAATCTCGAGCCGCTGCCCTTCGTGGTGGTGGTCATCGACGAGCTCGCCGATCTGATGATGATCGTCGGCAAGAAAGTCGAGGAGCTGATTGCCCGGCTCGCGCAGAAGGCGCGCGCCTCGGGCATCCACCTCATTCTGGCCACGCAGCGTCCTTCGGTCGATGTCATCACCGGTCTCATCAAGGCCAACATTCCCTCGCGCATCGCCTTTCAGGTGTCGGCCAAGGTCGATTCGCGCACGATTCTGGATCAGATGGGCGCCGAGTCGCTGCTCGGGCACGGCGACATGCTGTATCTGCCGCCCGGTACCTCCATGCCCACGCGCATCCACGGTGCCTTCGTCTCGGACCAGGAAGTGCACCGCGTCGTCGATGCCCTCAAGCAGATCCGCTCGCCGAGCTATATCGAGGAGGTGCTCAAGGGCCCCTCGACGCCGATCGCCGGCCTGTCCGGAGAGGATGACGAGGGCAGTGAGGGCGGCGGCGGCGATCCGGAGCAGGATCCGCTGTACGACGAGGCCGTGGCCGTGGTCACGCGCGACCGCAAGCCCTCGATCTCCTACGTGCAGCGACGGCTCAAGATCGGCTACAACCGTGCCGCGCGCATGCTCGAGGCCATGGAGAGCGCCGGCATCGTCGGTCCGCTGCAGTCCAATGGCTCGCGTGAGGTCCTGAGTCCCCCACCGGCGGGAGATTGACGATGAGCGCACGGTCGGCCGCCTTGGGGATGGGTGTCGGCGTCGTGGCGCTCCTCGGTCTCGCCTGCCCGTCGACGGCGCCTGCGAGGCAGGCCTCCGCGGTGTCCGCGGGCGCCCGCACGGCCGCCGCATCCTCCGAGACGGCGCTGGATCGCTACCTCGATGGCCTCACCACCCTGCGCACCGACTTCACGCAGAGCATCACCGACGCCGCCGGAAAGCCCTCGGCCGGCGGCACTGGCAGCCTCATCGTTGAGCGACCCGACCGCTTTCGCTGGGACTATCGGCCGGCGGACGCGGCGGGCGCCGCCGGCGGGGACCAAGAGAGGCAGGGGCAGGGGCAGGGGCAGGAGGCGCAGCAGGGGCAGCTGCTGGTCGCGGACGGCAGGAATCTCTGGTTCTACGACCGCGAGCTGGCGCAGGTCACGGTAAAGCCGATCGACACCGCCCTGTCGTCCACGCCGATCATGCTGCTGTCCGGCTCCTCGAAGGCACTGCGCGCACAGTTTGATATCTCCACTCAGCCATCCGAGCAGGGACTGCAGTGGGTGCAGGTGCGCCCGCGGGGCGCACAGGCCGATTTCAGCGAGGCACGCCTCGGTTTTCGGGGCGATGAGCTCGAGCGCATGATCGTGCACAACATGCTCGGCCAGACGGTGCAGCTGGAT
>Ga0335075_10013456_pt1 | contig 12313 bp, 10 predicted proteins | sample Lox_Sample_24_FD_206723 | JGI IMG/M metagenome (GOLD analysis project Ga0335075, IMG submission 206723) | Soil microbial communities from Loxahatchee National Wildlife Refuge, Florida, United States - Lox_Sample_2.4 | ecosystem: Environmental > Terrestrial > Soil > Wetlands | place: USA... | reverse complement strand
GGCTAGACATGCTCGTTGAGTTGCTGACTGAACCTGGCGCCGCGGTTCACGAGCAGGTCAGGGCTGCATCGTGCCTGATGTCTGTCAGCTTCTGCTGCATGCACTACCAGGACCGGGCAGCCAATCCCGACGAGCTGAAGAGAGCGGTGCTCGACGTGGCGCTCGAGCTCGCAGGCGCGGCTCCGGCTGCGGCCACCAGCTAGCCGCCCTTCGACCCTGGCCGACCTGCGACCGTTCATGCGCCCGTGACTGGATCGTCGGTGCCGCTGGAACCCGACGCTACGGATCTGGCTGGCTGAGGTCCGGGCTAGCTCTGGTCGTGGTTGGCCGCGGCAGCGTCGACAAGCGGCACTACCCGGTGTGGCAGCGGGCTGTCCAGCACGATGACCGTCGAGGTCCGGACCACCCCAGCTAGCCCGACGATCGCGTCGATTACCCGCTGGAGGTCCGCATTGCCACGGGCGACGACCCGGCACAGCATGTCCCCCGCGCCGGTGATCGTGTGCGCCTCAAGTACTTCGGCGATCGCCGCTAGCCGCTCGGCCACCGGGTCGTGCCCGCCGGCCTGCCTGATCTCCAGGGTGATGAAGGCCATTACCTGGTAGCCGAGCGCGGCCGGCTCGATGTCCGGGCCGTAACCAGTGATAACACCGCGAGCCTGCATCCTGTCGAGCCGGGCCTGGACGGTCCCTCGCGCCACGCCGAGCCGCCGGCTGGCCTCGAGCACGCCGATCCGCGGCTCGGCCTTCAGTAGGCCGATCAGCCGCCCGTCGAGGTCATCAATCATCGCAGTTAAAGTCCCTACAACCTGTACAAGTATGCCAGCCAAGTCGCGCAATTGCTGAGCATCTTGCCTACCACATCTCAGCAGGGTTGCGCATCCTGCCTGGCAGGCAGATGCTGCTGACCTGGACTGCTTAGTCGACCACCGGCGAGGGAGCAAGGCGATGACAGCACAGGCAGAGCACGCACAGCACCTGGCGGCGGATGAGTTCCCCGTCAACGGGATGGATGCGGCAGTCTTCGCCGTCGGCAACGCCCGCCAAGCGGCGCACTTCTACTCGACGGCATTCGGCATGCGGTGCGTCGCTTACCGGGGGCCGGAGAATGGCTGCCGGGAGGAGGCGGCCTATGTGCTGGAGTCCGGCAACGCACGGTTCGTCTTCCGCGGGCCGGTGCGCGCTGGCACAGAGCTAGGCGCGCACGTCGCCACGCACGGCGACGGCGTCATCGATCTGGCGATCAACGTGCCGTCCGCGACCGCCGCCTGGCATTACGCGCTCGAGCATGGCGCCCGCAGCCTGCGCGGGCCCGAGGTAGTCGAGGACCAGCACGGCAAGGTCGTTCTCGCAGCGATCGCCACCTACGGCGACACCCGGCACACGTTCGTCGAACGGAACGACTACGCGGGCCCGTACCTGCCGGGCTATGTTGCCGCCTCGCCGCTCACTGCCGAGCCGACCGGTCCGTTCTTCACCGAGATCGACCACTGCGTCGGCAACGTTGAGCTCGGCCGGATGAACCACTGGGTGGAGTTCTACCACCGGGTGATGGGCTTCACGAACATGAAGGAGTTCGTCGGCGACGACATCGCCACCGAGTACTCCGCGCTCATGAGCAAGGTCGTCGCCGACGGCAGCCGCAAGGTCAAGTTCCCCATCAACGAGCCGGCGGCCGGGAAGAAGAAGTCACAGATCGACGAGTACCTCGAGTTCTACGGCGGGCCAGGCGTTCAGCACCTGGCGTTGGCCACTGACGACATCGTCGGGGCGGTGCGTGGCATGAAGGCGGCAGGCGTGCAGTTCCTCGACACGCCGGACAGCTACTACGAGACGCTCGGCGAGTGGGCCGGTGACACCAGGGTGCCGCTCGGCGAACTGCACGACCTGAAGATCCTGGCCGACCGTGACGAGGACGGCTACCTGCTGCAGATCTTCACCAAGCCCGTGCAGGACCGGCCGACCGTCTTCTTCGAGCTGATCGAGAGGCACGGTTCGCAGGGCTTCGGCAAGGGCAACTTCAAGGCGCTGTTCGAGGCGATCGAGCGCGAGCAGGAGCGCCGCGGCAACCTGTGATCTGCTGCTCGTGGTGCCTGAGATCGTGCCGCCAGACACGGTGCTGTCAGGCGCCACGCTGAGCCCTGCCGCCAGGTCACACTCTGCTCGTCACGCCGGCTGGGACATTGGCATTGGGCTGGTCCGTCTGCTATGCACTGGCTTAGCCGATAGGGCATCATGACCGGGGTGAATCAGCCACAGGATGCCGCCGCGGCCGGAGGCCAGCTGCCCGATCCGGCTGCCGGTCAGCCCGGCGCGAGCTTTGGTCCGGCCGGGCCGGCGCAGCCGGGAACTGGCCTCGAGTCCGGTTACGGGACGCCGGCCAGTCAGGCGTACCCGAACTTCCCGGAGCCGGGTTACGGCACGCCGGGTAATCAGGCCTACCCGGGCTACGGACAGACCCAGCCGTACGGCACGCCTGCCAGTCAGCCATACCCGAGCTACCCGCAGCCGGGCTACGGACAGCAGCCGGGCTACGGGCAGCCGTACCAGCCCTACGGCTACCAGATGCCGGGCAAGGATCCTGCGCTGGCGGAGTGGTGGCGGCGACTGCTCGCACGCGTCATCGACGGACTCATTCTCGCCGTAATCTTCTCGCCACTGTGGATACCGGCCTGGAGCACGTTCTTCCGCCAGTTTTCCGCGATTGCCAACCGCTACCCTGGCTCTGCGCTGAACACAGCGGCCGCGAAGAACGCCATTGCAACGGCCGAGGGGCATCTCGTCGGCTCGATCTTCGTCGTTGGCTTGCTGTTCTACGTGGTGGCGTTCGGTTACGACTGGATCCAGCACTGGATATGGGGACAAACCATCGGTAAACGAGCACTTGGCACTAAAGTGGTGAAGGACGATGGAAACCCGGCGCTCGGCCCCGGGACGGCCGCAGGCCGCGCTGCGGTCTACGCGCTGGCGCCGCTAGTGCCGCTCGTGGGCAGTTTGTTCGGCCTGGTCAACGAGCTATGGCTCACCTGGGACCCGCGCAGGCAGTGTCTGCACGATAAAGCCGCGCATACAGTTGTCATCAAGAAGAATTACCAGCTCTCGCGGCAGCAGGCAGGCGCCTGGTAGCGAGGCGAAGCCGACCCGGCGGACTCGGCAGCCGCCCTGACGCGCCGGGCGCGGCCCCGCTTGACCGGCCGCACAAGGGACTACCGCCAGCATGACGCAGCATGACGAGACCGGAGCGGCGACTGATCAGCCCGTGCCGACGCCGGGTCAGCCGGCACCCCAGCCGGATCAGCCGACCCCTCCGTCACCGTACCTGGATACCGGCGGGTCAGTGCCGCAGGCATATCTGGCGCCACCCCAGCCGGGTCAGCCCAGGTACGGAACACAGCCGCCCGGGCTCGCGCCCGGCCGGCCGGCATTCGGCCCCCCGCAGCTAGCTGGGCGCCAGGCCAAGTACCAGCAGCCCGGATACGGCGCGCGCGGTGCTTACGGACCAGCGGCCCGTCGCGATCCGGCGATCGCGGCGCCATGGGAACGACTGCTCGCCACGGTCCTGGACTGGATCATCATCTTCGCCGTCGCCACCACCGCGTTCATTTCCCCGCTGCTGGCAATCTGGCGTCAGGTGCAGGCCGTCGCTACTCAGTACACCGATCCCAACTCGCCCGACGCCCAGGCCGCCATCGACGGCGTTCTCCGTGATCCGTCGAACCAGCGTGCGCTCCTGTTCTGGTTCCTCGTGATGTTCGGCATAGCGCTGGCTTACTACTGGGTCCAGCACGCCGCCTGGGGAGCCACCATCGGCAAGCGAGCGCTCGGCACGCGGGTAGTCACTGCTAAGGACCGCTCCGCGATCGGCATCCGGGCAGCCGGAATCCGCGCAGTCGCATTCCTTGTCGGCCCCGTCGCGTGCCTGCTGCTGCCGGGTCCGTTCAACATCCCTGGCGGCCTGCTCTGGCTCGCCGACACCGGCCTGCCGCTGCTCGACCCGCAGGCTCAGTGCCTGCACGACAAGCTGGCAAAGACAATCGTGATCAGACAGCGCTGGCTCGATCAGCAAGCCCGCTCAGCCAGCCCCTGGTAGCCCGGGCTTGGCAGCACGAGCTGGCTAGCCGAACAGCAGCGTGTAGCCGGACTTGCGCAACTGGCTGATCACCGAGTCGGTGTGCTCCGGTCCTCTGGTTTCCAGGTGCAAGCTGACTTCTGCCTCGTTGACCCGCAGGTCAGCGGTTACCCGTTCATGCACGACATCCAGCACGTTGGCACCGAGGGCGGCAAGCTCCATCAGCAAGGTCGCCAGTGCACCGGGCTGGTCAGGCAGCTTGCAGCGGAAGGCCAGGAACCGGCCGGCCGCGGACAGACCGTGCCGCAGCACCTTGGACAGCAGCAACGGATCGATGTTGCCGCCGGACAGCACGACCACGACTGGCGGCTCGAACAAGGCGGGATGCTGCAGTATCGCCGCGACTCCCGCGGCCCCCGCGGGCTCAACGACCTGCTTGGCTCGCTCCAGGCACAGCAGTAGCCCGCGGGACAGGTTCTCCTCAGTCACCGTGACGATATGCGCGTGCTCGCGGGCCAGCAGCGAAACGGTCAGCTCGCCAGGGCGGGCAACCGCGATCCCGTCCGCCATCGTCACCGACGGCGTGACGGTGACCGGATGCCCTGCCGCGATGGAGCCAGGCATCGGAGCCACCGCCTCGGCTTGGACGCCGATCAGCCGGGCGCGAGGCAGCACCTCGCTCGCGGCCACGGCCACGCCCGCGGCCAGCCCGCCGCCGCCCACCGGCAGCGCGATCGTGCGAACGTCCGGGCACTGCTCGGCGATCTCGAGCCCGATCGTGCCCTGGCCTGTGACCACGTCAGGATGGTCAAACGGGTGGATGAATATCGAGCCCGTTTCGTCTGCCAGTTGCTGCGCCATCGCCAGCGCGTCCTCGACGGTGACGCCATGCAGCACGACGTCGGCGCCGTAGGAGCGGGTGGCGGCCACCTTGGGCAGCGGTGCGGCGGCCGGCATCACCACCGTTGCCTGCGTCCCGAGTGCGGCCGCCGCCAGCGCGACACCCTGGGCGTGGTTTCCGGCGCTCGCCGCGACGACACCGCGGGCCCGGTCAGCCGCGCTCAGCCGCGCGATTCGCAGGTAGGCGCCGCGAACCTTGAACGACCCGCCGCGCTGCAGATTCTCGCACTTCAGATAGACCGGGCCACCGACGAGCGCGGACAGTGCGCTCGACTCGAGCAGCGGCGTCTGCCTGATGATCGGCTGCAGGGTGGCACGCGCCGCCACGACGTCGGCGGGCCGTACCGGCGGATCGGCGTGCAGCGCAGCCGTTACCGATGAGCTCACGTCTGAATTGTCGCACCAGGCCACGACCACATCGACGACCGGTTCTGGCCCCAGTTGTCAGCCAGCACTGTGGTCAGTCAGCAGCCCAGTAACGGTCCGCGGCAAAGATCAGCGCTGCCGCGCCGACCAGGCCCGCGCTCTGGCCTAGCGCCGCCGGCACCACGCTGACCTGGCGGGCGAACTCTAGCCTGGCGTGCGCACGCAGCGCCTCCTCCAGCGGGTCGAACATCAGCGGCCCGGCTTGCGACAGTCCGCCGCCGACCGACACGACCTCCAGGTCGCACAGGCAGGTGGCGGACGCGATCGCGATACCGAGCGCGCGGCCGGCCCGGCGCATAGCGGCCACGCCGATCGGATGACCGAGTGCCCCGTCGGTAGCCAGGTCCTTGGCGGTTGCGTCGGTCTGCTCGGGGCGCCAGCCCTCAGCCTGAGCCCATGCCACCAGTGCGGGCCCGCGCGCGATCGCCTCAGCGCAGCCACGCCCGCCGCAGCCGCACAGCGGACCGGTGTCAGGATCGACGACCACGTGGCCGATGTGCCCGGCATTGCCGGACGCGCCCTCGACGAGCCTGCCGTCTAGCACCAGGCCACCGCCGACGCCCGTCGACACAACCACTCCGAGCACGTTGTTCCGGCCGCGTCCGGCGCCCCGCCAGTGCTCAGCGGCTACCAGGCAGATCGCGTCGTTGTGCACCCGTACCGTGATGCCGTGCAGTCGCTCGGTCAGCCTGCTCCGTAGCGGGAAGTCGCGCCACGCCGGGATGTTCAGCGGCGACACTTTGCCTGCTGGCCACTCCATCGGGCCACCGCAGCCGCATCCGCAGCCGGCCAGATCGGCCGGGTCGCGGCCGGAAAGGACATCGGTGATCAGCGCATCGAGCGTGCGCCACAACTGCTCGGCGTCCAGGCCCGATGGGGTCGGGACAACCGACCAGGTAAGCACGCGGCCGGCCGGCTCGACCAGGCCTGCCGCGAGCTTCGTGCCGCCAATGTCCACGGCGAGTGCCGGGCGGGAATCCGCCATACACGCCTCCCAAGATGCAAGCACGGACTGCCTCGACATAGTGTCGAATGGTGCAGCCTACGACTCGCAAACAACCAGCATCCGCCCAGCCGCCCGCCACGCCCCCGCCACAGATCAGCACCCTCGGCGAACTACGCGCCAGCGGACACCAGCTTCGCACTGTCAAGCAGGAACTGCGGCGCAACTTGCTCGAGCGCATGCGGGCAGGCGAAGACGCGTTCCCCGGCATTATCGGCTTCGGCCAGACGGTGCTGCCGCACCTGGAGCGCGCCATCATCGCCGGCCACGACGTCATCCTGCTCGGCGAGCGCGGCCAGGGCAAGACGAGGCTGATCAGGACGCTGACCGGCCTGCTTGATGACTGGACTCCCGTCGTGGCCGGCTGCGAGATCAATGACCACCCGTATGCCCCGGCCTGCGCGCGGTGCCAGCGACTGCTCACCGAGCAGGGCGACGACCTTTCCGTGGCCTGGCGACCGCGCACCGACCGGTACGGAGAGAAGCTAGCGACGCCGGACACCAGCGTCGGCGACCTCATCGGTGACATCGACCCGGTCAAGGTGGCCGAGGGCCGGACACTTGGCGACCCGGAGACAATCCACTTCGGCTTGCTGCCGCGCACCAACCGCGGCATCTTCAGCCTGAACGAGTTGCCTGACCTTGCCGAGCGCATTCAGGTGTCGCTGCTGAACGTGCTGGAGGAGCGCGACATCGGGGTACGCGGCTACGCGCTCCGACTGCCGCTCGACCTTGTGCTTGTTGCCAGCGCGAACCCCGAGGACTACACCAGCCGCGGCCGGATCATCACGCCGCTCAAAGACCGGTTCGGGGCAGAGATCCGCACGCATTACCCGATCTCGCTGGACGCCGAACTGGCCCTGATTGACCAGGAAGCGCAGATCGCATGGGACGGGGCTGACCCCGGCGCTGTCGTTCCCGTTCACCTGGTGCAGGTGATCGCGCGGTTTACCCGGCTGGTGCGGGCCTCGCCCGCTGTCGATTCCCGGTCCGGCGTGTCGGCGCGGTTTGCTATCGCCGCCGCCGAAGCCGTCGCCGCTTCCGCCGTGCGGCGGGCAGCGATCACCGGTGAGGATCAGCCAGTGGCGCGGGTCTGCGACCTGCCGTCGGTGATCAGCACGCTGCGCGGGAAGGTCGAGTTCGAGGTCAGCGAGGAGGGCCGCGAGCAGGAGGTGCTTGACCACTTGCTACGGCGCGCCTGCGGTGACACGTTCCGGGCACTGCTTGGTAACGCCGACCTCTCCGGCCTGCTGGCAAGGTTTGCCGACGACGGTGCGGTCGAGACCGGTGACCTGGTGCCAGCCGCAGATTTGCTCCGCCGGATCGGCGAGGTACCTGGACTGGCCAAGATCATGGACCGGCTCAGGATGGAAGGCGGCGAGTCGCTGGGCCAGGCCGCCGCCGCGCTGGAGTTCGCGCTCGAGGGCCTGTACCTGATGCGCCGCCTGTCGAAGGACGCGATCGACGGCGGGGCGGTGTACCGGACCTGAGCGCAGCACAAGAAGCAGCATCGGCGCAAGGAGGTGAGCGGGCGTGAGCGGTTACCGCTACGGTCCCTACACGGGTGGCCCGGATCCGCTTGAGCCTCCGTATGACGTCCGCGGCGCGGTCGATGCGCTGGGCGAGTCGGTGCTGGACGGCACCGATCCGGCCAGCGCGCTCCGGGACTTGCTGCGGCGCGGCATATCCGGCCACCGCGGGCTTGACGACTTGCTCCGCCGGGTGCGGGAACGGCAGCGTGAGATCCGCGGCCGCGGCCGCCTGGACGGCATTCTCGATCAGGTCCGGTCGCTTCTGGACACCGCCATCGGCCAGGAACGCGCCGAGCTGTTCCCGGACCCTGACGACTCCGCGCGGATGCGCGAGGCCGAACTGGACGCCCTGCCATCGGATACTGCCCAGGCCATCAGGCAGCTTGCCGACTACGAGTGGCAATCGGCAGCGGCGCGTGAGACGTTCGAAGAACTGAAGTCGCTGCTGCGCAGCGAGGTGCTGGACAGCCAGTTCGCCGGGATGCGGCAGGCGCTGTCCAACCCTGACCCGCAAGCGTTGCAGCGCGTCAAGGACATGATGGCCGCGCTGACCGGCATGCTTGACGCCGACGCCCGCGGGCAGCACACGCAGCAGGACTTCGACGACTTCATGGACCGGTTCGGCGACATGTTCCCGGACTCCCCGGCCAACCTGGAAGAGCTGGTGGACGCTCTGGTCCGGCGGATGTCCGCGGCGCAGCGCCTGCTCGACTCGCTGACCGACGCCCAGCGCGACGAATTGTCTGAGCTGATGGCACAGGCGCTCGAGGACGCAGGCCTCGCGGCTGAGATGGCCCGGCTCGGCGATTCCCTGCGGGCCAGGCGCCCTGACATGGACCAGGGCTGGCCCCAGCCGGGAATGACCGGCAGCGATCCGCTCGGCCTCAGCGACGCGACCGCGGCGCTTGCCGAGCTTGCCGACCTGGCTGACCTGGAGGATGCGCTGCGCCAGGACTACCCGGGTGCGCGGCTGGACGACGTTGACGAAGAGGCGATCCGCCGCGCGCTCGGCCGGCAGGCGGTCGACGACATGGAGGCGCTGCGGCAGATCGAGCGGGAACTCGAGCAGCAGGGTTACCTACAGCGCACCGACGGCAAGCTGGAGCTGACCCCGAAAGCCGTGCGCAGGCTCGGCCAGACGGCCCTGCAGAAGGTGTTTGCCCAGCTACCAGACGGCGGGACTGGCGATCACGACCAGCGCGACGCCGGGCAGGCCGGCGAGTACACCGGAAGCACGCGACCGTGGCGGTTCGGCGACGAGCAGGCCATCGATGCCGCCGCCACGGTGCGGAACGCACTGCTAAGGCAGGCATTCCGGCCGCCGGGGGCGTCCGTAACTCCTGCCGCAGGTGCCAGCCCGGGGGGACGACCCCCCGAACCCCCCGCGGGCATAAGGCAGGCGTTCCGGCCGCCGGGGGCGTCCGTAACTCCTGCCGCAGGTGCCAGCCCGGGGGGACGCCGCGTCCGTCTCTCGGTCGAGGACTTCGAGGTGACCGAGACCGACCGGCGCGCGTCGGCGGCCGTCTGCCTGCTAGTCGACCTGTCATACTCGATGGCGCTGCGCGGCACCTGGGGAGCCGCGAAGCAAACCGCGCTGGCGCTGCATGCGCTGGTGCGCACGCAGTATCCGCAAGACGCGATACAAGTCATCGGGTTCTCAAACTACGCTCGCGAACTCCGCGAGACCGAGCTCGCCGGACTGAGCTGGGACATGGTGCAAGGCACCAACCTGCACCACGCACTGGTGCTGGCCGGCCGGTTCCTGGACCGCCGCCCCGAGCACAACCCCGTCGTGATGGTCATCACTGATGGCGAGCCGACCGCGCATCTGCGACGAGACGGCCGGTTCTGGTTCGACTGGCCGCCGTCACCGGAGACGCTCGAGCTCACGCTGGCAGAGGTCGACAAGATGACCAGGCGGCGAGCCACGATGAACATCTTCATGCTTGCTGACGATGAGCGGCTGTCCGCGTTCGTGGACGAGGTAGCCAGGCGGAACGGCGGGCGCGTGCTGCGGGCACTGCCAGACAGCCTCGGCGAGTACGTGGTGACGGACTTCCTCCGGACACGGCGCCAGTACGCCAGATAGGCAGCCCGCCACGGGCGCACAGTGACCAGCCTGCGTGTTAGCGCGGCTGCCAGTTCCTGCGCGGCCTAGGATCACCTGCATGTCGTTCACCGACCGGCTTGTGCTCTGGCTGCACATCGGATTCGCTATTTTCACGATCGGTCCGGTCGCGCTGGCTATTTCCTCCACGCCGCGCTACATCCGCCTGCGCGATGCCGCTGTCCTGCGCTACCTCAGCCGCATCACCGTGATCTTCACGCTCGGCTCCCTGCTGGTACTGATCGTCGGCATCGTGCTCGCCGAGCTGAAGCATGACTTCTCACGCCCGTGGCTGACGGTCGCCATGACGCTGTTCGTGGTTGCCATCGTGTTGCTGGTGCTCGTTATCCGCGATCAGCGCCGGGCCATCAAGGCCATTTCGCCGGCCGAGATGCCGTCGCAGGGGTCAGACGGCAGCGGCGACGGCAACGGCGTCCCGCCAGGCGCGTCGTCTGGTGTGTCTGGAGCCGCGGGTGGAGGCACTACCGGACCAGAACCGGCGGGCGCCAGTCAGCAGGCCGGCGAAGCTGTCCTGGCCGCTCACATCGCCTCAGTGGAGCGCGGCCGGATCGCCGCGATGGGCGGCGTAGTGAACCTGATCTGGCTGGTGATCCTTGTGCTCATGGTTTGGCAGCCGTAATCGGCGCCGCGCACTTTTGCTGCCAAATTTTTGCACTCTTTGTAGTTATTTCGCCCCGTCCAGATGGCAACCGGTAGTACCGTGCCGGTCGTAAATCATTGCTGGTAACGCCGTGCCCTTCGCTTGTCACAGGCGGCCAGCTGCCAAGGAGGAACTGTGACTACTCAAAGCGTGTCCAGCGGCGGCTCCAAGCGCTCGCTGGTGATCATCCTCGCGGTCATCGCGGTCATCGCGCTCATCCTGGGCGTGCTGTGGTTCGCGGGCGCGGCGCCGTCGTTCCTGGACTCCGGCAGCCATGTGAAGAATGGCGGCCACATTTTCCGCGGAGTAGCCGGGATCGTCGTCGCACTTGTCTGCGGCGCCGGCGCCTGGTGGACCAACAAGAAGTAACGATTGCCGGCTGCGTCGGCCAACACGCCGGGGCGTACTCGGATCCGGTCATGCTGCCGACCGGGTACGCCGTGGCGGTGCGCTCAGCGCGCGTCATACCGCGTCCACCAGTGGCGCGTCGATCAAGGCACGGTCCGCCCAGCCGACGTAAGGAGCATCCGTGACGCTGACCGGCAGTTACAACTGAGCTGCTGCCTCCCGGTACTGGGCGGTGAGAGATCCGACTGCCAATCCGGCCACGTTGACACCCAGCGGCCGGCGCGACAAGATTTTGACTGTTCGGGCACGTAACTGTTGTACGTGCAGCGCACATGCGGAAATCCCTGCTCTGGCGGCCGCGCGCCACCTGTCGAACCTCCCAAGGGGGTCCCGTTGACTCTGCTGGACCAATCAATCTGGTTTGGCAAGGCATTCTCGGCTGACTGGCACGAGCCAGGCGGGGGCCAGGCGGCAGTCATCGAGCCGGCCACCGGCAGCGAGCTAGCCCGCGTCGGGATCGCTTCACCTGCTGATATCTCCGCCGCCACTGCGACCGCGGCCGCGGCTCAGCCTGCCTGGGCGGCGCTGCCGTACACCCAGCGGTCCGCGATCCTCCGCAAGGCCGGGGAGATCTGGCTGGCGAACGCAGCCGAGATCGAGGACTGGAGCGTCCGGGAGGGCGGCAAGATCCCGCCCGCGGCTCAGTTCGAAACACACGTGGCGACCGAGGAGATATTCGAAGCGGCCACACTGCCATCCCGGCCGTACGGCGAACTGCTGCCAAGCGAGCAGCCGCATCTCAGTTTCGCCGAGCGCGTGCCAGTTGGCGTCGTCGGTGTGATCTCACCCTTCAACTTCCCGCAGATCCTGGCCATCCGGTCAGTCGCGCCCGCGCTCGCGCTCGGCAACGCGGTGGTGCTGAAGCCCGACCCGCGCACCGCGGTGTGCGGCGGGGTCGTCCTGGCCCGCGTGTTCGAGGAGGCCGGCCTGCCTGAGGGCCTGCTGCACGTGCTTCCTGGTGGTCCTGATGCCGGCGAGGCGCTCATCACCGACCCGAGAACAGGCGTCATCTCGTTCACCGGCTCCACTGCGGCAGGCCGCCGGGTCGGCGCCCTGGCCGGTCAGCATCTCAAGCGCGTGCACCTGGAACTCGGGGGCAACTCGGCCCTGATCGTGCTCGCCGATGCCGACCTGGACAAGGCGGCATCTGCCGGTGCGTGGGGCTCGTTCCTGCATCAGGGTCAGATCTGCATGACAACCGGCCGGCA
>Ga0335075_10013455_pt1 | contig 12314 bp, 7 predicted proteins | sample Lox_Sample_24_FD_206723 | JGI IMG/M metagenome (GOLD analysis project Ga0335075, IMG submission 206723) | Soil microbial communities from Loxahatchee National Wildlife Refuge, Florida, United States - Lox_Sample_2.4 | ecosystem: Environmental > Terrestrial > Soil > Wetlands | place: USA: Florida... | reverse complement strand
AATCCAGTCCACACGGCGATTGAGCATGGCGGCCACGGCGTCCACTCGCAGCCAGCCGTCATAGGAGTTGCGACTGAAGGGATCGTCGGTGCGAAAGCCGAATATGGTGCCCTGGACGCTCACGACCGAGGACACCGCTTTGATGGGATCCCGATGCGTCAGGATGATCTTGGCGTCCGGATAGACTTTCAGCAGCTGCGGGATGTGCGGCTCATGGTTGCAACCCTTGAAGAGCCAAAAGGGACGCCGGAAGCGCCACTGCAGGAGCTTCAACATTTTCTTGTGCCAGCGGTACATCTCGGTGATATCCGCCGACTGAAGGTAATCCTGATAGGATGGAATCTGGAACGACGCGGTGAACATCTCGGACAAGAAGGAAGATGTCGTGAACTCGATGCATTCGACCGGTAGTTCTCCCCCGACGTCGTGCATCGATTTCCATTCGGGAGAGATTCTATTCTGAATGGTGATCAGATCGTCTCCTCGTCTGATGCGCGGGTCGGTCGCATGGGTTCGCTCCTCCGGCGGAGGACATGGAAATAATGCCTCCCACTTCCTGACGAAGCGGAATCGATCGTCCTGGGCAAGCACTTCATGGAGGATCGTGGTACCCGAACGCGGCAGACCCACGATGAAGACAGGTTGCGAGATGAGTTGCTCTGCGATCTCGGGGTGCCGCTTGTACCAATCGATGACCTGTAGCCGGTTCTGCAGATAGATGAGCAGGTCCGAACGAGTGAGAAGCCTGCCGAGAAGGTTCAGCTCGGCCTCCCTCTCGATGGAGTCGATGAGCACCTCGAAGTGGGCACGCCAGTGGTCGTCCGGATCGCGGTCGCCGAAGTCGCTCAACCCCGTGTTGGCACGGGCCGTGGCGAGGAGCGAGTCCGAGTCGAGCGGCACGACACCCGCGCCCAGGACCGGTCCTTCCGCGTTGATCCGTGCGACCCAGTCGGGGCGCGGCGGGGGCTTGTACGCTTGACGGCGATCGACATTCATCCTCGCGGCCTCGGGTATCCGTCAGAAGTTCACTGCGTCAGAAATCCGCCGTCATACTGATCCCCACGGTACGCATCTCCTCGTAGACCACGGTGCCAAATCCCAGCGCGCCGAAGTCGTTGCCCGCCGCCACGACCTTCTCGTTGAGCAGGTTGGCGCCGTAGACTTCCGCCCGCAGCTTGAAGTGCGAGCCCGTCGGAATGTCGTCGAGCATCAATCGGGCCTTGAGATTCTCGTGCTGCTTGGCGGCGATGACCTCGTTATACGGATTCTGGCTGTCCAGCGGAAACCATACCTTGCGGCTTCTGTAGGCGCAGTCCATGCGCGCGGAAAGATTGCCTTCCGCGGTCCGCGCGATCGCGTACTGCGCGCCGACATTGCCGTTGATCCTGGAGACACCGGCGAACTGTGCTTGGTTTGCGACATTCTGTGCAACGCCCGTGGGTGAGACGAGAATATACGTCTGGTATCTGGGGTCCACGTAGCCGATGTTGGCCATGAATTGCCAGTCGTCGGTCGGGACCGCCGTGATCTCCAACTCCCCTCCGGTGTAGGTCGCGTGGCCTGCGTTGGTGATGACCGGCAGTCCGTTGATCGTGTTTTGGACCTGCAAATCGGTGTAGTTGGTCTTGAATACCGAAGCGTTGACACGCAGCCGGTTGTCGAGCCAGTCCGACTTGACCCCGCCCTCGTAGGAGATGTCCTTCTCCGGATCATAGTACCCGTAGGTGTTGGGGACGAAGCCGCCCGCGCGGTAGGCATTCGAGACCCGTGCGTACCCCATGACGGCATCGGTCCACTGGTAGCTTGCGGAGAACAGACCCGACGCGTTGTGCCAGGAGTGACTCTGGTCGCGCACGTCGGTGGGCACCCCGTTCGAGGAGGAGTCTTCGTTGATCTCCTTCTCGTCGTGGGTCAGACGCGCGCCGAAGGTCAATTCGAGTTTGGAGTCGAGAGCGGCAGGTCGGTACGAAGTCTGCCCGTAAACCGCATAGGAGTGGGTGATCAAAGCCGGCACATTGCGGATTATTTCCTCGTTTATCCCCAAGCTCCCACCCGGCAGCACGTAGGTGAACAGGTCTGGATTCCACAGATCGCCCTTCTCGTAAAAGAAGTAAAGGCCGCCGACGTAGGTAAATTCCCCCAGGGTCCCCAGGGCTTGCAATTCGTTGGAGATCTGATGATCTCGGGAGGTGTTTTCGGGCAGGTTGAACGGAGTCACGGGCTGCACACTCGTCGCGCCGGTCACGGGATTCAGCACCATCCCCAGCAGGTTCCCTTGACCGCTGATGTTGATGTACTCATCCACCGAGGTGGACCGATATCCCAGGATGTTCTTGAAGCTCAGTGCGCGGTTGACGTCGTATTGCACGGTGAGCGCGTGTCCGCCGAAGAGGCTGTGATCCGCGGGCTGGTCGCCTGCGTAAGCCGAGCTCAGCCGCACGTTGGGGCTATAGTTGAACGGGTCTCCGCCGTAGGAAGGCGATTTCCCGAAGTAGGTCAGCACGTCCGGGTTGGCGGCGACCACCTGGGAGAACGGCTCCTGTGCGTCGTGGTCGGTATAATCCGCCCGGTAGTCGAGGTGCAGATTCGAGCCGAGATCCCCGTGCAGCGAAAACCAGAGCGAATTGCTGTTCAAACTACCGGGGTCGCCATCTTCGGCGCCGCGGTCTAGATTGGTTACGTAACCATCGCGCTGATGATGCGTGAAAATGAATTTCGCCTTGAATCCCGAATCACCAAGCTCACCGGTATTGACGATGGATCGGCTCACGAGGTCATCGTAGGTACCGTATTCGACTTTCTGCTCTACGCCTGACTGGTCGGATGGGCCCTTGGTGATGAGGGAGATCGCGCCCCCGGTGGTGTTCCGGCCGAAAAGCGTCCCCTGGGGGCCGCGCAACACCTCGACGCGCTCGAGATCCGCCACCTCGAACAGCGTCGCGTCGGGACGCGCGTTCAGGACTCCGTCGATATAAGTCGTCACCGGTGCGTCCGTATAGATCTGATAATCGTAGGTCCCCACGCCGCGGATGTAGATGTTCGCCGCGGTGGTACTTCCCGCGGTCACGCCAACATCGAGGTTTGGCACCAGGTCGCGGACTTGGTCGAGCGTGACGATGTCGTGCTGCTGAATCGCCTCGGGGGACAGCGCCGAGATCGAGATCGGCACCTTCTGCAGCTGTTCCTGCACCTTGCGCGCGGTAACGACGATGTCTTCCAGTTGGCCGCGCTGCGGCTGCGCCGCGGTCGTGTCAGGCGGTGCCGCGGCCGTGTCAGGCGGTGCCGCCGCGTCAGCGCCCCTGCAGGGGGGTGGTTGATACAGCCAGGCAGTGGCAGCCATCGACACAACCACGAGCCTCACAAGCCGCCGAACATTCGAACCATGCCTAGCCATCGCGACCCCCCCCGGATATGTCTCATTCGACTATTGTCACTGTTATATTGCGCGGCATTAAACGACAATAAAAACGCATACAGCGATATATTGGCGAAGAATCTAGCACAATATAAAGATAATGTGATAGATAATAATTGCAATTGTCAATATCAATTGTAGAGTAATGCAGATGCGCAGAGAATCGCGTGATTTGAAACGACTCTGTCCATCGAGGGCCACGATATCGTTAGAATGCGCATCATTAGTGCTCACGCTTCGGATAAGGGGGGCGAGATGATTTGGGATGCGTTGCCTGCATTGCCATTGCGCCGGATTCGCTAAGGGAATCGAGCCGATGACACAGTCGTATCGTCATCTGCTATCCGCAGGACGCATCGGCCGCATGGAGCTGCGCAATCGGATCATCATGACGCCGATGGGCTCGAATCTCGGAGAGGGCGACGGTGTGTTCGGCGGTCGTGCCTGTGCGTATTACCGCGAACGCGCCCGCGGCGGAGCGGGCTTGCTCATTCTGGGATCGGTAGCCATCGCCTGGCCCGTGGGTGGCGTCATCCCACGGCAAGCCGCCATCTCCGAGGATCGTCACATCCCCGGCATCCGTGCGGTGGCCGATGCGGTTCATGCATGCGGCGGCAAGCTCGCGCTGCAACTGCACTTCGGCGGGCTGATGTCAACGATGGATACCGGTGCCGGTCGTCCTCTGTGGACGCCGTCGATCCCGGACAAGAGCAAGGGCGGCGACATGATGGACGCCATCCTCGAGGAGGAATTTGCCGGCCTATCGGCGCCGCTCGGAACGGCCACGCCGCACTACAAGGTCCTTGCGGCGGCGGACATTGCGGAGCTCAAAAATCTATTTGCCGCCGCCGCGCTGCGTGCGCAACGCGCGCACGTGGATGGGGTGGAGATTCATGCCGGACACGGCTACATCATCTCCGAGTTTCTTTCACCCGTTGCAAATCGCCGCACCGATGCCTATGGAGGCTCAGTCGAAAATCGCTCGCGCTTGCTGACGGAGGTGATTGCCGGGATTCGCCGGGCGGTCGGCCGCGAGTACCCCGTGTGGTGCCGGCTGGATTCTCAGGAGTTCTTTCAGCCCGAAGGCATCTCCCTTGAGGATGCCAAGACGACGGCGCAGCTGGCTGAAAAGGCGGGTGCCGATGCGATTCACGTGAGCGCGTACGCCGATGCGAGTATCGGAATCGCTCACTCTTCCGCCCACACTCCGCAGCAACCCGAGTTACTGGTATCCAATGCCCGCGCCATCAAGGCGGCGGTCGGCGTACCGGTCATCGCCGTAGGCCGGATCGCGCCGGAATCGGCCGAGCGGCACATTGCCGCCGGACATTTCGATTTTCTCGCCATGGGACGGAAGCTCCTGGCCGATCCGAATCTGCCGAGCAAACTACAGCGCCAATGTGCCGCCGAGGTGCGTCCATGCGTGTACTGCTATACATGCAACAGTCAGATCTATGTAGGCGGCAGCGTCAAGTGCGCCGTGAATCCCGAAACAGGCTTCGAGCGGGAATTTGCTTCGCGACCGGCGGCCCACAAAAAGCGCGTGGCAGTGGTGGGCGCCGGCCCGGCGGGCATGGAAACCGCACGGCGACTGGCACTTCGGGGACATGCCGTGACTCTGTTCGAGCAGTCAGAACAACTCGGTGGCGCACTGCGATTGGCGGCTCGTTGTTATGAGCCCAACGCGGGCCTTCTTCGATGGCTGATCGATTGCATCGAGATCTCTCCCATAGAGGTGAGGCTGAACACGCGGGCGGACGAGGACGTGCTGTCTGCAATGTCGCCGGATGAAGTGGTCGTTGCCACCGGTGCGGTCTATTCGACGCCGGGCACTGCCGATTCGGAGCGCGATCACGTGCTGAGCGCCGACGAGTGGCGAAACCTCGTGCTCGGTGACCGTTCGGGCGCCGCCCGCACGAGCCGCGATCCCGGTCAGCAGAGCGCCGCAACGGCGAGCCTGGACAAGCCGGTGGTCGTCGTCGGCAGCGAACTCGTGGCTCTCGAGCTCGCTGAGTTCTTCGCGCGCCGCGGACACACGGTGACGGTCATCGACGCAGCTGCGCGATTCGGTCGGGGCTTGCCCCTTGTGCGTCGCTGGCGGGTGTTGTCGGATTTGCGATCCCTCGGTGTGACCTTGTTGCCGCAAGCGCGGGAAATCTCGATTCATACGAGCACCGTCGCCTACATCAACCGCCACGACCAAGTCCGCACCATTGCGGCGGAGCGAGTGATCGCCGTCGATGGCGCGGCGGGCGATACGACCCTGGCCGAGGCGCTGCGAGCGGCGGGACTGAAGGTTCACACGGCCGGCGATTGCAACGGCGTGCGCTACATCGAGGGCGCCATGCGCGCAGCGGCCGAGTTGTCGCTCGGGATCTGAGCGGCTCGGCATGGGTGTTTGCGGGTGCACCCAGGTCTCTCGTAACCTCCGTCGCCCGGTTGGAGAAGTCGGCTCATGGTCACAATTTGCATAGGTCTCTACGGGCTGCAAGAGTGGTTCGAAGGTGATCTCGCGCCGGTGGTCGATCTGGTCGCATTGGCGGACCGCAAGGGCATCGATCAGATCAACGTTCCCGATCACATCCTCATGGGGGAGGCGACCGACAAGTACCCGTACGGCAAATTTGTGACCGCCCCCGATTACCCCTGGTTCGAGCCGCTGACGTTCCTCGCGGCCATCGCGGGCGCAACCGAGCGCATTCGCCTTTCCACGGGGATTCTGATCGCCCCGCTCAGGCCGGCTGCGGTGCTCGCCAAGCAAGTGGCGACTCTCGACGTGCTGTCCCGCGGACGAGTCGATCTCGGCCTGGGCGTAGGCTGGCAGCGGGAAGAATACCTGGCTTGCGGCGTTCCTTTCGAGGCACGCTACTCGCTGCTCGATGAACAACTGCGCGTCTGCCGTCTTCTCTGGAGCCAGGCACCCGCCAGCTTCAGCGGCGAATTCATCGAGTTCGACCGTATCTACAGCAAGCCCTTCCCGGTGCAGAGGCGACTGCCTGTGATGTTGGGTCTGGTACCGCTGCCGAAGAACGTCGCCCGCATGGCAGAACATGGCGACGGCTGGGTGCCTCTCCTGGAGAATCCAGCGCAAATCAAGGCCGGGGTAACAGCGCTGCGGGAGGCGTTTCATGCCCGCGGAAGGGACCCTCGGGAACTGAAGGTTCGCGCCGTTCCTCAGTTCGAGTTCCGCGCAGACGGCATGGCAGATCTCGATGCCACGTTGGCCAAGATCCCCATCCTTGTCGAGGCGGGCGCGACCGCCGTCGAGCTGTACGCTTGCATGTACTGCCGTGGACCCGAGGAATTCGAGAGCTTTTGTGACCGCTTGGTGAACTTCAGATGCTGAGCAAAGCCATCCATGGATATGCCCCGTCTCATCGCGAGCCGATCCTCGACATCGGCAGGGGGGCGGTCATTGCGCCTCACGAAGGGATCGGCGATAGTCGGACCCTGACTGAATGCGTTCCACCCCATGAGAATTAGAAGCGACAGCGCGACGGCCCCGGTTCTGGACGAGATCGACTCGGGCATCATCGAGATATTGCGATCCAACGGCCGGGCGACGAATCAGGAGATTGCCAAGCGGCTGTCCGTGTCGGCCGCCACCGTATCCGCCCGCATTCGACGGCTGGAGGACTCGAAGGCGATGCGGGTCATAGCCGTCGCCGACTTCGCTGCGCACGGGTTCAACGTTCTGATAGCCATCGGCGTCAAGGTGTACGGTCGCTCTCCGCTCGAAGTCGGTCGCGATCTCGCGAAGCTTCCCGAGGTCCTCAGTATCCAAACAACGACCGGACCGAACGACCTGGAGATGCTCGTCGGTCTGCATGACTTCGAGGAAATCAACGTCTTCTTGACGGAACATGCCGCGGGGATTCCCGGTGTTTACGAACTGCAGTCAGGGATAGCAGCGGATATCGTGAAATATGAGTTCAATGTCGTGCGTCTATGAGACGGATTTCGCTCGACGCGCTTGACCGTCGGCTCATTCATGCACTTGGGCAAGATGGTCGAGTATCGAATCGGCAGATCGCCACAAGTCTCGGCGTAGCCGAGGCAACCATCCGCACGCGTATCAAGCGCCTGCAGAATGAGCATCTGATCCAGTTCACCGCGCTCACCGACTTCCGCATGGTGGGCTCTCCCACGCTCGTGTTGTTCGGCATTCATGCCGATCCGGGGCGCGTTCCGAAGCTTGCCGCGGAGCTGTCCCAACTGAGCGCGATCAATTGCGTGATCGTGCTCCTGGGACGCTTCAATTTACTGGCAACCGGTCTATTCCGCTCGATGACGGAGGTCGACGAGATAAACCGTCAGAACATCTTGCCTCTCAAGGGTGTGCGCCGCGTCGAAACCATGGTGTCGATGCAGCAGTTCAAGTACGAATATCGCATGGCGCGCATCGTGGTGCGCCCCAGATCGCATGGAGCTTCGCGCAAGGCCTCGACGGGGCAGGGCAAGGCCCACGGCCCGGCCTCGTCTTGACCCGCGATCCGCCTCGCGCCAAGGAGATGCACGCGTGACCGACAGTGCGAAAGGGGAATCCACGGCGGACTCACCGCAGATTCCCGTGATCGATCTGGGGGAGGTGCCTCATGTCGCCTCCGATCCGGATCAGTCGCTCTACAGCTTCTTCGATCGGCTGCGAGAGGTGAGCCCGGTGGTTCACTGCCGGACGACCGAGGGGAGCTGGTATGCGTTTCTACGGGCGGCGACCGCAAAGTCCATTCTGATGGATACGGACACCTTCAGAACGTATCATCCAGATGCGCGCGAGAGCGGCTACTTCGAGGAAGAGCTGCTTCCTGCCAGCAAGGATCCGCCCGAGCACAAGAAGTATCGGCAGATAATCCAGGCGCCGTTCAGCGCCCGAGTCGCCAAGGCTCTTGGGCCGCGGATGCGGCATTTTGCCACCGGACTCATCGAGAAGATCGCGCCCCGAGGGGCATGCGAGTTCATCGAGGACTTCGCGCAGCCTTACCCCGGCCTGGTCTTTCTCGAATTGATGAGATTCCCGCTGGAGGACCTGGCTGCGCTCATGATGTGGGACGCAAGATTCTGGACGCCTCCGGCGGCGGATCGGGACGGCAGCATCCGCAAATCCGGGCTTGGCGGCTTGAAGGACTACGTGCGGCATCAACTGCAGCGCAAACGCAATGCGCCGGACGACTCGCTCATCTCGCTGCTGGCTTCGGCCGATATCGGGGGACGGCGCCTGACGGACGATGAGATCGTGTCCTACGGTGCCCTCGCCTGCATCGGGGGAATTCATACGACCAAGGCGGTACTTGGCCGCATGATGCTGCACCTGGCGCAGCGAGCGGATCAGCGCCGGCATCTGCGGGAGCACCCCACACTCATCCCGCGCTTTGTCGATGAAGCCTTGCGCGTCTATGCCATTGGTGAGTCCTTCCGCTTCGCATCCCGGGACGTCACGATAGACGGCTGTTCCTTGAGGCGCGGTGATCGCATCTCGGTGCACTGGCCTGCGATCAATCGCGATCCGCGCGAATACGGCAACCCGACGGAAATTCACCTCGATGATCCGCCACGCGGCAATCTGGCCTTTGGTTACGGGCCGCATTTCTGCGTGGGGATGCACCTTGCGCGCCACGATATGGCGATAGCCGTGGAGGAATGGCAGCGCCGAATTCCGGAGTTCGAGCTGCAAAAGGGTGCAACCGTGGAGGAGCGGGTATGGGGCGGGGCGGGATTGCATGCGCTACCGTTGCGCTTTGCCTCGGGCGCATAGAGAAATGCGGCCACGGGCCTCGGCGCGCCTGCCCGCGCTCGCGCGGAATGCGCGAAGTCCATCCCTCGGCTCCTAGGATCGCGCGTCGTAGAAAGTGCGGTGGCTCTCGGCGAGGTGATCGATCAGGGCGGATGGCGTCCAGTATTCACGACCGACACGGTCGCGGTAACGCAACATCGCATCGCGAACGCCCCGCAGCCCAATTTCACCCGCCCACCACATGGGGCCGCCGCTGTAGGCCGGGAATCCCAGCCCGTTGATCATGGCCACGTCGATGTCGTCCGGCCGCGCTGCGATCCCTTCCTCCAGAATCTTCGAGCCTTCGCCGACCATCGCATAGAGGCAGCGCTCCAGGATTTCCTGGTCATCGATCGGCCGCCGCGCGATGCCCCGCGATGCCGAGTGTTGCGCCAGCAGCGCATCGATCTCGGCATCGTCATGGGGCTTGCGGTCCTCGCCATAGCGATACCAGCCGGCCCCGGTCTTTCTGCCATAGCGGCCACGCGCGAACATCTGCTCGACGAAGTTGGCCGCCTTCTCGCGCTCGGTGAGCATGGGCCAGCGCGCCTTGCGCGCGGCGTATTGCACATCGATGCCGGCAAGATCTGCCAGAGCGAAGGGTCCCATGGGAAAGCCAAAGTCGGTCAGCACGCGGTCGATCTGGGCTGGGCTCGCGCCTTCCTCCAGCAAGAAATAGCACTCCCGCGAGCGTTTGGACAGCGTGCGGTTGACGATGAACCCCTCACATACGCCCGAGAGGACAGGCAGCTTACCGATGCGTTTGGCCAATGCAGTGATCGTTGCGAGCACATCGGGCGCCGTGCGTGCGGCGCGAACATTCTCCAACAGCCGCATGGCAGGAGCAGGGTTGAAGAAATGCATTCCGCAGACATCTTCGGGCCGCCCGCTCGCCGTCGCCAGTGCATCGATATCGAGGTAGGAGGTGTTGGTGGCGAGAATCGTGCCACGCCGCGTTGCCGCACCGAGCGCCACGAAAACGGCGCGTTTCGCCTCGATGTCCTCGCTTACGGCCTCCACCACGAGATCCACGCCGCCGCAGGTTCCGTAGTCGAGGGCCGGCGTGATCAGGGCGATGCGCTCTTCGGCCCTTTCCGGGCTCAGACTGCCGCGCCTGACCAGTGCCGCATAGGCATCGGCCATATCGGACATCGCCTTATCGAGACTTTGCCGGCGGCGCGCGACGCCGACGACGGGGATCCCGGCATTCGCGAATACCATCGCGATGCCAGATCCCATCGTGCCCAGGCCGACCACCGCCACCTTCTCGACGGGCCGAGCGGTAAGCTGTTCCGACAAGCCGGCAATGTGGCGCACGGTCCGCTCTGCCGCGAAGTTGTGGCGCAGCGCCCGGGATTGCCGGCCATCCAGGAGCTGTTTGCAGATCGCGTTCTCCTCGCTGATCGCCGCATCGAAGGGCAGCGCATAGCCGAGACGGACGGCGTCCAGAGCCTTCAGCGGCGCTTCATAGCCGCGCCGTTTGCGGCTCAAGGTGGCGCTCGCCTCGGCGAATATCGACTCGTCATACGCGGGCATGGGCAAGTCGCGGGTACGGCGCACACCGCGGCGTTCGGTGACCACCTGCTCGGCGAATGCAAGCGCACCCCTCTCTAGATCTCCGTGCACCAAGAGATCGACGGCGCCGAGCTCCATCGACCTCGCGGCGGTGATCTCGCTTCCCTCGCTGATCATGCCAAGCGCAGCCCTCAGCCCAACCAGTCGTGGCAGCCGTTGCGTTCCACCTGCGCCCGGAATGATTCCCAATGTGACTTCGGGCAAGCCGATCGATGCGTCCTGCGCGGCAATCCGATAGTGACAGCCCAGCGCGACTTCGAGTCCGCCGCCAAGCGCCTTGCCATGAATGGCGGCGATCACAGGCTTGGACGCTTGCTCGATTCGAGCGATGAGCTGCCCAAGCTGCGGATCGGCGAGCGGCTTGCCGAATTCCTTGATGTCCGCTCCCGCCATGAACGTCTTTCCCGCGCACACGATCACCAGTGCCGACAGGGCCGCACTTGCCTCCAGGCTGTCGACGGCCTCAAGTAGTCCCTTGCGCACGCCCTGTGAGAGCGCATTGACAGGCGGACTGTCGATCGTGGCGATGGCGATGCCGTTCACGCATCGAAGCTTCACGAGATCGCTCATGAATTGGCCTCCCGTCCGCTGATCAGTACGACCTTTCCCATCACCTTTCTATCCATCACTCGTCGAAGGGCATCGACCGCACCGGCAAGTGGATGGGTCTCCGGTATATGCGGCCGCAGCGCAGCTCGTGCATAGAGGTCCAGCAGCTCAGCCACATGGGCGGCATGACGCGCCGGATCCGATCTCAGCGACGCTCCCCAGATGACGCCCAACGCATCGGCGCTCTTCAACAGTAGCTGATTGGCGGGGATCTTGTGGATTTCGCCCGCCGCGAAGCCAATGATCACGTAGCGGCCCTGCCAGGCGAGGCTGCGCACGGCTTCCTCGGCAAGCGTGCCTCCGATCGGATCGTACGCCACATCGACTCCCCTCCCGCCAGTCAACTCCTTGACCCGCCGGCGCAGCCCCTCTGCGGTGTAGTCGATGACCTCGTCGGCCCCATGCTCACGGGCGAGCGCAACTCTCTTCGGGCTCGAGGCGGCCGCGATCACGCGCGCACCGAGCACCTTGCCCAGCTCCACGGCCGCCAAGCCAACACCCCCCGCCGCGCCGAGGACCAGGAGCGTTTCTCCGCGACGCAAACGAGCCCGATCCCTCAACGCGTGCCAGGCGGTGCCATAGGAGACGATGAAGCCTGCGGCCTGCACGCAATCGACCGTCTCGGGCAAGCGCCAGATCTGGGTCGCGGGCACCGCAACCGCTTCCGCGTAACCCCCGGTGCCGCAAAAGGCCAGGACGCGCTCACCCGCCGACAAACCGGCGACACCCTCGCCAACTTTTCGCACCACTCCCGCAACCTCGCTCCCGGGCGAGAAGGGCAGGGGGGGTTGCGTTTGATACTTGCCTTGAACGATGAGACCGTCGGGGAAATTGATGCCCGAGGCGATCACGTCGATCACCGCCGTGCCCGGCGTGGCCACCGGATCATCGACGGTTTCCAGCCTCAGGTTCTCGATCGCGGCAAAGGATCGGCATATCATCGCT
>Ga0335075_10013452_pt1 | contig 12315 bp, 11 predicted proteins | sample Lox_Sample_24_FD_206723 | JGI IMG/M metagenome (GOLD analysis project Ga0335075, IMG submission 206723) | Soil microbial communities from Loxahatchee National Wildlife Refuge, Florida, United States - Lox_Sample_2.4 | ecosystem: Environmental > Terrestrial > Soil > Wetlands | place: USA... | reverse complement strand
TTCGGTCCTCTGCCACGGCATGCTGCACCTCCATGCCGACACTTAACCTGTCACCCATCTCGTCGGGCTGAACTGTTACCTATGTCCCAGGGTTGGACCTCGGTTCGCGAAGCGAATCGGGTGAGGGCGCTCGTGCGCCCGCACCCTCACCCGCCGCGCTGCCCGCGGCGGCGCCTTATTTAATCACTCGCGGCCGACCGCGGCGTTGACAGCGCTGATCAGGTCCTCGATCCGGAACGGCTTGGCGACGAACGGATGCCTGCCGGCGCTCAGCTCGCTCTGACGCTCGGCGTCACCGCTCATGACCACCACTGGCACTCCCGCCGCATCAGCCGATGCCAGGACCTGGCCCGAGCCGCCGCCGGGCAGCAGGTAGTCGAGCAGGACAAGGTCGATGCCGCCCAAGCGAATCTGCTCCAGCGCTTCCGGCGCCGCATCCACCGTGACGGTTCGATAGGTATCGCTCAGGGCGTCGACCACCACCTCCGCCACCAGCGGCTCGTCCTCGACAATCAGAATGCAACGCCTGTCGGTCATCCCCTGATCGCCGGCCCCCCCGAACGCTAGCACTATCGGCCACAAGCCATGAATGGTCGAGCACTTTCAGAACGGACAGCCGGCGGCAGCCAACCATGTCCCAAATCCTTGCCGATTGCCGGCATGTCGTGACCCGCGATTATTCGAGGAACGCGGAGATGCCCGGGTCCGAACGCAGCGTCGCAAGTTCCCGCTCGGTCGGCAGTTGCGGCCGGTCACGCGTTGCGTTCACCATGCAAAGAAATCCGAGCGTCTCTCCCTCGGTCGCGCGGAACTGGTGCCAGGTCCAGGCAGGGACCGAGACAAGGTCGAACGGCTTGATCATGCGCACCTGATCGCCAACCAGGCAGCGGCCGCGGCCGCGCAGGATCATCACCGCATGCATATGCTCGTGCCGTTCCAGCGTCGAGTACCCGCCAGGCCCCATTTCAAAATAACGCAGCTCGCAACCCAGCGCCGGCTCGGCGAACAGCATCCGTCGCGAGATCGCTCTGAACGGCGCGTCACCGGTTTCCTTGTAGGGCTGGGCCGGCACATCCTCCCAGGCAAACTCGGCCTCGTCGAAGGGGCGTATGGCGGCGGATTGGTCGATGCTCATGGGTTCCGGGCGTGGGAATGCGCGGCGACGGTGCGAGTGAAGGCGCTTGTCGCCTCGGTCAGGCGTTCTCGGGTGGAAAGCAGGTTGCCTCCAATCAACAACATCGTGTCCCTGCCATAGAAATCAAGCATTTCGGGAACCCGCGCGAGCGTCATCCCGCCGGCGGGAACCGGCAGCGCGCCCCGCAGGCCCGGCCCGGCGGCGCGCGCCGTTTCGGCGATCCGGCGGCAGGTGGCTTCCGAGTAGCCGAACCGTCCGCCATGGTTCGGGAATATCACCGCGTCCGCACCAATCAATGGGAACAGCTTCCCGATCAGCAGCGCCGGCGCGATGCGCGCCGCACCGCCCATCGTCGGATGCGCGATCCAAGCGATGTTCGGAAACTCGCGCCCGAGCGCCTGGACATTGGCGAAGCCCGCCAGCATTGGTGCGATCATCACCGTGTCCAGTCCCTCGTCGCGGACCAGCGCGAGCTGGCGCCGCATCGCGCCTACATCGCCGGAGAGGCTCGGGACATACCGAGTCGGGTGACCGGTGATCGCGGCAGCGCGCCGTACGGCAGCGGCACAGCCGGGCACACGGACAGCGAACGGCGCAAAATGCTGGTCCGCGAGCCCGTGGTCGTCCTTGACGAAATCGAGCCCCCCGGCTGCCAGGCGTTCGGCGAGCTCGGCCAGCCGCGCCGGCGGCAGCCCCTGCGGTTTGATCGCCGAGCAGGTCATGGCGCGACCACGCGCGCCTGCCTGTGACCGCAGCCCGGCCGCGCCATGCCGAGGCCCGCCGAGCTGAGCGACGAGCTCGGGCGGCAGCTCGAGGTCCTGCAACGTCACGTCGTCATGCAGGGATGTGTTGCCGAATGCCATGTTGAGCAACTGGCCTGCGTCGCCGTCCACCGTCGTGACGGCCAGCGCGATGCGCACTTCGAACAGGTCTCCGCCGAGATCCTCGATCGCTTCGACGCGACCCACCACGTCGCGCAGCACCTCCGGCGAGTCGATCGCTTTGAGCGGCATCTCGACGCTCTGCTCCACGGCGATCGCCGCCGCCCGCGCCTCGATCGAGGCGGCCTCGGCGCGGACGTGGTAGAGAGCAGTGAAACGTTCCGTCATCCCGACGCCGCCGATACGCGCCGTGCGCTTCCGCGTCCAGTCGGGGCGCGAACGGTGGCGTCAAATCGTGCGATCACTGGTTGATTCCCTCTCGATCAGGGACGAAGATCAACTTGGCGGGACAGATCTGCACCGATGCCGTCGTTGCCTTATTCCGGTGCGATTGAGCCCCGGGTTTGCGCGTTTGGCGGACTGATGGCGCCGCTCGGTGTCAACGCCGTGGAGCACGCGCCACGTACGGAAGGCCGGTATGCCGAGTGGAATTCTGCGAGCGGGTGCCGCGCCCGTACGCTCACTGGTCGAGCAAATAGTCTATCGCGTCTCCCTGCGGCGCCATTTGCCATTGAAGCCGGCGCAAGAAGTTGGCGGCTTCTCGGTTGACGCATATGCCGACTGGCGGCTCGATGAAATCAGATCGTCCTTCCATCAGAATTTTTCGGCCGCCGAGGTAGCCGGCAAGCGCGTGCTCGACTTCGGCTGCGGCTTCGGCCACCTGTCGCGGCTGGCCGCCTCACTCGGCGCGCGGCACGTCGTCGGGATGGATATCGACCCAAGATCGATCGAGAAGGCGTCCGGCGATCCGGAACCGAATATCACGTTTAAGCTCGAGCCGGATCCCTCCCGCATTTCGCTCCCGGATGCATCGATCGATGTCGTCCTGTCTTTTTGGATGCTCGAACACGTCATGGAATACGAAGCGATTGTCCCGGAATGGGCGCGCATTCTCGCGCCCGGCGGCAAGGTTCTGATTCTGTGGGGAAGCCAGTGGCGTCACCCCTATGGTCACCACCTGCACACGATGGTTCCGCTGCCATGGATTCATATGGTGCTAGGTCCGGCCGCGCTCTATCGCATCGCGGCGCAGATTTACGATAGTCCCGGCTTTCGGCCGCGATGGTGGCATCTCGACGCGAGTGGGGTCCCCAAAGCCAATCCTTATCGAGGCCAGACCGAATTTACCGACCTCAACAGGCTGACCACCCGACGTTTCGAGACGGTGGTCCGACAGGCAGGTCTCTCCATTCGACGCCGAGAGGCTCACAGCGGGACCAACCGATTGAGGAGCCACCTGACGAAGATACGGGGCTTACAGGATTTCCTGTGCACCCATTTCGTCTATGAGTTGCAAAAGGCTCCCCCTCCCCTTGCGGGTTTGGGCTGCGAAGCAGACCAAAGCGGGGGGAGGGGGCCCGCCGTTCAGTAAAGTAATCGCCTCAGGCGCGGACCAGCCCCGGCATCGGCGCCGCCGCGGCGCTGTCCGGGAACACCGCGGCGAGCCCCGCCGGCCCGATCCCCAGATGCTGCGCCAGTAGGCCTTTCAGCACTGATCGCAGATCCGTCGTCGGCTGCAGATCGCGATCCTCGAACAGCCGGCCCGGGCCCAGGCCGGGCCATGACCCGGCCACCCGGCCACCCGCCACGGCGCCGCCGAACACGAAACTTACCGTTGCGGTCCCATGATCGGTTCCCCTGGTCCCGTTCACCCGCGCAGTGCGACCGAATTCAGTCATGGTCAGCACCACAGTGTCCCGCCATGCCGGCCCCAGTCCCGCCTTCAGGGCCGCCAGCCCGCCATCGAACCGCGTGAGCAACTCGTTCAGCCGCGGCAACTGCGCGACATGCGTGTCCCAACCGCCGATCTCCAGCGCGGCCAGGCGCGGGCCGTCGGGCCGCGCCAGCATTTCGCCCGCCATCGTCGCCAGCACCGCGAACGGCGACTGGTCCTGCGGCAAGGGATCGCCCGCCAGAACCTCCTTGCTGAAACCGCGCGCCCGCAGCCCCTCGCGAACCGCCGGCCCGATCAGGGCGTCGGCCGAGGCCAGAGTCGACACTTCCGCATAGAGGTCCGGCGGGGCGGCACCGAATCCGCGCGGTGCCCAGCTTGCGACCCGTGCCGGCCCCCGCAGCAGCAGCGGCATCGCAACGCCGACCGCCACCGCGTCGCCCTCGCGACCTGCCTCGCTTGCCGGCAGGATGCCAGCAACACGGTTCAGCCACCCGCTCTTCAGCATGTGGTCGGAGCCGCACTCCAGGTAATCCTGCGCTTCGAAATGGCTGCGCACCCGATAGGGCCCGGCCACCGCATGCACCGGCAAGAGCTCGCCGGTCTGGTACATCGCATGCAGGTTCTGCAGCGCCGGATGCAGGCCATAGAAGCCGCCCAGGTCAAGCACCCCGCCTTCCTGGCCCGGCCCGCTCGGGGTGATCTCCCCGCGCAGCCCGACGAGCGCCGGATCGCCGTAAGGCACGACGGCCGCAAGTCCGTCCATCGCCCCGCGCTGGATGACCACCACCATCCGCCGGTCCGTTGGCGCCGCCGCCAGTGCGAGCGAGGCCCGGCCCCACGGCGACGTCAGGCTCACCGCCGAGGTCAGGCCAAGAAGCGCGCTTCGCCGTGACAGCAGAAGGGCCGGTCGCGTCATCTCAGCGCCTCTGGAATTCGGGGGAGGACAACAGCAGCGCCACCGCGTCGCGGCGTGATCCGGCTCGGCGGACCGCGTCCAGCGTTGCCGGCCGCAGCAACGGACCGAGGCTGCCGACCGCCAGTTCATCCGGCGCACCGTCGCTGCCAAAGCGGCCGGCGAGCGTATAGGCGAAATCGATCCGCCGCAGCATTCCTTCCGGCGCGACCCAATCGATCCCTCGGTCCGGCCAGCCGTTCGGCTGCGGGGCCGCCCAGAGCGGCTGGCCAAGCATCCACAAGGCGCCAAGCATCGGAAACGAGACCGCCGGTACATCGAGGGCCCGAAGCGCCGCCACCGCGAATTCCATCGGCGTGCGAAGCTTCGTGCCTGGTTGCCAGGCGCCCTGAAGCCCGATCAGCGCCTCGGACGCCGCGCCAAGGTCGCCGTGTGTGTCCCGCAGCACGGCCTCGATCTGGCGGACCGCATCCGGCGGGGGATCATCGGCGACGAAATGCCGCGCCAGCTTGGTCGCCAGATTGCGATGTGTCGCCGGATGGTCGGCGAGGAAGGCCAGCGCCTCGATCCCGCCCTGCTCGCCGGGCGGGAAAGTCCGGCCCATCAGCGGCAGCGGCCCGGGCTGGTGCGCCCGGGGCCTGAACTTGAACCCCAACTCGCCTGCGTTCCAATCAATGGACCAGCCGGTGAGAATCCGGGCGAAATTTGTCACATCCGCCTGGGTGTAGCCGGAGGCCGGCGTGACCGTGTGCAGCTCCAGGCACTCGCGGCCAAGGTTTTCGTTGAGCCCCCGCTTCCCGTCGCGTCCGGCCACGCTCTGCGGACCGACCGAGACATCATTGTTGAGATACATCAGCATCGCCGGATGGCGCACCACCGCCAGCAACATGTCGCCGAAGCGCCCGGTGACATGCGGGCGGATAGCGCCTGAGACGAACGGCCCGATAAGCGACATGACCCGCGATTGACGGCTCGAGACCGTGAAATGGTTCATCCAGAACCAGACAAGCCGCTCACGGAACGGCGCCGGTGTCACCAGCCCCCAGTTGAGCAGCGTCAATGCGTCGCCGCGGTAAGTATCGCGGCTCATTGACATGCCCGGGGGCATGCCGGGGGCCGCGCCTTTGTTCTCCCGCCTCATCTCCCGGTCGGTGCGTAGCGCCTCCATCCCGACAGCCAGATCGGGCGCCGGCATGCCGGCGCCCGGATCCGGCCCGCGCACTTGGCTTCTGAGCCATCCTTGAGGATCGACGGGTGGCGGCTCGGCGCCGCGCCGCCCGAGACCGAAGCGCACCAGCGCCTGTGCCGCTGCGATATCCATGAGCCGCACACTAGCCGAAATCACGGTATCCCAGCGGTGACAAAGAGTGACCATCGGCAGGGCATTCGAGCCCTGCCTTCACGATTCGGTGCTTGCAAAAATCGCCCGGCCATCGCACATGAACCGCGAGATACACGCCGGCCAGAGCCGCCGGATCATCCGCGGGCGCGCGGGGGCTGTTCGAACCGATCGAGCCCCCTCCGCGCCCGTCGCGATATGGAGACCCCTATGCCTGCCACCGACGCACCCCTAGGCCTCGACCGAATCCGCAACATCGGCATCACCGCGCATATCGATGCCGGCAAGACCACCACGACCGAGCGTATTCTTTATTACACCGGTGTGTCGCACAAGATCGGCGAGGTGCACGACGGCAACACCACGACCGACTACATGGAGCAGGAGCGCGAGCGGGGCATCACCATCACCTCCGCCGCCGTCACCTGCGAGTGGAAGGACCACCGCATCAACATCATCGACACGCCCGGCCATATCGATTTCAACATCGAGGTGAACCGCAGCCTGCGCGTGCTAGACGGCGCCATCTTCATTATCGAAGGTGTGGCCGGCGTGCAGCCACAGTCCGAGACCAACTGGCGGCTGGCCGACCGCTACAACGTCCCCCGCATCATCTTCATCAACAAGCTCGACCGCACCGGCGCCGACTTCTACCGCGCCACCGCCACGCTGAAAGAAAAGCTCGATATCGTAGCGCTGCCGCTGCAGCTTCCGATCGGCATCGAGGACAAGTTCATCGGCGTCGTCGATCTGGTCCGCATGAAGGCCGTCGTCTGGGAAGGCGGCGAGCTGGGTGCGAAGTTCCACGACGAGGAGATCCCTGCCGATCTGCTCGAGCGCGCCCGCGAGTACCGCCAGAACCTGCTGGACACCGCCCTCTCGGTCGATGACGCGGCAATGGAGGAGTATTTCGAGCACGGCGACGTCTCCGAAGCCACGCTGAAGCGCTGCATCAAGGCCGGCGCGATCTCAGGCGCTTTCCGTCCCGTACTCTGCGGCACCGCCTTCAAGAACAAGGGCGTGCAGCCGCTGCTAGACGCCGTGGTCGATTACTTGCCGAGCCCGCTCGACGTGCCCGGCATAAGCGTCGCTGCCGGCGAGGGCGAGGAGGACGGGGAGTATTCCGATCGCCGCCGGATCAAGGCCGATCCCGCTGCGCCGTTCGCCGGCCTGGCGTTCAAGATCATCAACGATAAGTACGGCACGCTGACCTTCGTGCGCGTCTATGCCGGCACGCTGCATTCCGGCGACATGGTCCTTAACACCACGAAGGGCCACCGCGAGCGCATCGGCCGCATGTTCCAGATGCACGCCGACAAGCGCCAGGAGATCAAGGAGGTGGAGGCCGGCGATATAGCCGCCTTCGTCGGCCTGAAGGACACCGGGACGGGTGACACGCTGGCCTCGTCGCAGGATCCCGTCGTGCTCGAGCGCATGGCCTTCCCGGTGCCGGTGATCGACATCTCGGTCGAGCCGAAGACCAAGGAATCGATCGAGAAAATGAGCATCGGCCTGCAGAAGCTGGCCGGCGAGGACCCCAGCCTGCGGCTGCGCACCGACCAGGAGACCGGCCAGACCATCCTGTCCGGCATGGGCGAACTCCACCTGGAGATCATCATCGACCGCCTGAGGCGCGAATACGGCGTTGAGGCTAATATCGGTGCCCCGCAAGTCGCCTATCGCGAGACGATCACCCGCGCGCACACCGAAACCTATACGCACCGCAAGCAGACCGGCGGCGCCGGGCAGTACGCCGAGGTGAAGATCACCTTCGAGCCGCTAGACCGGAATGCCGGCATTGTGTTCGAGAATGCAGTCGTCGGCGGCGCGGTGCCGAAGGAGTATATCCCGGCGGTCGAGAAGGGCATCCGATCCCAGGCCGACACCGGGGTGCTGGCCGGCTTCCCGACCGTCGACTTCAAATACACTCTGATCGACGGCAAGTACCACGACGTCGACAGCTCGGCGCTGGCCTTCGAGATCGCCGCCAAGGCCTGCTTCCGCGACGGCATGAAGAAGTCCGGTCCGATCCTGCTGGAGCCCATGATGGACGTGGAAGTCACCACGCCGCAGGATCACGTGGGAGACGTGGTGGGAGATCTTAACCGCCGCCGCGGCATGATCCAGAACCAGGAGAGCTCGGGGTCCACGGTGATTGTGCGGGCCCATGTTCCCCTGAAGGAGATGTTCGGGTATATTTCAGATTTGCGAAGCATGACCAAGGGACGCGCCTCGTTCACGATGCAGTTCCACCACTACGAACCCGTGCCGCGGAACATCGCGGACGAGATCATGGCCAAGAGCGCCTGATGGCCGGGGTGTCCCCGTGACGGTGGGCCACTAAGTGGCAGCGCCCCGCCTTCACTGGACGCGGGGTCGCACGGACAAAGGGGTGGGCATGGCCCGCGCCCTCGAATGGATCGGCCTGGATGACGCCGGCAAGGCGATCGCCCGAGTGGTGCGTCTGCCCGGGCCGCTGTGGTCCAATTGGCGGCAATACCGCGCCGTTGCGCTGGACGAGGAGGCAAAGGTCATCGAGCTTCGCCCCACCCCGCCTGATGGCGCCGACTGGCTCGCCTGTGTCGGCGGCCAGGTGGTCGGCCGCGCCGCCCTCCCGCTACAGGCGGTCCGCCGGGTGGAGGCGGCGCTGGGCGGGGATTGAGCCCCAACATGCGCGCCCAACCTGACTGCCCCTTACTCGTCAGGATCGGGGAACATAGCGGCGTGCCGGCCGGGCGAGATAGTTTGTGTGTTATCAGAGCTGCATCCGGGCCGGATAGGTGCCCGGTTGGCGCAGAAGAGGCAGGCAACCCAATGACCGCGACGCGGGAGACAATCGAGGTGACGGCCGGCGAGGTGGCGGCCGAGCTAAAGCGGCGGGGCATTAGCTCCGACGAAAAAGTGACGCTCACCATCGAGCCGGATCTGTTTCCAGGCCGCAGGGAGTCGCGCAAGCTGGTCATCGCCGCGGGGCTAACCGACCCCGACATTGACCGGCTCATAGAACAGGCGCGAGAGGAAGTTGCACCGCGCCTGGGATGAGGGCTGTCATCGACACCGGCGTTTTCATCAGCGCGGCGATTAAAGCGCAGACGGCTCCCAGCGTAGCGGTGCATCTTGCCGCGCGCCGCGGCGTTCTGCTCAAATCCCACCCCACCGAAGCTGAGCTGATGAAGGTGATCGACCGCCCGTATCTGGCGCGGCTGATTGCGCCGGCGGCGCGCGAGCGGCTGGCAGAATTGATGGCGATGGCAGAATTGGTGTCCATCACTGAGCGCATTGCGATGTGCCGTGATCCGAAAGATGACAAGTTTCTCGAACTGGCAGTGAATGGAAAGGCCGATGTGATCGTGTCCGGCGATGCGGATCTGTTGGTACTGAATCCGTTTCGCGGCATTCCGATCGTGCCGCCGGCAACTTTCGCGCGAGGCAGGGAGCGCACACCCGGAGACCGTTAAGTGCACGCCCATCTGCCTTCCTCCCGCCGACGCCTCGGCCTGCCACGTCACGCGCGCCGATCGACAGCACACCGACCCGAACTGCCCGGCGGCAATCATGCCGCCCTCTCGTGGGAGCGCGAGGCGGCCCGGTCCTACGCCGACCTCCGCGTTGCTTGCGAACTGAACGGTGTCAGCCTCGCGCCGGTCGATACGATGATCGCTGCACACGCCGTCGCGGCGGATGCGACGCTGGTCACCCGCAACAAGGCGTTCGGCCGCGTTCCCGCGCAACTGAAGACGGAAGACTCGGCCACATTGCCTCAAGGTGAGCCGAAACGGTGCCGATCGGCGCATAGTTGCCCGCTTTTGGGGACGGTGTCTGTCTATGCGACGCCACACGGGGCGGAACGAATGAGGCCTCGGTCGTTTGCGAAAGTGCCTACCCTACAAGGTCTTTCAGCTTACCGTGCAGTTTTTGACGAATCGTGCACCGACCCAAGTTCGAAGTCCAGAAAGCTCAGACTGAACACGTGATAGAGCCAGACCGCCTAGCTAATAAGCTCAGCCGGAAAGCGGTGGCGGTGGCCAGTTGAGGCTAACCTGACAATGCCGAATCAGCTCATACCGGCGATGACACCGCTTCAGGGCGGTTCGCTTTCGGCTGGCCAACGACCGGTTGAAGGCTCGCGACCATCTTTATCAACTCGGCGAGAGAGCGAGCGTTCATCTTCCGCATCACCCTGCCTCGATGAGCCTTTACCGTCACCTCGCTGATGCCGAGTTCGTAGCCGACCTGCTTATTGAGCAACCCCGCAGCCACCAACGCCATGACCTGGCGTTCGCGGCTGCTGAGTGAATCGTGACGGACCTGAAGCGCCTGGATTTGCTCCTCCTGACGTAGCGCCATTTTGCTGCGCTCAATGGCGTGCCGAACTGCGCTTTGCAGCTCTTCGCCTTCGAACGCGGTCGTCACGAGGTCGACTACTCCGCATTTCATTGCCTGGACCGTCATCAGGACATCGCCACAATCCCTGGTGAGGACGATCGGCATATGCGTGCGATCAGCAGCGAAGCGTTTTTGAAGACCGAGGCCGTCGAGGCCCGGCAGAGTAATATCGAGCACCAGGCAACATGGGCCGGGAAAGCGGGGACGCGCCAGGAACTCCTCAGCCGACGCGAACGTCTCGACCTGCCATCCGCAAGCACGGATCGCAGATTCGTGAAACCGGCGCGCCCAGAGGCCATTGGCAACAACGAAGACGGCTGGTGCGACGGGCAATATCCACGGCAATCGTGCTTGTTGGAATGACTGCGCGCTATCGGCGAACTCCCCCGCGATGCTCATGTAGTCCTCCCATATGTCCCGCTTCGCGACGTACGATGTGAACCCTTCCGTTCAGCCGCGGAAAGCTTGAGGTGATCAATAGCTGAGAGTCGTGATGTAGAGCTGAATAGTGCTGAAACGCAGCTTGCTGTGCGGGAGCGAGCCTTGTTGGGACGACGGAGCGGCAGCCTTGACGCGAACCACGCAGTTCCATCCGACATCAGCTAGTGCGGAGAAGCTCTGTGTCGGCGCTGGCGCCAGGTTCGTGCACGGACAGGCAAGTGCGGGGGCGCGCCGCGGGCATTTCGACACCAAGGTCGCGAAGAATTTTTCGGATCGTCGCGAGGCTGGTCCCCTGCTGTCTCTAGCCGCGAATGCGCCACAGCTCTTCTTCGTGATCTTGGTGTCCTTCGTGTCGAAATGCCCGCGGCGCGCCCCCGCACTTGCCTGTCCGGGCACGAACCTGGCGCCGTAGATTCCAAATCCGGTACCCGGAAGGAGGGAGGGATCGGCAAACCCCTTGCCTTGCGTGTAGACCTTTTCGTGAACTAAAACTGAAAAATCCTGAACGGGACCTCCACGTGGGTCAACATGAGCTAGACATCCGTACGCCCGGCGGATGGGAGATCGATCTCGCCACGCACGAGCTCCGCGCCCACGGCGTGTCGGTACCGATCGGCAGCCGCGCTTTCGAGATCATGGAGATACTGGGGAGATCGGCCGGCAGCCTCGTCACGAAGGACGATATTATGAGGCGCGTGTGGCCAGGCGCCATCGTCGAGGACAACACGATTCAGGCTCACATCTCGGCGATCCGCAAGGCGTTGGGTGCGGACCGGGGCATGCTGAAAACGGTCTCCGGCCGAGGCTATCGCCTGCTCGGTGACTGGATGATCCGGCAGGACCACACGCCTGCGAAGCTGGACTTATCCGAGCGATCCAGGGCGGCGCCAAAGTCATTTCTGACAAATGTTCCGGTCGCGGCAAGCGCGCTCGTCGGCCGCGAGACGGCGGTGCAGCATCTGCGAGACCTCGTCTCGGCGTACCGCGTGGTGACACTGACGGGACCTGGCGGGATCGGGAAGACCGTGTTGGCGTCCGAAGTGGCCCGAAGGCTCTTCCCAACTATCGAGAGTGATGTCTTCTTTGTAGAACTGGCGTCGCTTTCGGATCCCACCCTCGTGCCGACGGTAGCGGCGGGAGTGCTAAGGTTGCCGACCGGGCCCACCAGCGTCACCCCCGAAGCTGTCGCGCGTTCCATCGGGGACAAAAAGCTGCTTCTGGTCCTCGACAATTGCGAGCACCTCATCGGGGCGGCGGCAACCCTGGCCGAAACGCTTCTGGCGCTCTGCGCGCGCACCACGATCATCGCGACGAGCCGCGAAACCCTCAGGATCCAAGGTGAGCATGTCTATCGCGTTCCGCCACTGGAAGTTCCCGCTCCTGGGCGGGACGAAGCGGACCACATTTTGAGTCACAGCGCGGTCGAGCTCTTTATCGCCCGGACAAAGGCGTTGGACACGGACTTCTCGCCGCGTGCCGGCGAAC
>Ga0335075_10013451_pt1 | contig 12316 bp, 11 predicted proteins | sample Lox_Sample_24_FD_206723 | JGI IMG/M metagenome (GOLD analysis project Ga0335075, IMG submission 206723) | Soil microbial communities from Loxahatchee National Wildlife Refuge, Florida, United States - Lox_Sample_2.4 | ecosystem: Environmental > Terrestrial > Soil > Wetlands | place: USA... | reverse complement strand
GACCGAGCGGCGCTCGCCCGCCTCGGGAACGCCTACGTGCCTCTCTCCGAGAAACCAACGAGCACGTACCTGCCGCCAGGGGTTCCCGGCTACCGCAACGTCGCGGTCTACTCGAGCCGCCCTAATCTGGCGCGAGCTCGCGCACTCGCCAAGGGCTTCGCCGGCTCGACGGTCGTGCTCGCCACCTGCGACGTGTCGCCGTGCGGAGACCAGGCTCGAATCGTCGCGCACGATCTCGCCGCTATCGGGCTGCACGTCCGCGTCCGTGCGATGCCTGTCCAGACCATGAACGCCGAGCAGGAATCGCCGCACGCGCGTTTCGATATGACGTGGCAGGATTGGGCCCCCGACTTTCTTGACCCGGACGCGATGCTCAATGTCCTGCTCGAGACCAGCACGGTGGTTCCGTCGTTCGTCTCACCTCAGTGGCATGCCAGGCTGTCGGCGGCGGCACGGTTGTCGGGCGCGCGTCGTGATCTCGCCTATGCGCGACTCGATCTGCAGATCGCGCGTGACGCCGCGCCGCTGGCCGCCTACGGCAACCCGGCGATCCCGAACTTCTTCTCGGCTCGGGTCGGCTGCAAGACCTTCAACCCCTACGGCGTGGACCTCGCCGCCCTCTGCCTCAAGCGCTAGAGCAGCTTTTCCATCGCCACGTGCTCGATGCCCGCCTCCATGAACACCCGCCCGCGCGGCTCGTAGCCGGCCGCGTCATACAGGGACCGGGCGTAGGTCTGGGCGTGGAGCACGAGCCGCCGCGCACCGCCGGCGCGGGTCTCGTCGTCGGCCAGCGCGAGCAGCCGAGTGGCGATCCGGCGACGCCGGGCATCGCGAGCGACCGCGAGGCGACTGAACTGGACGGTGGCGCCGACGAACAGCAGGCGGCAGGTGGCCAGCACGCGACCGCCCTCGACCGCGACCAGATGAACCGCCTCGCCGTCACGGCCGTCGAGCTCCTCGCGCTCGGGAACGCCCTGCTCCGCGCAGAAGACCTCGTGGCGAAGACGCAGCAACTGCGCCATCTCCTCCTCGCCCTGGTGGCGGCGGATCTCGATCTTCTCAGTGACCTCGGTCATCGCACTCCAAGGTAGGTGTGGATGTCGCGCTCAAGCGAGCGAACGGACGTGTACGGGCCACCATGGTCGTACTGCTCGCGCCCCTGTGCATTGAAGAAGAAGGTCTGGGGCGTTCCCTCGATGGTGCGCAGCGAGGTCTCGATCGCTCGGCTGGGGTCGAAGTAGCTCGGATAGGTCACGGGATAGCGCTTCAGCCACGCCGACGCGTCGCCCTTGGTGTCGTGAACGTCAAGGCCGAGGAACGCGACCTGGCGGCCGTAGCGGACGGCGACCTTCTGATAGATCGGGAACTCGGTCTGGCAGGGCACGCACCACGACGCCCACAGGTTGACGACGAGCGGATGCCCGCGGAGAGCCTGCATGCGTGCGCGGAAGGCGGAGACGCCCCCGCCGAGCAGCTGATCTGCCTGCGCGTGAAGCGCGACGAGCGGCGCCGGCGAGCCGTGGAACGCCGCCTCGATCGCCCGTCGGCTCGGCCCGGCACTCCGGGGCAGCGAGCTGCCACAACCGGCGACGGCGAGGGCGACCGGGATCACGACCACCGTCAGCCAGCGCAAAACTCGCACCTTCACAGCTTGCCACACAGGGATCGCGGACGGATCTGCTTAAATACGCGGTGAGATCCCGGGGAGCTGGGATCGCTTCTGAGGTATTTCGACGTCCGCCCGCTTCGGCGGGCCCCTTCGAGCCGCTCGACGTTCTGCCGCGGCTTGCCTATTTCTCCAGCCGACCTGACAAGCCAGATGGGTGTCATCACCCCTTTACCGAGTCCTGACGCAATTGCGCGCGCCGAACTGCTGACGCGCGAACGCTTCGTCTACGAGGGAGAGACCCTCGAGGAGGCGCTGGCCGCCGGCACCCCGCGGCGCCGCGCGCTTGACGCTGCGCTCGCCGAGGTCGCAGACGGCCGCAAGACGCCGTCGACCGCCTGGCGGCGCGAATTCGGGCTGCTGCTGGGGCTGGAGCGACTGCTCTCCGAGGAGGAACCCCACCTCGTCGACGGAACCGTCCTCTCCGCCCACCAGGTCGACGCGCTCTCCGGCACGCTCACGGCACTGCTCGCCGAAGCCCAGCGCCAGGCCAACGGCAACGGCAACGGCAACGGCAACGGCGCGAGCGCACCCGAGCTCGACGAGGACGAACCCGACGAGCCGGACGGCGCAGACGACTCGGTCCTTGAAGAGGACGACGACGCAGCGCTCGAGGACGACGAGGACGACGGCGGCGACGACGAAGAGCCGCAGGACTGGCAGGACGACGCCGCCGACGACGATCGCCAGCTCGCCGAGCAGCCCGAGGATCCCAACGCGGCCAAGCGGTTCTGGTTCGAGCATGCGACCGGAGCCGGCAAGACGGTGGCGGCGCTCGGGTTCGTCGAGGCGAGCCGCAGCGGCGGCGTGCTGATCCTCACCCACCGCCGCAATCTCGTCGACCAGTTCAACGGCGAGCTGCGCGACCGCGGCTACCGCGACCGCATCTGCGCTCCGCTGCTCGACGGCCAGGACGCCGCCAACGGACCGGTGACCGTCGAGACCTACCAGTGGTTCGTGCGCAACGCCGGCCGGATCTCCGACGCCTACGCGGTCGTCATCTGCGACGAGGCACACACCGCGCTGGGTGAGAAGACCTCGGCCGCAATCCGGGCGTGGTCGGGCCCGATCTTCGTCGGCATGACCGCCACCGGGGCGCTCATCGCTCGCCACGTCACCGACCTGTTCCCGACCCAGACGAGCCGGTTCGATCTCGCGCAGGCGGCCCGGCGCGGAGTGATCGCGCCGCTGCGATGCCTGCGGATCCCGCCCGGTCCGGGTGTGCGCACGATCGCCAAGGTGCCGCTGCGCCGCGGCGAGGTCGACACCGAGTTCGACCAGGAGATGCTGGCCGAGCTGCTCGACCAGACACCGTTCAACCTGGCCATCGCCGACCTCTACAAGACTCGCTTCAACGGCGTACCCGGCGTCGTCTACGCCGCCGGCGTCAAGCACGCCTACAACGTCGCCGAGTCGTTCCGCGCGGTCGGAATCAAGGCCAAGGCGGTCTCCGGCGAGACGCCCAAACGGGAGCTGGCGCGGGTGCTCGCCGACTACGAGTCGGGCAAGGTCGACGTGCTCGTCAACGCGCAGCTGCTCGCCGAGGGCTGGAACAGCCCGCGCGCGACGGTCTGCATGCATCTGGCGCCGACGGCCTCCAAGCGCATCTACCAGCAGCGCGTCGGCCGCGTCACCCGCCGCCACCCGGGCAAGGAGGCGGGCATCGTCGTTGACTTCGTCCACCCGGCGACCAAGCACGACGACCCGGTCGTCACCCTGCACTCGCTGCTGGACCGTGACGTCTACCGCGGCGGGGCGATCGTGGTCGGGCCGGTCCGCCGTGGCCGCGGTCGTCGTATCCGCGTCGAGCGCCGGGTGCTGCCGGTCACCCCGGATCCTGACCGCAGAGCAGAGGTCTTCGAGCGGGAGCTGTGGCGGATCGCGGTCGAGCATCTCGACTACGGCGAGCAGCACGTCTGGGCCGCGTTGGCCGGGGCGCGCGTGGCACCGAGCGGCTGGCGCCGTGCGAAGGCGATGCTGCACTTCGACCGTCAGGGTGAGCTCAAGCGCCGGTTCCTGATCACCGCCGTACAGCGCAACAAGAGCGCTCAGCTGCGCCTCCGGGCACTGCAGGAGATCGCGGCGAGCCGCGATGCGGAGGCGTTCGACACCGCGATCGACATCATGGGCGGCTGGCCGCGCGACGAGCGCCGCGAGGGCGTGAAGATCATGCTGCAGGCGCTCGCCGAGCGCCGCATCGGGCGTCGCGACCAGGCCAACGCGTGGATCTGGCGGATGGCCGAGTACACCCGCGAGGTCCACGAGGAATACGCGGTCCAGCGCTGGCCCGAGACCAAGCGGCTGCTCGGCCTGCTCGTCAACTCAAGCGGCCCCGCCCACGCCCGCAACGCCCGGCGCCTCGTGCACGCCTCGCGCAAGGAGGACCGACGGCTGTCCGCGGCGCTGCTCGCGGCGGCGCTCGCGCACACGCCCGAGGCCGAAGAGGCGCTGCGCGGCGCCCGGACCAGGATGGCGCGCAAGCCGGCCGCGCTCGCCCGCGAGCTGCTGCGCAACTTCCCCAAGGGGCGGCGCTCGTCCAAGCGCCGCAAGCGCAAGGGCCAGGGAGGCGGTGGCGCCGAGGGTGAGGCCCAGACCACGGAGGCGGTGGCGACGCTCACCGACGAGGACACGCCCGACGACACCACGTCCGACGACGACACCACGTCCGACGACGCCACCACAGACGACGACGCCACAGACGACGCCCCGGACGGTGACGAGGACGACCGCGACGACGATGACGACGAGCCGACGGACCTCGCCGACGTCGAGGAGCTCCCGCGCGACTCCGATCCGGGCGAGGACGCCGAGGCCGCTGCCTGACGGAGGCCTCAGCCCTCGGTAGGACCGGCGGTGTCGTAGCGAGCCACAGTGAAGGCGATCAGCATCGGCACGTGGACCGCGTAGACGACGATCGAGAGCGTGAGCACGACGAGCGCCCCGCCGCTGAGATGATCCCGGACGAAGGCGTACTCGATCAGCCCGGCCGTGATCGCATATGCGAGCAGCGCCCAGCGCGCGACCTCGAAGAGCCGCTGCCAGTGAAAGCCGCGGACCTGTGAGAGCGCGAACAGATTGGCGGACAGCAGTGCCGCCGAGAGCGCGAGCAGGACGACCGCCGGTGCGAGCGGAACGTGTCTGGGCAGATGGGCGGCGAGATAGATGCCGCCGGCCACGATCAGCGCCAGCGAACCCATCCCGATCTCGGTCACCGGCGGCAGCCGCGGCTCGGTGACGACCGGCGCTTCGGCGGCGTTCATGACGACGCCAGCTTGGTCATGATCACCAGGGTCGCGATCTGCATCGCGCCGGTCACGCCCGCCGAGTAGATGAAGCGCTTCATCAGGCGCTCGATCACCTCCGGCCGCGGGCGGGGCTTCTTGAGCTCCGTGAGCACCGCGATGTTCGCCGGCTCCAGCAGTCCGAGTGCGATCACCCCCATGACGCCCACCACGATGAAGCTCGCCACGACCCAACCGTGCTCCGGATAGCTGGTCAGGACGGTCCCGGTCTTGTCGCCGAGCTGCCAGCCGGCGACGAGCGCCACAGTGACGATCGTCGGCATGATCAGCACCATCTTCGGCATGAGCTTGGTGGTCAGCTCGATCCGGGCCGGGATCGACAGGCGACCCAGGATCGGCCCGAGGACGAAGCCGAGGAACAGGTCGATGATCGTCCACGCGGCGCCGAACGCGACGTGCAGGAACATCAGCGGCCACAGCGCGTTGACCGCGACCGCCACGATCAGCGCGGTGAAGACCACCGCGACTCCGATCAGCCCCCGCCGCGGAACGATCTCGAAGTCCAGACGCGCGGGTGGAGCGTTGCCCGCCTCGTTGACGGGAGCCGGACCTGCCGTGACCGAGACACCACTCATGTCCCTCTCCTTCAGTCCTGAAGGCCGCTCGTGACGGACCGCCCTGCCCCGGGCGCCACGTCCTGGGGGCGACGGTACCAGCGGCCGTCAGCCGCGTCCAGCGGGCTCCAGATGGACCTCCCCGGCGTCCAATGCGATGGTCTCATCGCCGGTGCGGACGAGCAGCCGCCCCTCGGCGTCGATGCCGGCGCCGATCCCGGCGCCGTGTGCCCAACTCACCGGGTGACCGTTCAGCGCGTCTCGTCCGCGCAGCTCGGCGAGCACCTGCTCGGGCTCGAGCGCGAAGACGCGACGTAGCTCTGCGAGCAGCTCCGCGAGCGCCCGCTCCATCTCGCGCACAGACAGGCCGAGCGTTGCCGCCCGGGCCCCGATCTCCGCGCCGAGCGTGTCCAACTCCACGGCCACGTTGAGGCCGATGCCGAGCACCGCCCAGTCCTCCTGGGGCCGGCCCTCGACCAGGATGCCGGCGACCTTGCCGCCGTCCAGCAGCACGTCATTGGGCCATTTGACTGCGGCGGTGCGTCCCGCGGTGTCGAGACGCTCCGCGACCGCGGCGACGGCGACCCCGGCGGCGAGCGAGAGCAGCCGTGTCGGCTCTCGGACGACGAGCGAGGCGAGCAGCGCGCTGCCCGCAGGGGCGCTCCAGGTGCGGCCCTGCCGCCCGCGGCCTGCGGTCTGCACGCCGGCGGTGACGAGCGTGCCGTGCGGCGCGCCCGCGCCGGCGAGCTCACGGGCGCGAACGTTGGTCGAGTCGACTTGCCGCAGATGCAACCGGGGAACGCCGAGCTGGGCGTCACTCGGGCTCACAGCGCGCTGATTCGGAGCTCGTCGCCGGTCGCGACCGCGAGCCGCCGCGCCGCCGAGCCGGACGAGACCGCGAGCGACAGCACTCTGCTGGAGTCCTCATAGAGCAGCAGCTCGCCGGTGGCGATGTCCGAGAACGTCCGACCGGTGTGAGCGTCGATCCGCCGGTCGCCCGCCTCGACCACGACCCCGTCGCGCCCCGCGATCCCGGCCGCGTGCAGATCCGCGGACGTGGCGGCGAGCTCGAGATTGCCGAAACGGTCGATCGCGACCACCCGGGCGCGCAGTGCGTCCGTCTCGACCACCGGCACGAGCGGATCCAGCGCGACGAGCGACGCTGGGTCGATCGGGCTGCCGGCCTCCTCCAGCGCCGCGCCAGCGGCGAGCGCGGCGGCCACCGGGGCGAATACGTCGCGGCCGTGGAACGTCGCCGAGACCGGATCCAGCACGAACCGAGATTCCGCGAGGTCGACCGCTGCCTCGACGCCACCGGCGGCCAGCGCGGCCGGCCACAGCAGACCGTTGTCAGGCCCGACCAGCTGGTGGCCAGCGGCAGCACGGATCGCGACGCCGCGGCGAGCTCCGCCCACCCCGGGATCGACGACCCCGAGCATCACACCGACCGGCATGAACGGCAGCGCGCGCGCCAGCGCGACCGCGCCCGCGCGCACATCCTGAGGCGGAATCCCGTGGCTGAGGTCGATGATCCGCGCCTGCGGGCAGCGCTGCGCGATCACGCCGTGGCAGACGCCGACGAACGGGTCCGACAGCCCGTAGTCGGTGAGGAACGTGACGACCGGGCCGGACATCGCCTCGATCATCTCAGAGCAACCTGATCGCCCGTCGCTTGACATCCATCAAATCTTGATGTATCAATACTTGATGTAATGCTCAATCGAGATGGGAGGCAGTCATGTTGTTGCTGTTCAAGGGCCCGCATCGCTTCGCCGCACAGATCGTCATCGGGATCGCGCTGGTCGCGATTGGAGTCGTGGCGCATGCGAGGTTCGGGCTCATCCTGGGTGGGGTGCTCCTCGCCTGGGGGCTGTTCACCGCGATCGGCGGCCGTAGGTCCCGCCGCCGTGCGTGACGTCATGGACGCGGTCGTCGTCGAGGACCTCACCAAGCGCTTCGGCGACTTCGCTGCCGTCGATGGCGTCTCGTTCACGGTCCCCGCAGGCCAGCTGGTCGCCGTGCTCGGTCCCAACGGGGCGGGCAAGACGACCACGCTGGAGATGCTCGAGGGGTTCCTGGCGCCGAGCAGCGGGACGATCCGCATCCTCGGGCAGGAGCCCCGCCGCGGCGGCCGCGCCTGGCGAGCCCGGGTCGGGCTGGTGCTGCAATCCACCAGTCTCGACCCGGAGCTCACCGTGCGCGAGACGCTCGAGCTGTACGCGCCGCTCTACCCGCAGCCCCGACCGGTCGACGAGATCCTGGAGCTGATCGACCTCACCGACGACGCCGAGAGCAAGGTCGGGACGCTCTCGGGAGGCCAGCAGCGACGCGTGGATCTGGCGATCGGCATCATCGGCCGGCCCGAGATCCTGTTCCTCGACGAGCCGACGACCGGCCTTGACCCGGAGGCCAGGCGCCGCACCTGGGCGGCGGTCGAGAACCTCACCGAGGAGGGGTCGACGGTGCTGCTCACCACCCACTACATCGACGAGGCAGAGCGCCTCGCCGACCGCGTGATCGTGCTGGCAGGCGGCCGGATCGTCACCGATACCACCCCGGCGGAGCTCCGTGCCACGGGCGGCCCGCCGAGGATCCGCCTCCCGCTGCCCGACCCGGCGCGCGCCGCACAGCTGCCGCCGTCGCTCGCCGCCCACCTCGACGAGTCGGGTCGCGAGCTGCTGATCCGCACCGACGACCTGGCCGCCGGCCTGCGCGAGCTCACCACCTGGGCCGACGCCGAGCATCTCGACCTCGCCGGCCTGGAGGTCGGGCCACCCAGCCTGGAGGACGCCTACCTCGCCCTGATCGGCGAGCCATCGACAACCGAGGAGACGCACGATGCCTGACCAGACGCTGCCCAGCGCCGCTGAGCTGCTGCTGCTCCAGATCCGCTATCAAGCGCGGCTGCTGCTCGCCAACGGCCGTGCCATGGTGATCGGGGTCGGGCTCCCGGTGATCCTGCTCATCACCTCGGCCAACAGCCACGGACATGTCTCGAGGACCTCGGTCGCCGGACGCGCGGTGTTCGGGCTGACCCTCACCGCCTGGAACACGTACGGGATCCGCCTGGTCGCCGCTCGCGAGGCGGGCATCCTCAAGCGCTGGCGCGCGACCCCGCTGCCGCGCTCGTGCTACTTCGCGGCGCGGATCATCGCCACCACGCTCGTGTCGGTGCTCGCGGGCGCGGTCACAGTGGCGGTCGCGGTACTCCTCTACCACACACATCTCACGGTCGACATCGCGCTCGGCCTGCTGATCGTGTTCGTGCTCGCGGCGGCGGCGTGGGCCGCGGCAGCGACCGCACTCACCGCCGCGGTCTCGACCGTCGAGTCGGCCTCGCCGGTCTTCATTCTCATCTACTTCCCGGTGGTGATCATCTCCGGCGTGCTCGGGACGATCAACGAGCCGGGGTGGCTGCACACGCTCGCGCGCTATCTGCCAGCCGAGCCGTCGATCCACGCGGCGACGAGCGTCCTGCGCCACGCTCCCGGCGCACCGCTCGTCCCCACTCACGATCTGATCGTGCTCGCCGCCTGGGTGGTCGTCGGGCTCGCGGTGGCGCTGCCCACCTTCCGGTGGGAGCCCCACCGCCCCGTGCAACGCCGGGCCGCCCGATCCGCGGCATGATGCTCGCGACCGCTGATCTATCGTCCGCCGGGGTGAACGCCGCAGACCTCTTCCTCCTCAGCCGCAGGCTGATGCAGATCGCCGAGTCGGCGCTGCCGAGCGGCGGCAAGGGCGCCACCAGCCTTCGTTTCGTGGTGATCGACATCGCCAACCACCCCGGAAGCTCGATCAGCGAGATCACCGAGCGCACCGGTTTCCCGCAGAGCCTGGTCTCGATGACCGTCGCCAAGCTGCGGGATCTGCAGGTGGTCGAGACCGAGCCCGATCCGGCCGACCGCCGCCGCACGCTCGTGCGCCCGGCCGCTGGGATGACGCAGCGCGCCGAGCAGGGTCCGGGTGGGGTGTCGGTCGATGACGCCGTCGCGGACGCGCTCGTGGCGGAGGACCGTGGCGAACTCGCCGAGGTGCACGCAGCGCTCGAGCTGCTCGCCCGGCTGCTGCTGCGCGACGACGTCCCTGAGGAACGCGGAGCGCCATCCGGCGAGACGACGTCGGGCAGCGGCCAAGCGGCTGCCTGACGTCACCCCCACCGGGTGGGCTACTTGTAGGTGAAGTCGGCCGTGGTCGTGCCGTGACCGCTTCCTGTGAAGTAACTCTCGACCGTCTCGACCGTGACCGGAACCGAGTGTCCCGAGGTCCCGGGCGGCGAAGTGGCCTTCACCTGCGTGGTGGAGCCGCAGTCGAGAAGGTCCGCGGGGACCTGCTTGAAGCTGCTGGCCGCGGTCGTCCCGAAGAACACGCCGATCGGGCAGCCCAGGTTCTGGCCCCCGATCGTCACGTGAGTGCCGCCGCTCGCCGGACCTGAGCTGGGAGTGACCGAGTTGACCGTCGGATCGCCCGGCTGGTACAGCCACAGCTCGTCCGCCGGCGGATCGAGGCTGCACCCGGTCACGGTGCACAGGCGCACGTCGACAAGCCCCGCGTTCTGCTGGTCGGTCTGCGTATCCACGGTCGTGTCGTTGACCACGGTGAATGTGTACTGGGTGCCGATCGAGCCTCCGCCCTCCGCGTCTCCGAAGATGATCGGTGCGATTAACTGCCCGGCGAACCCCTTGCCAGTGATCTGTAGCGGTGTGCCGCCGGTGACCGGTGCTCCGGAGACGCCGTTCAGTTGTGTGCTGCTCGTCGTGTTGGTCACGGCGCTCACCTGCGGAACGCCGGCGTAGCTGACACTCACCGGTGCTGACGTCCCCGCGAGCGTCCTGATACGCAGCGGCACGCTCGCCGTCGATACCGTGAGCGCCTGCGCCGGGGCGACGATCTGGATCTCGGTCCCGGTCGTGTACACGTAGCTCTCATCGACTGAGGACTGGAGCGTCGGTGGCCCGAACAGCGCCGAGTCGATCGTCATTGGGTCGAAGCCGACACCCTGGATCGTGATCACGGTCCCGCCGTTCTCGTCGGCGAGGGCGGACGGTCCGTCAGATGTCGACACCGACGTGATGCTCGGCTCCGGCACGTAGTCGTACTCGGTGGGCGCCGGCTGGAGCTCGCAGTCGCACCCGGGCGGCAGCACCTGTACGCCGAAGGAGTTGACAGCGAACGCGCCCTCGGGCGGCGGCAGGATGGTGCCGGTCTTGCTTGTGCCGTGTGTGTTCGTGACCCGGACCTGGGTCTGGCAGATGTCGTTGCTTGCGTTCTCGCCCGAGAACGCACCGCCGCTGGGCAGCGGTACACACGCGGTCGCGGACGAGTAGGCGGGAGGCGTGGCGATGATCTCATTGGCGCTGCGAACGGTGAACGTGTTCGCGGCGACCCCTCCGAACGTGACCTTGCTCGCGCCGGTGAAGCCCGAGCCAAGGATCGTCACTTGCGCCGGAGCGGACTCAGCACCCGCGATCGGGACGACGCCGGTGATGCTCGGTACCGCGCTGGTGCCGTTCGTGTCGACGTACTCGAACATGGAACTGGCTCCCGGCGCACTGGACTCGTCGTCGGCAAGCGTCACGATCACCTGCGCGGGCCCCGCGCCGTCCTGCGGAGCCGGGGGATCCGGTGGCTGGGTGTCGACCGCGGGCGGCATCGTCACCGTCATCGAGCCCGGCCCATTCACGGTGAACTGGGAAGACGACAGGCGAGCGGTGCCGACCTCGACCGAGGCGACATCTGAGCTTCCTCCGGCCTTGAAGCCGCTGCCGGTGATCGTCACTTTCTCTCCGCCCGCGGTGCTGCCCTGCGCCGGGCTCAACGCGGACACCGTCGGACGGGTGCCGCTGGCGGCCAGGTTGCAGAGGTAGAACGCAAGTCCGGCGGTTCCGGCCGAGTCGGTGAGCCGCGGCGAACCGAGTCCGGACGCCTCGTCGTACCCGGTCCGCGCCGGGAACACGAGCCCGTTGTCAAGCGTATAGAGGTCGTTGTTGCCGGTCGTGATGTCGTTGAACGACGCGGCGTACTCACTCGGGTCGGAGGCGATCGCGTACAGCAGCGGGCTGATGAAGCCCACGCCGTCACGCGTCGCCGGCTGCGAGGCGCAGGTCGAGGAGGCGTTCACGTCGGCCACCAGCGCCGCCCAGATCGGTGTTGCCGACGAGGTGCCGCCGATCGTCAACCAACCGCCGAACGGCGCGGCATAGATCGTGACGGCTCCCGTGTACTCGTCGGCCTGGGCGGAGACATCGGGCACGAGCCGGCACGGCGTCGAGGACGTCGCGCCCGCAACCGTGTTCTGGCAGAACCCGGGGGCGTACCCGAACTGCTGCTCGACGTTGTTCGCGTTGGTGTAGTCGGGGCTCCCCGGGAGTGCAATCCCCGGGACCGTCGCCGCGCGCTGCCAACTCGGCATCGCCCAGGACTGCGAGATGCCACCTCCGCCCGCTCCGCCGACCGCGCCGTCGTTCCAGACGCGCTCGCCAGCGGGTGAGGTGGCGGCGTCGGTGATCGTCGTGCCGCCGACGCCCACGACGTACGGCTGACTCGCGGGATCGCCCACCGACACCGGGTTCTGGCCGGTTGGGGGCATCGGGGCGCGCAGCTCGTTGCAGGTGTCCTCGCCGGTGTCGCCAGCGGCGGAGAAGATCGACTGGCCCTGGGCCGCGGCCTGCTCGAAGAGCAGGTTCTCCGCCTCCTGAAGCCCCGGTTGCCCGGTCTGGACCGCCTGCTCGCACAGGCCCCAGCTCGAGCTGATCACGTGCGCCTGGTCGGACTCGACCATCGGCAGGTACTCGTCG
>Ga0335075_10013450_pt1 | contig 12316 bp, 8 predicted proteins | sample Lox_Sample_24_FD_206723 | JGI IMG/M metagenome (GOLD analysis project Ga0335075, IMG submission 206723) | Soil microbial communities from Loxahatchee National Wildlife Refuge, Florida, United States - Lox_Sample_2.4 | ecosystem: Environmental > Terrestrial > Soil > Wetlands | place: USA: Florida... | reverse complement strand
GATTGCTATCTGCCTCTGCGAGTAACAGCGCACGAGGCGCGGCCCGCGGTGCCCAAGCGTCCCCTGGTCGCTGCGCTGCTGCTGTGCGTGCCGCTCACGGCAGGCGTGTCGCTGAGCCTATCGGCGCCAGGCAGCTCGCCGGTCGCCGGCTCACCTGCGCGCGGGCTCTCCCACGAGCAACGCCTGCTCCCGGCGGGCGCCCTCGCGCCGGTGTCCGCAGCGCTGGGGCAGGCGCAGGGCGCATACCACCTCACGTCCTCGGCGGGCGTGCTGTACGGGCACAACCCCGCGCAAGATCTGCATGTGGCTTTCGACCGCGACGGTGCGCGCGTGCGCACGCGCGGCGTGCAGCTCGCGCTCAGCGTGCGCGCCGGCGGCTACGGCAGCACGCTGCGCCCGCTCGCCCAAACGACGCCGCGCGCGAGCGCCAACCGCGCCGTGTACGCGCGCGCAGGTCTCACCGAGTCGTATGTAAACGGTCCGCTGGGCGTCGAGCAGAGCTTCACGCTGGCACGAGCGCTGCCCGCTGCCAGCGGCGGTGCGCTCGGCCTGGCGATGGCGCTGGCCACGAACGCGCACCCCTGGCTTGCGCCCACGCGGCAAAGCCTCACGCTGCGCGGCGCCGGCGGCGCTGCGCTGCGCTACGGCTCGCTGGTGGTGAGCGACGCGCGTGGCCGTCGCCTGCCGAGCTGGCTGGAACTGCACGGGCGGACGCTCGTGCTGCGGGTGAACACGCGCGGCGCCCGCTACCCGGTGCGCATCGACCCACTGATCGAAGGCGCCACCCTGCCGCCCGGAGAATCGGCGAGCGAACACGCGCGCTCCGGTTACACCGTGGCGCTGTCTGCGAACGGCGCGACCGCGCTGGTCGGCGCGCGCGCGGGCGTTGGCGAGGTGTGGGTGTTCACGAACGCAGGTGGAACGTGGAGCGAGCAGGGCTCGCCGTTGGCAATCGAAGAAGAACACACGAGCTCAGGCGAAGGCTGCGAAGAACCTGCCGTATGCGACCTCGGCCGCAGCGTGGCGTTGTCGGCCGACGGCAGCACGGCGCTGGTCGGCGGCCCGAAAGACGATCATGGCCGGGGCGCGGTGTGGGTGTTCACGCGGACGGTCATGGGCACGGAAACGACGTGGGCTCAGCAGGGACCAAAGCTGGTGGGCGGGGAAGAAGAAGTCGGCCGCGCCCACTTCGGCCGCAGCGTGGCGCTGTCGGGCGACGGCAACACGGCGCTGATCGGCGCCGCCGACGACGACAAGGGCGAGGGCGCCGCGTGGGTGTTCACCCGCACGGGCGAAACGTGGACTCAGCAGGGACCAAAGCTGGTGGGAGGCGAAGAAGAGCAGGGCGAAGGCCACTTCGGCCGCAGCGTGGCGCTGTCGGGCGACGGCAACACGGCGCTGGTCGGCGCGCCCGACGACGAAGTCGCGCCGGGCAGCCAGGCGGGCGCAGCGTGGGTGTTCACGCGGTCGGGCGAAACGTGGGGTCAGCAAGGGCCGAAACTGACGAGCACCGAAGAGAGCGCCGAAGCGCACTTCGGCGCGAGCGTCGCGCTGTCGGTGTTCGGGAACACGGCGCTGGTCGGCGCGCCCGACGACGAACTCGAAGCGGGCATGCGGGCGGGCGCCGCGTGGGTGTTCAAGCGGGCGGATGAAGCCTGGGCGCAGCAAGGCCCGGCGTTGAGAGGCGGAGGCGAAGAGAGCGGCGAAGGCGCATTCGGCGCGAGCGTGGCGCTGTCTGCGGACGGCGAGGTGGCGCTGGTCGGTGCCCCGAAGGACGACAAGAGGGTGGGCGCCGCATGGGTTTTCACGGACTCAGGCTCCACGTGGGGGCAGGCGGGCGAAAAGGCCACGGGCGAAAAGCCCACGGGCAGGAAGATGCCCCCCAGAGAACAGTTCGGCGCGAGCGTGGCGCTGTCCGCGAGCGGTGCGCTCGCGCTGATCGGCGCGCCCGACGCCAACCGACGTGCGGGCGCGGCGTGGGCGTTTGTGGACAGCTCCGCGCCGCCACCAACGGTCTCCACCATCACTCCCAGCTCCGGCCCGAGCGAAGGCGGCACACCGGTGACGATCACCGGCAGCGGCTTTCTCCCCGGCGCAACGGTGGAAATCAGTGCGCCGGGCTCGGTGGAAGTGGTCTCGGAAACGGAACTGAAGGCGCTCACCACCGCGCACGAAGCCGGTGGCCAGGAAGTCGTGGTGAGCGACGAAGCGGGTAAGTCCACGGGCGGGCCGACCTACACGTATGTGGCACCTGAACCGTCGCCGACGACCACGACGACGACCGGCTCGTCGAGCGGCAACGGTGGGCAGGTCAGCACGAACGCCCAAGTGAACGTGCTGTCGAACGTGGCGGTGTCTGCACCCCAGCTGGGCGTCACGGGCAACCTGACGCCGGTGTCCGGCAAGGTGTACGTGAAGCTGCCGGGCGCCAACAAGTTCGTGCTGCTGACCGGCATCACGCAGGTGCCGTTCGGGACGATCGTGAACGCGCTTCATGGCAAGGTGGTCGTCACCACGACCGCGCGCGACGGCCGCCTGCAGTCGATGACGTTCTACGCGGGCGAGTTCAAGCTGACCCAGAGCCGCAGCGGGATGGTGGTGGCGACGCTGTACGGCGGCAACTTCTCGGTCTGCCCGACCAAGCGCGAGCGCAGCCACGTCGCGGCGCTGACCAGCACCACGCACGCGTCGGGCAAGCACGTGGTACGCAAACTGTGGGCTGAAGGCCACGGCAACTACTCGACCAAGGGCAACTACGCGAGCGGCGCGGTGCTCGGCACGCGCTGGCTGACCGAGGATCGCTGCGAAGGCACGCTGATCTACGTGAGCACCGACAGCGTGGCGGTCACGAACCTCGTCACGCACCGCCACAAGACGGTGAAGGCCGGGCACGGCTACCTGGCGAAAGCGCCCTAGCCGCAGCCGGTGATGCCGCCGTCGAGCGGGATCACTGTGTCGCTCATCGCTGCGCGCACCCTATGTGGTGATCGTCGTGTGTGAGACTGGCGCCCGTGCTGTCGAGCCGGCCAAAGGTCGCGGTGGTGGGCCACGTGGAGTGGGTGCGCTTCGCGCGCGTGGCGCACGTGCCGCGCGCGGGCGAGGTGGTGCACGCGCGCGATCCGTTCGCGGAGCCTGCCGGCGGGGGCGGCGTCGCGGCGGTGCAGCTGGCGCGGCTCGCCGGCACGGCGGCGCTGTTGACGAAGCTCGGCGAAGACGAGCACGGCAGGCGCTCGGTGGCGCGCCTGAGCGAGCTCGGCGTGGATGTGCGCGCCACGTTCGTCGCGTCGGCGACGCGCAGTGCGGTCACGTTGGTGGACGACGCGGGCGAGCGCACGATCACGACGTTCGGGCCGCGGCTGGAGCCGCTGGGAGGCGAGCACGGCGTCGTGTGGGACGCGTTGGACGGCGTCGACGCGGTGTACTTCACGGCCGGCGACGAGGCCGCGCTGCGCGCGGCGCGCGACGCGGCGCGCGTGCTGGTCGCGAGCCCGCGCGCCCGCGACGCACTGGGCCACGGCGTGCCGCTCGATGCGCTGGTGCTGAGCGGCGAGGACGAGATCGAGCGCCGCGAGCTGGCATGCGCACAGGAGGAAGCCGCGCTGGTGGTGCTCACCGAAGGCGCGCGCGGCGGCAGCTACCGTGCGCGTTCAGGTGAGACGGGCAGGTGGGCGGCGGCGGCGCTCCCAGGCGCGCGCGTGGATTCCTACGGCTGCGGCGACTCGTTCGCGGCGGGCCTCACCTACGGACTGGGCGCCGGGCTCGAGCTCGCGGACGCGCTCGCGCTGGGGGCACGCTGCGGGGCGATGTGCCTGACGGGGCGCGGGCCTTACGCGCGCCAGCTGAGCTGGGCGGACCTGTAGGCGGGCCGAGCGATCGCATGCGCCAGTGCGCCGGCGCCGGCGGCGGCTGGGCGGGCGGCGTATGATCCCGCGCCGCGTGGACTTCGAGCAGATCACAGCCGACGTTGCCGACGGGATTCTGACGATCACGCTCAACCGACCCGAGCGGCTGAACGCGTGGACGGCGCAGATGGGCACGGAGATACGTGCGGCGCTCGACCGCGCGGACGCGGACGACGAGGTGCGCGCGGTGATCTTCACGGGCGCCGGACGCGGCTACTGTGCGGGCGCCGACCTGGCGAGCGGCGGCGACACGTTCGACGCGCGCAAGCGCGAGGCCGTGGCGGGCGCCAGGCGCGATAACGGCGGTGAACTGACGCTGCGGATCTTCGAATCGACCAAGCCGGTGATCGGCGCGATCAACGGCCCGGCGGTTGGCGTGGGCGCGACGATGACGCTGCCGATGGACGTGCGCCTGGCCGCCGACGACGCGCGCATCGGCTTCGTGTTCGCCCGGCGCGGCATCATCCCCGAGGCGTGTTCGAGCTGGTTCTTGCCGCGCGTCGTGGGCATCAGCCGCGCGATGGAATGGGTGGCCACCGGGCGCGTGTTCTCAGCGCAGGAGGCGCTGGACGGCGGGCTGGTGCGCAGCCTGCACCCCAAAGCGGAGCTGCTCGACGCGGCACGCGCGCTGGCGCGCGAGATCGCCGAGAACACCGCGCCGGTCTCTGTGGCGCTAGCGCGACAGCTGATGTGGCGGATGCTCGGCGCCGAGCACCCGATGCTGGCGCACCGCGCCGACTCGCGCGGGATGGTTGCGCGGGGGCAGTCCGCGGATGCGGTCGAGGGCATCACGGCGTTCCTGGAGAAGCGCCCCGCGAACTTCCCCGACCGCGTCAGCGAGGGGCTGCCAGACGTCATGCCGGGGTGGCGGGCGCCGGAGTTCGAGTAGCGCGTCGGCGGTCCTCGCCGGCGGGCTAACCGACGGCGACGGCGAGCGCGGGCGGAGAAGCAGACGACGCCGTGGCGCCGTGGCCTGCACCGGGCGCCAGGACCTCGATGGTCGTGCCGATGGCGCCGAGCTCGACTCGCAAGAGCGCGCTCCCGTGCTGGCCGACCATCTCGTGGGCGAGCTCGAGCGCGTGCGCGATCTCGCCGGGCGCGGCGTCGCAGGCTGCGAGGAAGCGTCGCGTGGCCGGCGCGTCCAGCGCTCGCGCATCCACCTCCAGCTCCTCGATGCGCGCATACGCTGCGTCGCCGCTCGCCTGCAGGATGCACGCTGCCATGTCGTCGGGTGTCGCAAGCGTTGCGCGCTGCACCTCCCGCAAGAGCTGTGGCGCCGTTGCTCGCGGCCCGAGCGCCGTCAGCGCCGCGGCCAAACGCTCGCGTCCGAACAGCTCCTTGCCGCAGCGGGCCTCGACCAGGCCGTCGCTGAAGAAGCAGGCGAGCGTGCCGGCCGGCAGCGATACGACCGTCTGCCGGCGTCCCGTGGGGACTTTCCAGCCCACCGGTGGGCAGGCGCAGAGCGTGAGCGGCTCGTGTGCCTGCGGGCCCAGGAGGATCGGCGGGGGATGGCCGGCGCACGCGTATGTGAGGCGACCCGCGTGGGCGTCATACAGGGCGGCGGCGACGGTGGCGAAGTTCTCGCCGCTGGGGTGCGCCAGGGCGCGCCCCGCGAGCGCGAGCGCCGCCCGCGGCTCGAGCTCGGCCTGGAGGTAGGCGCGCAGCGTGTAGCGCGTGAGCGCCGCCTGCTGCAAAGCCCCGTGCCCGTGTCCGGCGACGTCGCCGAGGATGATCGCGACCTTGCCCTGGGCGACGGCGAACACGTCGTAGAAGTCCCCGCCCGCCGCCGGCCCTTCGGCGGGACGGTAGGCGACCGACACCGCCAGTCCCTCGATCTCGCCGGGCACGCCCGGCACGAGTGCTGCCTGCATCGCGTCGAGGTCTCGCTGCATCGTCACCCGTTGGCGCTCCAAGCGCCGCACGCGTAGTCGCGACAGATGCGAGCGCACACCGAAGGCGAGCGCCAACGCCAACAGCGCGAGGATGATCGGCTTGCTCCAGTTGGGCACCGGGATGGGAAGCGGGATTCGTCCGCCGAGCTTGTCCAGCAGGCCGCCTGGCGCGTGCGCGGACGTGCGCGCGTGCTTCGCTGAGGAGACTTTGGGAGCAGCGCGCTGCGGATCGGCGGCCCGTGCAGCGTCACGGCCGCGACGCGCGCCGGCGACGCTCGCGCGCGGGGCGTGCTGGTGGGCGCCGTGGCGCGCGCTCGCGGCAGGGAGCACCGCGCGCGAGCGTCCGCGCGGCGTCGCTGTGGCTGCTGTTGTGGATGCGGCGGGGACGGATGCGTTGGCGGCAGTGCTTGCAGCGTTCGTGGACCCGCTCACTGCCGCGGAGGGCTGTGACACGTGCGCAGCGCCGCCGCCCGCAGCGGGGGGAGGATCGCCGCCGCCTGCAGCGGGAGGAGCGCCGCCGCCGGCAGGTGGCTGTGAGCCGCCGCCGCTCGACGTGCCCGGCGTGGAGACGGCGACGCTGGGTGCCGTCACGCTGGCACCTTCGCTGGAGGTGCTCACGCTCGGCCCGGTCACGCTGACGCTCGGCGTGGTGAGTTCGACGCCCGCCGCCGACACGCTGGTGCTCGGCAGCGACGCTTCTACCGGCGGCACTTGCACCGGGGGGAGCTGTGGCAGCGGCACGGAGATCGTCAGCGATGGCGTGCCCGTCAGCGAAACGCCAAGCGCCGGCGCAGCGGCGGCGCGTGTGCCCGCCAGCGCGACGCCGGCCAGCAGTGCTCCACCGGCGCACGCCAACCGCGAGCTCATGCGCGGGCCTTGGAGAGGTGGACGGTGGTAGAGCCCAGCCCGATGCACAGTTGCACGGCGTCGGTCAGCCGCATCATCAGCGTGAAACCCCTGCCTCTTTCCGCGAGCAAGCTCCGATTTGGGGGAGACCCGAGAAAGGTGCCGTGATCGCGGACGCTCAGCGTGAGCCGATCGCCGTTCGTGGTGGCGGTCACGCTGATCTGACCGTGCTCGTCGGGGGCGCCGTGGCGGATGGCGTTCGTCACCGCCTCGTTGACGGCGAACGCGAGCTCGTCGCACGCGCCGGCGTCAAAGCCAAAGGCGGCGGCGGTCTGCCATGCATAGTCGCGCGCAGCGCCCAGCTGGGAGGCGTGCGCCGGCAAGCGCAGCCCGTTGCGCGCACGCGCTCCTGTGTCGGCGATGCGCATCTCAGCCTGCCACGGCGAGCGCCGAGAGAGCCTCCTCGCGTGTGCGGTGCACCGCGATCACGTTGTCCACGCCGGCGATCTCGAAGATCCGCATCACTTTGTCGTTGTCCTCCACGCAGACGACGACCAGCGAGCCTCCGCCGACGCCCTGCAGCCTGACGAGCGCGCCGACCAGTACGCCGATGGCGGTCGAATCGATGAACGTCACCTTCGTGAGATCCAACACCAGCCGTCGCTTGCCGGCGGCGATGTGCTCGACGATGCGCTCTCTGAGCTGCGGAGTGGCGCCGTAGTCGATGTCGCCGCCGGCGGTCAGCACGGCGACGTCCTCGCCACACCCCCGACCGTCGTTTTCCATGTCGTCCATGATGTAGAAAAAGCCCATTTGCTCCTCCAAGCATGTTGGCCGCAGTGATTCCTAACCTGCGATGCACTCGGCCTATTGGAATTGATCCTGCGATCCAGAGCATAGGCGCGCAGCTGCGCCAACCAAAGCGCCTTGGGCGGGGCTAAACGTTCGTCGTAGCCAGTGACGCTCCGCCGGGCGAGCCTGCAACGGACGCTGCAAATAGGCGCCCGACTGGCCGGTTGTTTGATCTTGTTCGATTCTCTTGATTTTCGGGTATCTACGTAGCCGACTCTCGGAGAGCAAAATGATTTCAAGGAGGATTCACAAATGTTCGGACCGCTGGCCTCGCTCTCAATCGACGCTCGGGCACGGATGCACGCCAGGGTGACGCTCCCTCTCCTCGTCGCGCTGCTCGCGCTGCTCGCTGCTTTCGCGCCGCCCGCGCGCGCAGCCGGCGAAGGCTCGTCGCCGCTGTCGGTAACCGCGCTGACGCCCGCGGAAGTGCAGGCGCTGCTGTCGAGCGTCCCACTCGCGGATCTCTCCGCGACACAGCTCGGCGACGTCCTCTCCCAGCGCCTCAGCGCAACCCCGACCGCCGGCCTGAAGGAAGCGCTGCAGCAGTCCGTCGCGGCGCTTGCCGCCCAGGAAGGCACGCTGGGGCAGCTCGCGGGATCCACAGAACTGGCCTCGGAGCTGGAAAAGCAGCTCGGAGAACTGCCGCTCCTCGAACGGATCAAACTCGAATCTCTGCTGGGATTGTCGGGTGGGCACACGCTCCCGACGGCGCTCGACGAAGCGCTCGGATCGCTTGAAGCGCGCCAGGTCGTGGGAGCGCTGCTGGCCGCTGCCAGCGAATCCGGCACGCCGATGAGTCCCGAACGATTGATCGAAGAAGCGCTGAGCGCTCCCACGCGAGAACGGCTCGAACAGGCGCTTGGCACGACTTTGGCCGGGCAGCCGTTCAGCGCCGGCACGGTGAAGGAACTGGCCGACCAGGAGGGCACCACCTCCGAAGAACTGGCCAGCGACTTCGATGCCACGAGCTCGCAGCTGCCCGCCACCGCAATGGCGCTGACGACGCCGCTCAGCGACGGCAAGACGCTTGGCGTCCTCGATGCCGTGGAAGGGATCGACATAGGGACGCTGACGCACGAACTCGCCGGGGGCTCAGGGGGCTCCGGGGGCTCCGGGGGCTCCGGAGGGGCGGGAGGCGGGAGCGGCACCGGCTCCAGCGGAGCGGGCGGTCCGGGCGGCGACGGCGGCAGCGGTGGCGCGACCGCGGGGACCCCCGAGGTGACGGTCCTCGCCAACCTGTCCGTGCCCACCAGCCCTCCGGCGCCGGCCGGCGCGAAGGCCGCGGGCGCCAAGGTCGAGATCCTCGCCGCCAAAGTGGCAAAGGACGCGATCGCGCTTCTCGTGCAAGCGCCCGGCGCCGGCAGCTTGACGGTCGCCGGCAAAGGTGTGAAGTCGCTGCGCAGGCAGGCGGACAAGGACGAGCGCCTGACGCTGCGTGTGGTGTTCACCGGCGCTGAGCTGGCTACGCTGCGCAGACACCACCGCCGGGCACACGTGAAGCTCGAGGTCTCGTTCAAGGCGGTGCATGGGGCAAGCTCTACGGCGACGAGGACCGTGACGGTTGGCTGAGCTCAGGCGAGCGTGTCGCCCGCTTTTGGCCTGCGCCAGAAGAGGGTGTGAGTCACATGCCAAACCTGCGCGCTGCCCTGGCGCACGGGAGCGCTGGCTGCGCTCGTGCCCACCAGCTCCCAGCCGGCGTCGCTCAACAGCCGCATGCTGCTGCCCAGCACCTCAGGATTGTCCGGCAAGCGCTCCACGTGGTACTCCCACGCGCCAGGATTCTGCATGCCGGCTCAGTTCGACATTCACGTGGGCAGCTCCTGCACCAGCGACAGGACAGGTGCGAACAGGTCTCCTTTGTCCGCAACCCGTGCGAGCACCGCGTCTGCCTCGAAGGCCAGGCTGCGCGCGTCGCCGGAGTCGCGCGTCGCCTGCACCTCCTCCCAGCTGACTGGTGTGGAGACCATCGGGCGCGCGCTGGCGCGCAGCGAGTACGCGCACACGGTCGTCTTCCTCGCGTCGTTCTGGCTCCAGTCGATCAGCACCTTGCCCGTGCGCGTGGCGCGCGTCATGCGCGAGACCACCAGCTCCGGCTCCGCCTGCTCGAGCAGCTCCGCCACGGCCTTCGCGAACGGCTTGGTCTGCTCGTAGCCGACGCGCGTGCGGTTCAGCGGTATGTACACCTGCACGCCCTTCGAGCCTGAGGTCTTGGCAAAGCTCTGTAGACCCAACCCCTCGAACACGCCCCGCAGCAGCAGCGCCACGTGGCAGCACTCAACGATCCCCGCCGGCGCGCCGGGGTCGAGGTCGAACACCACGGACGTCGGGCGCTGCATGTCCTGCGCGCGCGACAGCGGCACGTGCAGTTCGATCGCCGCCAGGTTCGCCAGCCACACGAGCGTCGGCAGATCGTCGGCGAGGATGTAGTCGATCGGCTTGCGCCCAGCCGGCAGCGTCACCGTGCGCACCCACGCGGGGCGGTGCGCCGGCGCCTGCTTCTGGAAGAACGACTTCCCCTCCACGCCGTCCGGCCAGCGCGTCACCGTCAGCGGCCTCCCAGCCAGATGGCCGAGCAGCGCCGGCGCCACGCGCGTGTAGTAGTCGATCACCGCCCGCTTGCGCGTGCCGGCGCGCGGATAGAGCACCTTGTCGAGGTTCGACAGCTTCAGCTCACGGTGCGCGGGGTAGCCCGCGCTCGGGTCCTCACGCACGACCTGCGAGGCGCCCTTGTCCTCGCGCAGCCCCAAGTACACTGGCGCGCGCAGGTTGCCGGCGTCGGTCCAGTACGCGAACTTCACCTCCGCCACGAGCGTGGGCTCGCAGAAGAGCGACTCGCGCGGCGGGCGCTCGCCGGCGGTGAACGGCGAGCTCGCCCGCTCGCGCGCAGCCAGCAGCCTGGACAGGCGCGACAGCTCCGCGTCGCTGAAGCCGCTGCCCACGCGGCCCACGTAGCGCAGCGCGCCGTCCGGCTGGTGCACGCCCAACAGCAGCGCGCCGACCGTGCCACGGCGCTTGCCCTTGCCCGGCAGCCAGCCGCCGATCACGAACTCCTGGCGCCCGACGCGCTTGATCTTCACCCAGCTGCGCGCGCGCACGCCCGGCTGGTAGGTGGAGTCCAGGCGCTTGGCCACGATTCCCTCCAGGCCCTGTGCGGAGCTCGCCTGCAGCAACGCCTGACCTTCGCCGAGCACGTACTCGGGCGTCTGCCAGTGCTCGCCCGTCAAACGCAGCTCGCTCAACAGCTCGCGTCGATCGCTGTAGCGCAACTGCATCAGCGAGTGACCGTCCAGCCACAGCAGGTCGAAGACGATCAGCGTCACCGGCGTGGCTTTCATCAGGCGCTGTGCCTGTGCCCTGCTCGCCACGTGCATCCGCCGCTGCAGCGCCTCGAAGCTCGGGCGCGCGTCGGCGCCGAACGCCACGATCTCGCCGTCCAACACCGCGCTGTGCGAGCTCAGCGCACGGTTCAGGCGCGCGAGCTCGGGATAGCTGTCGGTGATGTCGTTGAGGTTGCGGCTCTCCAAGCGCAGCTCGCCAGGGCGCGAGTACACGATCGCGCGCACGCCGTCCCACTTCACCTCATACGCCCAGCCTCCGTCCTCCGCCGGCAGCTCACCCGCGCGCGCCAGCATCGGCACCACGTGCTCGGGCATCGCTTCACGCGGGTGGGCGGGATCGGACGGCGGCCGGTCCATGCGGTGGATCATCCAGTCCTTCGGCCGCTCGCCCTGCTCGATCGCGAACAGGGCGTAGCGCGCGTCCACGCGCTCGCCGTGCAGCGCCACCTCCACCTTGCGCGGCTCCCACTTCAGCGGCTCGTATGTGCCGCTGTCCCAGACCGTCATCGTCCCCGCGCCGTACTCGCCCTTGGGAATCTCTCCCTGGAAGTCCAGGTACGCCAGCGGGTGCTCCTCGGTCGCCGCCGCGAAGTGGTTCTCGCCGGGCTCCTCGGGCAGGCCCTTGGGCAGCGCCCACGACGCCAGTGCGCCGTCGTGCTCCAGGCGCAGATCCCAGTGCAGGCGACGCGCGCTGTGCTCGTGGATCACAAAGCGCGGGGCGCCCACGCGCCTGCTGGTGTCTCCAGCTGCGGGCTCCGGCGTGCTCGTGAAGTCGCGTTTGGCGCGGTAGCGGCGCAGGCGCTCGCTATCCGCCACTAGCGCTTAGCGGAGGTCCGCGACGCGGGCGGTTGCTTCGTCGCCGGTTTTTTTACCGCCGGCTTTTTCGCCGCGGGCTTTTTCGCCGCAGCTTTGCGCGCTTTCGGCGCGCCCTTGCCGGCGCCTTCGCGGGCGCGTACCGCTTCCAGGCTCGCCTTCAGCGCGCTCATCAGATCGGGCGCCGGCGTGGCCGCCTCTTCGGGTGGCGGTTGCACCGCGATCGCCTTGCCCTGCGCCTTGCGTTCGATCAGCTGCAGCACCTCTTCGCGGTAGGTGTCGCGGAACTCGCTCGCGTCGAACTCGCCGGCCAGCGAGTCCACCAGCTGCTTGGCCACGTTCAGCTCACGCTTGGTCGTCTTCACCTGCTCCGCCTCCGCCACCTCGTCCAGGCGCTCCGGCGAGAGCACTTCGTCGGCGAACAGCATCGTCGCCATGCCCAGCACCTCACCCATCGCCCGTACGGCCACCAACTGCTCCTTCGAGCGGATCACCACGCGTGCGATCGCCACCTTGTTCGTCTCGCGCATCGCTTCCAGCAACAGCCGGTAGGGCTTCGCGCCGCCGGGGCCGGGCGCGAGGTAATACGGGTGGTCGTAGTACACAGGATCGATCTGTGAAAGATCTACGAACTCCTCAATTTCGATTGTCTTCGTCTTCTTCGGCTCCAGGG
>Ga0335075_10013449_pt1 | contig 12316 bp, 8 predicted proteins | sample Lox_Sample_24_FD_206723 | JGI IMG/M metagenome (GOLD analysis project Ga0335075, IMG submission 206723) | Soil microbial communities from Loxahatchee National Wildlife Refuge, Florida, United States - Lox_Sample_2.4 | ecosystem: Environmental > Terrestrial > Soil > Wetlands | place: USA: Florida... | reverse complement strand
AGCAACGAAATACAGCGTGTAATAGCTCTCGCGCCGATCCGGCGAGAGATAGCCGCAGAAATTTCCGCTGCGCACCCACCCGGTGACCTCACGTTTCACGGGGTCGACGTTCGTGGATGCATCACTGCTTCCGATCTCCGAATCCGACGTCCGGAACAAAAGATTGGCTGGCTTGTCTTTTGGCCATGAAAAGCGCGCGTAGCCCGTGCGCAGTGTCGCGCTCAACTGCGCGGTGACACCGTTGGATAGCGCGACCTCATAGTATCCGGGCGACGCCTTTTCCTTATCGTGCGTAAAGAGACTCGAATACATCGCAAAGCTGTCATCGGCCGGCGGCGACAATTCCACGCTTTTCGTCACCGGCATGATAGGAACATCGCCGCTTGCACCGGTGCACCCTGTGCCAGACAGGTGCGTCAGACTGAATCCCTTAATTCCGTTATCGCGCCATTCGTATCCGCCCGGCGCCGCAATCGGATAGTTGCGGCCGGGCAGCGGCACCTCCTCCGGGCTGAATGCGGCCATACCGAACGGCAGCGTCGCACCGGGGTAAGTGTTGCCGCCGTTTGTGGTGCCGATGAATGGATTCACCTCGCCTGCAAAATCCGCGCCCTGCGCGACACCGATCATGCCAAACACGCAGGCAGCAATACATAGAGATCGCATGAGTTCCTCTTACGAAGCAGGCTGCAGCGATCTCGCGCTCATGGCAAAGATCGCGATGACGACATAGGAAACGGCAGGCACGAAGAACGCGAGCGCGACGCCGAAGTGATCCGCGGTCAAGCCGGTAATCACCGGCAGGATCGCGCCGCCGACGATCGCGGTGCAGAGCAAACCCGAGGTCGATGCAGTCGGCGCATGCGAGCGCTCCAGCGTCAGCGTGAAGATCGTCGGGAACATGATCGAGTTGAAGAACCCAACGGCCAAGGCTGCGCAGCCCGCGATCTTCCCATCGGTGCCCGCCACAGTCAGACACAGTAGCAATGCCACGACAGCGGCGAATGATAGCACGCGGCTGGCGGGCACGCGCGTCAACACCACGCTACCCAAACCACGCCCAACCATGGCTCCACCCCAATAGAAGAAGGCCAGCAGGCGGCCCGCGTCTTCAAATTTCAAGTCCATGATCTGCGCTTGATGCAGGAAGTTTATCATGATGCTACTGATCGACACCTCTGCACCAACATACAGAAAGATCGCCAAGCCGCCGAACAGCGCCCAGCGCGAGCGAAAGGCCGCGAACGGCGAAGCATTCACGTCTTCAGCCTCGCTGGGCACATGCAACAGGCGGCGGAACGACCAGATGAACAGCGCCAGCAACACGATGATGCCCGCGATCAGGAGAAACTGCGTATCGACATTGCGCAGTGTAGCAGCCCGACTGACGGCATTCGCTGCTCCGGCGAACACGCCACCACGCAGGATGAGATAGGAGCCGATATACGGCGCGATCACGGTGCCCAGGGAATTGAAGGTCTGCGAAAGCGTCAGACGGAAATGCGCTCCTTGCGGTTTTCCCAGTTGTGAGGCCAGCGGGTTTGCCGCGACCTGCAGCTGTGTAATGCCGGCCGCGATCACGAATAGCGCAATAAGAACGAAGCTATAGGCATCGACATGCGTCGCGACGGGCATCAACAGGCAACCTGCAATCATCGCGCCCAATGAAATCAGGATTGTACGCGCATAACCCATCTTCTCGAGCACAAACGCCGCAGGAATCGAAATCAGACCATAGGCAAGAAACCACGCGAACTGCGTCAGCATCGACTCCGTATAGGAGAGGCTGAACACAGCCTTCACGCTGGGCACCAACGGATCGATCGACGCTGTGGCGAATCCCCACATAAAGAAGAGCGTCGTGACCGTGGCGAAAGCAGGATTGACACCTACGCGCGAGGCGCCGCTATTTGAGTCCGACAAACACGTTTCCTTCGGTGGAGAGGTAATTGGTTTTGTAGTCGAAGCGGTCCGTATTGGAGAACAGGAGCCAGTAATACTTCATCTGCTCGCTCCACCAGTAACCGGGGCAAAGATCGCCCTGCTTCATCGGCTTCGCGGTTATGTCGTCGATGATGGTGTAGCCATACGCCGCGCGGCTTGTTTCCTTCATCTTCTCGTAATGCGTGCGCGCGAGCTGACGCCATTTGTCGTCAGGATCGAGCAGGAACAGGTTGAGACAGGAGTCCACAAATTCCGGCCGCAGCTCGTTGGTGACGCGATCCGGAGCTGCCTTCACGTAGTCATAGCCTTCCGGCAGCACGCCAGTGCTTGCCTGAACCTCCGCCCATGACGCGAGATAGTCCTGTGCCCGCGCGCGATCGCCGCCCTGTGCCAGAAGGCCGGCGTAGAACGCAGCAAGCTCGCTCTGATGGTGGTCGAGAACCGCGCCTGTCTCGAAATCGACCTGCGGAAACCAGAGCCTGCCATCTTGTCTCACCGCCTGATACCTAACGATGGCGGCGGTATGAACATCGTACCAACGCTTGAAATCGGCATCGCCGAACAATTGCCAGCCGTCCCAGAGGTATTCGAAATAGGAATCCGTTGGCGGCCCGACGCTTGCGCGGCGGCTGACAAACGCGCCGGTCTCGATGTTGATCGTGTCCGCAACCAGATCTATTTTCGAGCGCCTGTCGAACAACGTCTTCACGGCGCGCTTCGCCATGTCGAAGTAGCGCCTGTCGCCTGTTGCCTTGCTCAGCGTTCCCCATTCGGCGATGTAAGTGCCGATCTCGGCCGGATAGCTTTCAGGATCGCGCACCGCGCCGGTCCTCAGATTGACGAAGCGATAAGGCATGCCGGTCGGAGACTTTGTGAACGCTGGCGAAAGCCGATCCGCCATGTCCTTCGCCAGCGCCAACAGCTTTTTGTCCCGCGTGCCGTGCCAACCGGACAGCAATCCGCCGACGATCCGGATGCCGGTCTCAAACACCTGCACTTCGCCGTCAATGTCGAAATGCAGATTGTCCGCGATCCAACGAACGCCCTGCTCCACTTCGGCGTCGAGGCCCATCACATACAGAGTGTCGAGCGCTTCTACGATGGACAGGCCGAGGGGCGGCCCCTTGGGAAAGAAAAACGGCTCCGCCGCGCCGCTCACAGGCTTGATCTGATCCTGGCCGAAGCAACGCTCGACATAGTGATCCCACGACCACTTCATCTGTGCACGAACGTCCTGCGCGAGAGCGTTCCACGGCGCGCCCGCGGCAGAAGCGCTGAACGATAGCACAGGTACGGAGGCCAGACTTTGCAACAAGCTTCGGCGGCTCAGACCTAGGTGGTGAATTTTATCCGGAAACGACATGCGACCCTCCCGGGCCGGATCATATCGCGTCGCCTGCTGCCGTCGCGCCAATTATTTCCGTTTGGACGCCGGTTTGCAGAACGACAGGAACCCGGCCGCCATGAAATCGGCCATCCGGGCTTTCACTGCCGGCAGATCGTCAGAGTGGCAAAGGCCATTGGACAGCCGGTCGAGACGGCCGCTGCGGGAGAGCGAGTGCATGAAACTGCCGGTCACGAAGTGATAGCCCCAGAATATGTTTTCCGCCGACACATTCGGAAGCGCCTTGCGCAGGATTCCGATCAGTCGCAGCACAACCGGATCGAAATGCTGGTCGAACATCGCCGCACCTTCCGGCGTGTTCGACAATTGCGAGCCGAACGCCCCGTAGTTCCGCCAGCCCTGGCCGCCGCTCATGTAGAGATCGAAATCGGTATCGAGGAATGCGTGCAGCGCACCGGCGACAGTCGGCTTGCCGCGACACTCCTTTTCATACAGGTCCAGCGCTTTCATGCGCCCTTCGGCGGTGACGCTGGCGCGGCGGACAAACACCTGTGTGAACAGGTCGAATTTGTCTTCGAAATAGTAGTGCATCAGCGATGTGTGGACGCCGATCTTCTGCGCCACATCGCGCAGCGTCACGCCGTAAAGGCCATGCTTGGAGAACAGAAACTCGGCCGCATCAAGCGTCTGCTCCAGCGTCTCCGCGCGCTGCTCCGCCTTCGTGCGTGGTCCTTTTTTGGATTTTGTCTTCTTGGAGGACTTCGCCTTGGCTCGCATCATCTATCGGACCTTTGCTGCGTTCGGGAACCCAACCGGCGGCTGAATCTCCATCCGCCTGCTTAAGCCCTTGCGTATTCCGCACGAAGACGATTCTTGTCAATCTTTCCCGTCGCCGCCAGCGGCATATGGTCCACATGGATAACCTGATCGGGGATCCACCAGTCGGCGACGTTGCCGCGCAACGCGTTGAGCAGCGCTTCGTCGTCGAGTTGATGATTCTTCTGGGGTTCCACCACGAGAATAGGGCGCTCTCCCCATTTCGGATCGGCCTGTCCGATAACGGCGACGAGACCCACGCCCGGCACCTGCCCCACCAGAGATTCGATCTCCGCGGGGTTGATCCATTCGCCACCGGATTTGATCAGATCCTTCGACCTGCCGCAGATCGTCAAATTTCCCTGATCGTCGAGGATCGCCAGGTCGCCGGTATCGAAATAGCCTTCGCTGTCGAGCGCGCGTTTGGCGGTCTTGAAGTAATGCTCGACGACGCTCGCGCCTTTGACTTTCAAGTGCCCCGTGACATTGCGCTGTTGGGGAAGCGTCGCGCCGTTCGCATCGGTGAGTTTCAGATCCAGTCCCACAGGAGGACGTCCCGATGCGATCGCACGCGTCCGTCCGCGCGCCGGCGCGATCGTCCCGAGCGGCGAAAGCTCGGTCATCCCCCAACTTGTCTGCACGCGTGCCTTAAGACGCGTTTCGAGACGATCGAGCAAAGCGTCTGGACAAGCAGCGCCGCCAATAACGATCCGCTCCAGCGTCGGTACGTCGCCTCCCATAGAATCGAGATGATCGAGAAGCCCCAGCCACACGGTTTGGACCCCGGCAGCGAGCGTGACGCCCTCTGCATTTATCAGGGAAGCCAGTTTCGCCCCGTCCAGCTCGCGCCCCGGAAGAACGAGCTTTGCGCCAACGGCCGGCGCTGCAAAGGGGAAGCCCCATCCATTGGCGTGAAACATCGGCACGGCAACCAAGACCGAATCCGCCTCCGTCAGCGCCAGCGCGTCAGCCTGCAAAGCCCGAAGCGTGTGCAGGTAGTTGGAGCGGTGCGTGTAGAGCACACCTTTCGGCGCACCTGTCGTCCCCGATGTGTAGCAGAGACCCGCTGGCGCATTCTCTTCGAAATCGCCCCAGACCGTCTCTCTTCCGAACCCCGACAGCAGAGTTTCGAACTCAAAGGTCCGGCGATCCGCGACAGGCCGCAAATCCGCTTGCGCACCGTCGAGAAGAACAATGACCTGGAGAGAGGGACAGTGCGCTGCAATTTCGTGTGCAAGGTCCGCAAGGCCCGCGCCGACGGCGAGCACGCGATCCTCCGCCTCATTCACCATCGCGGCAAGGTGCGCAACGGTGAGGCGCGGGTTGAGCGTGTGACACACAAACCCCACACCCATCGCACCGTAGTAGAACTCAAGATGATGCTGCGTATTCCACGCAAGCGTCGCGACGCGTTCGCCGGGATTGAAGCCCAGTGCCAGCAACGCGCCGGAAAGCCGGTTGCTGCGCGCCCTTAAAGCTGCATAGCTGACACGGCCCGCACCTGCCGTGACGACTTCGCGGTCCCCCCACCACTTCGCAGCATGATCCAGAAACTTGTCGACGGTGAGGGGGTAGGTTTGCATGGGCTTGTGGAAAGAACATTGAATTCGGCCGCCAGACAGTTGGGAACTGTCCGGCGGCCACCGTGAGCGTCCTTGTTAGAACGTCCTAAGCAGGCTGAACCCGAACTGGCGCGGCGCACCGGCCCAGCGGACACCGGAGTTCGCGGCAGCGATATAGTGCTGGTCGGTCAGATTCGTGCCGTAGAGCGTCGCCGTCCAGTTACCTCGGCTCCAGGCCAACTGCGCGCCCAGAATATTTCTCTGTCCAAGCCTGTCACCGTACGCTGCATTGTCAAACAACGTCGCCCACTGTTCGGAGACATGACCATAGTTGACCCTCGGCGTGAGCGTTTGCCCGTTGCCCAACGCGAACACATATTGGCCGCCGACATTGAACGTGAAGTTGGGCGCATAGCTTTGCGGGTTCCCGCCCAGATTCAAGCAATAGGCGCCAGATGGACCCGTCTTTGGATCGCAAGGCGGCGGCGTCACGCCAGTTGGCAAAACGCGAGTATCCACCGCGTAAAAGGTTCCAAGCTCGCTGTGCATTAGGCCGAGCCCCAGGTCGAACGACAACTGGCCGAATACTGCGTGCTCCTCCGCTTCGACGCCATAGAGCTTGGTGGTATTCGGATTGTTCACTTCAAAGCCGAACGTTGGATTATCTGGATATCCAATGGTGACCTGGAAGTTGTCAAAATCATTGTAGTAAGCATCGATATTCGACAGCAAATGGCCATCAAGCAATGTGGACTTCCAACCCGTCTCGAAAGAAGTCACCCTCTCGGATTTGAAGGGCGCGGGCACAATCGCGCTGTTGAACGGCACGTTCAAACCGCCGGGCTTGAAGCCAGTCGCAACAAAGCCATAGACGAAATTGTCGTCATTGACAGTCCAATCCAGTGCCACCTTATACGAAACGTTGTTGTAACGCGCAGATTGGTCATCTCGAAGATAGGAACCGTACTGAAGGACATCAACATCGTTCTTGGTGCTGTGCGTTGTGTAGCGCGCGCCGACATCGAGCTTGAGATTGTCGGTCAGCTTCGCACTGACTTGGCCGAACGCGGCGTAGGTCGATTCAGGGTTGGTGCCCTGGAGACGATAGTTGTAAGCGGGAAAATAAATCGGCTGATACAGATCGATGTCGAACTGATACGGCGACAGGTAATTGTAGTTCAGCCACTGCGCAAAGCCCCCGAGAACCCAGGTGACCCTCCCCGTGTCTGGCGAAATCAGGTTGAATTCCTGAGACCAGAGAGACGTATCTACAGAGTCGTAGAATGTCTCGTCAGAAGCAACGAGAGGTGGGGGCAGAGGTAGAGAATCCGTACCGTCCAGATCAGACCGATAGCGCGAATTGCTGTCCTGATAGGCGGTGATGGACCGGAACGTAATGCCGTTGTCAAACGCGTAGTCTACTTTGAGCGAGTACCGCATTTCCCGGTCCATGCCGCCTTGTGGTGCGTTGGCGCTGATATGGAAGGGGTCGTTCGTCGCAAGAATCGGGTCGGCTACGGTGCTACCGGGAGCCATTATCGAGTCGGCGGGATAGGCGCCACTATCGAGGTAGTCGAGATCGGACTTAAACAGCACCGAGAGCGCCTCGGTTGGCTTCCACAACAAGCTGACGCGACCGGCAGCCCATCGCACATCGCCCGGATTGTACCCAGGTTTGCAGCCGGCATATTTCCCGCCGGGACACGCATCCGCCGGATTGTTGTCCGTGATGTGATAGAAGCTGTCGCGTGAATCCCCGAAGTACGAAATGCGCGCTGCCAGCGTGTCGCTGATCGGCAGGTTTATGGCGCCTTGCGACCCGTATTCGCTATAGTTGCCGACGTTACCCATGACATATCCGTCATAGTCGCCACCGACGATTGGGTTGTTCGATGTGACGAAAACGGCGCCGCCGGTGGCGTTCGAGCCGACAAACGTCCCCTGCGGGCCGCGAAGAATTTCGATACTTGCGATGTCGTAATAGGGCTCTTCCTGGATGTAGCCGGGGTAGGTCTCGACGCCATCGCGGTAGGTGATGACACCGGTGGAAGTCTGGGAATTGTGTTCGCCCTTGCCGATGCCGCGAATATTGAAATCGTTACCCTGCCCGAAATTGTCGACCGCCACCGAGGGTGCGGAGAACTGAAGTTGATCGACGGTGACGATGTTCTTGTTCGAGATGTCCTGCGCGTTGAGAACCGTCGCGGATATCGACGTCTTCTGAAGATTTTCCGTCCGGCGCTCAGCCGTGACGACCACCGTCTCGACGCCCCCATCGCTCTTCGCTGCGTCGGCAGCGTATGCCGCGGTGCAACACGTGAGCGCCAGGACGGACGCGGACAAGTTCAAAATTCGCTTCATGGTTTCCCCCTTTTCGCCGGCAGGCGATCACACATGCTCTTCGGCACTGTGGCGGACGCTGGCAGGAAACCTCGCTTCGGTCAATATTCATTCACACGCGTATGAATATCTTTTCCCGAGTGATGCGGGCACGTCACGCGCCACAATCGTTAAGATATTCACTCGCGTGTGAACGTTGACGCGCGCCATTCGCCGGGGGCATGGTTGAGAAAGCACCCGCCACGAGGTGCAAAAAGGGGAGACGCCGTGAACAGCGATACCGCCACGCAGACCGTCGCCCCCACCTCCGCCGACAAAGACATATCCGGCGTCGGCTTACGCGCGTGGATCGCACTCATCGCCCTCTGCCTGGTGTATGTCCTCAACTTCCTGGACCGGTCGCTGCTTTCGATTCTCGCGAAGCCGATACAGGACAGTCTTCACGTTACCGACGGGCAATTGGGGCTGATCGGAGGCCTCTATTTTGCATTGTTCTACTGCTTCATCTCGATTCCAGTCGGCTGGATTGCGGACAAGACAAACCGCGTGTGGGTGCTGTCGCTGGCATGTGCGCTCTGGAGCGCGGCGACGATGGCGTGCGGCGTCGCGAGCACCTACCTGCAGCTCGTTATCGCGCGCATGACTGTCGGTGTTGGAGAAGCCGGAGGCGTTCCACCTTCCTATGCGATCGTCTCCGACTATTTTCCGCCCGGGCAGCGCGGCACAGCGCTCGGCATCTACAATCTCGGGCCGCCGATCGGCGCAGCATTGGGGGTCGCGTTCGGCGCATCCATTGCCGCTGCGTATAGCTGGCGCGCTGCCTTCATCGCGTTGGGCGGCGCAGGATTGATCGTGGCATTGCTGGTGCGGCTGATCGTGCGTGAGCCTGTGCGCGGCGCCCTCGATGGAGCACATGACACGCAGCAATCACCCTCGGGCTTCGGCAAGTCCATCGCGATGTTTTTCTCAAGACCGGCGCTCGTGCTGGCCGCCTTTGCGAGCGGGGCGACGCAGGTCGTAACCTATGGCTCCGGCAATTTCGCAACGCTGTTTCTCATCCGTGAGAAAGGCATGACGCTCAGCGAAGTCGCAATCTATTATGCGCTTGTTGTCGGCATTGGGATGAGCGCGGGAATCTTTGTTTCCGGACGCGTGATCGACCGCCTCACACCGCGTTGGAAGCAGGCCTATGCTCTTGTCCCCGCGGCATCACTGACGCTGGCCATCCCGTTTTTCATCGGATTCGTATGGGCGCCCGGCTGGCAGCCGGCCCTCGCATTTCTGATTGGCCCGTACGTTCTAAATTACTTCTACCTGTCGTCGTCGGTTACACTCGTCCAGCAGGAAGTTCGCCCCGATCAACGCGTGATGTCGGGTGCACTGTTACTCCTGGTGATGAACCTGATCGGCATGGGCGTGGGGCCTGCTTTCGTCGGAGCCGTAAGCGACTATTTTCACGCCAGCAATCCGCACCACTCTCTGCAACTGGCGCTCTATGCCCTGATACCGTTCTATCTGTTGGCCATCCTGCTGTTCCTTATCCTGGCGCGCGTGCTGCGCCACGAGAACCTCACAACCGGAGATACGATCCGATGAATATCTTTCGCCGTCTCGCCGCGCTCAGCGCGTTCGCCGCGTCTGTGGCGCTTTCGTCTCAATCATCTTCCGCTCCGGGTGAACCAATGCCAAAGCAAGCGCCTGTCGTGAACGCTCCGGCCGGGCCCCTTCAGGGAGAGAGCGACGGCGCACTTAACATCTTCAGGGGAATTCCTTACGCCGCACCTCCAGTTCGCGGACTTCGCTGGCGCGCGCCGGTCCCTCTGCTGCCCTGGACAAATGTGCGCAAAGCAACCGCATTCGGGCCTGCCTGCATCCAGCCCCGCTCGAAGATCGCGAGCGTTTACACCAGCGACGTTGGGCCCATGAGCGAAGATTGTCTCACGCTCAATATCTGGACGCCTGCAGATGCGCATAACGCGCCGGTGTTCGTGTGGATCTATGGCGGCGCGTTGTGGGGCGGCATGGCGCACGATCCGCTGTATGACGGCGCGCGCATGGCCAAGCGCGGCATCGTGGTCGTAACAATCAACTACCGGCTCGGTGTGATCGGCTGGCTTGCGCACCCCGGGCTCAGCGCCGAGTCGCCGCAGCACGTCTCAGGAAATTACGGGCTGCTCGATCAGATCGCGGCACTTCGCTGGGTGAAAGATAATATCGGCGCATTCGGCGGCGATGCGGCGAACGTCACGATAGCGGGTGAGTCCGCGGGCGGACTTAGCGTCATGTACCTGATGACATCGCCAGAAGCGCGCGGACTTTTTCAGAAGGCCATCGCCGAAAGCGCCTATATGGTCTCGACACCGGAACTGAAGCGCGCGCGCTACGGCTCGCCTTCGGCAGAAGACATCGGCGCGCGGACGGCAGCCGGATTGCAAGCATCCAACATCGCGGCCTTGCGTGCCATGGACGCGGAGGCCCTGACGGCGGCTGCGCCAGCCGCGGGCTTTCAGCCCTTTGGCGCCATCGACGGAAAGATCTTGCCGAAGCAGCTTGTCGACGTGTTCGACGCCGGAGAACAGGCGCATGTCCCATTGCTCGCAGGCTTCAACGCGGGCGAGATTCGCTCCTTAAGGATTCTTGCGCCACAGCCACCTGCCGATGCGGGCACCTACGAAAAGGAAATTCGCAGCCGCTACGGCGACCTCTCCGATGAGTTCCTGCGGCTCTACCCAAGCATCAACTACAAGGAAAGCATCCTCGCCACGACGCGTGACGCACTCTACGGATGGACAGCGGAACGGCTCGTCCGGAAGCAGACGGCAATCAGCCAGCCCGCCTATCTCTATTTCTTCGACCACGGTTATCCGGCTGCAGACAACGCTGACCTTCACGCGTTTCATGCAAGCGAGTTGCCTTATGTGTTCGGCACGCTCGACCGCACACCCCCCAATTGGCCGAAAATACCGGCAACCTTGCAGGAGCAAGCGCTCTCGGATGCGATGCTCGATTATTGGACCAGCTTCGCGCGCACGGGAAAGCCGCAAGCGGCAACGCAGCCCGACTGGCCTCTTTACGGGACCGACGGCGCTTACATGGATTTCACGGATGCGCCGCATCCGGCCAAAACCCTGCTGCCGGGAATGTATGCACTGCACGAAGAAGCCATGTGCCGTCGCAAGACAGCCGGTGGCATTGCGTGGAACTGGAACACAGGGCTGGCGTCACCGAAGCTGCCAGATAAGGGGACATGCTCTCCGTAAACTGACTGCAATTCTTCAGGAAGCACCAACGGCAGCGTTCGGCTGCCGTTGGCACCGTGCATCGGAAAAACTACGGAACGATCGAGACCGTAGGCTTCGTCTTGATCTTTCCGGTGATCGTACATCCGCCGGAGATCGCGGCATTGGTGAAGCTGATCGTGCCGTTCTTCAACTTCACGGGCAGATCGCTCGGTCCACAGTTACCGATCGGCGACGTGAAGGTGACACCGGAAATGACGCCCTTCGCGGCTTTCTTCGCCGTCGCCTTCCAGGGGAGACCCGAAAGCCCGACAGACGAGCAGCCGAGCTCGCCACTGAACGAACCGCCAGTGACCGAGCCGACGCCCTTGTCGTCGATGCTACCCGTGAACTTCGCTTTGCATGCGAGCGTGACGCCGCTCTTTGTCGCCGACGTGTTACCGGTGCCGGTGAAATTCGTACTTTCCGGAATCAGGTGATAGGCCGCAGCAGGAGTCGCGCCGACGATACCCAACGATACTAGTCCGGCGGCGGTGATGGCGATGACTGTTTTCATGGCGTTTCTTCCTCTTTTGATTGACGGCTAAGGGAGCGTTGGAGCGACGGAGCATATTGGCCGCAATGTCGCTCCGCATTGGCGGCCGGAAGGCTGGATCGGAAAACCAGGCCGATATTCATGGCGTGATCCTCACAGCGTCTTTGTGATCCGCACTCCGTAGAGTCTCGGATCGGTCAGAAACACGTTCGTGGTCAAAGCAGTATCGTCGCTGTTGAGGAACGCACCGGTGATCGCCGTCGTGTTGAACAGGTTCTTGGCGTAGAACATCACGTCCAATCCGTCAGCGTCCGCGAAGGAAAGCGACAGATTGACGTTCGTGTAGCCGTGCAGTTCGTCGTACGGCCTGTCGTTGAACACCCGCGCGAACGAACCGGCCTGATAGTAGACATCGCCGCGCAGCGTCGCTGCCCAGTCCTTTCCAATGGGCCGCGTGTATTGCGCACCCGCGGAGACCGTCAGATGTGGCGTGTTCGGAAGTTGATTGCCGCTCAGGTTCTTCGCGAAACCCTCG
>Ga0335075_10013448_pt1 | contig 12317 bp, 10 predicted proteins | sample Lox_Sample_24_FD_206723 | JGI IMG/M metagenome (GOLD analysis project Ga0335075, IMG submission 206723) | Soil microbial communities from Loxahatchee National Wildlife Refuge, Florida, United States - Lox_Sample_2.4 | ecosystem: Environmental > Terrestrial > Soil > Wetlands | place: USA... | reverse complement strand
ACGAGGCGCGATCATGGTCGCGCCGGCCGCGAAGCCGGCCAGAGGAAACAGCAAGGGGAGACGCAATGAACTTCCGCACTCGGTTGAAGGCCGGATCGGGCCTTTTCACGGTCATCGCATTCGCCGGTCTGGCGGCGTTCACCCCGGCAAGCGCGCAGACGCAATTGACGCCGACGCCGCAGGAATTCCTGAACGCCGCGAGCGACACGGCGAACTGGATCCTCCCGGCCAAGAGCTACACCGGCAATCACTACACGACCGCCACTCAGATCTCCCCTGACAATGTCGGCGGATTGCAGCTCGCCTGGAAAACCGCGCTCGACGATCCGGGTCCGATGGAGAATTCGCCGATCATCTACAATGGGACGATGTATGTCACCACCGCCCATGACCACGTCTACGCCCTGGATGCGGCGACCGGGAAGATCAAATGGGAGTTCAAGAACAGTCCGCACGTCATCTCGTTCGCGGCCAACCGCGGCATCGGGCTGCTTGACGGCAACGTCTACATCGGCACGCTCGACGGCCACCTGATCGCGCTCAACGCCGAGAACGGCCAGAAGGTTTGGGACAAGGTGACGGTCGACGACACCGCCAACGCCTTCTACACGATGGCGCCGGTGCCGTATCACGACCCCAACACCAATCAGGATCTGCTGCTGCTCGGCGTCTCCAACGGCGACTGGGGCGGCAACGGCAACATTTCCGCCTATGACCCGAAGGATGGCCATGTGGTCTGGCGCTGGGACACGGTGCCGGGACCCGGCGAGCCCGGACACGACAGCTGGAGCGGCGATTCCTGGAAGCGCGGCGGCGCCTCAACCTGGGGCGGCGTGACCATCGACAGCGACACCCACACCATGTATCTCAATCTCGGCAATCCCGGCCCGGACTTTCTCGGCACGGTGCGCGAGGGCGACAACCTTTATTCGGATTCGATGGTCGCGCTCGACCTGTCCGGCGCCAAGCCCAAGCTGAAATGGTATCACCAGTTCATCCCGCACGACACCCACGACTGGGATCCGCCGATGCAGCCGGTGCTGTTCACGGGCAAGGTCGGCGACGCGACCCGCAAGCTGGTCGCGACCGGCGACAAGGCGGGCAATTTCTGGATTCTCGACGCCGAGACGGGAAAACTCGTCGACCACACCGCGGCCAGTTTCCAGAAGGGGCAGAAGACCCCGCCGACCCTTGAAGGCAACATCGCCTGCCCGAACACGCTCGGCGGCATCGAGTACCAGGGCGGCTCGTACGATCCCGCGACCAACGCGTTCTACGTCCCAAGCCAGAACGAGTGCGGCTTCTGGACCGCGACCAAGGACGTCGTCTACATCGCCGGCCAGTTCTACCTGGGCGGCGCGTTTCCCAAGCTCGTCGGCCCGAACACCGGGCAGATGAACGCCATCGACGTCTCGACCGGAACGTTCAACTGGCGCCACCACTTCAGCCTGCCCAACTATGGCGGGGCGCTGACGACGGCGTCGGGTCTGGTGTTCTCCGGCAATCTCGGCGGCGTCGAGAACGCCTTCGACGCGAAGACCGGCAACCTGCTGTGGAGCTACGATACGGGCTCTTTCATCCAGGCCCCGACGGAAGCCTATGAAGCGAACGGCAAGGAGTACATCGTCGTCGCCTCGGGGGCGGCCGGCAACGCCGCCATCCCCGAGCTTCCCGCCACCGGGCAGCCGTCGATCATCTCCGTCTTCACGGTCAAGTAAGTCTCGCGTGCGTTCTTTGTTTTTCGCAAACGTCGCGCCGGTCCGCCTTGTCGGACCGGCGTTTATTGTTGGCGTGGCGGCGTCGCTCCTGGCGCCCTGTTCGGCGTTCGCCGCCGGCGATGACCATGCCCAGGCGCTCGCGGCCCTCGCCGATGTGCGGGCCGCGATCGCGGAGCTCGTTCAGGTCGACGCCAGCTACGCGACCGACCGCAACGTCTATCGCCGCGCGAGCCAGCGGGCGATCAACGCGCTCGCCGGCGTGCATGGCGAGGGCTACGAGGCCGGCCCAGGCTCGCCGGGCGACGCCGCGGGAGCGATCGGCCATGTCGATTCCCTGCTGGACCGCAAGGAGACCCCGGTCTGGGCCGACCCGCTGCACGGCGCCGAGGCCAACATGCGCGCGGCGGTCGCGCATCTGCACGATTCGCTCAAGGCGCGCGAACTGATGGACTACGAAATTTCGGCCTCGCGCGCGCTCACCTATCTCGAAGTGGCGCTCGGCCGCTCCACCGATCTCGGCGTGCTCGGAGGGCTCGAGGGAGCGCTGGCGAACACGGAGCTCGGCGTGCCCGCCGGCGCGACGCGGCAGGACGGATGCGCGGCCCCGACATCGGCGCCCTCCTATGGCGCGCATGACGGTTACCTTGCCTGGGTGGCGCTGCCCGCGAGCGAGGGCACGCATTCTCTCGCCGAAAGCCCCGGCGGCGTCGACATTTCGGTCGGGAACGGGATTGTGAAGCTCGACACCGCCGCGGCGGCGCTGGTCGCCAAGTCCTGCGCGAGCCACGCGAGCACGGCCGCGAAGACCGAGACGGCCGCGGCGCCGGCGAGCGCGCCGCAGCCGGCGGGAGCGGCGGCGGCCGGCGCCCTGCCGGAGCTCTACACCAAGGCGCAGGCCCTGAAGGGGGCGCAGATTTACGCCCAGAAATGCGTGGCCTGCCATGGCAGGGACATGCAGGGCACGGCCGCTCCCTCAGTCGCCGGCACGGATTTTCTGACCACCGCCCAGCGCAACAAGTGGACGCTCGAGATCATCCGTTACATCGTCTTCACGCTGATGCCGCGCAACGCTCCCTCGACGCTCGCTCCCCAGGAGAGCGCGGCGGTGTTGGCCTATCTGCTCGCCTCCGACTGCTATCCCGCCGGGACGACGCCGTTTCCGGCCGCGGACGAGCCGGGGTTCGCCAGCACCAAGCTCGGGCCCCCGCCCGGACACCCAGCGGGGCAGAACGACAAGGGGGTCTGCAAGGTCGACTGAGGCTGAAAATCGCTCCGCCGGCCTGGCCGGCGCCGACGGCGGCGCCGGGACAAGCGGCCTTCGTCGGGCGAGTTTCCTGCGCGTAGCGAACTTATTGGGCCGCGCTGCGGTTCGTCCTCATGTCGCTCGATCCGAAGATCGAGCGATAGCGCCGCCCTTGCGCGGAGCGCTGGATAGGGAACGGCGCGCAGAACAATCCGGCTCTTATCGCGATGTCTGTTGGTTGGTTTGTCCAACGTCGGTTCCGAGCGTCATGGCCCCGGACCATGATCCGGGGGTTGACGCGGCCATCCGCGAGAACACCGTCGTCTCCGTCTAAGGCGTTGATACAAAATGTTTATCCGCGCGGATGACCGATGGCGGCGCCGGTCGGCGTGGATGGTCGGCACGAGGGCCGGCCACGACGGCGGCGGCAGGTCCAACAACAACTAACGCGATAAGCGCTAACAATCTCTTGCAGAAAACCAGAAACAGGGTTAGGCTCGCCTGATGACCAATTCCGCCCTTCCGCATAGCCCGTCGACAGGCGGGCGTCCTTGCCGAGGCCCTATCGGCTCGACCGCGCTCTTGTCGCGGCGCCTCTCAACGCCGGGCAAGGGCTCGCGAAGTTATCTCCGCCGAGGATCGCGTGTAACCCATTGAAAAGTCTCGATTCTGACGAGAGAATCCAAGGAAATCCAAGCTTTTCCAACCCTCAAAATCGGGGGTCTTCGCACCGAAACGCTTAACGGCCAAGAAAACCCAAACCGAGCCGCCGGACCAAGCCGCGATCCGTTGGTCCGCCAACGGATCACCGCCAGGGATGCGCGGCGGCGGTCTTCTTCTCGTGCGCCTCGATCGCCGGCGCCTCGACCAAAGTGAGCCCGATGTCGTCGAGCCCTTCGATCAGGCACTGCTTGCGGAAGGGGTCGAGCTCGAACCTCACCACGCCGCCGTCGGGGCCGCGGATCTCCTGCGCCGGGAGATCGATGGTGATCGTCGCGTTCGCGCCGCGCTCGGCGTCGTCATGCAGCTTCGCCAGATCCTCGCGCGAGACCTTGATCGGCAGGACGCCGTTCTTGAAGCAGTTGTTGTAGAAAATGTCGGCGAAGTCGGTCGCGATCACGCAGCGGATTCCGAAATCGATGAGCGCCCAGGGCGCATGCTCGCGCGATGAGCCGCAGCCGAAATTGTCGCCCGCGACGATGATCGCAGCCTTCCGGTAGGCCGGCTTGTTGAGCACGAAGTCGGGGTTCTCGGAGCCGTCCTCGCGATAGCGCATCTCCGCGAACAGGCCCGCGCCTAAGCCGGTGCGCTTGATCGTCTTGAGATATTGCTTGGGGATGATCATGTCCGTGTCGACGTTGTCGATCGGCAGCGGCGCGGCGACCCCGGTCAGTGTGGTGAACTTGTCCATGGCGTCGATGCTTTCTACTTTTGCGCGGTATCGCCGGAGAGCGACGCCGTCTACCAAGCCGCGCTTCGCCGCGCAACGGCCGCCGCCCCTTACAGATATTTCTCGAGCTCCTTCGCCGCATCCGCCGGCGGGCGTTCGACGTTGAAGGCCTCGATGAACGCGCCGTTTTTATCCATCAGGTAGACGACCGAACTGTGGTCCATCGAATAGTCGCCGTCGGGCTGCTTCTCGCCCTTGCGGGCGAACACCCGAAAGGTCTTCTCCGTCGCCGCGACCGCCTGCGGGCTCCCGGAAAGTCCGACGATCGCGGGATTGAAGCTGCTGACGTAGTCCTGCATGATCTTCGGCGTATCGCGGTTGGGGTCGACGGTGATGAAGAGCGCGGGAATCGGCTTCTTGCCCATCTTGTCGAGAATCTCGGAGATGTGCGCGAGCTCGGTCGGGCAGACGTCGGGGCAGTGGGTGTATCCGAAATAGACCAGGAACGGCCGGCCCTTGAGGGTCTGATTGCTGACCGTCTTGCCGCTCCCGTCCTGAAGCGCGAACGGCCCGCCGATCAGGGCGGCGCGGGTCCTCATCGGCGGACTAGTGAGCAGAAACGCCGCAACGCCCAGCAAAATGACGACGATCAGGGTCGCGACGGCGCGGATCGCGAACGCGCGCGATCGGGGCGCGTTGTCAGGGGCGCTTTCAGGCATCGGACCTCAACTCCTCGCGGCTGGAACGCCCCCTATCCATTAAATTGGGCGATCTGCGGACGAATGCGCAATTAAAACCGATAGGAGCGCGCTATTGACCTGGGCTTTGCCCGGCGCCACGACAAGCGGCTGGTAGGGGCCATGGTGCTGCGTCAACTCGAATATCTCGCGGCGCTCGCGCGCGAAAAGCATTTCGGCCGCGCCGCCGACGCCTGCCACGTGTCGCAGCCGACCCTATCCGCCGCCATCCGCCTGCTCGAAGATGACCTCGGGGCGCCGATCGTCGAGCGCGGCCACCGCTACGTGGGCCTGACCCCGCAGGGGCAGGTCGCGCTGGACCACGCCCACCGGATCCTCGCCGAGGTCGAGAACCTGCGGCGCGGGCTCGAGGAGATCGACAAAGGCCTGACCGGGCGTCTCAGGATCGGCGCCATTCCGACCGCGCTGCCGATCGTCTCGCAGCTCACCGGTCCGTTCTTCGAGCGCTTCCCCGGCGTGACGGTCGCCGTTTTTTCGTTGAACAGCCAGGAGATCGATCGCGGGATCGAGGCGTTCGAACTCGACGCCGGCCTCACCTATCTCGACGCCGAACCGATCGAGCACGTGAGAGCCAAGCCGGTCTGCGTCGAGGAATATCTGTTTCTGACCCCCGCGAGCGGCGGGTTCGCCGGGCGAACGCAAGTGACATGGCGCGAAGCGGCTACGGCGCCTTTGTGCCTGCTGACCCCCGACATGCAGAACCGGCGCATCATCGATGGCGTGTTCCGCTCGGTCGGGGCGAAGCCGGTCCCGGCGGTGGAGACCAATTCGATCTATAACCTCGTCTCGCATGTGAGCGCGGGGCAATGGTCGTCGATCGTGCCGCGTCAGCTGTTGCGCTTTTTCGGCCAGCCGGCCGGCACGCTTGCGATCGAGCTCGTCGAGCCGGTCGCGCGCCGCACCATCGGCCTGGTGATGAGCGACCGCGAGCCGCCCTCGCCGCTCGCCCGCAACCTGTTCGCGATGCCTTTGCCGGCCGACATCGCCGGGCTGATCAAGCCGCCGAAACCGCTTGCCGGGAACGGAGCGGAAGGGGAAAAGCAAGGGAATGCCGCTCGATAGACATTGCCTATCGGACGTTTCAAACGTTCAATTTGAACGTCCGCCGCCCCGAGCCCATCTTTCAGCTCGACCCAGGGAGGGACACCTTGTCCGGCCGAACGGCCTTTGATGTGGATTTGGCGCGAACGCTGATCGACCGCAAGCGCGCGACGCCGGGAGGGACGCTGCCGATCTTGCACGATTTGCAGGAGCATTTCGGCTATATCGACGACCGCGTCATTCCTCTGATCGCGGAAGCGCTCAATATTTCCCGGGCCGAGACGCTGGGCGTCATCAGCTTCTATCACGATTTTCGCCGCTTCCCCGTCGATGGCCGCGTGCTGAAGCTTTGCCGCGCCGAATCCTGCCAGGCCATGGGTTGCGAAGACCTCGTTTCCCATCTCGAGCGCCAGCACGGGATCAAGGTCGACGACGCCGGCGACGACGCCGAGCTTCATGTCGAAACGGTCTATTGCCTGGGCAATTGCGCTCTCTCTCCGTCGGCCCTCCTCGACGGCGAACCGATCGGCCGCCTCGATCGCGACCGCCTCGACGCGATCGTGGCCGACGCCCAGGGAAAGACGCAATGAGCGCGCGCGTCTTCGTTCCCGCCGATTCTTCGGCGCTGTCGGTCGGCGCCGAAGCAGTGGCGCGCGCCATCCTTGACGAAGCGCGCCGCCGCGGCTTCGACATCGAACTCGTGCGCACCGGATCGCGCGGCCTCTTCTGGCTCGAGCCGCTCATCGAGGTCGAGACCGCCGCCGGCCGCATCGGCTATGGCCCGGTCGCGCCCGGCGAGACGGCTCAATTGTTCGAGGCGGGTTTCCTGAGCGGCGGCGCTCATCCCAAGGCGCTCGGCCGCGTCGACGACATCCCCTATCTCGCGAGACAGCAGCGCCTCATCTTCGCCCGCTGCGGGGTTACGGATCCGCTGTCGATTGACGATTATCGCCGCCATGGCGGGCTTAAAGGCCTCGAACGGGCGCTCAAGCTCGGGCCGAAGGCGACGGTCGAGGAGGTCTTGGCCTCGGGCCTGCGAGGGCGCGGCGGAGCGGGCTTTCCCGCCGGCATCAAATGGCGCACCACCGCCGGAATCAACGCGGATCAGAAATACGTCGTCTGCAACGCCGACGAAGGCGACAGCGGCACCTTCGCTGACCGGATGCTGATGGAGGGCGACCCGTTCCTCCTGATCGAGGGCATGGCCATCGCGGCCGTCACGGTCGGCGCGACCAAGGGCTATGTCTATATTCGGTCCGAATATCCGCACGCCTTCGCCATGTTTGAGCGCGCGATCGAGCGGGCGCGGGCGGCGGGGCTCATCGGCCCGAGCGTGCTCGGCTCGGGACATGCCTTCGATCTCGAGGCCAGACTCGGCGCCGGCGCCTATATCTGCGGGGAGGAGACGTCGCTCCTCGAAAGCCTGGAGGGCAAGCGTGGGCAGATTCGCCCCAAGCCGCCGCTGCCCGCGATCGCCGGCCTGTTCGGCAAGCCGACGGTCATGAACAATGTGCTGAGCTTCGCGTCCACGCCCTGGATTCTTGAGCACGGCGCCAAGGCCTACGCCGCTTACGGCGTCGGGCGGTCGCTCGGCTCCCAGCCGTTCCAGCTCGCCGGCAATGTCCGCCATGGCGGCCTGATCGAACTCGCCTTCGGCGCAACCTTGCGCGATCTTATCGAAGGGTTCGGCGGCGGCACGCGCAACGGCCGGCCGATCCGCGCGGTTCAGGTCGGCGGCCCGCTCGGCGCCTATTTTCCGGAAAAACTCCTCGATACGCCGCTCGACTACGAGGCGTTGGCCGCGGCCGGCGGCATGCTCGGCCACGGCGGAATCGTCGTGTTCGACGACAGCGTCGACATGGCGCGCCAGGCCCGCTTCGCCTTCGAGTTTTGCGCCAAGGAAAGCTGTGGCAAATGCACGCCTTGCCGGATCGGCTCGGTCCGCGGGGCGGAGACGGTCGACAAGATCATCGCCGGCCTCGACCGCGAGAAGAACCTTGAGCTTCTGCGCGATCTTTGCGAGGTGATGACCGACGGTTCGCTGTGCGCGCTCGGCGGGCTCGCCCCCATGCCGGTCTTGAGCGCACTCAACCATTTCAGCGAGGATTTCGCCAAGTCGCCGGCGCGCGCCGCGGCGGAATAGGAGATCAGCCCCATGGCGCTGTTGCAAGAACTCGACACCGGCACGCCGATCCGTGCGGGCGATCCGACCGTCACGCTGACGATCGACGGGCGCAAGGTGAGCGTGCCTCCGGGGACGTCGGTGATGGCCGCCGCGGCCCTGATCGACAACCCCGTTCCGAAGCTCTGCGCGACCGACAGCCTCGAGGCGTTCGGCTCCTGCCGCCTCTGCCTGGTCGAAATCGAAGGGCGGAAGGGAACGCCCGCTTCCTGCACGACGCCGGCGGAAGAGGGGATGGTGGTTCGCACCCGGACGCCGCGGCTGCAAAAATTGCGGCGCGGCGTGATGGAGCTCTACGCCTCCGACCATCCGCTCGACACGCTGACCTCGAGCGCCAATGGCGACAGCGAGTTCCAGACCCAGGCGGCGATCGTGGGCCTGCGCGAGGTCCGCTACGGCCGCGGCGGCGCCAATCATCTCGGCGCCCCGGTCGACGCCTCCAATCCCTATTTCACTTTCGACCCCGCGGCCTGCATCGTCTGCTCGCGCTGCGTGCGCGCCTGCGAGGAGGTCCAGGGCACGTTCGCGCTGACCATCCTCGGGCGCGGATTCGACTCGAAGGTCGGCACGGGCGGCGCTGATTTCCTGTCGTCCGAATGCGTCTCCTGCGGCGCCTGCGTGCAGGCCTGCCCGACCTCGGCGCTCAACGAAAAGTCGGTCATCGAAATGGGAATGCCCGAGCGCACGGTGGTGACAACCTGCGCCTATTGCGGCGTCGGCTGCGCCTTCAAGGCGGAGCTCAAGGGCGACGAGGTCGTTCGCATGGTTCCCTATAAGGCCGGCAAGGCCAACGAGGGCCATTCCTGTGTCAAGGGCCGATTCGCCTATGGCTACGCCACCCACAAGGATCGCATCTTGAAGCCCATGATCCGCGAGCGGATCGAAGACCCGTGGCGCGAAGTCTCCTGGGACGAGGCGATCGCCTATGCGGCGAGCGAGTTCAAGCGCATTCAGGGAAAGTATGGCCGCGACTCCGTCGGCGCGATTTCCTCATCCCGCTGCACCGACGAGGAAGTGTTCCTGATCCAGAAGATGGTTCGCGCCGGATTTGGCAACAACAACGTCGACACCTGCGCGCGCGTTTGCCACTCGCCGACCGGCTATGGGCTGTCGAGGACCTACGGCACCTCGGCCGGCACGCAGGATTTCAAATCCGTCGGCAAGGCGGACGTGGTCATGGTGATCGGGGCGAACCCGACCGACGCCCATCCGGTTTTCGCGTCTCGGCTGAAGAAGCGTCTGCGCGCCGGCGCCCGCCTCATCGTCATCGATCCGCGCCGCATCGATCTGGTCAAAACCCCGCATGTCGAGGCCGACTATCATCTCGCGCTCAAGCCCGGAACCAATGTCGCGGTCCTGAACGCAATCGCCCATGTCGTGGTCACCGAGGGCCTTGTGGATGAGGCGTTCGTCCGCGACCGCTGCGACCCCGCCGCTTTCGACTCCTGGGCGCGGTTCGTCGCCGATCCGCGCCACTCGCCCGAGGCGACCGCCGCCGTCACCGGGGTCGATGCGAGCGAATTGCGCGCCGCGGCGCGGCTCTATGCCACCGCCGGCAATGGGGCGATCTATTACGGCCTTGGCGTGACCGAGCACAGCCAGGGCTCAACGGCGGTGATGGGGCTCGCCAATCTCGCCATGGCGACCGGAAACATCGGCCGCGAGGGCGTCGGCGTCAATCCGCTGCGCGGCCAGAACAACGTCCAGGGCTCATGCGACATGGGCTCGTTCCCGCACGAGTTCTCCGGCTACCGCCATGTGGCGATCGACGCCGTGCGGGAAATTTTCGAAAACATGTGGGGCGTCCCGCTCAGCAAGGAGCCGGGCTTGCGCATTCCCAACATGATCGACGAGGCGATCGACGGCTCTTTCAAGTGGCTTTATGTGCAGGGTGAGGATATCGCCCAGTCCGACCCGGACACCAAGCATATCACCGCGGGCTTGCGCGCGATGGAATGCGTCGTCATTCAGGATCTCTTCCTCAACGAGACCGCGCGCTACGCCCATGTGTTCCTGCCCGGGTCGTCGTTTCTGGAAAAGGACGGCACGTTCATCAACGCCGAGCGCCGCATCAGCCGCGTGCGCCAGGCGATTCCCCCGCTCGCCGGCCTCGCCGACTGGGAGGCGACGATGGCGCTCGCCAACGCGATCGGCGTCCCCATGCACTACAAGCATCCAAGCGAGATCATGGACGAGATCGCCGCCACCACGCCCACTTTCAGCGGCGTCTCCTACGCTCGCCTGGACGAGCTCGGCTCGATCCAGTGGCCGTGCAACGACGCCGCGCCGACGGGCACGCCGGTCATGCATGTGGGTCACTTCGTGCGCGGCAAGGGCCAGTTCATGCTGACCGAATTCGTCGCGACCGAAGAGCGCGTCGGACCGCGCTTCCCGCTTCTGCTGACGACCGGCCGCATCCTGTCGCAATATAACGTCGGCGCGCAGACGAGGCGGACCGCCAACGAGCTTTGGCATGAGGAGGACGTGCTCGAAATTCATCCTTTTGACGCGGAGCAGCGCGGCGTGCGCGACGGCGATCTGGTGGCGCTCATGAGCCGCACCGGCGAGATTTCGCTGCACGCCAGGATCACCGAGCGGGTGCAGCCGGGCGTCGTCTATACGACCTTCCACCATCCGCAGATCGGCGCCAACGTGGTCACCACCGACTATTCCGATTGGGCGACCAATTGCCCCGAATACAAGGTGACGGCAGTGCAGGTGCGGCGGACCAACCATTTCTCCGACTGGCAGGTGCGGGATCGCGAGGAAGGGGTCTCGCTGCGCCGGATCGGGAAGGCGTTGGCCGATGCGGCCGAGTGAGGAAGGCTCGATCGAGGTTCCGGTCCGGGCTTTCAGCTACGATTCCGGCGCGAGCGGTCCTGAGCTTAAGCGCTCGATCGCGGTCGAGGCGCCGGTTCAGATCGTCATCGGCGCCGCGCCCTTCGCCGTCATGATGGCGACGCCCCAGAACCTGGAGGATTTCGCTTACGGCTTCGCGCTGACCGAGCAGATCGCCGAGCGCGTCTCCGACATTCGGGGCGTCGAGGTCGAGCGTGTCGAGGAGGGCTGGACGCTCAGAATTGCGCTCTCCGGCGAGCGCTTGCAGGCGCATCTGGCGCGCGGCCGGGCGATGAGCGGACGCACCGGCTGCGGCCTCTGCGGCATCGAGGATTTCTCGCAGATGCCCTCTCCCCGCCCGCCGCTCGATTCGCAGGCGCCGATCGCGCCTCAAGCGATCCGCGCGGCGCTAGAGGCGCTGGAGACGCGCCAGCCCCTCAATCAGGCGACGCGCGCCGTCCACGCCGCGGCATGGGCGGCGCGGGACGGGACGATCGTTCTGGTCCGCGAGGACGTCGGCCGGCACAATGCGCTCGACAAGGCGATCGGCGCGCTCGCGCGTATGAGTGTCGCGCCGGACAGCGGGTTTTTTGTCATCACCAGCCGCTGTTCGTTCGAAATGGTGGCGAAGGCGGCGATCTTCGGCGCGGGAACGCTGGTCGCGGTTTCGGCGCCGACTTCGCTCGCGCTCGAACGGGCTCGAGCCTTCGGCGTTCGCGTGATCGCTGTCGCGCGCCGCGACCAGGCTCTATGCTTCGAGGAGAGGGACGAAGCGAGCGGAGGATTGGCGGCTTGACGACCGGCAAGATCGACAGGCTCGTCCGCATGGCCAACCAGATCGGCGACTATTTCGCCGCCATGCCCGAGCCGGAAGCGACCGCCGGCGCCGCCGCGCATCTGCGCATGTACTGGACGCCGAAGATGATTCGCGAGCTGATCGCTTTCGCCGATCAGGGCCATTCCGGCCTCAACCCGCTCGCCGCACGTGCGGCCGAACAGCTGAAACAGAGCGCCCCGGCCGACTAGAGCATCGGACTCTCAGATTGAATCAAGGGGGGATTCCAGCGAGGCGAGGTTCGTGATTCGCTTCCGGCGGGAGGTGATTCGCGATGCCAAAGCCCTATTCGCTTGACCTGCGTGAACGCGT
>Ga0335075_10013446_pt1 | contig 12318 bp, 10 predicted proteins | sample Lox_Sample_24_FD_206723 | JGI IMG/M metagenome (GOLD analysis project Ga0335075, IMG submission 206723) | Soil microbial communities from Loxahatchee National Wildlife Refuge, Florida, United States - Lox_Sample_2.4 | ecosystem: Environmental > Terrestrial > Soil > Wetlands | place: USA... | reverse complement strand
CCGCTGGTTCATAGATCCAGAGACCGGACGTCTGCGCGGAGGCACGTAGGCACAGGTCTGTATCGTCCGGCCGGGACTTGTTGGCTACCTTCGCAAGGTCATCGCGGAAGCCTCCAGCGCTCTCGAAGACAGCACGGCGAACGGCCATGTTGCTGCTCCAGACGTTACGCACGGGTCCAGCATGCTCGGGCATCCCGGCATAGGAGGCACCCACGACCCAGTAGAACTCCGGAGGAAACCACCAGGGACATGACCGCTGCCACAGCGGCCTGGCCTGGCCGCCAACTCCGGCAACCTCCGGCATGGAGAAGTGACTGAGCACGGTCTCAAGCCAACTCGTACCGGCAACAATGTCGTCGTCGAGAAACACGAGTATCTCACCCTGCGACGCTGCCACACCCGTATTGCGTGCACCAGACGATCCAGCGGGACGTGTGTTAGGAATCACCCTTACGTATGGCATCTCAGCCTGTGCCCGCGCGAGAAGTTCCGGATTGTGATCGATGACCAGGATCACTTCTGCGGGCCGAATCGACTGAGCCTGGACAGCTGCGATGGCCTGCTGAAGACGTGTCCATCGACGTTCCGTGTACGCCGCGATGACCACGGACGCAGTCGGCAGGGAGCCGGCGCCGGTCGGCTCCGCGCCGGCTTTATCCTCGTACCGTTCGTCCGCGCTACTGGCTTGGCTCATGGCTAGCGACTGCCTAAAATGCGACCGGGATCCCGCCGCTGCCGATCCGGCGCCAACTGGGGCGAACTCGCGATCATATTTGCCCGAACCGAACTCGGGACGCCCACCAGCGGCCGCGAATAGCGCGTGGACCGTATCACCCCAGCTTCTGCGATCCTCGTATCTTCGACCGAGCATACGCGTCGCTCGCATGATGCCGTCCTTAAGCGCCGCCAGATCTGCCGGCGGGACAAACACAACTCCCTCGTAGTCACCCGCCGCCTCAGGCAGACCCCCTACGTTTGTTACTACTACCGGCAGGCCGCAGCCCATGGCTATGTGCAAAGGCCCGCTGCTCGATGACCGCCGGTATGGAAGGACGACAATGTCGGCATGAGCAAATGCCGCTTTCGCGACCTCATCTGGAACATATTCATTTACGAAGGAGATACGGAGCCGATGCGGGCTCGACGCTATAAGCCGCGTCGGCTCGATGCAGCCTTCCCAGGTCTCGCCAACGACCGTCAGCCAGAAGCGCTGCGCCTCTTGCTCAGACAGATTATTGAATACACTAACTAGATCTTCCAAGCCTTTATATGGTCTAATAATACCAAAATAAAGAATATTTATGACCGACGGCCTTGGAGCTTCTGTCACGTTTGAAATGGTTTGAAGTGGCGGACCGTCTCCGTCCGTGAGTGAGGCATAGTGATCGAACGGGCCGTGAGGAGCTACTGCTGTTCGGATATGGCTCGGGAGGAAGCCAGACTTCAGGTTCCGCAGATCGACGTCCGAGTGAACGAGGCAACCGTGGCTGAGACGGAGCAGTAGCCGCAGCCCGGAGCGCCCATAGATGCGCGCCAGGCCGAATTGTGCCTCACCTGGGTCCTGGACCTCATGAATTTCAAGCACGACACGAGATCTGTTAAGACGTGCGGCGACAGCCAGCACAAGATACGTATGCAGTACGGCGGCCGTCCACCATTGCAGCACGACTACCTGCGCGCGCTGACCGCGCATGAACCGCAGGGCGCCCAGCAACGACGGCCCCCAGCACCAGTCCACTCCGTCGTACACCCTAGCTTCCTGGGGGTACTTCATCCGTGCGTGGCTGTGACCGACGCGCCGTCGTCCTGGGTAGAGGATCCGAGGCAGCAGCCGACGCAGCAGAATCACGCTAGTACTGTGGCCCTCTGCCAGCGCATTCGCTAGGCGGCACGTGTAATAGCTAACACCCGACGTAAAACGCCAACCAGGCCCCACCAGGCAGACACTGACGGGAGAATCAGCCTGCGCTATGACTGAGTTCGACACTGCGGGTACCGCGCGCGCGTGGTCCACGCTCGCCGCGTCATCACGTGGCCTCTTAGGCTCGGGCACGGATAACACCCTGCAACGTCGTTTCCCCCTCCTGGTCAGGCGCAGACTGCTTTCCTGACGTTGCACGATCGCTCAAGCGGAGCGATCATGAGCCGACAAGATTTACCAGGTCATCGTATGTTATGACCTCGTTGGCGGCGGTACGTTCTGCCGACTGCGACCAGATCGTAACAAGCTTCGCGAAAAGCCGGCATCAGATTACCAACGCCGCGCTGGCCCACATGCTCGCCGTAACCGGCTTGGCACTTCGGCCCGGCGCGCTCGGTAAGTGCTGTCGCACTATCCGTGCTGTAGCCGTGGGCTCTAGACGAATCGCGGCAGGCCAGTGGCTCGATCGATGCATGTCTTCATGACGAGATACTTTGTCGAAGCATAGCTTAAGACCCTCTGGCGCTAGCATGGTCTTAGTGGCCGAAGGTCAGATATTTCTGTTTTGTCAATATTTTAGAGAGCTTGTCACGATGCGTTCAAATGCAAGGTCAAATCCTTGGCCGGGCGTGCTCGTCGGTGTGCTACTAGTGGCGTCAACCGCCTTCCTCGCTAGCCGGATCGCGCATGCGAGCGGGGATACCGCCAATAACAGCCCGCCCCCTACCTCAACCTCCAGTCAACCCGCAGGTTCGCCGAATCCCCGATCTTCGTCGCCTGCATCTGCTATCTCCACGGCTGACTGGAAACTGTCCTGGCAGGACGACTTCAATACGACCGCTGCACTCAATAGATGGTCATTCGACGTGGGGAACGTCGGCGGGCCAGCCTTGGCGCAATTGCAATGGTACGATCGGGGCAACGCTACTATAACTGGCGGAAAACTTGCCATCACCGCCACTGCGAATGGTGGCGGTCATCAATGTTGGAATGGTCCCTGTCACTACAGTTCCGTCAGGATGCAGAGCCACTTCGGGCAGGCGTACGGGCTGTTCGAGGCGCGCATCAAGCTCCCGGCTGGGAGCGGACTGTGGCCCGCCTTCTGGCTACAAGGCGATAACTACGACCAAGTCGGGCTCCCCAAGGCCGGGGAACTCGACATAGCCGAGGAACCTAATCGCCCACCGCTGAATGAGTTGCATGGTTTTTCGCACGCACCGCAAGGAATTCATAAATTTACTGCCGATCTTCCCCAGCCGCTTTCGGCGGGCTATCATGTTTATGCTATTGAGTGGACGCGAAGCAGAATAACATGGCTGGTTGATGGCAAGGCATACGGACACCTTGATTCGTACCCAGGGTGGCCGTTCAATCATCCTTTCAATATCATCCTTAATCTTGCCGTGGGAGGTAATTGGCCCGGCTCGCCTACCTCATCGACCCACTTTCCTGCGAGCATGGACGTAGACTGGGTGCGCGTTTACCGCAAGGCCTGACATTGCGGCTTCTTGCAGACCGTGCGCCTAGCTAGGCGCTAGCACATCGCCACCTCAAGCCAGTTCCGTCGCTTCCTCGCCTTCCAGCGCTGGCACATCGCCACGGGAAGGTGCAACTCGCTGGTAGATCTCCTCGAGCCGATCCACGACCGCCGAGATCGCAAATGACCTCGCTCGAGCATGCGCGCCTGCCGCCAGACGGCAACGCAACTCATCGTCGGCCACCAGACGCGACATCGCCGCTGCGAGTGCGTCCGGACTCCCAGGAGTGACCATTAGCCCACTCTCGCCGTCCGTCACCATGTCGACGATGCCGCCCATCGGAGTTGCCACCACTGGCCGACCACATGCCATCGCCTCGAGCACAGTCGTCGGACATGCGTCCGGGCAAATCGGGGGGATGACAGCAAAGAGAGAGCGCCTGAAGGCCTCAATGACGTGCTCATGGGCCCAGTCAAAGTACATGACAGCGCCCTGAGGCAGCGTGGTAGGAGTGTCCGGACGACGTTTTCCGATCAGGACTAGCGGAGGTCGGTCGAGCGGCATCGAGTCATAGGCGCGCAAGAGCGTCAGCACGCCCTTCTCCTGACAGAGATCGCCCACGAACAGCAGGAACGGAGCACCGGGCAGCGGAACTTGTAGTTTTGTTTCCTCTGACTCGGGTCGCTGCTCCAATAGCACGTCGGGCACAAAGTTCGGAACGATGCTACTGTTCGGAAGCCTTATAACGCCGGTACCTTTGGCGACCGCAGTGCTCACGCTGATAAAGTGATCAATCCTGCGGTCCTTCCATTGACGCATAGCGCTGTTGGCAAGCACAGTCAGTGGTCCGACGGGTCCCCGATAGTAATGCGCTGCACACGGCAAGCACCGGCTCAGCGAGGCTCCCTCGCACGGTGCGCCGTTTCGCATGAAACGCTGCGTCGCGCAGACATGGCTATGGTCATGAAGCGTCAGCACGAGTCCGAATTGATGCGATCCAGAACTGTGACTGCGTAGCGGCACTGCGCTGTTGACGCTCCAGTTGTGCGCATGGACCACGTCGGGCCGCGTCTGACGAATTATTCTCCGTAGCTCGCGAACTCCAAGCGGATCCGGCACCGGCGGATGATGCGCTCGGCTTGTGGTGTAAAGACCAGGCACGCGCATCGCGGCCGTGGAGAACCGATAGACCTGAACGCCACTGGCGAGCACTTCTTCGTCAGGAGCCCCAGACATGCGCTGTGTGGCGACAGCGACATGATGGCCACGCCCCGCCAACGCATTCGCTAGGTTGAGAACATGCCACTCTTCACCGCCATAGTCTGGCGGGAAGAACTGCGCCAGCAGAAGAATCTTCACTAGACGTTGATCTCCGATCGTTAACTACTACAGCAGCAGCCTAGGAAGAACCAGGCCGACGTACACCGCCTCGAACGCTCCGAACGTAGCAGCACGGGGTCAGTTGACTTGGAGCTCAAACGACATGAGACTCTTGCGACAGTCACGGCGAGTAGCGAGTTACATGATCTTTATTGTGTTGTAACGCTGCGCTAACCTCGAGGTGCTGCAGAGCGCAGCGCGAGCCTAAAGCATGCTACTACCGCTTCCGCTCGGAGTTCCGGCCGCGCGGGCAGCCACCGAGCTAGCCGTGCCAACTAAGCTACGTACGGAGACCGACCATGAACCGCCGCAGCCTCCGAATCGAGCGCTCGCAACACCGTGAGCTGGCACAACGACGCCTTGTTTTCGTCGTATTCGGAGGACAGCGGAGCGGTTCTACTCTCGTCGCTAGCCGGCTCAACAGCCATCCGCGGATCGTCTGTCACGAAGAGGTCCTGCTGCCGGCACTGGACTCGGAACCGTCACTTAGGAAGTGGCTGATTGCAAATGGGCATCCACCATGGTTGCGAGTGCTGCCCTCCATCCGGGAATCTTTCCTCGACTCCGTTATCGAGAGCGACCCTGGGGCAGGCATCGATGTAGTTGGCATGAAGGTCATGTATGACCAGATCTCGCTCTGGCCGAAGCTCAGCTACCTTCTACCGCCGGTGGGGCGTGTGTGGCACGACCTTCGCCTACTCCGATGGATGAGGAATAACGAAGTACTCGTCATCCACACGCTGCGAAGAAATCATCTCAAGATGCTTACATCGCACACCCTGGCGGCCCGTACCGGTCGATTTCACTCTCGTGATGCTTCCCAAACAGCCGCAGCATCGATGATTAACCTTCCGTTGCGGGGCCTCATTATCCGACTGCAGCGGATAGAGTCGGCTGAAAAGGTAGCCCGAGATGCGATCCGGGGTCTGCGATCGATGGAAGTCTGGTATGAAGACTACGTGGGACCACAGGGCCAGGAAATTGAAGCCCGACTCTGCGCGGCCGTCGGCCAGCAAGTCCCGGCAGGGGGGCTCACGTCGCCGCTTGCAAAGGTTAGCAGCGGTAACCTAAGGGACACGATTACTAACTACGACGACGTCGCTCGACACCTTTCCGGAACGCGTTTCGAAAGGTTTCTTGATTGACTCCTGATTTGGAGCACGTTCACTTCTGGGGCGGGGCGGGCGGCGCGAACACACGCGCAGAAGCCGCACTTGACCGGGCGGCGGCGCGAAAACTTCTATTTCTTGCGCTGACGGGATCCCGGTCCCACTTAGACCCTGGCAGCGTCACTACTGAGATGCAGTCAATGAGCAGCGGGCTGGTCCAGCTGATCACTTCCTGGCCTATAACGGTGAGCCCAGCGGCACGGGCTTGCCGTTCGAACAGCGCTGCACTCTCTGACCGGCCCCTGCTGCCGTGCCAGTCATAGACGCCGTACCGGGTCAACGCTGACCGGGCCGGATAGACCAGCCCTGCCACCGCACCGAGAACGTCACGAATGGAGGCGGTGGACCGATAGATGGCGAGGTTCGAATGGTGCAGGAAAGCAACCCCCGAAACTGGATTGAGAATCCTCGACAGTTCCTGCAGATAATCTGCCATGACGTCCGATTCGGCGTGGACAAGTGAGTCGAAGCTGAACACTAGATCAGCGGAGCTGTCCGCCACCATCGGAAGCGACCGGCCATCTGTTATGGCAAACCGGGCATTTCGGTAACCAGAAAAGCGCGCTTGGCATGATGTCACGCACAACTCTGAGATATCGACTCCCAGATAGCTTTCACAATGCGGCAGCAAGTATTGTGTCCAGCGCCCTCTGCCCGGCGCGATCTCGACGACTGATGCGGCTGGCAAGAATGAGGCTAGTCGGGGATAGATAGCCGATAGCCACTGCGCCGCAGAGCCTCCCCATTGAGCTGACCAGTTCTCCCCATCGGCAGCCAAGCCCCAGTAGTAGCCGTCGCTCCAGCGTTGCTGACTCCAAGCAATAGTTGGCATGCAGCGATTATGCATCACAACCGAGTCGGACGGGGGCAATGAAGGCAGGAGCGGCCCGGAGGTGCTCGGACCGACTTTGGCCCGCCGCCCGAACTTGCCGACGATGGCGGGGCACTGGAGTTCGCCATCGACTGAGGAAGGCAGTGCGCGGTAGCGGCCGACGGCGAGATCGATCCATCCTGGACATAGGCGGCACCTGTCGCTAGGTCGAGTGTTATGCTCAACGCTCTCGGCGCTAGGAGACGATATGGACAATTCCGCCTACTTTCGGCCGACTCGGCCGCGGCGCGATGGCGAGCCGCTGCTGTCCCGGCGCGCGCGCAGGTCATTCAAACGCCTCGTGCGCACATTGACGCCTCCGCCGACGAGCCGTCGCCGCTCGCTCCTGATTTTCGGTTGCCAGCGGTCCGGCACCTCGATGCTGCAGCAGAGCCTGCTTGATCACTCCCGGCAGGTCATTGTTCTTGGGGAGAGCGACCCCAAGCTTGTGGAGCCTGCGGATGCCGACCGGCTCCGCTGGAAGTCGTCCGCCGAGGTCTCGGCGGAGCTCGCGAAGCTTCCCTTTGAGCTTGTCGTCACCAAGCCCCTCGTCGAGTCGCATCGAGTCGCGGAATTGCTCAACTCGCTGCCTAACTCTCGGGCAATCTGGATGTTCCGCGACTATCACGCGGTGGCCTCGTCCAACCTGGCCAAATTCGGCGCAGCCAATGGGCGCACCGACCTCGCAAGGTTGCTTTCTGGAGGATCGGCTGATTGGAGAGCACAATGCAGCGATGCGGTGCGCGATCAGATACGGTCTATTGTCGAGCAGGGCGCATCAGACCTCGACGCCGCCGCGCTCTTCTGGTGGGCGCGGAATCAGCTGTATTTCGATCAGAAGCTCTGGCACGATTCTCGTGTCAGGCTGCTCCGATACGAGTCGGTAGTGCATAATCCCCCGCGCTGCCTGGCCGAGCTGAGCGACTTCCTCGGAATCTCTATTGCCGCAGAAGCCGCGGAGCGAGCCATCCGACGGAGCGCAAAGCAGCAGACGCAGCTTCAGCCGGCCGTCGAGGAGCTCTGCGCCGCGCTCTTTGAGCGCTTCCGCAACGTTCCGGAACTCGCGCCGCTCGAGACCACAGTCTCGAACGCGTAGCGATCCGGATCTCCCCTCGCAGCGCGACCTATCGCCTCTTGAAGGGTGGCGATGGGCGAGGGTCGGCTCATCGATGCCGTCCTGGTATCGGTGCAACAAAAACGGCTGGTAAGGGATTGAAGTGAAGGTACTCATAACCGGCGGAGCCGGCTATATCGGCAGCACTATAGCCTCAGCATGCCTGGATTCGGGGATCACGCCCATTATCCTAGACAGCCTGATCACGGGGCCGCGCGAGTTCACCGCAGGCCGCACGTTCTACGAGGGCGATATCAATGATGGTGAACTCATCGACAGAATTTTTGCTGATCATCCTGATACAGAAGCGACGGTGCATTGTGCGGCCCTTATCGTGGTGCCAGACTCAGTCGCAGACCCGATGCGTTATTACGAGTGGAACGTCACTCGCAGTCTACACATGGTCCAGCACCTACGGCGCAACAATTGCAATCGCCTCCTTTTCAGCTCTTCAGCGGCAATCTACGGGCCGGCGCACGACTTCAGTGTCGATGAGGATTCTGTCATCCTGCCGTTGAGTCCTTATGCCCGCACTAAGGCTGTCTGCGAGACAATGTTCGCCGATATAGCCGCGTCAGAGTCCATCAATGTACTTTCACTTCGGTATTTTAATCCCATTGGCGCAGACCCTAAGATGCGCACTGGCCTCCATCTGGAGCGACCTAGTCACGCGCTTGGCAAGCTAATCGAAGCGTCCGAAGAGGGTTCACCGTTCAGCATCACTGGCACTGACTATCCCACCAGAGATGGTTCAGGGCTCAGGGACTACATTCACGTCTGGGACCTAGCGGCAGCTCATATTTCGGCGCTGCTTAAGTTCGACGCGGTACTCGGTGCGGATACTTCGGTTCCCATAAACCTTGGCACTGGGTTTGGCACTACTGTCAAGGAGTTGGTCGGGGCATTCAATCGAGTTAGCGACAAGCCGGTAACTGCCGTCGATGCCCCCAGGCGGCCGGGCGATAGCGCTGGAGCTTTCACGCGTAGCGACCGTGCACGCCATCTTCTTGGGTGGGCGCCTTGTTATAGCATTGAAGAGGGAATCGAACATTCGCTGCGGTGGGCTGCTCTTAGAGGCGGTATTCTGGCTTCTCATTAGTCACCGTCCAGAGGCAAACTCTGATCCGGCGCGGAGAACTGCTGATCTGCAGGGTTGAGGGCTTAGCCGAGCGCAGCGGCAGCGGCGGCCGCAGGCAACGCCGACTCGATCTGGCTCAGCGCGGCGTCGTCGTGAGCTGCTGACAGGGTCCACGCCTCGTGCCGTGACGGGGGCAAGTACACACCGGAGTCCAGCATCGAGTGAAAGAACGCCGCGTATGCGGTGGCCGACTTACCTCGGGCGGTGCCGAAGTTACGGACCGGCTCGGTGACACCCATAAAGACAGAGAACAAGCTGCCCGCCTCCTGCAGCCGGACCAATTCGGTCGCACGAGCACGACCGTCCTATTGAAGCGGAACGCTGCATCCGGCCAGGTGCGAACGCGCCAGGGCAGACAGACCAGCCCACGGCTGCATATCGGATGGCAGCATCCGCCGTCCTGTTCGCAGTCCTGCGGTTCCGGCCGCGAAGCACCGCTTCAACCAATGGCTTCACTCCCGCCCTAGTCCAGAACCAATAGCATCGATGATGCACGGCGTGGCAGTAGCCCGATCACCCGCCCCCGCTGACGAGACCTACCGGATGCACAACGGAGACTGCAAAGTGACCGTGGCGAACATTACTCGCGTTCGAGTCCGATTCGCGCCGCGACTGTAGGAGGTCGTACTGCTGAATCAGAGGCGGTCGGGCCTGGTCTCCCACCTGATTCGACTGGATTGTTAGATAGGGGCGCAACGGCACACCAGTCCCAGGCCTTCCGTACCGCACTGGCAGATCATGCGGACAGATGCCATCTGAACAGGGATGATAGGAGTTGCTGAGGAGCCGTCGTCGTGGCGGCGCTTGATATGCTTTGTGCTCTTCCTCGGAGAGCTGTGACATGGCTGAACTGAGGCGCCGTCCGCTTACCTCGAGGAGGGAGCCCGCCCCCCAAGTGGCTCGCGAGACACCTGATCGAGGCGGCGCAGCGCCGAGTCGGCCGCCGCCCGTTACCGATAGTGTCAATGTTGCAAGGTCGCACAGTGCGCCTTCGGGCGACACCAGCGGAAGCCCTTCGACCTACCGCGGTATGCGCACTGGTCAAGTAAGACGTGGCGACCGCCACATCGAATCAGAGGACGCTTACCAGGCCCGCCAGCAAGCTGGCCTCAACGTCCTTGCGGCGATCGCGTCGCATGCGTCCTTCGCGATGGCCGAAACTGCCACCACGATCCTTCCTCCTCTACGCCCATGGCCGCCAGAACATCTGGAGCCGTCTGGCGGCCGCGACGAGGTCGGCCCCGGCGATTCAGCCGCCGGCGAAGGGCTGGGCCGGGTTCGGTCGCTGCAGAGCAGGCTTCGGACCGATCATCTCGTCCGTAACTCGCTGTATCTCGTGCTCAGCAACGGAATACAGGCTGCCATAGGGTTCGCGTTCTGGATCGTGATGGCGCGGCTGTTCAGCACGGAGGACGTCGGGAAAGCCAGTTCGCTGATCTCCGCGACGTCTCTCATCGCCTTCTTCGCATTGGTTGGTCTCAACACCACTCTGATGCGCTTCCTCCCGACAGTCAGGAATAAAGGCTCTCTGCTGACTGCGGCGTTCGTCATGGTGTTCGGCGCAGCAGCTATCATCGCAGTGGGTTACGCCAGGCTGACACCCGTTATCGCTCCCAGGCTGGATTTCGTCGCGCACAACGCCCTGATGACGGCGGGGTTTGCGCTGCTGGCCGCCGCCACTGCTGTCAACGTCCTGACCGACTCTGTCTTCATGGCATCGCGCAGGGCCGAATTCTGCGCCCTCACCGACGGCATCGTCGGTGGAGTCAGCAAGATGGTCTTCGGCATCATCCTCGCGGGGACCGGCGCGTACGGACTGTATTTGGCGGCGGTCGGCGGGCCTGCGACGGCAGCCGTAGTGAGCATCGTACTGATCATAACGATCTTGCGTTGGCGGCCTTCGCTCACCAATCCGCTCCAAACCCTCAGGCCGCTGCTGAAGTTCTCAGGCGCCAACTACGCGGCCAACTCGATGAACTTGCTCCCTAACGTCGTTGTTCCGCTCATCGTTCTAGACCGGCTCGGGGCAAAGGCCGCGGGCTACTACTTCGTCGCGTTCCAGATGGCCAGCATCCTCATCACTGCTGCCGCCGCCGTCGAGTCATCGTTCATGGCCGAGGGGTCGCAGGCGGGCGCCAACTGGCGCGTTATCCGGCGGCGCAGCCGCCGTCTGGCGATCATGATATTCGTGCCTGGCGGCGTAATTACGGCGCTAGCAGCGCACTGGGTCCTCCTTGGCTTCGGCCGTGCCTACAGCGTCCACGGAACTGGCAGCCTCGAGATCCTCGCCGCTGCCGTCCTTCCGGTTGCGGCATGTAACTGGGGTTGGACCGTGCTCCGGCTGACAGGTCGGCTCCGCTCTCTGCTAGTTAGCACTGCGCTCTACGGAACCGCTATCTGTGGCGGCGCGTGGTTCCTTGCACCGCACGGCCTGACAGCACTGTCGTCGGCCTGGCTGGCTGGGTCGGCGCTCGCGGCGGTTGTATCCACTATCTTGGCCGCTTCAGTGAGGGCGCCAGCGCGGCACCGGCGAGAGATGCGGCCGCGCACGGAGGCCGACGTGGCTCAGTCGTGAGGCCCGTAGCCAGCGCGCGCCGGGCGGACTTGTACTGACGTCGCTGCAGGTCAGCAGCTACGTTAGCGGAGAGCCGCCGTCTGGTCCGGGGACTGCGGCGGCGACACGTCGAGGTACTGCGTAACTGCACGATGGAAGGCCCCTCCGGCGGCCGGGTGGCCCTCCAGCCGCCAGTCCTGCGCGATGGCCCCGCCGCTTTGCGCCTCGTCGAACCAGATCAACCCGAGCAGATGCGCTTGCGCGACGCCAGCGAACAGGCCGGGAATTCCGGCCGCCTGGCAGGTCAGCTGGCCGGCCGCGGTCTCGCCGATGAGAATCGGCTTAGCGGTAATCTTGCGGATTGCCGCGATGGTCGGCGCGAACGTGTTGCCGAAGTTTAGTTATCACTCGGACAGATATCCGTCGATGCCAGCCCGGGTCACGTAGTTGTTCCCTGGCCATCAGTCCCGGATTGCCGGACCGCAGCGGTAAGCCGGGCTGAGTCCGGCCAGAAGGCGAACATGTTGCTCGCCTGGCCCACGCCGAGGATGCCGATCAACGCAACGGCAGCAATCCCGATGCGCCATCGTTTTGCCTCGTTTACCCGAGCTGGCCTTGGCCAGAGCGACGCCAGCCGTGGCGGCACCGAACCAGCAGCCGAAGACGATGTGCTTGTAGAGCGACGTCAGCGTG
>Ga0335075_10013445_pt1 | contig 12318 bp, 9 predicted proteins | sample Lox_Sample_24_FD_206723 | JGI IMG/M metagenome (GOLD analysis project Ga0335075, IMG submission 206723) | Soil microbial communities from Loxahatchee National Wildlife Refuge, Florida, United States - Lox_Sample_2.4 | ecosystem: Environmental > Terrestrial > Soil > Wetlands | place: USA: Florida... | reverse complement strand
GGTTCGAGGCATTGCTGCGCTGGCGCCATCCGGTACGAGGCATGATCTCGCCGGCACAGTTCATCCCGATTGCCGAGGATCTTCGGCTGATCAACCCGATCGGCGAATGGGTGCTGCGGCGGGCCTGCGGCGATGCCGCCTCCTGGCCGGAGCATGTGAAGATTTCCGTGAACCTGTCACCCATGCAGTTCCGCACCGAGGACCTTGTGCCCGCGGTCGAGCGCGCGCTGGCACATTCCGGTCTGCCGGCGCCACGGCTGGAGGTCGAGATCACCGAATCAGCGCTGCTGCAGAACAATGACAAGGTGCTGTCCACGCTGCATCAGCTTCATGCCCTCGGTGTGCGGATCGCACTCGACGATTTTGGTACCGGATACTCCAGCCTGAGCTACCTGCGCAGTTTTCCGTTCGACAAGATCAAGATCGATCAGTCGTTCGTCCGCGAGATCGGCAGCCGCCCGGACTGCTTGGCGATCGTGACCTCGGTCGCATCGCTGGCCCGGCAGCTTGGAATGAGCACCACCGCCGAGGGAGTGGAGACCGCCGAGCAGCTTACCGAGCTGCAGGCGGCAGGCTGCGATGAAGTGCAGGGGTTCTACTTCGACCGGCCGAAACCGCTCGCCGCGACATTGCGGTGGTTCGACGGCAGCGTCCAGCAGATGCGGGAGGCGGCGGCTGCCTGATCATTCATCGAAGACCGACTTTGCACGCCTTACCGGCGGGGAAGGGTTCACACACGGAGCTCCGCAGAGGACCCACGAAGCTGGGGCCGGACGGCGATAGCGGCAACGCTTGGTTTCGAACGGTGAGTCCGTGATAGCTGCGATCGACTCTCTGATGCCGGGAGTGAATGTCATGGCCGGCGAAGGCCGGCCATCCACGTCTTGCTTTGATCTCGCAGGTACATTCGTGGATGCCCGGCCATCGCCGGGCATGACGGCACTACCATCCGAAGGTCGACCCTCCAGGGCGGTTGATATGATCCCGGCCCTCTGTGAGCACCGTGATTCCCCGTTCTGACCCCGTTCTGAAAAAGATCGCGGTAACTGGCCGCCGCCGATAGGATCGGCGCGGCCTGTGCCCACGGGAGCAGGGCAACGACAGCCCGCTGCCGGTCAAACCTGTCCTGCAAGCGCGCCCCCAAGCCGCAGGGAGACCTCAACGAGTCCTCCCAGAAAAAAGTCGCCCATCGATCAGATTCCCCTTGCAAAACGAGAGTGCGTGGACTATACTCCTATCCAATGCCTGTCGCGCTCACCACTGCCGGCCTTCCTTCCCAACCCCGCCAAGGGGTTGGTGCGCGCCTCGTCCGCCGCCTCGGCGGCGCGGTGCGCAGCGTCATTGGCACCGGCATCAGCCTCGCCGCTACCCTGCGGCGCCCCGTCGCCGCGCAAGCCCTCACACCCTGCCGGGTGCATCGTCCGCGCCCGCAGCACGCCCCGTCCACCTCTCGCGCTCTGCGGGCTTGGGCTGCGAAGCAGACCAAGGCCTGCCCCGGACTTGATCCGGGGTCGCCCACGAAACGGGCGGGTGAGGGTGCAGCCCCGCCCCTGCCCCGCGTGCTCACGCGTCTGCTTGCCCGCCGTCACCACCACCCCGCGGCCGCGACCCGCCCGGCATGTCGCAACCGACACGACATCCACTTCACCCCGCAGGCATTCCCTCAGCTCAGTCCCAAAGCCTGTGCGGTTCTCAATACCCCACTCAAGGACTGCGATCCCAAGACCCTGAAGCTGCTGGTGTCCGCATTCACCCAGCACGTCAATCAGGTCTTGTCGCCCGAAGCGGGCATGACGGATCCCAGCGCAGCGTTTACCAACCTGTGGCACCGACTGAACGCCGCACTTGCTGATGCCAATCTCGATACCTCGGCACCCGCAACGCCGGAGGCAGTACCAGCCACCCCGCCGGGTGCCGTGCCGGATGCGCCGGTCGCATCGCCGCATCCGCCAGTCCAGGCACCGCCGACCGCGCCGACCAGGCTGTGGACAAACGAGCCGCCGCGCGTCTCGCCGCTACCGCCCTCCGGCCCGCCCGCATCCGACCAGCCGGCCGACGCCTCGATTACCGCCGCTGCACCGCAGACCCAGCCCGACATCGCGGCCCCGTCCGGATCTGTCGCGCACCGAAGCCGATCGTTCCGATCCGACACGCAATTTCTCGCGCGACGGCGCCGACTCCACTTCCGCGGCCGCCGCCCGCTTTTCCCGCGCGGTGCGCGCGACGCACTGCAATGCCACCCCCCGCCGCGAAGACTGTGTTACGCTGCCTGTACCGGCCCGCCGTGAGCGATCGCGCGCCCAATCCGGCGCATGTCAGAAGGCAACGAACGGGGCCACCGCACGGGGGTCCCGCCACCCCGATTCGTACCATGCGAACTCCGCCGGCTGGCATCGCTGCCAGCCTCGCTTCAAAGGCAGCCGCGAGCGGTTTCAAACCTTTGTCTCCCGCGAGTCACCGGTGCTGATCGAAAGTGCCAGCAAGAGAATGGGACCACAGTCCACATCGACATCAACATGCGTGGACTCGACGAATCAGACCGAGTCGCGTCCATGGCCTGGGTTCCCGCCTAATCCCGCGGGTTTCAATCGGTCAGCCAAAAAACGCCGCACAGTTCGGCCTGCAACAGGCCCAGATCAGGCGCTCTCAGGGGTACAACCCCTCCGCGAAGCTCCGCGCGATCTCAGTGGAGCTTCGTGTGAACCCCTTTTCCCCGATGGTCTTCCATCAGCTCCCTCCGCCGACCGGACGCCAGGAGCGGCCGTCGTTCTGCAACAATGCGAAGGCTGCGTCGGGACCGTCCCGCCCGGACGCGTAGCTCTGGACCGGCTGCGCCGAGCCGGCGGCCCATGCATCCAGCACCGGCTGAACCACCCGCCAAGTTTCTTCCACCATGTCGGCGCGGTTGAACAGCGTCTGATCGCCAAGCATGCAATCATAGATCAGTGTCTCGTAGCCGACATTCGGCTCGGCCGCGAACCAGTCGCTGTAGCGGAACACCATGCCCACCGCCGCAAGGTCCATGACCGGGCCAGGGCGCTTCACGTCGAACTGCAGCGAAAGGCCCTCATCCGGTTGGATGTGGATGACCAGCCAGTTGGGCGCCAGCGTCTCCACTTCGGTGTCTTCGAACGGGGCGTACGGGGCCGGTTTGAAGCGGATCGCGATCTCCGTGTAGCGGGCCGACATGTGCTTGCCGGTGCGCAGGTAGAACGGCACGCCGGCCCAGCGCCAATTGTCGATCGCCAGCCGCATCGCAACGAAAGTCTCGGTGCCCGAGTCCGGAGCCACGTCGGGCTCTTGCCGGTAGCCCCGCACCTGCCGGCCCAGCACCGTGCCCGGCCCATACTGGCCGCGCACCGCGTCCTCGGGACGCAGTGTGCGGAGGGTTGCGAACAGATCGGCCTTGCGGCTGCGTACCGAGCGTGCGTCGAACCCGGCCGGCGGCTCCATCGCCACCATGGCGAGAAGCTGGAAGACATGATTCGGCACCATGTCGCGCAGCGCGCCAGTATGCTCGTAGAACCTGCCGCGGCCCTCCACGCCCACGGTTTCCGCCACGGTGATCTGCACATGGTCGATACGGTCACGGTTCCAGATCGGCTCGAAGATGCCGTTGGCGAAGCGGAAGGCCATGATGTTCTGGACCGTCTCCTTGCCAAGGAAATGGTCGATTCGATAGATCTGGTCCTCCAGCAGGACGCGACGGATCTGACGATTGAGCGCGCACGCCGAATCGAGATCGTGGCCGAACGGCTTCTCGATCACCACGCGCCGCCAATGTTCCGCCTCACCCGCATGCGTCACGTCGTGGGCGAGGCCGGCGCGGCCGAGCTGTTCGATCACCGGCCCGAAGAACCGGTCGGCCACCGCCAGGTAGAACAGGCAGTTCCCCTCGGTCCCGCGCTGCCGCGCCAGCTCGTCCAGATGGGAGCCCAGCCGTGCGTAGAGGCCGGGATCGTTCAGATCGCCTTGGATATAGGACATCGCATCGGCAAGCCGTCGCCACACGGCGTCGTCGATCCGCTCGAGGCGACTCTCACTGGAAGGATTGCCGACGAAGCTTTGCAGCATCGCGTGCAGGCTGTCGGCCCAGGTTTGCGCGGTACCGGCAGCCAAATCGACGCCGACGATAGCGAAGGCGTCGGGAATCAGCCCCGTCTGCGCGAGATTATAGAGCGCCGGAACAAGCAGCCGTTTCGTGAGATCACCGTGGGCGCCGAAGATGACCATCGCGCACGGACCCGGCGGTGAGGCCAAGCGGCGTGGCGGTGCGTGCAGGATTGCGGTTCTTTCGGTCTGCATGATCTAGCCAGCATAGGGCCTGATAGCACAGGCAAGGCTGCCGCACGGAGTTTTGATCCGTTGTCGTCGTCGTTGATTTCATTCATTTGTCATCATAGGTTGTGGTTATGTTCGGCATGTTCCTTGAGATCCGAAAGCCGCAGAGATGAGCGATCTGTTTGCTCCGCCTGGTGGCTGGCGGGTCCGCATCGTCGATCTGTCGGCCGGCGCGCCTGACAGCGTTGTCGAGGAGATCGACGGTTTCGAGACGCTGATGCAGGCGAACGCCTTCGCGCGCCGCTATGTGCGCGATTCGGTGGAGCGCTGCCGCGTTCCCGGGGCGAGCGCGAAGGAAGTGCTGGAAGCCTGGTTCGCCTACGGCGAGGACGCCGACGTTCCAGCAGCCGGCGAGGCGGGCTGGCGCAGCGCCAACGAGCTCGGTGATTTCGTCGATCATCCGGCGAGTACGGAGGAGCGTGACTGGCGCGCGCTCGATCCCCGCCGCATCGATGAGGATGACGACGAGTCCTGATAACTCGGCTTACGTCCGGCACCGTCACCCGGTTCGAACCGCCCTCTCCCGCGGAGCGGGAGAGGTGCGCCGACTATCCGATTATGGAGTCAAGTGCGAACAGCGTTACCCGCATTAAATTTCGATCATCGCAACCCTCTCAGTGTCGAAGCCTTCACCCTCCGTGTTGGCTGGATAAGGGAGAACCGTTGTGTCCGAGACCAGGAAAACGCAGCAGGCAACCCGTGAGAGTGTGCAGCGCGCAGGCGAGGCGGCGCAGGCGACCACCGACTTCGCCACGCGCATGGCGCGAGAGACGATCGATCGCACCGAGGAGGTGTCCAACCAAACTGCCGAGCAGGCGCGCGACAACGCCCGCCAGATCAGCGTGAGCGTGGCGGACACGGTGGCACGCACCGCGGACGCCGCACTCGCGATCACGCAAAAGGCCGCCGAACAGGGCCGCGAGGTCATGTGGCGAGGCATGTGCGCCGCCGCCGGAGTCAACGGCGGCCTGGCGCAGCTGGGGTATGGCCGCAGCCATCGCGTGCTGGAGCAATACTCGCGCACGTTGGAGATATACCGGCAAGCGGGCGAGGCGACCGCCTCGCATCTCCAGGCGCTGTTTGCCAGCAGTCTGTCGCTGAGCCGCGGCATGCAGGAAATGCAACTCGTCGCGCTGCGACAGTTCGACTACGCCGCCGAGCGCAACGCGCGCAGGCCGCAAGATATTCTGCGTTGCAAGTCGATGACCGAGATGGCGGAAGTCCAGCGCGAGCTCTGCCTCGATTCGGTCAACTATGCGCTGGAGGCCGGCTCGACCTTGTTGCAAATCGCCGGCCGGGTGGCGCAGGAGGCGATGCGTCCGTTGCAGGGCGTCGCACCCGCGCACACCTGACCACCTTCCGGCTTGCCGGGCGGGGGCGCCGGCACGAGACTCCTCCCAGTATCCCGTCTGGGAGGACATGCCATGAACGACACCCCGGCCGTCGCCCGCGGCGCCGAGCGCCAGGAGTTCTATGACCGGATCGGCGCCCACAGCCTCGCTCCGCTGTGGGAGCGGCTGCATTCGCTGGTCACACGCGCGCCCGTCACCCCGGTGCTGCCGGCCTACTGGGACTACGACAACGTGGTGCGGCCGTACCTGCTGCAGGCGGGCCGCCTGATCACCGCGAAGGAGGCCGAGCGGCGCGTGCTGATCCTGGAGAACCCGGGATTGGCGGGCCAGACGGCGATCACGCACTCGCTGTTCGCCGGTCTGCAGCTCATTCTGCCCGGGGAGGTGGCGCCGGCGCACCGGCACAGCCAGTCGGCGCTGCGCTTCATCATCGAGGGCAGCGGTGCCTATACGGCGGTCGAAGGCGAGCGGACCCTTATGCAGCCGGGCGATTTCGTCATCACGCCATCCTGGACCTGGCACGACCATGGCAATGACACCGACCAGCCGATGGTCTGGCTGGACGGGCTCGATATCCCGATCGTGCGCCTGCTCGATGCCGGTTTCGCCGAGCCGGCGAACGCCGAGACGCAGGTGGTGACGCGGCCGGTGGGCGACAGCCAGGCTCGTTTCGGTCAGAATATGCTGCCGGTCGATTGGACTCCGACGGTGAAGAGCTCACCGGTGTTTGCGTATCCTTATGCGCGTTCGCGCGATGCGCTGGCGGCACTCGCGCGCAACGATGCGCCAGATGCGTGCCACGGCCACAAGCTGCGCTACGTCAATCCGGCAAGCGGCGAGCATGCGATGCCGACGATCGGCGCTTTCATGCAGCTTTTGCCCGGTGGCTTTGCGACCACGCCGTACCGCTCAACCGATGGCACCGTCTATGTGGCGGTAGAAGGCGAAGGCGAGACGGTGGTCGGCGATACCACGTTCCGCTGGAAGCCGCGCGATGTGTTCGTGGTGCCGAGCTGGCATTGGCATCACCACAGCGCCGCGGGCGAGGCCGTCCTGTTCAGCTTCTCCGACCGTCCGGTGCAGCAGAAGCTCGGGCTCTGGCGCGAGGAGCGGAGCGCTTAGTTTGGGCGAGAAGGAAGACACCCTTAACCTCTCCCGCTCTGCGGGACAGGTGGAATCGTCGACTCCCCCGCGAACCGGGTGGCAACGCAAGGCTGCATGGGTGGATCTGCATACCACCGAGATCGCCACCCTGCTTCGGCCCGTAGTTGGAGATGCAACGATCCTGTCGGTGCAGCCGATGACTGGCGGCCTCGTCAACACGAACCTGAAGGTAGCGCTTGGCGACGCGCGCCACATTGTCCTGCTGCGCCTGTTCCAGCGCGAGCCACTGAAGGCGCGGATCGAGGCAGCAGTGGATGCACTGCTGGGCGATGCCGTGCCGCGGGCGCGATTCCTCCATTTCGGCGAAACCAATCCGGTGACGGGCCACCCCTACGCGGTCCTGCAATGGATCGAGGGCACGCAGCTCGGTGCCGTCGCGAGTGACGCGGACCAAGCAGCGTTGGCCAAGCTCGGCACCCGGACCGGTGCCGTGCTGGCGCAGATCCATTCGTTCCGGTTCAACCGGCACGGCTTCTTCGCCGCAGATCTCAGCATACCGGCCGCCATAGATCTCGACCGCGCCGGGCTGCTCGCCTTCATGCGGCAGTGCCTTTGCGACGGCCCAGGCGGCGAACGGCTCGGTGCGGAGATGACAGCGCAACTGTTCGCCTTCGCCGAACGTGAGGGAGATCGGCTGAACGCCTGGCTCGTCGCACCGTGCCTGACCCATGCCGATTTCAACCCGAGCAACATTCTCGTGCGCCGCGAGGCGGACGCGTGGCGCATCGCCGCGGTGCTGGACTGGGAATTCGCGCTGAGTGCAACGCCGGCACTGGATTTCGGCAACCTGCTGCGGCCTCCGTTCGGCGAGCAGGCGGGCTTTGTCGAGGCACTGGCAGACGGCTATCGCGCCGCCGGCGGCTTCCTCCCGGACGACTGGTTCCGTATCGCTCGGATCGCTGATCTATTCGCCTGGGCCGACCTGTTGAGCCGGCGCACCGAGGATCCCGCACTGACTGTCGATGCCCGCCGGATTATCGCCGCGACGATCGACACCGGCTGACCCCGTTTCAAACCTGTCTTGCCGCTCGCTTCGCCAGATCGACCCTGAAGGCGTATTATCTTATCGGTAGCGTTCCGATCAGCCGCCCGGTCGTGTCTGCGGCCGGCAACCCGGCGCGCTGGGTTGGTCACCGCAGCCGCCGGCGGTTGAGTTCACCCGCATATGCGGTGCCGGCCTGGCGACCACAGTGCCGTCCTCGGTGGTGCCGTGGGCTGAGCACTCACAATACCCATCGATGGGCATGGTGGTGACGCAGCTCAAGTGCGCAGCCTGGCAGATGTTTGCCGCGAGAGCAGAACCGCCAGGGAGCGCGGCGGCGGCGAGGAGTGCGAAGGTCAGATATCCGATGCGTCGCATGCTGAGAGGCCCTCCATCTTACGAGCGGCGCCAGCACCGCTGCCGAACACCGGGACGCATAGTACGAGAGGTCCCGGAACCGGGGTGCAGCGACGGAACGCTAGTGCCGTTACGCATCCTCCGCAATCGGTATAGTCTGCCCGCAGGGTCGCTCGACGCATGGTGAACAACAGACACGATGTGCTGATCGTGGGTGCCGGGATCGGTGGCCTGACCGCCACGCTCGCGCTGCTTCGGCGCGGTTTGCGGGTGACCGTGTTCGAGCAGGCGACCGAGTTGCGCGAGCTGGGTGCCGGGCTGCAGCTCGGCCCGAACGGCACGAGGGTAGTGATCGGGCTGGGGCTGGAGGCGGCGATGCGGCGCATCGTCTGTCCGGCTGCCGGCAAGGAGATCCGTCTGTGGAGCACTGGCCAGACCTGGCCGTTGTTCGATCTCGGCGAGAGTGCCGTCGCGCGGTACGGCGCGCCGTATTGGATGGTGCATCGCGGCGACTTCCATGCCTTGCTGCTGGAGGCGGTGCGTGCCGTCTGTCCCGACGCGGTTCAACTTGGAGCCGCCGCCGTGGGCTTCGAGCAGGATAGCGATGGCGTCACGCTGCAACTGGCTTCCGGCGAGCGACATCGCGGCGACGTACTGATCGGCGCCGATGGCGTGCACTCCTGCATCCGCCAGCAGATGTTCGGCGCCGGCCGCGCGCGGTTCACCGGCCTGATGGTGTGGCGCGGGCTGGTGCCGATGGAACGGTTGCCGACGCACCAGCGGAGCCTGGTCGGCGCCAACTGGGTTGGGGTCGGCCGGCATGCCGTGACGTATCCGCTGCGGCGTGGCGAGATATTGAATTTCGTCGCTGCTGTCGCGCGTAACGATTGGCAGGTGGAGTCCTGGACCGAACGCGGCACCACCGAGGAATGCGTGGGCGATTTCGCCGGCTGGCATGACGACGTCCAGCGGATCATTCGCAACATCGACGTGCCGTACAAGTGGGCGCTGCTGGGGCGCGATCCTCTGGCGCGCCTGACCGAAGGCCGCGTGGCGCTGCTGGGTGACGCAGCGCATCCGATGCTGCCGTTCCTCGCGCAAGGCGCCAACATGGCGATCGAGGACGCGATGGTGCTGGCGCGGTGCCTGGAGAGCTTCGCCGACCCGGCCGAAGCATTGCGCCGCTACGATGCCGCGCGGCTTGCCCGCACGACACGCGCGGTGCTCGGATCGCTCGACAATACCACGCGGTTTCATAATCCGGCGCTGGCCGATGCGGCGGGCGCAGCGGCGTATCTCGACCGCGAATGGCAGCCCGAGAAGGTGCGGCAGCGCTACGATTGGGCGTTCGAGTACGATGCCTTGAGCGTGCCCTTGTAACGGAGAGGGGACGATGACGAACGGCATCGGCGCGCGACAGCATGTGCTGGTGACCTGGCTGTGCGGGCTGGTGCTTACCCTGGAAGGCTACGACTTCGCCTCGGTCGGGTATGCGGGGCCGTCGCTGATGGATGCGTGGCACATCAAGCCGGTCGCTTTCACCGCGGTGCTGACCGCGGGGAATGTGGGGCTGCTGTTGGGCGCGCTGATTGCGGGGCCGATCGGTGATCGGGTTGGGCGACGGCCGGTGCTGATCGGGTGCGTCGCGGTGTTCGGCGTATTCTCGCTGCTGAGTGCGCTCTCGGGATCGCCGGTCGATCTGGCGTGGCTGCGGGCCGGCACCGGGCTTGGCCTTGGCGGCGGCGTGCCGCTGGCGATCGCGCTGGCATCCGATCATGCGCCGCCAGGGGCGCAGGGGCGGCTGGTGATCCTGATGAGCTCGGGGGTGTCGATCGGCAATACGGTGGGCGGACTGCTCGCCACCCAGATCGTGCGGTTTCTGGGCTGGCCGTGGATTTTCGTCGTGGGCGGGGTGCTGCCGCTGATTCTGGTCGGTGTGCTTGTGGGGTGGTTGCCGGAGTCCGAGGCGCTTCATCGCGACCGCGCTCACGACAACCGCGTCGCGGCGTTGTTCCAGGCGGGGCGTGCGCCATCGACGTTCCTGCTGTGGGCGATGAACCTGCTGAATCTGCTTAACAACTATCTGATCCTGCTCTGGCTGCCGGCTATCCTGCGGGCAGACGGCGTGGTGCCATCGTGGGCGATCTTCGCCGCGACGATGTATGCACTGGGAACTATCGTGGGTGCTTATTTGACTGCGCCTGTTGCCGATCGGATGGGGATCGAGCGGGTGCTGACGTGCCTGCTGTTCTTGGGCGCGTTGTGCGTCTTCACGATCGGCGCGTTCAATCCGCCGTTCGGGGTGTTGGCGCTGATTATCAGCGTGTCCGGGATTGGTATCGGCGGCTGCCAGCATGGGATTAATGCGCTGAACGGACGGATCTATCCGCCGGCGATTCGCTCGACCGGGGCGGGATGGGCGACGGGGGCTGGGCGGATCGGGACTATTGCCGGACCGTTGCTAGGGGGTCTGTTCCTGTTGCTGGGCTGGTCAGGGCGGGATATCATCCTGTTCGCGACAGCGCCGGCGCTGGGGGTGACGGCGGCGACGGCGGGGCTGGATGTGGCGCAGCGCCGGTCGCATCGCGCGGCGGAGATCGTGGGAGAGTGACGCGGGCATCGCGCACATGGAGTGAGACAGCGCTTTCGCAAAATTTGGCAAGACGGCCGACTCGCCGGCGCTTGATGTCTTGACATCGAGAAGAAATGCATCGATGGCATCAGGATATGCGGACTACTCTTACACTTGATGACGATCTGGCGGACTGTTGAAGCGGCGGGCGCGGGAGCTCGGTATCCCCTTCAAGGAAGCCGTCAATCGAGCTATCCGTGCGGGCCTGGGCGAGGTCGCCGCGGCTCGGCGTCATCCAGCGCCAAAGACGATTCCTCATTCTTTGGGGTTCGGGCCGGGCGTCGATCTCGACAAGCTCGGGCAGCTTGCTGCGAGCTGGAGGCGGAGGCTTTCGCACAACATCTGCATGATTCTACCCGACGTAAACGTCCCCTTTCACACGCATAACGTTGCTTCTTCAGCCCACGAAAGGGCTCGGCTGTGGTGGGACGTGTATCTGGCAGGTGCCGAAGTCATTGGGCTGGCCTGCGCGATAATGCCAGATTTCGTGCGAATCACCACGAACCGCAAAGTGGTGGCGCAGCCCGCTCCAGTGCAGGACGTCATGAAGCGGCCGCAGTCCCGATGCGCCTACCCTCATTTAGAAATCCATCCTAGCCTCCCCGACTGATGGTCCGCAGCGGCCATTCATCGGGGGATTCATTCATGCGACACCACGCCACGCGGGCCGGACTTTGCCGACCGGTCGAGCGCCGCCGCTACCATCATCCCGACTTCAACGCCCGCGAGACGCGCGGCTGGGCGGCAGTGGAAGCGGAAGGCCGCCTTCCGGAACAGGGCTGGCGCCGGGAGCAGCAATGGGCGCTCGACATGGGTCTGCCGGGCGCGGAGAGCCTGACAGACAAAACGATCCCCACCTTCGCCCGCGGCGAGCTGCCACATTTTGCCGGGATCAACACGTTCCTCAAGGCACCGTATGTCGAGAATGTCCGCGATGTCGGCCGCTACGATGCGGCGGTGATCGGCATTCCCTTCGATTCAGGCACCACCTATCGCCCTGGTACCCGCTTCGGGCCGCAGGGCATCCGCCGGATCTCGGCGCTGTATACGCCTTATAACTACGAGCTTGGCATCGATCTGCGCGAGCAGATGACGCTGTGCGACGCGGGCGACGTGTTCACCATCCCGGCCAATCTCGAAAAGAGTTTCGACCAGATCAGCCGTGGCGTCGCCCACGTCGCCTCGTCGGGCGCCTTGCCCGTCATGCTGGGCGGCGACCATTCGATCGGCTTTCCCTGCGTGCGCGGCATTGCCCAGTGCACGTCGAAGCGCATTGGCATCGTGCATTTCGACCGCCATATCGACATTCAGGAAAAGGACCTCGACGAGCGGATGCATACGACGCCGTGGTACTGGGCGACGAACCTCCCCAATGTTCCGGCCTCCAACCTCGTTCAGCTCGGTATCGGCGGGTGGCAGGTACCGCGCGCGGGGGTGCAGGAGGCTCGCAAGCGCCAGACCAACGTGTTGACGATCGACGATATCGAGAC
>Ga0335075_10013444_pt1 | contig 12319 bp, 16 predicted proteins | sample Lox_Sample_24_FD_206723 | JGI IMG/M metagenome (GOLD analysis project Ga0335075, IMG submission 206723) | Soil microbial communities from Loxahatchee National Wildlife Refuge, Florida, United States - Lox_Sample_2.4 | ecosystem: Environmental > Terrestrial > Soil > Wetlands | place: USA... | reverse complement strand
GCCGCACATGAACGCGCACCGTGCTGTCTTCAGCCGGGCTGTAGCCCACCGCTTTCCCAAAGACAGCCGTGCCGATGTGCCGCTCCGTCAGCGCTTCATGATGTCCGCGAATCGATTGCTCCGCGAGATACAGAAGCAGCGGAGTCAGATGAGCGGATTTCTGGAAGGGACCTGTCTGCAGAATCCGCTCGATCAGTTGCCATCGCGCATCCGTTCTCAGCGCCGAAGAATATTCGTGGGGACTCGAAATCTGTCCAGCCGCCATCTCTCGCTCTCGACGGGCAGATTATACATTGGTAACCCCACGTCTTGCCTGGCCCGGCCCGCGGGCGGATGGACGGGCGGATGCGCCGTCCCCCTCGTCTCCCCGTTTTCCCGCGCGGCATTCACCGCTTCGGCCGCGCCGCGGAAGATGCGTCCGGTCCGGTCTGCGCCGCGGATTCCTTGTCTTCCATATCCCCATCGGTCAGCGTTTTCAGGAAGGCAATTACGTCGTCGATTTCCTGCTCGTTCCAGATTGGCTTGTCGCCCGGTTTCCGATCCAGCGGAGCATCGGTGGTGTCCACATTGCCGCGGTATCGCGCGGGAACGTCGTTGAACTTCTCCGCGTTGCCGTCCGCGCCCACCGGATACCATTTCCCCGGCTTCGTGTCCCGCTCCACATAAAAAAGCAGCGCCTCCCGCAGCGAATGAAATTCTCCGTTATGGAAAAAAACATGCCGGATGGCCACGTTGCGCAGCGTGGGCGTGCGGAAAAGTCCGCAATTGGAAACATCCCGGCTGGCCGCATCCTTGCGGAACGGGCCGCACAGTCCCAGGTCGTCGTACTTCGGGTTCCTGTTCCACGGAATCTCGTTGTTGCGCGGCACCCCCAGCGCTTCGAACTGGAAATCCGTGAACAGCGGATGCGCGCCGTTCGCGCCCACTTCATCCAGATGGCACGACGCGCAGTTGCCCCCGTTCGGATCGTCGAACAGCTCTTTGCCCCGCAATTCCTCCCGCGTCAGCGTTGCTTTCCCGTCCAGCCATGCGTCGAACTTGCTGCTGTACGGGTGAAAGCTCCTGTCCTCCAGCTCAAACTGCTGCACGGCCATCGTCGCCTCGTTCACGGCCACGGCCGGGTGGGCAAACACCTCCTGCCCGAACACTGCGCGAAACTCCCCGGCGTAGCTGGCATGGCTGAGTTTGCCCGCCAGTTCCTCGGCGCTGCGGTTGTCCATTTCCACCGGCGAGAACAGCGGAAACATTGCCTGCGCGTGCAACGTGTTGAAGCGCCCGTCCCATGTGTATCCGCCTGCCGGCACTTCGTTCGCTTCGGTCAGCTGCTCGATCGGATTCGTGGCCTGCACATGGGTCCACACCGGAACGTAGTTCAGCACGTAGCGCAGCGACGGCACCGCCCGGTAGTCCGGCGTCTTCAGTTCCGGCCCTCCATATTGAACCGCCAGCCCGTTGGCGGGCCCGTACGCATACCGCGGATCGTGGCAGGTGGAGCAGGCCATCCTCCCGGACGCCGAAAGGTTCGCATCGAAGAAGATTTTCTTCCCCAGCGCGGCTGCCGGGCTCAGCGGCGAACGCTCTCCGCTGGGTGCGGATCTCACCGTGCGGTCCGCGGCGCACAGCATTCCCGAGGAAATCAGAATTCCAACCAGGAGAAGTGCGCGTCTCGTCATCGGCTGCTGTTCGGGGTCGTTCAACCGTCGGACCTTCGCCAAAGTCGAGGCCCGGAAAGCTCTATCGAGAATGAGTGAAAACATCCGGGCCGAATGGAACCAGCCCTTTCTGCCCCGCATAGCCCAGATATTCGTGGATCCCGAAAATCTCCTCGATCGACTTGAGCAGCGAGTAGTGGTTGTACGGCACATTCGATACCGTGCCCGGACGAATATACTTCGACAGCAGCAGCGCGCCCGTCCGGTCGCCGCCAAAGCTGAGCGTCGTCTCCGTCACGCGGTGGCCGTGCGAGGTGTGAATCGTAACGACGGGGTATTTTCTGCCCAGATTCGGCCCCTCCTGCTCGCCGCAGCACGACGCTCCATAAACCGTGACCGCGATTTCGTTCCCCGAGCGCACAATCTTGCCGTTGCCCCCTTCATCGAAGTTGATGATGATCAGGCCGTCTTTCCTGTACGCGGGCGAGCTCAGAATCACCGGGATCCACTGCCGCAAAAACACATTCACTGACGTCAGCGCGCCCGGCTGGCCGTTGGCGCAGGGCGAATCGTGTCCGTCGTCGCACAGGTTCGGCGTGATGAAGCTGAAATTCGGCGTCGTTGCCACCGAGCGCAGATCGGCCTTCAGCTCCCGCAGATTCACGACGTCCTGGTGGCACACCGGGCTGTCGATGATCGCGTGAAAGTACATGAACGGGTCGTGCCGCGTCGCATACATGTCGCCGCCCGGAACCGCCGCGCTCGGAGCTTCGGCCTCCTGCGTCAGGTCCGGGGCGTTCAGCGGCGGATGCCCGCAGGTAGCCGATTCGCGTGCCGGATCGTTGCCCATGTCCTCCATGTAGCCTTTCCAGGTGAGCCCGGCGGCCATCAGCTGATTGGCGAGCGTTTCCACCCCAGCGGGATAGACGCATCCCTGCCCAACCGCCTGTCCGTCCGGAGCTGTGCCCGTCTGGCGGAAATCGGCGAATACGTTGCAGTCGTTCGACGTCTGCGGCGTCGATGCCTGGCCGCTCATCATCGCGATGTAGTTGTCCAGGCTGTTGTGTCCGGTTCCGTAATACTCCGTCAGCAGCGCGCCCTCGGCTTTCAGAGTGTCCGCCATGTACGGCGCTTCGGAATCGGCGCCAAAGGTATCGGAATAGTTCTTGTTCTCGAGCGTAATCAGGAACACATGCCGGATCGGCGGCAGAGCGGAAGGGTTCGCGCCCGGAGTCGATGCGGCACATCGCGGTCCGGGGACAGCGAGGAGAACCGCGGCGCAGGCGCCAAACAGGCCGGCAGACAACCAGTATCTTCGAATCAAACAGAGTCCCTTTGCAGCCAATGATGAGGATCAGGTTCGCGCTCGGCTCACATCGCCGGACCATCGTGGTCTGGCTCCGTAGCCGGTCCCAGTGTACCGGCTGCCGGAGCCCGCGCGACTCGCGAAGGACCACACCCGCAATCAATTTTTTCAGGATTTGGTGGAGCTAGTCTCCACCAAATAAGCTGACTAAGGCGAAGGTTCTAAAAGAAGAATAGCAACGAACAAAGCAGCGATGCCCCCAGCGATGCCCCCAATTTTCCACTCCTAGGTTTTTTTCAAACCAGTGATGCCCTCTCGATTGTCCAACTGCTCTCTGAGATTTTTTGCGAGAACGCTGAAATCTGACCGCTGCCTCCGCAGTTCGTCCAGTATGTCGAGCCTGTGCGAGAACGCCAACCGTTTATCGGCAGCCGGAACCCAACTGAATTCGTCTTCGTAGGCATCGAAGAGGCTTTTTATTTCCTCGATCAACTTTCCCATCCCGCCCTGTATCAGGTTGAGATTTGAGTTAATACCGTCCAACCGTTCGCGAAGATCTTGCGTGCGCTCTTCCATTCCACTCGCCCTCGCCCCGGAATGATACTCCCTGCGGACAGAAAGCGGGGGCGGTCGAAACCATGAAGAACCGCCGCCCCCTCAAACGCGGACCGAAAGCCGATGAGCGAACGGCCCGCGGCGCCCGCCCCAATGATGGCGGGGCGCGTTCGCTGCCGGCGTCTGTTGTGGGCGGAGAAACCCCGCCGGCGCGAAACTTAGATCATGCCGCCCAGGCCGCCGGCGGGATCGCGCTTGCGACCATCCAGCAGTTCGAGACGCAGGGCGCGGCGCTGGCGACGGATTCGTTCGAGCTCCCTGCTGGCCGTCTGGATTTCCGAATCGAGTCGCTGGATTCTCTCCAGGACAGGTCGCTGCTCGTCAGTTTTCGCCGAGACTGCGGACTCCGCTTCGCGCAGGGATTTTCGCCATGCTTCGCGCTCCGCGTGCGTTAGAAAGCTGTTGTCCAGGTCAAGGTCCGGATTTTGAGACCGTAGTTCCATGAGTCTTGTTCGGAGTGGGGACGCCGATTCTTCCAAAGCTGAGTAGAACCCCTGGGCGTTGCCGCGGTCACGCACCAGACCGGCGATCCGGTCAATGACGCCGCGGCCCTCGGCTGTCAGAGCCTCAATTTGAGTTTCCAATACCTTCTTCGCGTCGCTGGTGCGAGCATCGAAATATGATTCGAGTTTCTGCCTGAAGTCAGTCCAGGCCAAAATCAACTCCTTGCCCTCCTCGTTGGTCGCGGTCAAGGTTGCGGCGAGCTCACGGCTGATAGCGGCCAATCCTTCGCCGGCAGTGGGAGCGAAATGGGCGGGCTCGAACATGCCGTCGACGAGCGAAGGCCGCGGCCCTTCCGGCGCTGCTGCAGCAAACTCCTGGCCGGGGAACATGGGCGTTTCAACGCGGCCGAAAGTGATGTGATCGTGGGCCGATGCGATGCGGTCAATCAGCGGCCTGCCTTCGAGCCCGATGCGTTCAAACATGTTTTCTCCTTTGGTGCGGGTTAGAGGTTGTAACTACGGCGCGCACAATTTTCCATCCAGGCGAGATCGGATCCACTCTCCGGCTGTCTCATCAGGAATCCCCGCGGCCGCGCTGTGTCTTTGGCGCGTGCGGCAAGCTGGCGATTGCGGCGGAGATGGCCGCGCATTGCAGGTCCGGCGCCGTCTTCCACCAGTTTCAGCGGGTCATTGCCGTTACGCAGCATGTCACGGGTTGAACGCCCGCGCATCGTGTCGGAGTCATTCGCAGCCTGCAGATACGCGCGGATTTGATTCGCGAGTCTCCGGAAGAATTTGGAATCGCTGCCTTTGAGCGTGCCGGCCTGCAACTCTTTTTCGATGGCCCCAAGCAATCGCTGCAAGTCCGCCGAATCCAGTTCTTCCTCGCCATCCTCGGCGTACATGTCGGCTTCGCCGCGCGGACTTTGGTTGTGGTGCGAATCGAACGCGCGGGCTCGGACTGTCTGCAACAGTGCGAGTGTCGATTCGGGATCGCCGGCCTGCGTGTGAATCCCCAGTTTGCCGAATGCGTTGATCGCTGCAACCGCCGCTCGCTCCGCGGCGCTCCACTTTTCAAAGCTCACTTTCATCTCGTCTCCTTCAGCGTCCTACGTGAATTCCGGTGCCTGTACTGATTACGACCATTGCCCACGCGCTCATGCTGTCCGGGGGCATCGCGCGGACGATCAGGTATTGGTTCTTTCCAATCGCTCGCTCCAGCGTCTTTCCAGCCGGAATAGCCTCTGCCGCCGAACTGGTTTCGTCTTCCGGCGAAACCACCAGCCTGATGTGTACAGGGGCCGGGCCGTGGTTGTGAACGGCGACGTTGGTCGGTTGTTCTTCGGTGTGGGGCAGGGGAAAACAGTGCCCTGTCGTGCTGACAGGCCAGGCTTGTGCTACGGTGATGTTCATTTTTCCTCCGTGCTTAGGATTGCGGTAATGACGTCGAGCAAAGGTTGGTTTGGTGGTCCGATGGCGACGCGACGGAGCAGGGCTAGTTCACGGTCGTATTTGCTGGCCGGAACAGGTTCGCCCATAAGTTCGCAGTAACGCTGTCGGAATGCGGTCGTGCAAAGTGGCAGCACATCTTTTCGCGAGAGCACAAAGGAATCGCCGTCGCTGAGTTCGATCACGATGCGCTCGACACGCAATTTCTCTTCGAGGTTCCGAATTCTCCGTTTGAGAGTCATAGCGTCTCCTTCGGCCCCGCCGCCAATGCCTGAGCCAGCGAAAATAGATTGCTGTGCGCCGAACTGACCGCGCGGAGCATGACGCGGGCTCGCGGACTGTCTCTGCCGTCAACCGCTTCCCACAGCGCGACCAACTCCTCGCGGCTCCGCATCGTTGCCGTTGTGCCGTCCGGCAGCAGAAACCCCACCTCTGAGCCTCTGCGGGCTTCCAGCGCCGCCAATCGCCGTCTCATCGCTGCAATCATCGTTTCTCCCTCTCCATTTCCCGTTCGAGTGCTTCCAGCCGCGCCTGCAGGTCTTCTGTTTCATGCGCCCGCAGTGCGAGTTCCAGCAACCGGGATGCCGCGATCACTCGCGCACCTGGGGCCGCAGTTCGATCCTCTGCAATCGCCGCCAACACATCAACGGCCTTACCGGACTCTCCGCGGAGTTTCGCCGTCGCCTGAGAAAGCGCACCCCGCTTTACTTCATCGAACCGCGCCCTGAAACTCTGGTGCCGCAGCCAGCGCAATAGGGTGCGCTTGCTGATGCCGCATTGCTCCGCTGCGTCCTTCAGCGTGGCGCAGTTCAACAGCGCCACGATTGCCGCGTCCATCAGCCGTTCCTTCCCGCGCTGCGCTGTCACTTGCCGTCACCTGTTGTCACCGTCTGTGGCCTCTACCGGAACCGCTGGTCTGAAGGATTGCCCCGCCTTCGTGCGCTTTGCCGCCTCCCTGCGCGCCCGATGGCGGTAGAAGATGGAACGGCCATCCCGCGCCCTGCAGGGCGTTCCTATGGGCGCGTGGCACTGCGGGCACACTATCTGCGTCGTCATCGCTTCTCCTGCGATCCGGCTGCAGCCGTTGAGGATGACGCGGTCTGCAGGGGCGCTCTCTTCGGCGCGTCTTCTGGTTCGGGCAGGAGATCTTCTAGTGGCAGTTCACATTCGATTCCGCTTGGCCATCTGACAAAGGCAGTGAACCGAAGCACTCTCACTTTCGTAACGGTACCGGCGCCGCTGAATCGACCTTTGCAAATCACCTTCGATCCGATTTTTGGAATGAATCGCATCAGGATGCTCCGTAACGAGGATTCTTTCGGGATGGGCCGGCGCGATGGGGGCAACTCTGGGGGCAGTTAGAGCACCGGGTCAAATCCGCCCGTTTGTTTGCAACTGCCTGCGGTTGGGATTTGGTGGAGGACGCCTCCACCAAACGGCAAACTCGGACCTACTCTGCCTCGGGCTCGTAGGGTTTTGGCGAGTATGGCTTTGTCCAATCGAAGCCGTCCTTCCCGTACTGGGCTTTCAGCCGCTCTACGATGCCGTCTGCAATCATTTCAGCGGTGAACCACCGCTCGGGATCGAGCACACGCGAACATCTGGCTTCATGCTCCTCCGCCTTCTCTCGCGCTCGGCGCTCGTGCGCTTCGCGCTGCCCGCGTTCCCGGCGCACCGCCTGAACAATGGCCCCGAGTTCAGGAAAGCCCGACCGGTACTCCTCGCGAGGCTGGAGGGCAAGCCGGCGCAATACTACCGAAACATCACGTTCCTGGAAGTTGCAGAGTTCGCTCGCGTACAGGATCAGCAATTCCTTCGACACCTCCGCTTGTCGAGCCAGCGCGAGGAGTGTCAACCGGCCCATAATCCAGGCCGATGAGGGCATCTCGGAGCGCTTCGAGAGAGCGAGTGGTTTTGGTCGAGCGTTGCTGATAATTGCTAGTTCCTTTGCCATTGCCGTCGGCTCCTGTGGTCTTCAGGCGTCCAAAATTATTGAGTGGGCCTTCCCGATAGGCGGCCAGTTTTGAAACCCATGCGTCCGGCAGTTCGGACGGCGAGCCATCGTCCGATTCGAGCCGGTGTCGAATGCAGGTCTGAAAATCTTCGACCGTCATTTCGGGAAGGGTATCCAGTAGGTGTTTTAACTGCCCCAGCAATTTCCCGGATGGTTTGATCTTGCCTCTCGCGTTCTGCGTCTCGTAGGCGTCGAGGATGAGTTTCAAAACGCGCTGGAATCGAGGATCCGGTTTCGCGTGCGCAGCGCGCGAAAGATCTTGTTTTCCTGGTTCTTGTTCATTGGATATTGTTAGGGGCTGAATTTCGGCCCGGTGAAAATCAGATTTCGGCCCGGTGACCGGGTTAGATTTCGGCCCGGTAGTTGCGTTCACCGGGTCATATTTCGGCCCGGTTATGCTGGATTTACCGGGCTGATTTTCGTCCCGGTGGTTCGAGCTCACCGGGCCGGTTTTCATACCGGCGAGGATGTGATACTCGTGCCGTGTTACGCTGCCCTTGCGTCCCGATACCTCGATGCGAATCCATCCGAGCTCCTGCAGACGATGAAGCGCAGCCTTCGCCGTTGACCTCGACAAGCCAGCACGCTCAGCGATTGACTCTACAGATGGGAAGCAGCGGCCATCCCGGTCTGCCCAGGATCGCAGCGCAATATAGGCTTTCAGTTCGGCGCCGTTCACCTCGTGCAGGCGTTCTTCGATGAAGGCATGGGGCAGCATGAAGAATCCCTGGGCCATGTGCGCTACCTCAATTCATCACCCCGTTGGCCACAGGGAGCATCAGGCACGGGCCTCTGCGCGCTCAGCGGACTTGCGCATCGGCGCACTATGATCGCGCTCCGCGATGCGCGAGCGAAGCCAGTCTTCGACCTCGCTCTCAACCCAGGCAATCGACCGCGCGCCAACAGGGACGGGCTCAGGAAACAACCCGCGCGAGACGAGGAGATAAATCGAACTGCGGCTCAGGCCGCAGCGCTGGCGCACCTGCGGCAGCCGCAGAAGGACGGTTGTGTTGGGCATAGATTGTCTCCCTGATTCGCCGCGGTCGCGGCATAAATGAAAAAGCCCGGCTCGCAAGCCAGGCTCGTTTGAACACAAATCTAGTGACTGGAAACTGCGACCGGCTGCGTTACCGGCCAGACCCCGTGGAGTGCGGGCGACGCTCGCGTATACGGAGCGTTACGGAAACCGGCTCAGCCAGTTTCGTCTACCATTGTCCCAAAACGTTCCAGCCGTGTCAATAGCTAACAAGTGCATCCGATTCAAGCCTTTGAGCGAATGCGATTGGAATGATTTCAGCGCCAGTTTTCAAGCGATCAAGATAGTCTGCCCAGCGCTGCATCATCTGTCGGCGCTCCTCTAGCTTTGTTGTGCGGTTGTAGGCGCGGCCCAACGGATCTTGTACGCTGTGCGCGAGCTGATGCTCGATTACATCGACCGGGAAGTGCAGCACCTCGTCGAGCATCGTGCGGGCCACCGCTCGGAAGCCGTGCCCCGTCATCTCGTCTTTCCCAATGCTCATACGCCGCATGGCGCCCAGGATGGCGTTGTCGCTCATTGGTCGCCCGCTGGTGCGGGCATTAGGGAAGAGAAAACGTCCCCGCCCGGTGAGTGGGAAAAGCTCTCGCAGGATGGCCACCGCCTGCCTGGCGAGTGGGACGATGTGCGGCGTCTGCGTCTTCGTCACGAGGTAACGCCACTCGGCTGCGTCCAGGTCGATATCCTTCCATTCGGCTTGGCGCAGTTCTCCGGGTCGCACGAATACGAGAGGCATCAGCCGCAGTGCGCATCGGGTGACGAGATCGCCCTGGTAGTCATCCAGCGCTCTCAGGATGCCGGCCAGACGCTCGCGTTCTATCGTCGCCGCGAAGTGACCGCCCTTCACAGGAGCGAGAGCGCCGCGAAGATCCCCGCTCGGATCGCGCTCGCAACGTCCTGTCGCTAACCCGTACCGGAAGATCGCTCCGCAGATTCGCAGAATACGATGGGCAGTTTCGACGGCGCCGCGGGCTTCGATGCGGCGCATCAGGGTCAACAGTTCCGGTGCCTTCACTTCGGCAATCGGCCGTGGCCCCAGCCATGGAAACACATCACGTTCAAGACCGTGAATCACGCGGCTATGGTGACTTTCTGCCCAGGCAGACTTCTGCTTCGCGAACCACTCGCGAGCGACTATCTCGAATGTGTTGGCGCCGCGCTCGGCCTGCGCAAGCTTTTCCGCCTTCCGGTTTTCACCGGGATCGACGCCGTTGCGCAGAAGTTTGATCGCCTCATCTCGCCCATCGCGAGCCGATTTCAACGTCACATCGGGATAGGGGCCGAGGGCGAGGCGCTTCTCCCTGCGCTTCTGTGCTCCATTTTCGTCGATCCCATCGAAGCGATACTTCCACCGCCACCATTTGCCGCCCGAAGGCGAAATTTCCAGGTAGAGACCCTTCTCATCGAACAGTTTTCGCGTCTTCGGGCCGGGTTTGGCATTGCGCACCTTGATATCGGTCAACGTCATCGTGGGGGCATCTCCTCGGTCGATTTGGGGGCATGTGTTCCGCAGCTCCCCCCAGTTGCCCCCAATGATGCCCCCAGCGAACCGGAATGTCAACGCGATTTCAGGATGTCCAGAATTGTCCAGTCTCCGCATAAAATCAACGGGTTAGGGCTGGATATTGGATTGCGCTGAATTGCCTGAGATGTGGATTTGGTGGAGCTAGTCGGGCTCGAACCGACGACCTCCTCGTTGCGAACGAGGCGCTCTCCCAGACTGAGCTATAGCCCCACGACGGACAGGGAAGAACCTTTTTGATTTTACGGTATTCTCCTGCGGATCGCATCCTCGTCGCGCTGCGCCGCCCGCGCCGTCGCCGTCTTGCGAATCGATTCCGCCAGCGACTTGCACAGTCCCGGCGCCAGCTGCGCCGGAACCTCTCCCTGCGCCAGATCCGGCGACCCGCCGCCGCGCAATCCCAGTTCGGTCAGCGCCTCCCGCAGCACTCGCCCGCAGTCGAAGTCCAGATCCATGCTCCGCGCCAGCACCACCCGCGCCGGATCCGCCTCTTCCGCGCAAAAAATCGCTACCGTCTCCGGCGACGTGGCTGCCGTCCGCGACGCCAGCAGCTTCACGTATTCCCGGTCGCGGTCTTTCCACGAGCGCATCACCAGCCGCAGCCCGTTCGCGATCGGCACTTCCACCGCCAGCCGCGCCGCATGGTACGCCGCCAGATCCTCGCGCAGCCGCTGCCGCTCCTTCGCGTTGGCCTTCGCCTCCGCGATCACGCGCTCCACCGCCGCCGGCAAATCGGCCGCGCCCACGCTCAGCGTCGCCGTCGCCTTGCTCAGGATCGCCGCATCCGCCCGCGCCGCCCGCACCGCGCGCAGCCCGCACACAAACTCCACCCGCACGCCGCGGCTTACCTTCTCCACGCCCCGCACCAGCAGCCCGCCAATCTGTCCCGTCGACCGCACGTGCGTTCCGCCGCAGGCGTTGCGGTCGCAGTCCGCGATCTCGATGATCCGGATCTGTCCCTCCCGCTCCGGCAGCTTGCGCAGCTCGCCGCTGGCCAGCATCGTCTCCGCCTCGGCCCGCGCCACCTGCCGCACCGTCACCGCCCGGTCCTCCGCGATGATCTCGTTCGCCAGCCGTTCCACCCGCTCCAGGCTGTGCTGCGCCAGCGACCCGCACCCCAGATCGATCGTCGAGACGCTTTCCCCCAGATGGAACGACACCGTCGCCGCCTGCAGCTCCCGCAGGAACACCGCCGACAGCAGGTGCTGCCCCGTGTGCTGCTGCATGCGGTCGAACCGCCGCTCCCAGTCGATGTGCCCCTCGACGTGCGTGCCCACCGCCAGCGGCTTCCGCACCAGGTGCCACACCTCGCCGTCCTCGTCTTCCTCCACGCTCTCCACGGCCACATCCAGCTCCGCCCCGCCGCGCGAGGTCGCGCTCAGCACCCCTGTGTCCCACGGCTGTCCGCCGCTCTCCGGATAAAACGCCGTCCGGTCCAGCGCTACCTGCCACAGCGACTCGCCCTCGCCCCGCGCCATTTCGCGTATGTCCCGGACCGTTGCCGTAAACGTGGTAAGAAAGGAGTTTTCGTAATAAAGACGCTCGGACATCGTCACGTTCAGCCTCTCCGCTGGCGTCCGCAGCTTGCGCCCCCTGCCAGGCTTTCTGGTAAGGGCGGAGGATGCCCCCGCTATAGTGTAGTTCGGGTCCCTCGTTCCGTCGCGTAACTCTCAGGATTCCCGCGCTTGACCGTCGCCTGCATCTGGATCGTCTTCCTCGCCAGCATCCTCCTCATGCTGCTGCGCCCCCGTTCCATCCCCGAATGGGTCTGGATCGGCGGCGGCGCCCTGCTCCTCGTCGCCGCGCGTCTCGTCCCCCTCGCCACCGCCCTTCACGCCGTCCACCAGGCCCTCGATGTCTGTCTCTTCCTCGCCGGCATGATGATCCTCGCCGAGCTGGCCCGCGAGGAGGGCGTCTTCGACTGGGTCGCTGAAATCGCCGTCCGCCACTCCCGCGGCTCCTCGTCCCGCCTCCTTTTGCTCATTTATCTGGCCGGAACCATCGTCACCGCGCTGCTCTCCAACGACGCTACCGCCGTCGTGCTCACCCCCGCGGTCCTCGCCGCCGTCCGCCGCGCCCGCGTCCACCCTCGCCCCTGTCTGCTCGCCTGCGCCATGGTCGCCAACGCCGCCAGTTTTCTTCTCCCCATCTCCAATCCCGCCAACCTGGTCGTCTTCCAGTCGCATCTGCCCGCGCTCGGCTCCTGGCTCCGTGTCTTGCTTCTCCCGGCGCTCGCCGCCATCGTCGCCACGTTCGTCTGCCTGCGATTCATCGAGCGTCGC
>Ga0335075_10013443_pt1 | contig 12319 bp, 7 predicted proteins | sample Lox_Sample_24_FD_206723 | JGI IMG/M metagenome (GOLD analysis project Ga0335075, IMG submission 206723) | Soil microbial communities from Loxahatchee National Wildlife Refuge, Florida, United States - Lox_Sample_2.4 | ecosystem: Environmental > Terrestrial > Soil > Wetlands | place: USA: Florida... | reverse complement strand
AGTAGCCGGTGTTTCCGAAGCTAATTTTGATCGCATCGTAAGCGCCTCGACCACCAGCTGGAACTGGCCCGTCTTCGACGCTGCGAACGCGATCCCTCCCCACGCATCGGAATCATCTTGCTTGATTTTCACTGCCCGCTGGAACATTTCCAGCGCCTCGCTGTACTTTTCTTCCCGAATCAGAACCTGCCCACGGGCCGATGCCAACTCGGCATCGTTCGGCGCCGCGGCCTGCAGATTTCGATAGACTGCGTCGGCCTTTTCGTAGTCCTGGGTCTGCACATAAGCGTCGCCGAGCATCATGGCAATGTCGCGGTCCTGCGGCTTGAGCTGGTGCAGCTTTTCGAGCGCCGACACCGCCTCGTCGGTCTTGCCCTCAGCCCCCAGCAGCGCCGCAAGCTGGCTGTTCAGCGCCGGATCGTCGGGGTCCCGCGTCAGCGCCGTCTTCAACAGCGGCTCAGCCTCGGCGTATTTCTTCTCCTGCATAAGCACATGCGCCAGCCCAGCCATGGCCGGGGACGATTCCGGATTCATCTTCAGCACCCGCCGGTATGCTTCCTCGGCCACAGCCTGATCTCCCTCCGACTCAGCAATCTCGGCGGTAAGAAGCGTGTCATCTATGGTTTCCGGAGATAACTTCAACGCTTCGATTAAGGCATTCTTGGCCGTGTCCGGGTCCGAGGTCCGCAGCAGCCGTGCCAGTGTCCGGTACGCCTGTGCCTTGGCAATCGGGTTCGGAGGATTCGGCTCGAGGGTAACCGCCGTTTCCAGCTCGGGCCCGGCGTCGGGCGAGCCGGACTGGGCCAGCAGCAGCCCCAGCGCCAGCCGCGCCTCAAACTGTTTCGGATCGGCAGCGATCGCCTTGCGGTAATATCCCTCCGCCGCCTGCGCATGCCCCTGCGCATCCTCGCAGTATCCGCGATCGAAGAGCGCCCGCGCGTCTGCCGGATGCGCGGATAAGTAGGCGTCGAGCAGCCCGCGCGCCTTGTCGTAGTCCTTCGCGTCGATGGCCGCCTCTGCCTGGGCCAGAGGTGCCGATGCCGCGCTCTGCGCCGGATGTTCGTCCACGCTCGTACCCGGAGGCAGCGGAGCCGACTGCGCATTGAGGCTCAACGGAGCCAGAAGAGCCGGCACCAGAGCCAGCTTGAGAAAACCAGACCGCATTACACCACCACTTCGCTTGCGGCTTCGCGCCGCGCCGTCAAAACCCTGCTCAGCCAATATCCCGTATGCGAGAACTCGCACTGCGCCACCTGCTCCGGCGTGCCCGCAACCACCACCTGCCCGCCGGCCGATCCGCCTTCCGGTCCCAGATCGATCACCCAGTCCGCCGATTTAATCACGTCAAGATTGTGCTCGATCACCACCAGCGACCCGCCTCCGTCGATCAGCTTGCGGAAGGCCGTCAGCAGCTTGCTCACGTCGTCAAAGTGCAGCCCCGTCGTCGGCTCGTCGAGGATATACATCACCCGGCTCTGCCGCCTCCGGCCATCGCTGCCCGCACCCGCCCGCACCGACGCCAGGTGCGCCGCCAGCTTCACCCTCTGCGCCTCGCCGCCGGAGAGAGTCGTCGCCGATTGCCCCAGCCGGACGTAGCCCAGGCCCACCTCATCCAGCACGGCAAGCTTTTCGACGATCTTGTTCTGCCCGGCAAAGAATCGCAATGCTTCTTTGACGGTCATCTGCAGCACTTCGTGAATGTTTCTGTTCTTGTATTTGACCTCGAGCACGCTCGCCTTGTAGCGCGTCCCGCCGCACTCCTCGCAGGGCAGCTCCACGTCGGCAAGGAACTGCATTTCGACCGTCACCGTGCCGTCGCCGTCGCAGACATCGCAGCGCCCGCCGGGCACGTTAAAGGAGAAGTGCCCCGCGCCATAGCTGCGCCGCTGCGCCTCGGGCTGCGCCGCAAAGAGCTCGCGAATCGCGTCGAAGGCCTTGATATACGTCACCGGGTTCGACCGCGGAGTCCGCCCTATCGGCGCCTGGTCGACCAGCACAATATCGTTCAGCCGCTCCGCACCCTTGATCTCGCGATAGACATTTGCCGGGTCGCCGCCCTCGGTCTTGCCCAGCTGGTGCGAGATCACGCGATACAGCACGTCGTGCACCAGCGTCGATTTGCCTGACCCGGATACGCCGGTGATGCACACCAGCATGCCCAGCGGAATCTCCACGTCGATCCCGCGCAGGTTGTGTGCGCGCGCTCCGCGCAGCCGGATCCAGTCCCGTGTCGTGCCTGCCTCGCGCCGCCGCGTCGGGACGGGAATCGTCAGTTGCCCGGCGAGATATTTGCCGGTGATCGAGTCCGGGTTGCGCTCGACTTCATCGACCGTTCCCGCAGCCAGCACGCGCCCGCCGAACTCGCCCGCGCCCGGACCCAGATCGAGCAGGTAATCGGCCGAGCGAATCACATCCGGATCATGCTCGACGACGAGGATCGTATTGCCCAGGTCGCGCAGATTTTCCAATATTCTGATCAGCTTCGCCGTGTCGCGCGTGTGCAGCCCGATCGAGGGCTCATCGAGCACATACAGCGCGCCCACTAGCTGCGATCCGAGCGACGTTGCCAGCTGAATACGCTGCGATTCTCCGCCCGATAGCGTCGAAGCCAGCCGGTCGAGGGTAAGGTAGTCCAGGCCGACCGCATCGAGAAAATGCAGCCGCTGCTGGATCTCGTGCAGGATGCTTCCGGCGATTTCCTGCTGCATCGGCGTCAGTTTCACACTCTGGAAGAACTCATTCGCCACGCGGATGGTCAGCGCCGCCGCCTCGCAGATATTCTTCCCGCCATCTTCGCTGCCCACGCGCACCGCGCGCGCCTCGGCGCGCAGCCGCTGCCCCTTGCACTCGGGGCACAGCGCGTACCCGCGATACTTCGACAGCATCACGCGCACATGCAGCTTGTACTTCTTGCGTTCCAGGAGCTGAAAAAAGCCGTGCACGCCGACGAACGTCCCGCGCCCGTCGAGCACAAACGACTGCTGATCGGGCGACAAGTCATACCAGGGCACATCCGTAGGAATTCCATGTTGCTTCGCGGCTTTCTTCAGCTCGGTAAAGTACGACCGGTACTTCGGCCGGTTCCACGGATCGATTGCACCCTGGTCAAGCGTCTTCGATTTGTCGGGAATAATCAGGTCGAGATCAAAGTCGATCGTGTTGCCGAATCCCTGGCATCGTGGGCACGCACCAAACGGGTTGTTGAACGAGAACAGCCGCGGCTCGGGCTCGCGATAGAGGCGGTGGCAGTTCTTGCACTCGAATGCTGCCGAGAACCTCAGCCGTTCGCGTTCGATTTCTTCGCCTTCGCGCGGAACAATCTCGAAGAGTATTTCGTCAACCTCGCGATAGCCGATCTCCGCCGCGTCGACAATGCGCGCGCGGTTGTCGGCCGAGACGACGATGCGGTCCACCAGCACGAAGACCGGCAGGGCAAAATTAATCTCCAGCAGCGACTCCGGAGTCGAAAACTCGAAGATTTGCCCACCCTGATACAGCCGGTTGAAGCCGCGCTTGCGCAGGTCGGTCAGCCGCTCCTTCAACGCATCGGTCAGCGGAGACTCATCCGCCTTCTTCGCCGCTTTCTTTGCCGGCTTCCTGGCGCGCGTTGCAGGCTTCTCTTCAGGCTCCTCTGTAGTCTCCGCCGCAGGCGCCGGGCGCGTACTGGGAGTCACAGGAAAGATCGCGTGCAGCCGCGTGCCCTCGCCCAGCGCGAGCACCGCCGCGGCAATCTCGTCCACCGTGTCGCGCTTGACGATGCCGTCGCAGACCACGCAGTGCACCACGCCGCAGCGCGCCCACAGCAGGCGCATGTAGTCGTAAATCTCCGTCGCCGTCGCCACCGTCGAGCGCGGATTCCGCGTCGAGTTTTTCTGCTTGATGGCAATGGCCGGGGCCAGTCCGTCGATCAGGTCCACATCCGGCTTTTCGATTCGTTCCAGAAACTGCCGCGCGTATGCCGAGAGCGACTCCACATATCGCCGCTGGCCCTCCGCATAGACGGTATCGAAGGCGAGCGAAGATTTCCCCGAGCCCGACACGCCTGAAACCACCGCCAGCTTGCCGTGGGGGATGGCGCAATCGATGTTCTTGAGATTGTGGGTCCGCGCTCCGCGGATGGTGATCTGGTCGGTCAACAGTCTGTCTCTGCTTAAAAAACGACGGGCCATCCCACCGGCAGAAAATCCGGTGGGGAAACAAAAAATCCCATTTTTAATTATAGGGGCTTAGTGCGGCGCGGAAAACTGCGCGGCATTCTCAGGGACATTGCCTGACCGCGGCGGCGACTCCAGCCTTTTCAACACAAAAGGATAGAAGGCGGCCGTATTCGCCTTCAGACAAACCTGCGCATTCGGCGCACCGGCTTCCGGCCGCGTAAAGCCTTGGTTATCGACGACGATGTGCAGCGATGTCGTCGGGCAGAGCTCCGGATTAGCCGCATATCCCACCGCCATCGGATCGAAGAGCGTCGGCGTCGGCTGTCCCCATTCGCGATAGAGCTCCTCGATCTGCTTCGTCAGCGGCGAAGCGTAGTCAAAAAGCTTCTTAAGGTCGGCGGCATCCACTTTCAGGATCGTCGCATCGAGCGGCATCACGTACAGCGGCACGCCGGAGGTGAAGACCTTCTGCGCTGCCGGAATGTCGCAGAGAATATTCCACTCCGGATCGGGTGCGCCGCCCTTATAGCCCTTGTAAACAGACCCGCCCATCATCACGATGCGCTTCAGCTTGCGAAACGTCGCCGGATCTTTGTCGATCGCCGCCCGCAGGTTCGTCTGCGGCCCGATCGCAATCAGCGTGATCTCGCCGGGATGCCTGCGAATCTGCTCCAGGATGAAGTCAGGGCCCGATCCCGGCCGCACCTGCTTCGCGTTTCCGGCCTCTGCGTACGCTGCCTGCGTGAACTTGGTGCGCGGAGCCGTCTCAATGCCCGCCACGACCGGAATATCCTGCCGCCCCACCGCATCGAGATATCGCTCGGCAAGCTGCGCCCGCAGCTTCGTATCGCCGAATGCCGTCGTGATACCCAGAATCCGGAACTCCGGACTCTGCAGCGCCAGCCCGACCGCGAAGGCGTCATCGATGTCGTCACCAATATCGGTATCGATAATAACGAGCTGCTTCGGTGTGGAGTGCTCGACGCTCTTCGACTGCGCGAAGCCGGGGCACAGCAGGCACATCGAGAAGAGAACCATCACGGATAGCGCTCGCGTCTTCATGCTTTGACCTCAGCTCGACAAATTATCTGGCAACTTGCGGACGCGCCTTCCGGCTCTTCGTCTTCTCGTTGTTCTTGCGCCGCAGCTCCCATGCCGTGTGCAGCGCGCCGCGCAGAAGGTCTTCGTTTGCCCGGGCCAGAACGACATGCGTTGCCCCCATCCGGCCCCATCCGCCCTTCACCGGCAGAAAGACTTCAGGCATTTCGGCGACGAAGGCCGCCTGCTGTTCCGGCGTCAGCATCAGGTTTCCGTATCCCTCACTCTGTGAAGCGAGCGTGGCAAATATTCTTCCGCCCACGCGAAAATCCGCCGCGCCCATGTGCGAGCCCTCCTCCGCGCCCTCCAGACTCAGGGCGATTCGCCGGAAATCCGCCACCGTCATGCTTCCGTTTATGCTCCGGTGCTTCCGTTAGCGGCCGGCGTCTGCGTATCTTTGGTGGAGGCATGCGACGGCGCCAGCAGCGCGTCGAGCAGCAGCAGGATCCCGCCGACCACAATCGCCGAGTCGGCCAGATTGAAGTCCGGCCAGTGGTAATGCACGATGTGCACCTCGAGAAAATCCACCACCGTGCCCTGGCGGATGCGGTCCCAGACGTTGCCGATTGCGCCGCCCAGCACCAGCGCCATCGAAAGCGAGGTGAGCGAAAATCGCCGTCCGATGCGGTAGAGCACGACCAGCACGACCACCGCCGCCAGCAGCGAGAAGGCCGTCAGCATCCAGCGTGTCCGCTCGGGATTGGGCAGGCTGGTGAACATGCTGAAGGCCGCGCCCGAGTTCTCAACGTGCGAGATGCGAAAGATTCCCGGGATCACCGTGATCGCATCGCCTTCGATGATGTGGCGGCTCACCCAGATCTTGGTGAGCCGGTCAAGCGCAATCACCAGCGCGGAGATACCGAGCAGCCCGGGCCGCCAGTCGCGAATACGGCTCATGCGCGTCCCTCTCGGTAGCCCATCAGGTCGAGGGCTTCGCGGCAGCGTCCACAGACATTGTGCCAGGTGCCGCTCTCATCTTTGTTTTGGAATTCGTAATCACCTGTATCGGTCCGGTAGTTCCAGCAGCGCTCGCACTTCACGCCGTCGGCTAAAGAGACAGTGGCCTCGATGTCTGCTTTAGCTCGATGATCGAAGGAATGCCTCAAGAAGACTTGTGACACGTTTAAGAGTTCTTTGAGACTTGAGCCATATTTATCAAGAACTTCAATCGCTTGAACAAACGCATCGATGTGTACCTTTGCTTCAAGTGCCTTTCCGATTTTTCCTTGTTTGCGTTCAACTTCCAAACTTTTCAGAACTTCATCTCGAATCTCAAGCAACTTCTGCCAATCCTCAAGGAGCGCCTTATCCTTTTCCGCAATCTTTTCCGGCTTCAAAAACTCCGCCAGGTGCACGCTCGCTTCGCGCCCGGTAGTCTTGGGCAGATAGCCCCACACCTCTTCCGCCGTGAAGCTCAGAATCGGAGCCACCAGCCGCACCAGCGCTTCGGTGATCTTCCATATCACTGTCTGCGCCGAGCGCCGCTCCACGCTCACCGGAGCGAAGGTGTACATGCGGTCCTTCAGCACATCGAGATACAGCGCCGACAGATCGACGATGGTGAATTCGTTGATCGCATGAAAGACGCGGTGAAACTCGAACTCCTCGTACCAGCGCAGCACCTTCTCCGTCAGCTCGCGCGTGCGCGCCAGCATGTAGCGGTCAAGGGGCAGCAGCTTCTCGTCGCTGACCGCATCCCGCGCCGGATCGAAGCCGTGAAGATTCCCCAGCAGGTACTTAAAGGTATTGCGCAGCTTGCGATAGTTGTCCGCCGCGCGCTGCATCAGGTTTTCGCTCGCCGCCACGTCTTCGCGGAAGTCCACGCTCGCCGTCCACACGCGCACGATCTCCGCACCGAGGCGATCGGCAATATCCACCGGATCGACCCCGTTGCCCAGCGACTTCGAAAACGCGCGGCCCTGCTCATCGAGCGTCCAGCCGACGGTCGCGACCGTTTTGTAGGGAGCCGTGTCCTTCAACGCGACCGAGCAGAGCAGGGAAGAATGGAACCAGCCTCTATGCTGGTCTCCGCCCTCGATGTAGAGATCGGCAGGGAAGGCCAGCTCCGGATTACCCACCAGCACCGCATTCCAGCTGCTCCCTGAATCGAACCATACGTCGAGAATGTCCATCTCCTTGCGGAAGGCCGAGAGCTCGCCGTCGCCGTGAACCGCCCCGCACTTCGCGCACTTCGTCCCGCCGGGCAGCAGATCATCGACCGAATACTTGTGCCATGCCTCGGCGCCTTCTTTTTCGAAGAGCGCGACAATGTGCCGGTTCACCAGCTCATTCTTCAGCGGCTCGTGGCACCTGTTGCACAGGAAGACCGCGATCGGCACGCCCCAGATCCTCTGCCGCGAGATGCACCAGTCCGGCCGGGTCGCAATCATGTTGTAGATGCGCTCCTCGCCCCATGCCGGATCCCACTTGACCCGCTTGATCTCATCGAGCGCCCGCTGCCGGAAGGTCGTGTCCGCCCCGTCGGCGTTCTTCAGCGGCGTCTCCATGCTGATAAACCACTGCTCCGTCGCCCGGAAGATCACCGGGTTATGGCAACGCCAGCAATGGGGATACGAATGGTAAATATCGCTGCGCCCCATCAATGCGCCGACTTCGCCCAGCAGCTTGATGATCGGCTCGTTGGCCTCGAAGACCGTGAAGCCTTCCCACTCCGCGCGCCCGTTGCGCATCCGGCCTTCGTTGTCTACATTGCACGTCTGGTCCAGACCATAGCGGGCGCCGGTGTAGAAGTCGTCCGCGCCGTGCGCCGGAGCCGTATGCACCGCGCCCGTTCCGGTATCGGCAGTCACGTACTCGGCATTCACGCCCAGCACGCTGCGTTCGAGGAACGGATGCTTGAAGGTCACCCGCTCCATCTTCGCGCCCTTGAACTTGGCGATCTCCTTTGCGCCTTCAAGCTTGCAGGCATCGCGGACCGCCGCGGCCAGCGACTCGGCCACGATGTAGACGTTCCCATCCTCTTCGAGCGCCACGTAGTCGAACTCCGGATGAAACGCCACCGCCAGCGATGCCGGCAGCGTCCAGGGAGTCGTCGTCCAGATAATCGTCCACACCTGCTTGCCGGCCAGCGCCGGGGCTGAGAGGGCAGGGTCGATCGCCGCCGGGTCGCTGGTCAAGGCGTAGCGGACGTAGACACTCGGACTGGTGTGCATCTCATATTCGACCTCGGCCTCGGCCAGCGCCGTCCGGTCGTGCAGGCACCAGTAAACCGGCTTGAGTCCCTTGTAGACGAAGCCCTTTTCAAAGAAGTCGTAGAAGGTTTCGAGAGTTTTGGCCTCATACGGCTTTGACATCGTCAAATAGGGCTTGTCCCAGTACGCGAAGATCCCCAGCCGCACCAGCTGGCTGCGCTGCAGGTCGATAAACTTCTGCGCGTACTCGCGGCAGGCCTTCAGCACGGAGAGCGCCGGCATCTCCAGCTTCTTGCGCCCCAGCTTCTCGTCCACTTTGATCTCGATGGGTAGCCCGTGGCAGTCCCATCCCGGTACCAGCGGAGCGTCGAAGCCCGCCATCGTCTTCGACTTGAGGATGAAGTCCTTGATGCACTTCTGCAGCGCATGGCCCAGATGGATCGGCCCATTCGCATACGGAGGCCCGTAGTGCAGGATGTATTTCTCGGCGCCCTTGCGGGCCGCCCGGATCTGCCCGTACAGTCCGGTTTCCTTCCACTGCTTCAGCCGGACCGGCTCATTCTGGGGCAGGTTCGCCTTCATCGGAAACTTCGTTTCCGGCAGGGTCAGGGTCGATTTCAGTTCCAGCTTCTTCTCCGGAGCCTCCGGAGTGCGTACAGTATCCGCTCCGGAACCGGACGCGGGGGACGTCGTTTCTTTCGTAGTCATGATGATTGGGGCAAAATTCCATTGTATCGTCTGAACGAAATCTTCTTCGATTCAGTGACCTAGTGGATTACTCCCCGTCTATACTGGGTGGCGCAGTACGGCCTGCACCCTCGCGGCGGCGTCTAACCGAAAAGAACCAGATGCCTGGTGCAGATACGGCAAGACAAGCAGGCCCGCAGTCGGACATAATGGAGAGATAGCCGCGGGGCAGCCCTTCGGCAGAGCAATATGGGCAATCAGCTTTTGACACCTCCCGAACTGGAGCCAGATACAACACGGCCGGCAGAAAAAGAGCCCGATTTTCTGCTCGAGACCGGCGGCTCCATGTGGTCCTCGCTCATCTCCAATTTGCGAGACGCCTTTTCGTCTTCGAAGCAGCCCCCGCTTCAGTTAAGTTCCAAGCCAGTCGCAGTTCAAGATCTCGAAGTGGAAGAGTCGGTCTGGAAATCCCTCATGGCCGGCGTCCACGACATTTTCTTTCCTAAAAAGCTCCCGCCGCTCGAACTCACTTCCAAACCGATCAACGTTGAGGACCCGACCAAAGAAGAGCCAGTCTGGAAGACTCTTGGCGCCAGCATCACCGACATCTTCTTCCCCAAGAAGCTGCCGCCTCTGGAGCTTACCTCCAAGCCGGTTGCGGTCGCCGATCCGATGGCCGTCAAGCGCGACCCGAAGTCGAGCGCGGCGGCTATTGTGCTCCACGTTGTCGTCATCGGCCTGATCCTTCTCTTTTTCTATGTGCAGTGGCGCACGCGCCCCGTCGTAAAAAAGCAGAACGTCGCCGAAGTGGATATCAAACCCTTCATCCCCATGACGATGAAGATGAATCAAAGCATGGGCGGCGGCGGTGGCGGCGGCGCGCACGAGCTGGTCGAGGCCTCCAAAGGCCATCTGCCCAAGATGGCAAAGACCCAGATCGTGCCCCCGCAGATCATCCGCAACGACCACCCCAAGCTGGCCGTCGATCCAACGATCGTCATGCCGCAGCAGGTCAAGCTGCCTGATGCTCCCAACATGCCCAACGTCGGCGTGCCCCAATCACCGCAGGTGGCGCTCGCCTCGCAGGGCGGTGGCTCCGGTTCCGGCTTTGGCAGCGGACGCGGCGGAGGCATCGGCTCCGGCAACGGTAACGGCGTCGGTCCCGGCGAAGGCGGAGGATACGGCGGCGGTGTGATGCGTCCCGGTGGAGGCGTTTCCGCTCCGCAGGTCATCTACTCTGTCGATCCTGAATTTTCTGACGAGGCGCGCCGCGCCAAATATCAGGGAATCTGTGTCGTCTCCGTCATCGTCGATGCGCAGGGCAACCCGCAGCACGTGAGGGTGATCCGCCCGCTCGGCATGGGGCTCGACGAAAAAGCGGTCGAGGCGGTGAAGCAGTACAAGTTCAAGCCTGCCTACTACCAGGGACACCCCGTGGCCGTAGAAGTCAATATCGAGGTAAACTTCCGCATCTACTAGCTTCTTCGGCAATCTTCCGACGCCGGCTCATAACAGGCCGGCGTCTTATTTCCGGCCTACTTCGACGGATCGACAAGCGCCTGGTAGACCGTAGCGTGGCTGCGGTAGAGCAGGCTGTGATTGTCGTGGCCGCCCATGCGCTGGATCATCGCCACGAAAACAACATCGTTGGTCGGATCGACCCAGAACCAGGTCCCGGCCGCGCCGTCCCAGAAGAAGGTGCCCTTGCCGTCGGGCAGGGCAGCCGCGGCGGGATCGAAAACCACGGCGCAGTTGAATCCGTATCCGAAGCCCGGCCGCATGATGTGCTGCCCGATGCCGAACTCTCCCGTAAGCAGATTGGCCGGCAGGTGATTCGATGTCATCAGCTTGACCGTTGCCGGAGCCAGAATGCGCTTGCCGTCAAGCTCGCCGCCGTTGCCGAGCATCTGCGCGAAGCGGTAGTAATCCTCGGCCGTCGAAACCAGCCCGCCCCCGCCCGAAGGCATCGTGGGCTGCACAGTGTAATCCGTCGGAGCCCCGCCGCCGGCCTGGGCAGGAGCCAGGTTGCCCTGGGCATCGGGTCGATAGTTGGTGGCGAAGCGCGCCCGCTTGTCCGCGGGAACAAAGAAGCCCGAGTCCTTCATATCCAGCGGAGTGAAGATGTGGTCGCGAATGAAGTCGGGCAGCGTCTGGCCGGAGAGCTTCTCGATGATGTAGCCCTCAATGTCCATCGAGAGGCTGTAAGTCCACCCCTTGCCCGGCTGATAATTCAGCGGAATCGTCGCCAGCTTATCGATCATCTCCTGCAGATTCGCCGACTGCATCACCTTCTGTTCGTGATACATCGCATCGACCACAGTGTGACCTGAACCGTAGGAAAAGCCCGCCGAGTGCGACATCAGTTCGAGCATCGTAGGCGGATGATCGGGCTCGACGAGGATCGGCTTGCCGCTCGCATCCACTCCGTTGAAGACCTTGAGATGCGCAAACTCCGGGACGTACTTCGCAATCGGATCCGACGGCAGCCACTTGCCTTCCTCATAGAGAATCATCATGGCCACGCCGGTGATGGGCTTGGTCATCGAGTAGGCGCGAAAGATCGTGTCTTTCGTCATGGCCGTGCCCGTTGCCATGTCCCGCTGCCCATACGTGCGAAAGTCAACGATCTTGCCGTGACGGGCAAGAATCGTAACCGCGCCGGCGAGCTGCTTCTGGTCGACCTCTCCCTGGATCAGCGCATGCAGGCGTTCCAGCCGCTCGCTCGAAAATCCGACTGTCTCCGGCTTCACCACCGTCATCTCTGTTGGATGATGGGCCGTCGTCTGCGCCGCGCAATGAACTGCCGGCATCACGGAAATCAAAGCCGCCATGGCCATGGCCATGGCAGACACACGTCCGAAGCGAAGATTCTCTCCTGATGGCATAGGAATGGTGGCACAGGGGGGATGCGTATCTTGGATTGTGACGTCACAATTTTTCGTGGGAATTAACTCGGCTCCAGTTATATCAGAGTTACGGCATATACGGCTTGATACCGCGGAGCAGTTATCATTCACGATGACTGATGATACTGACAGTGGAGAAGGTGATGCTTCGGATGAAGGCGGAGTGGAGTCGATGGCTTCCGCACTTGTTGGCTTGTCTGCTGATGGCGGCAGGACTTGCTCCCGCGCGGGCGCAGCAGATCGCATTCACCTGGGACGATCTGCCCGCGCACAGCGCTCTGCCGCAAGGCGAAACGCGGGTGGAGATCGGCCGGAAGAT